>Ga0194054_10000257_pt1 | contig 27535 bp, 22 predicted proteins | sample SepL2210m_MetaG_FD_163628 | JGI IMG/M metagenome (GOLD analysis project Ga0194054, IMG submission 163628) | Anoxic zone freshwater microbial communities from boreal shield lake in IISD Experimental Lakes Area, Ontario, Canada - Sep2016-L227-10m | ecosystem: Environmental > Aquatic > Freshwater... | reverse complement strand
ATGGATATTTCATCGTCTACCAAGTGATCCGCCACCCGCTGATCCACCCCCTCGTAATGACCGCATAGCAGGATCAGATGCTGTTCCCGCGCGAGTTCCTCCGCGATTTTGTGCGAAAACCGACGGCCTTGGGGAGACAGGAAAATCACCTTGGTTCCGGGCGTGCGGAGATCAGCAAGCGCGCGGGCGATGGGCTCGATTTTCATCACCATCCCCGGACCACCTCCGTATGGTGCGTCATCCGTGCTCCGGTGCCTGTCAGTCGTCCAATCGCGCAAGTCCTGGGCTTCGAGTTCCACAAGCCGTTTTTCCTGCGCGCGCTTGAGGATGCTTTCGCCCATCACGGCACGACAAACACCTGGAAAGATGGTGAGGATTTGGATTTTCACGATGACGCGGAGGTGCCTTTTGCATACCCCATTCTGCCGGAGACTTCACGGAGAAACAGGAGTCGCAGGCTCGGTGGCTTTCCGGATCAAATCCTGGCTGCGTTTGTCCGCAAAGATCCGGTCGGAGAGAAGCGCCTGATATTGTTCCTGCGGTAGGATTTGCGAAGCCTTCTTGAGGAGCTCCGCCGCCTCATTGGTGTTGCCCGCCCGGATTTCAGAAACCGCCAGTGCCATGACCCACCCACCCTCAGCTCCTGGGTTTGGCTGCCGCACTTTTTCCAGGTCGCGATCAAACAACCCCGTGTCGTAGGCATCGCCCCGCTTGACTTTCGTTTCGAGCGCGATGAATAGAAGAATGTTTGAAGTGCGAACATTTCCCGGATTGAGACTCAACGCATCCCTGTAGTCGCGGATGGCTCCCTTCAGGTCGTCCATCGCCCGGCGGGCGTCACCCCTCGCCGCAAAGTGCCTGGCTTCCATAAAGTTCAGGCGGCAGGCCTGATCGAGGGCGGCGGCCGCCTCACGATACTTCTTGGCGGCAAGGTGTGATCTTCCGAGTCCCCCCCAGCCCCTGTCGCTCTCGGGATTTGACAGGGTGATCGCGGCAAAAGCCGGTTCCGCCGCGCTGAAGGCACCGCGTTTTTCCAGTGCTTCCGCTTCCGCGAGTTTTTGGAGCAGGGCCGCGGGTTCGAGCGCTGGCTGTGCGGCTGCATGCGACACAGGAATCAGGCTCGTCGGAACGGCTTCGCGTGGGGCCGGCTTGTTTGCTTCGCGGACCAGAACCCAAATGCACGCAAGCGTCAGAGCGGATACCAGCGGAAGCACCACAAAAATGGTGATCCTTTCGCCGCCTTTGGTTTTGGATCCGAAGAAAGTCTGTAACGCCATCGGCTCAGCCTAGCATGGCGGACCTCGAAAAACTAAGAAGATTTTCTCCGGCCCGGATTCGTCCCATCCACCCGAAACGCTCCCGGCAGGGGCTTGGGGGACGGCGCAATGCGAGGGGAAAACCGATTTCATCAGGGGATGATCTCCGTGCCGATTCCTGCATTTGTGAAAATCTCCAAAAGGAGGCAGTGCTGGACCTGGCCGCCGATCAAATGGGTTTTTCTGACGCCTTTGTTCAGCGCCGCTGCAGCGGATTGGACTTTCGGGATCATCCCGCCATCGATGACTTTTTGCTTGATGAGCGATTCCACCTGCTCGGCAGTGACCGATGGGATCAGGGAGCTTTTGTCATTCTGGTCACGCATGATTCCCGGCACATCGCTCACGAAGATGAGCTTGGTGGCTTTGAGTTCGGCCGCCAGTGCGGAAGCGGCGACATCGGCATTGATGTTGAGAACCGTGCCGTCATCGGTGGCCCCGATCGGGCTGATCACCGGCACGATTTCCCTGCGGATCGCGGCCTCGATCTCCTTTGTATTCATCCCCGCGGCCTCCCCCACGAAACCGATTTCCACGACCTCGCCGGTCTCGTCCGTCTGCGGCGGCAGGCGCCTCGCTTGAAAAACCGTTTTTCCGGAAAACCCTCTGGCGCGGCCGCCGAATTCCTGCAGCGCACGGACAATCGAAGGATTGATCTCGCCGTCCAGAGTCTCCTCGACAATCCGGATGGCTACGCCGTCCGTCACACGCAGCCCATTGACAAATTGCGCTTTGAGTCCGGCTTCCCGCATCCTCGCCGTGATCGCCTTTCCTCCGCCATGCACGAGAACCGGGTTGATCCCGACCGCCTCGAGGAAGACGACGTCCCGCAGGAACTTCTCGACGATATGTTCATCCTCCATCGCGGCACCGCCATATTTGATGACGAACGTATGGCCGCGGAATTCCTGGATGTGGGGCAGCGCCTCGATCAGGCTTTCCGAGCGCGCCTCGGGTGTCAGGTGGTTGCTCATTTATTCGCCCAAATTGAGACGGACATACTCTTCGGTCAAATCCGTCGTCCAAACCACGTGGGAGGCCGTGCCGAGTTTGAGGTCCACCGTGACGCGGAAAGCTTTCTTCGCCGCAATCTGGCGGAGCTTTTTCACCGGGATCCTGGAAATCATCCCGTTCACTGCGACGGGAAGCGCATCGTAAAAAATATCCGTCACGGCTTCCTTGATTTTTGCCCCGCTGTAGCCGACGGCATCGAGGATGCGGCCCCAGTTCGGATCCCCTCCGGCCCATGCGCATTTGACGAGTGTGGAATTGGCGATCGCCTCGGCCGCCTTGCGTGCATCGGTCTGGCTCGCCGCACGGCGGACCTCCACCTCGACAAATCGCGAAACCCCCTCGCCATCCTCGACGATCATCCGGGCCAGCGCGCGGGTGATGAAATCGAGCGCGCTGCGAAAAATCGCAGGAGAGGGCGAGATCCCGCTCTCCCCGTTGGCCAGAAGGATTACGGTGTCGTTGGTGCTCATGTCCCCGTCAATGGTGATCCGGTTGAACGAATCCTCGACCGAATCCCGGAGGGCCTTGCGAAGGGCGTCTGCCGGAACAATCGCATCGGTGGTCACCACGCAAAGCATCGTCGCCATGTTCGGATCAATCATCCCTGCCCCCTTAGCCAGCCCGCCGATCCGGAATTTTCCGTCATGGGTGGTCACCTCGAGCGCGATCTCCTTGGCAAACGTATCGCTCGTCATGATCGCCTTAGCGGCTTTGCCGGATCCCGCCCGAGTCAGTTTGACGGACGCGATCCCTTTCAAAACAGCCGGCATCGGCATCGGGACGCCGATCCTACCGGTCGAGCACACAAGCACCTGAGAGCTCTTCAAAGCGAGGGCCTTTGCGGTCGCCGACGCCATCGCACGGGCATCGGCAAGTCCAGTCGGGCCGGTGCAGGCATTGGCATTCCCGCTGTTGAGAACCACCGCGCGGACACGGCCCGCGCGCAGATGTTCGGAAGAAATCCGCACCGGCGCAGCCTTCACCTTGTTGGTCGTGAACGTCGCCGCCGCCGTCGCGGCAGCCTGGGAAAACACCACAGCCAGATCATCGCGTGTGATTGTGCCGGATTTGATTCCACAGCCTATGGCCCCGGCGACAAATCCCTCCGCCGCGCAGATACCCCCTTGGATTTTTCGCATCTTGTTCATAAAAGTCCCTCCGTCTCCCCGATCCCCGCCATCAAATTAAAGTTCTGCACCGCCTGTCCAGCCGCACCTTTGACCAAATTGTCCTCGGCGGAAAGCAGAACCAGCCGCTTCGCCCGTTCATCATAACGCACCGAAATGTCGCAGAAATTTGTGCCGTTCACGTTTTTTGTATCAGGCAGGTTCTGAGAAACTCTCACAAAGGGTTCCCGGGCGTAGGCCGATTCCAAGGCGGGCAGGACAGTTCCTGGGGCAACCCCTTCGGCGAGCCGTGCAAAAATCGTCGTGTGAATCCCCCTGGTCATTGGCGCAAGGTGCGGGACAAAAGAAATGACGACCGGATGTTTCGCCGCCAGCGAAAGCTCCTGCTCGATCTCTGAAAGATGCCGGTGCTTCGGAAGCCCATAGGCCCGGAGGCTCTCGTTGCACTCGCCGTAGAGGAGCGCCGTCTCCGCCTTCCGCCCAGCCCCGCTCACGCCGCTGGCGCTGGAAACAGAAATGTCATCCGCTCCGATCATCTCCTTTCTCAAAAGAGGCACGAGCGGAAGCAGGATGCTCGTGGGATAGCATCCTGCCGAGGCGACAAGACCGGCGTGCCGGATCTCGTCCCGGTGCAGTTCCGGAAGCCCGTAAACCGCGTGTGAAAGGAGGTGCTCGGCCCCGTGGCTCTCGCCGTAAAATTCCCGATATGTGGCCGCATCCCGCAAACGAAAATCCGCGCTCAGATCGACCACCCTCCGCCCGGCCTCAAAAAAAGGCGCGGCAAATTCCGCCGCCAGCCCGTGCGGCAACGCGAGAAAGAAAAACTCCGCGCCGGATGCCAGAAGCGCCGGAACTCCCGGCTCACTGAAAACCAATTCGGAAAATTCCCCGTGCCCGGCCAACCGCGGCAAGATATCCCCCACCCGTTTCCCAGCATGCTGGCGCGAGGTCACGGCAACAACCCGCGCCGAGGGATGCCGCGCAAGAATCGCGCAGAGTTCCTCTCCAGAGTAGCCGTTGGCTCCAACGATGGCGACTGGGATCATAGAAGCCGGATTGTTCCTGCGAACCCACGTCCACGACAAGAACGAACCGCCACTTCAGCGGAATTATTTTCCGCCACCCGGTGTTGAGGCCTGATGGCGCTCGATCCGGCTTGGCCCAAACGAGCAGAATACGTCCAGTGGGGTGCAAACGAGGAATACGAAAATATCCGCCCCTTCCTTCTCCTTTATGGAGAAATGAAATCGTGGACACCGCTGCGGCTGAAATTTATTATTCCAACACCATGAATGCGGAGAGTGTCATGGAGCGGGTTGGTCGGTATTCGGCGAAACTGAATGTTCGGCGCTCCAGTTTCGCGCTTCCATACGCTTGTCCGGGCACTCGCAAAAACAAACCCCGCCTGGCGGAGGATGACGGCATGCATGCCGGGCCCTCTTGCCCCTCCTCTGACAGATTGAACCTGCAGGCAGGTCACCCCATCGACGCCATTCAAACCAGCGGTAAAACCCGAATGAAAACAAAAACCTCAACTGCTAAATCTATGAAAACAAGCATCCACCATATATCCAGGCAACTGGTCGGGAGCCTGTGTGTCACGCTGTCGGCTTATTTGTTGATCGGCATGGTCCACGCCGGCTACGTTGATATTACCGTCAACGACGGGGGGCCGAGTTCTTACTACGGCTCAGATCCGAGACCGGGGGTCGGGGAATCAGGGCAAGTAGCAGCCAATTGTGTTGCCGACCCAAGCTGGGATCTTCGGGCGATGGCATTCGACATCAACACCAACAAATTGATGGTTGTAAGCGGGTTGAATCCTCTCACAAAAAACGGCAACTTCGGGATCGGCGATATCTTCATCGATACCAACAACTCCTTCACGGTTCCGTCGCGTCCAAGCTCGAGCGACGGCTATTTGACATATTCGAATTCCTCGGCGGGATACGAATACGCCATCGACCTCATCGACCCGGCTTCTGGAAACCTGAACTACAATGTTGTCGCCCTCTCCGGGGCTTCGTCGTTGAAGTCAGGCTACTATGCACAAAACGCCGTCAGCGACCCGGCGACACTTTCCGCGAGTGGCGCTGATACGATCCTCTCGAATGGAGTTTTTTCCGTAACGACCAGGACAGACACACAAGTCTTAGCGGAGTTTGGCCTCAACATCGGGACAAACGGGGGAACAAATTATGTTTTCTCTTTTGATCTGTCCGCGGCATCGCTTGCGAACGGGGCCACTTTCCGGCTCACAACAGAGTGTGGAAATGACTTGCTGGTCGGCCAACTCTCTCCATCTGCCTCTTCCGTGCCCGAGACAAGCACATGGGTGATGGGTTTGCTGGCATTGGGGGCCGTGGTCATAGTGGCTCGACTCAATACTGCGCTTTCCCGTGTGATTGCACCCACTGTTATGTTGGGGGCATCAATACCAGCTCCACATTGATTTTCTGGACGTTGTGCCGCATATCGTCGACCCGGCGAATACGGCTGTTCCTAAAATCCGGCTTTTCATTTCACGCGATTCGAGTTAGCAATGCGTTGTCAGTCTGGAATGCGGTATTCGCATAAAGTCTATGGAAGACGCGTTGAAAAATTTGTCCAGCCTGTTGCGGCAGTGGCGGAAAGACCATGGGGTCAAGGAGACTGCGGCTGCCGAGGAACTTGGTGTTGGCGCGGCAACCTGGGGACACTGGGAGGAAGGCGTCCGGTTTCCCACATTGGAGAATCTTGTCGCCCTCTCCCGCTACACAGGAATTCCCATTCAGCATTTCTTCTGCCCGAACTGGCATCGCTGCCCGTTCCACGACGAAGCCGGAAGCAAGTGACTCTCCTTTGTGGAGAAATGAATTAGTGGACACCACCCGGCCCGGGAAATAGGATTTTCTTGGAACGAAATGGAGGATTGTCAACCGACAATAAGTGCCATGAAAATCGTCACCAACAACGCCTGCGGCAGGATGCTCGCAAGCGTGTGCATCGCGCTCTCGGCCATTCTGTCAGCCGGTGTGGCCAAGGCGGAAATCATCTATGTCACCAACGAGTCTGTCGGCAGGATCGGCGAATACGACGGTGCCACAGGGGCAGCGATCAACACCAGCTTGGTCACAGGGGTGTATGGTCCAATGGGCATAGCCGTCTCGGGAGATGATCTTTTCGTCGGGACTTGGAGTAACACGATCGGCAAATACAACGCCACCACAGGGGCGACAATCAGCGCCCCTTTCATCTCAGGGGTGAGTTGCCCCTACGGCGTCGCCATGTCGGGAAATGATCTCTTTGTCGCGAACCTTACCTTCGGCACGGTCGGCCAATACAATGCCACTACAGGGGCAGCGATCAACACCTCTTTAGTCTCGGGTTTGAGCATGCCCGTCGGCCTCGCCGTCTCTGGAAACAGTCTTTTTGTTGCGAACCTGAATTCCAACACGATCGGCAAATACGATGCCACGACAGGCGCTGCGATCAACGCCTCGCTGATTTCGGGCCTGGCCAGCAATCCCTTCGGCATCGCCATTTCGGGAAATGATCTCTATATCTCGAGCTATCCCGGAGGCACGATCGGCCAATACAACGCCACGACGGGAGCGCCGATCAACGCCTCGCTGATCTCCGGCCTGGCAGGCCCATTCGGTATCGCCGTCTCGGGAAACGACCTCTTCGTCGCGAATTATTCCGGCGGCACGGTGGGAAAATACAACGCCGCCACAGGAAGCGTCATCAGCGCCTCGCTGATCTCCGGGTTGGTTGCCCCCACCGGCATCGCGGTGCCAAAAAGTATTCCTGAGACAAGCACGTGGGTGATGGGATTTCTCGCACTGGCAGCAATGGTAATCCTGATTCGCTCCAACGCCCGCAGACAGCTGTTCGCGGGTCTGTGTGTCGTCATGTCGGCCCTCCTGCCGATCGGTGCTGTTCGAGCGGAAATCATTTATGTCACCAACGAGGGTGGCGGCTCAATCGGCGAATACGACGGCGCAAGCGGTGCCTCCATCAACGCGGCTTTGGTTACGGGGTTGAGCGGGCCCCACGGCATCGCCATTTCGGAAAATGACCTCTACGTCGGAAACAGCAACAACACGATTGGCAAATATGACGCGACCACGGGGGCCGCGATCAACGCCGCTTTCGTCTCAGGGGTGAGCAGCCCCTACGGAGTCGCAGTCTCGGGCGGCGATCTCTTTGTCGCGAATGTTAACTTCCACACGATCGGCGAATACAACGCCAATACGGGGGCCGCGATCAACACCCATTTGGTCTCATCGGGTCTATACAGTCCCATCGGCATCGCGGTCTGGGGCAACAATATCTTTGTCGCGAACTGGTATGCCGGCACGATCGGCCAATACAACGCCACCACGGGAGCCGCGATCAATGTCTCGCTGATCTCGGGCTTGACCAACCCCTCCTACGTCGCCATCTCGGGAAACGATCTTTACGTTTCGAGCAGGACAAACGGGTTGATCGGACAGTATGACGCCACGACGGGAAGTGTGATCAACGCCTCGCTGATCTCGGGATTGAACGGCCCCTTCGGCATCGCCATCACGGGAAATGACCTCTTTGTCGCAAACTACTTTGGCGGCACGATCGGGAAATATAACGCCACCACCGGAGCCGCGATCAACGCGTCGCTGGTCTCAGGTCTGCATAATCCCGTCGGCATCGCGGTGGCAATTCCCGAAACCAGCACATGGGTGATGGGATTTCTCGCACTGGGAGCAATGGCGCTTGTGCTTCGGCTCAACACCATGGCTTCCGTGCACAGGTAACAGCCTGCGGAAACTCAGGCCGGATTTCCATGGCTTTTTGAGTGCAGGAGGGAGGCGCGCCAGACATAAAGGAGAATGGCAGCGGGCACCAAAGCGATGAGCGGCCACCAGGTCGAGAGGGGTGGCTGTGGAGCGGACACGTCGAGCGGGAGTGCTGCGGAAAAGCTGACTGGGCCGCGCGCGAGGTGGACAGTCAGCTCCCAGCGGCCGGGCTCGGTAATCGGCAGGTAGGCGCCAAACAACAGCTTGTTTCTTGAATGCGCCGACGTGGCGGGTATGCGGGCGCCGGGAACAATCGCCGAACACCATGCCGGCAGCCGAACGGGGCTTGGCGAAGGAGGACCGACCTTCTGCACCGAGCAGATGACGACGGCATCGGGCACGGGTTGGTTGGATGGGATCTCCTGCACGAGGAGGGTGACATCCAGCGGGCCGGCACGGATGGGAACGGGCGCTGCAAATACCGTGACGCGCAACCCGTCCCGATCGATCTGCCCGATCACGACCCCGCCGTCCGCACGCAGCAGGGCCGGAACCGCTAGGAGAAAGGTGACCGCCAAAAGTTTTCTCATGGCGGGTTGATGGCTCCGGCTATGTCAATCGGTTGAAAAATCAGCCAGATCCCGGCGGCGTAAAGCGCGGAGGCCAGCAAAGCCCAGGGCAAGAAAACCGGCATCGCACGCCGGGTCAGAGCGAGGGATTTCTGCCAGAGAATCCAGAGCGAAAAGAGCAGGCCGGCATTCAGGAACAGGATCTGCAGGCCCGGCAGTCCATTGAATACAGGAGCCGGAACATTCCAATCCGGCACCGCCGTTCCCAGGTCGAGGTCGCGGGCGATCCGCAGCAGAATCGGCCAAGGGGTGAGGACCCCCGAGAACACGTGGAACGATATGTGCGCGACCCACATCGCGAATCCCAGCGGGGCGAGGGCAACAGAAAACCCGCTGGCGAGATTCGGCAGCTTTTGCCCGGATGCGACAGACGAGATCCATCCGCAGGTCCGCACGAGCACGAGCGGCAGCGCCAGGACAGACATTACAAAAACAGAGAACCACAGGAACCCCGCGGCCTGCGGCCCGATGTTCCGGCGGACAGACTCCTCCAACTCCCGCACGGGAGCGACCATGGCGGCGACATTGGCGAACGCGGAAAAAACAAAGACGAGCACAAGCGCGGCAAGGTCCGGGCGGCACGCAAACTGCCCCAGCGACGAGCGACGCGGGTCCGCGATGATGTCTTTCCCGGGCGCAACGGCCAGGATCCCGACATTGTCATGTGGGCACGCCTTCACGCAATCCAGGCAAAACGTGCAGTCCATGTTGCCGGATTTCCTCGGCTGGAAAAGCAGGAGTTCGCAGCCGCGCTGGGAGCCATTGCCCTTGATGCAATCGTGTGTCCTGCAGGTCGAGCACACGTCGGCCTCCCGGACCCGCACCTCCATCGGGGACACGAGAGAGGCGACGAAATTGAACTGCCCGATCGGGCAGACGTATTTGCAGTAGCTCGCGTTCTTGAAAATCCCGTCCACCAGCACCGCCCCCGCGAAATAAAAAACGATGATCCACGCCGTCCACCACGGGCTGTCCCAGAGGTTCAGAAATTCGTAGGCCCAGAAGAAGCCGGCGAGCAGGGCGACCGCAAACCATTTTGAGCGCAGCAGCCGCGGCCATTCGCGCGTGGACGGAAAGATTTTTCTGCCCAGGTCGCGGGCAAATGTGAATGGGCACGCCATGCAGAACAGGTTCCCAACCGCGAGCAGGGCGAGCGCGCTGAATCCGCTCCAGTGCAGCCACGGCAGCACCCCGGCCAGGTTCACCGGACTCGCCTGCGGCCCGAGCAAACCATCCAGAACAACCGCCGCCGCGAGAACGAACATCACCGACTGCAGAACGGGGCGGAAATATTTCCACCGCATCACGCGACCGATCACCGGGGCCCGCAGCAGGTCAAATCTGTGCCGGGGTGGAGCGGGCGCACGCGGAGCCTGAAGTTCGCGCGGATGCCGCCTGCGGCGCGGCGAGAGATAGCGCATCGCGATGATTCCGGCCGGAATCAGATAAGCGAGCGATCCGGGCACCCACATGACCGCTCCCGCGCCGGCTTGGTCTTCCACCGCAGAGAGCCCGGAAATGCGCGGAGCAAGGGCATATGTCCGGTAAAGAACCCCGCCTTGGAAAGACAGGAACGCCGCGAGGGCGGTATTCTGGAGGTCGGCTGCCAGAAGATACGGGATCATCACCCAGCGCGGAAGCGCCGGCCTCGACGGCCACGGCTGGACGACCGGCCACCAGAAAAGGATCGCGGTGACGAGGAAACAAAGGTGCTCGATCTGGTGCCACCCGGGAATCCTCAACGCGAGTTCGTAGAGCGCAGGGGTATGCCACACGAGGTTCGAGATGATGAACAGCGGCCCCGCGAAAAACGGATGGACCAGAAACCGACCGAAGCGCTGGAGCGGGGGAGAGGTCAAAAATGGAGCGAGCCCTTCGCGTGCAAAGCCGCGCGGAAGTCCCGACAAAAGCGGCAGCATCGGCCAGCCAAGCAGCAGGAGCGGGGGAGCCACCATCGTGAGCAGCAGATGCTGCACCATGTGCACGACAAGCAGCCAGCCGGCAAAGGCATCAAGCGGCGAGGCGAGCGCGACAAAGATCACAGCGAGGCCGCCGAGAAACGACACGAGACGCTCGGCCGGAAACCGCCATGGAACCTGCGCATGCAGGTTCCGCCATCCGAGAAAATAGACCACCGCCGCCGCAAGAAGCCCCAGGGCCGGAACCGGCTCGAACGCCCACGAAAAGAGCACCGACTCAGCGGGCAGGCTTGTCACCTCTGCGGCGCGGGCTGTTTGCCTTTCTCGCCGTCGCGATACCAGAGGATGCCGTAGCGGCGGAGGTTGGCCACGAGCGCCTTCAAGTTCTCGGCGGTCTCGCGATTGGCAATCAAAGTTCCAAGCGCGCCCTGCCCCTGCCGGACTTCGCGGACGAGCGACCGGATGTCGGCGAGCGCCAGCTGGAGCTCGTCGGCGGCTTTCTTCGCGGAGTCCATCGTGCCCTTGCCGCTCTGGATCGCGGAATCCGCCCCGGCGACGACCTTGTCCACCTTCGAGGAAGCGGCGGCCAGCGAGGTGCTGGTGGTTTGGAGATTTTTCAACGTCTCACGAAGCGATGCGATGCCTTGCTCGTTCAGAATCCCGTCGTCGAGTTTTTTGACGACCGAGTTGACATTCGCCACTGTGGTGCGGAGTTCGGCGACGAGCGCTCCGGCATCCGTGGCCATACCCGCGATCCCGCCGCCGTCGTTGACTCCTTTGATCGTGCTGCCCGGCGCAAGCGGCGCCGAGGATTTGGCATCCCCCTTCAGGCCAATATCGACATATTTGTCTCCGAGAAGCCCCGAACTGCCCACCGAAAACTCGCTCTTGCTTGGAATTTTTACGTTGTCGAAAATCCGGAGGTCCACATAAACGCCGTTCATGTCCGGCAGGATGACCGGGTCGTTCACAACGCGTCCGATCTTGGCCCCGGCCAGCAGCACATCGGCCTGGCGCTTGAGCCCGCTAGCATTGGGAAACTCCGCCCGCAGCGTGTAGCAGCTCCGCATCCCCTCGCCGACGCGTCCGAAATACACGACCATCAGCCCGATCGTGATCAGGCCGATCAGGATGAATACTCCGACTTTTGACTGGTTGATGCGGTCTTCGCTGGTCATGGCATGGACTTTCAATAAACGGTTTCGCCCGAGCGTCCATCCACAAAATCCCGGACGACCGGATCCCGGGCCTCGCGGAGTTCGGTGGTGGTGCCGAGAAATCGGATGCGACCCTCGTCGAGGAGGGCGACCCGGTCGGCGACGTGGTTGCAGCTGGTCATGTCGTGCGTGACCACCAGGGAGGTCACGTTCAACTGCCTCTGGAGCCGGCGGATCAGGCGGTTGATGCTGTCGGAGACGATCGGGTCGAGCCCGGCGGTCGGCTCGTCGTAAAGGATGACATCCGGCGGCGAGATGATCGCGCGGGCGAGCGCCACGCGCTTGCGCATGCCACCGCTCAAGTTCGCCGGCATTTTGTGGTCGTGTCCGGTCATGTTCACCATGGCGAGGGATTCCGCGACTTTCTCGCGGACTACGGCCGGGGACCTTTCACCGCGTTCCCGCAGGGGGAAGGCCACATTGTCGAAGACGTTCATCGAATCGAAAAGCGCCCCGTCCTGGAAGAGCATGCCGATCTTGCGCCTCACGGGTTCGAGTTCCCGTTCCTTGAGCCTCGTGATTTCCTGCCCCTCGAAAACAATGCTGCCGGAGACCGGGCGCATGAGGCCGACGAGATGCCGCAGGAACACGCTTTTCCCGCCGCCGCTTTTGCCCAGCAGGACGAGCGTCTCGCCCGGAAGAACATCGAGCGTGAGCCCGCGCAGGATCTCCTGCGACCCGAGCCGCTGGACGAGGTTCTGCACGTGGATGAGGGGCTCGTTCATCGCTGTCCGGCCGGGAAGAGGATATTGAGCGCCATGGTCAGGAAAAAGTTAGCGATCAGGATGGCGAGCGACGAGGTGACGACCGTGGCGGTCGTCGCCCGCCCGACGCCAACCGCCCCGTCTTTGGCCTTCAGCCCCTCGCGGCAACTGATGAAGACGATGAGCCCGCCGAAGACAAACCCCTTGATCAACGACATCATGATATCGCTCCACTGGGTCCATTTCTGCACGTTCGCGAAAAAGTAAACGCCGTTGATGTTGAGCACGTGGACGCCGACATAGTAGCTCGCGATCACCCCGAGCCCGACGCATTCCACCACGAGGATCGGCATCGAGATGAACATGGCCAGCGCCCGTGGGACGACCAGGTAATCGATGGGATTCACCGCGAGCGCGCGCAGGGCGTCGATCTGCTGGGTCACTTTCATCGTGCCGATCTCCGCGGTCATCGCCGCGCCGACCCGCCCGGCGACCATCAACCCGGTCAGGGCCGGCCCCAGTTCCCGGAACATCGCCAGCGCCACCACAGGACCAACCGCGGTCTCCATGTTCAGAGCGGCAAACTGGAAATACGCCTGAGCCGTGAAAACCGCCCCCGTGAACGCCCCGGTGACCACGACAACGAGCTGCGAGCCGAACCCGACATCCGCAATCTGCTTCAGCGTCAGCCACACGCGAACCCTTCCTCGGGCAATCGAAGAAATCGTCTCCCCGGCCAGAATCGCCAGCTCGCCCAAGAACGTGAGGAGCGTGAAAAACAGCCCTGCGATAAACGACAGCCCGCCCGGCTGGTGGCGGTCGGAACTCAAGCGATCCGTTCGGTTTTCTTCTTCGAACTCACCTCGGGCGGCAACTGGCCCACGAATTTCGCCTCGAGTCCGAGTTTGCGGAAGAAGGACTCGATATCGTGCTGCGCGGGCACCGCTCCGCTAAATTCGAGATAAATGATGTCGTGGTTCGTATCCACCTTGTAGCGAAGGCCCGGGAGCACATCGAGTTCGAGTGCCAGCCCCATCATCTTGTCCGGGCGGCGGACTCCGGCCGCATATACCTCCAGTTCTATCATGCCAAGCATTTTCCTCTTCCCGCCGCCCAAATCAAGGCCCAATTTTTTCTGGGGGTGCGAAAGCGCAATGCCGGGCCTTGCGCGACAATCACCGCTACTGCTCGGCGCTGACCAGTTTGGAGGCAAGGCCGGCCTTGTTGAACGGCTTGGAGAGAAAATCGTCCATGCCGGCGGCGAGGCACCGATCGCTGTCGCCGGGCATCACGTTGGCGGTGAGGGCGATGATGGGCACATGGCCACCCGAGTGCGCCTCGATCTCGCGGATCTTTTTTGTCGCCGCAAGCCCGTTCATCACCGGCATCTGCATGTCCATGAGGATAGCGCTAAATTTTCCTTGGGCAAATGCGTCGAGCGCCTCCTGCCCATTGAACGCGGTTTCCGTCCGATAGCCGATGGCCTCAAGCATTTTCACGGCAAGGTGGCTGTTTCCAGGGTCGTCTTCGACAACCAGCACCAGATCGCCGCGGGCCTGAGGCGTCGCGGAAACCGGGACGGCGGGCTTCCCGGCGGAATCGGAGAGCGCGGCGGATATGTTTTTGATCGGGAGGCGGAACGTGAATGTGCTGCCTTCGCCGGGGGTCGAGCGGACGGTGATCGTGCCCTCCATGACCTCGGCAAGGCGCCGCGAGATAGCCAGCCCGAGCCCGGCCCCTTGGAACGGACGGCTCAGCGTCGAGTCCCCCTGCGTGAACGGTTTGAAAAGGAAGCCGAGCATCTCGGCCTGAATCCCCGGACCGGAATCCTGCACGGAAAAATCCAGGAATTCCAGCCCGTTGGCCGTGGCGGGCTCCACGCGAAAGACGACGGATCCCCGCCCGGTGAATTTCACGGCGTTGCCGAGAAGGTTGATGAGGATTTGGCGGATCCGGCGCGTGTCTCCCGTGATCCTTTCCGGGACGCCGGCAGCCACCTCGCACCGGAACTCGAGCCCTTTTTTTGCCGCGTCTTTTTTGACCGGAAGGCAGGAGGACTCCAAAAGCGCGGAGAGGACAACAGGGGCGGATTCCAGGGTGACGCCCCCTTTTTCAATGCTCGAGAAATCGAGGATATCGTTGACGATGCCCAAGAGGTGTTCGCCGCTGTTGCTGATGGTCCGGGCATACTCCCGCTGTTCGTCGTCGAGCGGGGAATCGGCGAGGAGCTCCGCAAACCCGAGCACGCCATTGAGCGGGGTGCGGAGCTCGTGGCTCATCACGGCGAGGAAATCGCTCTTCGCGCGGTTGGCCGACTCGGCGCGGTCGAGTGCCTCGTTCAGCTTCGATTCCGCACGCTTGCGGATCAGCGCCTCTCCGACATGCGACGAGACGGCTTCCACGAGTTCGATCGTTTCGCGGGTGAAACGGTCTTTCCGCCGGTCGTTGAACTGGATCAGACCCACGATCTCATCCTGGGTGCGGATCGGGATCAGAGCCACCGAGGCATAGCCGCTGCGGATGCACAGGTTGCGCGGATGGAGCCGGGGATCCATGTCGGGCGGGATGTCCAGCAGCGCGGAGGAGTCGTTGGTCCAGAAACTTCCCCCCGGCGTGAAGAGCGCATTGGCCCGGGGAGTCTTGCCGGAAACAACCAGACCGCACGTGCATTCCAGGCAGGCGTTCCCGGCATTGTCCCGGCAAACACATCCCTCCAAATCCCGCCCGATCAGCGAATTTTCCGTCCGTAGAAAACCTTCGGGAAAGCCGTCATGGACGATATAGGGGAAGTCCTCCCCTTCCTTCAGGCGGATGCCCAGGGCATCGACGCCGGTCCGCGCCTTCAGGACGGAAAGCACGCGGCGCAGGCAGGCCTGAAAATCGTCGGGCTCGTTGAGGATCTGCAGGACCTGCCGGCCCATTTCACGATACTCCTCACCCCGCTTGCGGCCGGTGATGTCGCGCATGAAAACAACAATCTTCTCCTGTTTTTCTTCTTTGATGAAACTGCAACTGGCTTCGAGATCATACGTGCTGCCATCTTTGCGCTGGTGTTTCGTCTCGAAGCGGACATGGCCGGCCTCCTTGATCTCCCGGATCCGCTTTTTGATGACTGCGGCTGTATCAATGGCATCCACATCTTCCACACCCATCCTCAACAATTCCTCGCGGCTGAAGCCGCTCATCCGGCAATAGGAATCGTTGGTCTCCAAAAAACGCCCGTCCGTATCGACCAGATAAAAGCCATCCATCGTCGTTCGAAGAATCGTCTGGATTTCCCTTTCCGCCCGCTTGCGTTCCGCCAGTTCCTGCTCGAGCTCGCGGGTGCGTTCGGCGACGAGCGCGGACAGCTGCTCCTTTTCATGCCGCTGCAGCCGGTTGGCTGCCTTGAGCTTGGCCATGGCCAGAAGCTGGACGGTCAGTTCGAGCTCGTCGAACGGCTTGGAAAGAAACCCGTCCGCCCCCGCCTCCACCGCCTTGACACGGCTGTCCCGGTCGGTATGGGCGGTCAGAAAGAGGACGGGGATCAGCTTCAGGAGCACGTCCGCCTTCAGCTTCCGGCAGACGTCATATCCGTCCATGCCCGGCATGACGATGTCGAGCAAGATCACGTCCGGGTCTTCGGCCGCCGCCAAGTCGAGGCCTCGGGGTCCGCTCAGGGCGGTCAGGAGACTGGCCTCGGGCAGCCGATCCGGCAGGACCGCTTGCAGGACCGTCAGGTTGTCCGGGTTGTCGTCAATCGCCAGGATTTTCATGCTTCCTCCAGAAATTCCCGCAACAGATTCAGCAGCGCCTCGTGATCGATCGGCTTCGAGAGGTAGCCGTCGAAGCCGTGGGCCAAAATCTCCTCCCGGTCGCCTTTCATGGCGCTGGCCGTCACAGCGATCACCGGGATGCGCCGCAAGGTTTCGTCGTCACGGATTTCCCGGAGGGCCTGAATCCCGTCGAGTCCGGGGAGCGCGATGTCCGTGAGGATGAGATCGGGAATGTGCGCCCGTGCCAGTTCGATGCCTGCGCGCCCATCCTCAGCCTCGACGATCCGGCAGCGGTCGCCCAGCAGGGCTTTGATCGTGCGCAGGTTGTCCGGGTTGTCTTCCACCACCAGCACGATGGGTTTTCCGGGACGTGAGGAACGGCGAGGGCGGCGCGGCTGAGCCGGGGGTTTCTCCGCCGGTGGCGGTGCGACCATCGCGGCTACTGCGGCCAGCAATTCGTGTTTGTTGATGTCGCCCTTCTGGATCAACTGCTGGATATGGTTTGCCTTGAGGACGCTCAGCTCCTCCTTGGTCACGTGCTTCGCGGTGAGGATGATGACCGGCAGATGCGCGCTCCGCTCCGCGCCCCGGATCGTCGTGAGCACTTGAAAGCCGTCCACGCCCGGCATCATCAGATCAAGGATCATGGCGGCTGGCAGCATTTGCTCGAGATGCGCCAGAGCCTCCTCCCCGTTATGCGCCACCTGGACGCAGTAGCCCTCCCCTTCTAGGATGTATGTCAACTGGATGATCGCCGGCTCGTTATCCTCGACCACCAGGATGTTTTGGCCGGAGGGAACGTGCGGCGGCCGTCCCGTTTGCCTGACTGCCGAGGGAAAAGCAGGCGGGATGCCTGCTCCACTGCTCTCCAATGGCAGACTGAGCGTGAAGGCCGAGCCTTTGCCAAGGACGCTCTCCACCGTGACGTCGCCGCCGAGCAGCAGCGCATATTTCCTGGCGATAGCCAGCCCGAGCCCGGTGCCGCCGTATTTGCGGGTGTTGCTGCCATCGGCCTGGCGGAATTCGTCGAAGATATAGGAAAGCTGGTCGGCGGCGATGCCGATGCCGGTGTCTTTTACGGAAATGCGGAAGGAAGGCTGCGGATTGGAGATTGATTCAGGCAGGAAACTTGCAGCGACCGTGACCCGGCCATGCTCGGTGAACTTGACGGCATTGCCGATGAGATTCTGGAGGATGTGCCGGCACTTGTCGTAATCGGAGGTGAGGAGCGGCAGGTCGTGGGGAACCTCGTTGACGAGATCAATCTGCTTCCCCGTCGCCTCAGGAGCGATCATGGCGACAATATCACCAACCAGATCGCGGACCGAGACGCGGGAAATACTGATCTCCTCGCAGCCCGACTCGATGCGCGAGATGTCGAGTAGGTCGTTAATCAGGGAGAGAAGGACTTTCCCGTTGCGCTCGATAACCTCGAGGTAGCCGTATTCCTCCCCTGGGATAGTCTTCGCCAGCCGGCGGCTCAGGACGCCCGTGAGCGCGATCACGGAGTTCAGTGGCGTGCGCAGCTCGTGGCTCATGTTCGAAAGGAAGGCGCTCTTGAGCCGGTTGGCCTCGTCGAGTTCCCGCTTCTGCATTTCCAGCTCGGCGTTCTGGCTGGTCAACTCGCCGGCCTGCATGGACAGCTCCTCCTTCTGCGTGTCCAACTCGTGGTTCTGGCGATCGAGACGCACCGCAAGATTTTGGATTTTTTGGAACGCGAGCACACCGTTCACACGGGCGGTCAGCACGCTCCAGATGTCGTTGACCAGCCGGATCGAGGGCGCGTCGTAGGCGCGGACGCTGGCCAGCGAAATCACCGCCACCACCGTCTGGTCGGAAAGCACGGGGATGGTCAGGATTTCGCGCGGGGTGAACTGCCCGCTCACCGCGGCGAAGGCGAACCGCGAATCCGCAGGGATGCTGGTGATGCGCTGGATCTGGCGAGCGGCCAGCGCCGCGCCCAGCTCGCCCTCGAGGTGCGTGGCGGAGAAAGAGGCGCGGGCGCCGGCCCCGAGGCCGATCGACTCGAAATGCTCGAACGCGGCCTTGTCTTCGTTCAGGAAATAGACCGCCCCCACCTGCGAGCCGGTGTGCTGGAGCAACGCCTTGAGCATCTCGCGGCAGAACGCATGGACCTCGTCCTCGCGGAGCATGACGTGAGCGAGTGCGGCGGCGTTCTGCTCGATCATCATTTCCTTTTGAATGGAATCGGCCATCGCGTTGAACGAGGCGGAGAGCACGCCGAATTCGTTGGCCGAAACAAACCGGCTGCGCGCGTCCATCTTCCCTTGGCGCAACTGCAAGGCCGCCGCCGCCAGTTGCCGGAGCGGGCCGTTGATCGCCCGCAGCAGGTGCCAGGTGATGAAGAGGGACAGCAGCAGAATGCCGCCGATGACGACGGCCAACTGACGTGCGAGCGAGTCATGTTGCTCGGCGGCATTGCAGTATAGTTGTTCGGCCTTGTCCCGGGCGAAATCGTCGATCTTCGCGAGACAACCCATCATCTCCTCCCTCAAGCCGCCAACATCACCGGTATCACGGACGCGATCCATGGCCTCGCGACCCTTTCCCGCCCGCACCAACTCGATGTTCCCTTTTCTCAAAGACACCCACTGCACGAAGTGATCGCGGAGGGCTTTGACATCCGCGCCGGGCCCCAGATAATTGTCAGAAAGAACCTGGAGTTGCCGCATGGCGTCGGCCTCGCGAACATCGCTTTTCTGGACGGCGGCCATTATCTGCTCATCGTCATTGGCCGTGACCATGTTCCGGAACTCCAGGCGCATGCTCAGAATGTCGTTTTCGAGGTCGTCGAGGGCCACGCGGACCCGATAGGGATGCTCGTGGATTGTCGTGGTCTGGAACCAGAGCAAATCGGCTTGCCGCCACGCCACGACGCCGAGGGCCAAGACAGATAACAGGATGAATCCCATGCCAAGCCGCAGTTGCGTGCTGATTTTCAGGTCATGGAGTTTCATAGGGAAACCTTTGTTTTTTCGAAAACGGCCGCGGGGGAGATGACAGCGCGAAGCCCATTCTGTCCCTGCACCATAGCCCTTTCCACCTCGCCGGTCACGAAATAACCGCTGGGCGAAAGGGCATGGCAGACCTTGTCCAGAATGTGCCGTCTCGCTTCCTGGCGGTAATAGAACAGGAGATTGCAGCAGAGGATCAGGTCGAAGCCTCCGTAAATGCTTGCCGCCGGACTCGCGGACGAACGGTCCAGCAGATCGTAGGCGGAAAAATCCACCCGCGCGCGCAGCCGGGGCACGACCGAATACGATTCGCCCTGCCGGGAAAAAAACTCCCGCAGGTGGCGGACGCGAACGTTTCCCACGGCCTCCGCGCCGTAAACTCCAAGCCGCGCGAAGCCGGGATCCGCCAGATCGGTGGCGAAAATCCGATACGGAACCGGCCCGGCCAATTCCTCAAGCAGGATCGCGAGCGACCACGCTTCCTGGCCGGATGCGCAGCCGGCCGACCAGACCCGGATCTCGCCGCCGGACTCCTTTTTTGTTTTCACAAGCCCGGGCAGGACCAGTTGTCCAATCACGGCAAACGTGAGCGGATTGCGGAAAAATTCGCTGTGATTGATCCGCAGGGCACGGAAAAACATTCCCGCTTCGGCCCTGTCCCCCGCCACTTTTTCTGTATAATCCGTGAGGGTCTCGGCTCCGGTCGCCGCCATCCGCTTGGAGGCCGTCTTCCGCAAAAACCCCTCCTCATATCGGGAGATGTCAAGCCCGTGCGCTTCCGCGAAGACGCGGGTGATTTCATCCAACGTCCCGTCGGTCGCCGGGGAGTCCGGCTTCATGCGTTCCTCTCCCGCAGCCAAGACGGCACGGAAGCAAAGCCAGCCGCCGGTTTGCCTCCTGCGCCGCTCTGCGTTTTCATCGGTGGCCTTTATACCCGACCGGAGCGCCCCAGGCAAAGCCAAACGTCAGGCAAAAGCTTCGCATTTTCCCTTGGCTGCCAGTGGCCGGGCGGCTAGGCTTTCCCCCATGCAAATCACCCGACTTTGGCTGATGTTTCCGGCGCGCCTGATCACGCGACCGGTTCTCTGGGAACTCGCGAAGGAATTTCCGGTCGTGACGAACATCCGGCAGGCGAGCGTGACCGAGGAGATCGGGCTGGTCTCTCTCGAACTCGACGGGGAACGGGAGGACATTAAAAAATCCATCGCGTGGCTCGAGGAGCAGGGCATCAAGGTTGAGCCGGTCGAGATCAACACCATCGAGGGCTGAACTGCCAAAAGAGCGCCCTTGCAAGCGCGGCTGGGCCCATTATTGTCATTGTTTTCCTATGCACCTGAATATCGGGGGTATCCCACGTCCTGTCCGGCGGAACAACTTTTCAACCGCCGCGCTGCTGGCCTGCGTGTCGGCTCTGGCAGCGGCTCCCGGGGCATTCGCGCAGGAGGTGGTCGTCGTGCCAACGAAGACCAGTCTCTGGCAGATCGCATTGTCCGGCGGATACGTGATGATCCCGCTGGCCGCTCTCTCGATCCTCGCGGTGATGCTGGTTCTCGTCTATCTGGTGACCCTTCGCCGGGGAGCGGTCGTGACTGCGCGGTTCATGCAGACGGCGGAGGCGCTCATCCGCAAAAAGGATTACCTCGGGCTCCTGGCAGTCTCGAACCGACACAATGAAGCCGTGGCCCGGATCGTCCAGCGGACGCTCGATTTCCTGACAAAGAACCCGCGTGCGACACTTGTGGAAGCCCGCGAAATCGCGCAGGCCGAAGGCATGCGTCTCGCCGGGGCTCTGAACCAGCAAATCACTTATCTGGCGGACATCGGCACGATCGCGCCGATGCTTGGGCTCTTCGGCACGGTGCTGGGAATGATCAAGTCTTTCACCGCGGTCGCGAGCGATATCGCCGCCTCGCGGCCCATGCTCCTTGCGCATGGAGTTTCCGAAGCCCTCGTTACGACCGCCGCCGGGCTGCTGGTGGGCATCCCCGCCATGGCGGCATATTCGTTTTTCCGCGGCCGCGTCCAGGCGCGGATCTCGGATCTCGAGGCAGCCACAACCCAGTTGATCGCGCTGCTGGGCGTGGATTCGCCCAGCCGTCGGGAATGAGCCCGTTTATTTGTAGAGGCGGTTGTGCCAGCCGCCTGTCGGTATCAACAGGCCTTTGGCACAAGAGTCTCTACGGCCGGATCAGAGCACGGCTCGCTACAGTTTTGTTTTTCACTGGGTTGCTCTCGGCCTCCGGCCAGACTGTCTCGGGCGAGCCCGAGGTCCGCAGGGCGCTTCCCGTGAACACGCCGGCCCCGACGGAAAACCCAGAATGGATGAGTCGCGTGCCAGCACCTGGTTCCGGCGGACGGGAAGTGCCGGTCGCCAGGGCAGTTGCAGTCAGAACTCCTGCTCCCCAGCCATCCGCATCCCCCACTCCTGCCGAACAGCCGTTCCGCCCAACAGGCCGGGTCGAGGTCGCCCCTGCTCCCCAGCCGGACGAAAACGGAACCATCCGCATCGCCCCATCGTCCGCACAAACGGCCGACCATTCCCGCGAACAGTTGGATCTCGCCAACAGTCTTTACTCGCGAAAAATGTATGACCTTGCGGTTCCGGAATACGAAAAGTTTCTGATTTCATCGGGGGCGGGCGGGGGACGCGACACCGCGCTGTTCCGCCTTGCAGAATGCCACCGCATGCTGGGCAACATCCCGACGGCACGTGCGGGCTACGAGAAACTGGCGATGGAGTTTCAGAAGGGGGAATTCGCCGGTGCGGGTGCCTACCGCCTGGGCGAGTTCCTGTTCGGCGAAAAAAACTACGAGGCCGCGAACGCGCAGTTCCAGACCGCGGCGCACGAATCCAAGGACGGCGAAGTCCGCCTGACCGCTCTCTATTTTTCCGCCAGGAGCCTCGACTATCTCAAGCGGGAAAAAGAAGCCCGCGATGCCTACAAAGCAGTGCTGGCGGTGGAGGGGAAGAACCCCTACCGCGAGCATGCTCTCATGGCGGCCGCCGATATCGACGCCCGCAGCGGGGAAAAAGACGCCGCCCTGGCCGCTTACGAGGAGCTGGGAAAATCCGGCAAGTCTGCGATGGATGCGGAGGCTGCCGTGAAGGCTGCGGCGCTGGCTTCGGATCTTGGCCAAAAAGAGAAAGCCGTTGCCCTGTTTGAAAAGGCGGCGAACAACCCGGAGGGAGGAGACTGGAAGCCGGCGGCCATCATCGGGGCCATGCGGCTCCGTTATCAGGCATCCTCCTACAAAGCCGTTGTGGACATGGCGGCGACAGTTGACCAGCTTCCTGCGGATACCCGCCCGGAGGGGCTCCAGATCCTTGCTGCTTCCTACCGGCAGCTCGGCAACAACCTCGATGCCCGCCGGATTTACGACAGGATCCTCAAGGAGTTCCCCGACTCCGCACCTTCCGGTGACGCCCGCTTCCAGCGGCTGGTCAGCCTCTATGCTTTGAAGGATAAAAACCTCTCCGCGGAAGTGGACGCATTTCTGGAGAAGACCACGAACCCGAAGGAGCGCACGCAGGCGCTGCTTCTGAAAGCGGAGACCTTGTTCAAGCAGGGAGACTACGCCGGCGCAGGCAAGGTCTATGAAGGGCTGCTCTCCCGCGAACTCGCCGACGACCTCCGCGCCGACGCGCTCTACAAACACGCATGGTGCCTTGCCGCGACGGGCGATCACCCAGGCGCCGCCTCGGCCTACTCCGAATTCCTGGAAAAGTTTCCCGGCCACAAACTCGCGGCCACCGCGCTCGCGCAGCGGGCGCTCTCGAAACAGGAAAGCAAGGCGTTCGACTCGGCGATCGAGGATTTCGACACCATCGCCGCAAAGTATCCCGGAACGAAAGAGCACGAACTCGCCCTGCAGCAGAAGGCCCTGATCTTCGGCCAGCAGAAAAAATACCCCGAGATGAGCCAGACGTTCGAAAAGCTGCTCGCCGAGTTCCCCAAGAGCGCAGCCGCCGCCCAGTCAAATTTCTGGCTCGGGTGGGCGGCGTTCGAGCAGAAAGACTACAAGGCAGCGATTCCCAAGCTGGAAACCGCCCGCACCCAGGATGCAGCCCAATACGGGGAGAGGGCCTCGCTGAGGATCATCCTGTCGTATTATTATATGGAGGACAGGGAATCCGTTGCCCGGGAATCTGCCAATTACAAAGGGGGAAACCTCCCCGCCGAGATCACCCTTTGGCTGGCCTCGCACCTCGTGGACGAGGGCAACTACGCCAAAGCGGAAGCCCTCCTGCTGCCGCTCGCCAGCAATCCGGCCGCCCTCACCCCCGACGCGTGGATCAACCTCGGCGAGTCGGAAATCAGGCTCGGAAAATTCAAGGAGGCGCGCGGACCGGTGGACAAATTCCTCGCGACCGCCCGCGACCCGGGCACCCGCGCACGCGGGCTCATGGCCAGCGCGCAAATCCACCTGGGGACAAAAAACCCCGCCGAGGCGGGCACCGTCGTCGAGGAGGTCCTGCTCCTTCAGCCGGAAGGCCGCCTGAACGCGGAAGCCCGGATTTTGCAGGGCGACATCCTGCTCGCCCAAGGAAACGCCGATGCCGCAGCGCGCGCCTACATGACTGTCGCCGTGCTCCTCGACGACCCCGCGATCACCCCGCGCGCCCTCCAGAAGGCGGCGGATGCCTACCAGCGAGCCAACAACCGGTTCGAGGCGGAAAAAGCCCTTGCACAACTCCGTCAAAAATATCCAGATTTCCAAAAGTCCTCCAAATCGCCGAAAACCAAATCATGAGAACCGCAGTTATCGTCTTCCTCACCGCAGCCGCCGCATGGGCCGGCGAGATCAATCTCCACGATCAACCGTTGCCCGAGGTCAAAGCCTCCATCCAGCTTCCCGAAGGTTGGACATCATCCACCGAGAGCGACGAAGGGGTTTTTGTTTATCACCTCGGAAAAGGCGGCCACGCGGGCGATGCAGACCCGTTGGCCATCACGCTCAGCGTCACCACGAAAGTTCCGGAACGCACCACCCAATCCCCCTCGCAATATGCCTCGGCGCTCATCGACATGTCCCAGGACGAAGGTCCGAACTCCGCCATCCAAAAAGGCCAGCTCAACGGCCTCCAGTCGCTCCGCTCAGAATACCATTTCGAGAGCGACAAGGGAAAAATGCGCGCCGTCAACATCGCGGTCCCGAACGATAAAACAGGCACGCTCTATTTCTTCGCCTGGCAGGCGCCGATGGATGAGTCTGCCGAAGCGGAGGCGATCCGGGACAAAGTCGTGGCCTCGGTGAAATTCGATCCCGCGTTTTAGGCGGCCCCATGAGGAATTTGCTGCGCTTTCTGGTTTTTGTCGCCGCTGCGGCCTGCGCCGTCGGGCTCCTCTATTTCTGGAAGATGGTTGCCCCCTCCAGCCAGGTCTCGGCCGTCGCCGGGCCAGCGGCGCAAGGGAGGCTGGCAGAGATGGATCGCGAATTCACATCGCTCGTCGGGAACGTCCTTCCATCCGTAGTGAGCATCAATGCCATTCCGGCAAATCCCGTCGACCCGCGAGCGAACCTCCTGCAGAGCCTGCTTGGCGCCGGACCAGGACTCGTGCCCCCGCCGCAACTCGGGTCCGGCGCAATTGTCTCGAAGGACGGCTACATCGTCACGAACGTGCATGTGATTCAAAATGCCGGAGCGGTTGAGGTTCACCTGAACGACGGGCGCTTGCTGCCCGCAAAATTTGTCGGAGCCGACCGCATCGCGGATGTGGCCGTGCTCAAAATCGACGCAGGCGACCTCCAGCCGCTGACTTTCGCGGACTCCGACGAGGTGCGGATCGGGCAGATGGTCATCGCCGTCGGAAACCCTTTCGGCCTGCAGGAAACCGTCACCAAGGGCATCATCAGCGGAAAGGGCCGCCGCATGATGAGCGAGGCAACGAACGAGTTTTTCCAGACCGACGCGCCGATCAACCCCGGAAATTCCGGAGGTCCGCTCGTGGATCTCAACGGCAGGATCATCGGCCTCAACAACGCGATGCTGCAAAACACGTCGGGCATCGGCTTCGCCATCCCGTCCAACACGGTCCGCAGAATTTTTGACAACATCCGGGAATGCGGGCACGTGATCCACCCATGGTTCGGCGTGGTCATGTTGCCGATCACGCCTGCCGTGGCATCTCAACTGGGGCTCCCGGACACCAAGGGGGCACTGATCCAGGCGACCATGGAAAATGCGCCTGCGGCCCGCGCGGGTTTGAAGCCCGGGGATGTCATCCTCTCGTATAACGGCCGCCCGATTGTCGATTGGAAGGACCTCCGCAACAGGGTCGCCGAAACCGAGCTTGGCCGGGAAGTGGCCATCGGCATCCTCCGCGAAGGCCGGAACCTCAAGATCCCCGTCAAAATTGAAAAACAGCCCGGTGAATAGAACTTTGTTTTTTTCCAAAATCCGGTAATTTGTTTGGCTCGTGACTCCGTCCACACAAGCCTCACCCCCGATTCCCCGACAGCCGATTGGAGCGACATTCGCTGTTTCAATCGGCGTTCTGGGGTTTTTCCTGGTTCTTCAATTTCTCGCCGTCCTGTGGATTTGGCTGCCGAAGCTCCGGGAAAAAGTCGTCGAAAGCGCCACCGTCGCCAGTGTCCAACCTGCAGCTGAAAGCCCGGGCTCACCGACGCAGACGGGCAGCTCAGCCGCGACCGAACGCCCGCAACCCGACCCGGCTCTCGTTCAAAAGATCAGCCGTTTGGTTGCGGATTCCGACCGTTCCTACCGGGTGGGAGATTTTGAAGCCGCGCTGAAAGGCATCAATGAGGCGGCAGACCTGCTGCCCGACGACCCGGGAATTCTCCTGCGCCGCGCGCGCCTTCTAGAGAGCATGCAGCAACCCGCCGATGCCGCAGTTGACTACGCGCGTGTCGCCGCTCTCCCGGGCCTCTCCGCCGAGCTTCGCGCCCAGGCCGAGCGCAAGCTCAGCCAGCTCGGCGGCAGCGTCTCGGGGACCCCGACAGCCACCCCCGCCGCCAGCCAAACGACAGAGGATGCCCCTGCGCGCAGCGGGTCGGAAGTGCGCGAGGACACCGGCCTGCAACCCGGATCGAGTCTGGGAATCGTGGACGCCAGACTACGGGACGGGAGCCCCGGAACCAAAGTGCTGCGTGTGGCCATCAAGGCCCGCCCGGGAATCACCGTCGACACCCGACAGATGAAACTCCATGTCTTCTTCTATGAAAAAGACGAGACGGGAGATATCCAGCTGACGGAATCAAAAGTCGTCTCCCAATGGATCAGCCCGCCGGTCAACTGGGCGGACAACGAACCGGAACTTCTTGATGTGACCTATATCCTGCCTGACAGCAGTCTCCCCGGAAGCGCCGCCTCGAACGGCTCGCCGGGAAGAACATTCGTGGGTTACATCGTCGGCATTTACTACAACAGCGAACTCCAAGACACTCGGGCCGACCCGGGGAATCTGGCCAAGAAGTTCCCTCTCCCACTCTACCTCAAACAGGAATCCCAATGAAAATTCTGCTCGTGGATGGCGGGCCCGGCGTGGCCGAGACTTTAGTCCAATCTCTTCAGCCCCTTGGCTGGACAGAAATCGGGGCTGCGACCACCTCCGATGAGGCGGTGGAATGGATCAACAGCCAGGGAGGCTGCGATGTTCTCGTCACGGAAGTTTTTCTTCAGCCCGCAGACGGTTTCACGCTCCGGGAAACCATCCAGCCTCATCTGCCAGAGATGAAAACCATTTTCACATCGATTTATGATGCCTCGGCTTATACCGAAAGAATGGCCGGACGCGATTTTCTTCAAGCTCCGCTGACTCCCGAAATTTTGGATGCGGCACTTCGCAAACTCACATCGCCACCTCCCACTGTCTCACCAGCACCGTCCGCAACCCCGAGACCATCGGCCAGGCCAACCGTAGCATCGTCAGCAACGCCAACTGCAACTCCGGCACAGCCGAGAGCAGTCGCCGCTTCGCCTCAGCCGACTCCGGTCGCCGCTTCGCCTCAGCCGACTCCGGTCGCCGCTTCGCCTCAGCCGACTCCGGTCGCCGCTTCGCCTCAGCCCACTCCAGTCGCCGCTTCGCCTCGGCCAACTCCGGTCGCCGCCTCGCCTCGGCCCACTCCAGTCGCCGCTTCGCCTCGGCCAACTCCGGTC
>Ga0194054_10000255_pt1 | contig 27660 bp, 24 predicted proteins | sample SepL2210m_MetaG_FD_163628 | JGI IMG/M metagenome (GOLD analysis project Ga0194054, IMG submission 163628) | Anoxic zone freshwater microbial communities from boreal shield lake in IISD Experimental Lakes Area, Ontario, Canada - Sep2016-L227-10m | ecosystem: Environmental > Aquatic > Freshwater... | reverse complement strand
ATAAAAATCACATGTCCATATTAACCAACATCCTCGCAAACCCACTTCTCATCGGATTCATCGCGCTTAGTGTCGCTGTACTTGTCTTGTTGGGACTTATTATATGGATGCATGTAAAGTTGCACCGCTTCCTTGTTGGGATCGATTCAAAAAATATCAGTGACTCATTGAGTTCCGTCTCTAGCGACCTAAAAGATCTGCGAGCTTTCCGTAGAGAGTTGGAAGAATACTTGACTACAGTTGAGAAGCGCTTGAAGAAGAGTGTGCAATCCATAAGCACGGTGCGCTTCAATCCATTCAAAGGTCAAGGTGGCGGTGGCAATCAGAGTTTCTCTACAGCATTTTTAAATGAAGAGGGTGATGGTGTGGTCATCTCTAGTCTATATTCACGCGAACATGTCAGCGTCTTTTCAAAGCCAGTCAAGAAAATGAAATCTGAATATGAATTAAGCGAAGAAGAAAAAGAAGCGATAAGTGGCAGTGAATCTCCAAAGAGTGAAAATTAAATTATGAAAAACAATTCGAGGGCCCCAGCAGTTGCTAGGGCCCTCTTTTGAATTTTGTTTGTGATTTTACCGTCAATTACTCCCGGCAGTCATAAACAAATTCGTTGCTTTTTTCTATGCGAATATTTATCTCTTTGTCTTTATGAATCACTTCACACACCGCGATAAGCTTTGATAGATTTTTACCTTCATCGCTGGCTTCCTGGCAAAGGACTACCTTAATGAGACACTGATCGCTCTTCAGCCCAGATCTGGTGCCACCTGAGATGCACGCCTGGCCACGTAACCATTCGACCTTGAACTTACCGCTCAGCATCTGCTTGAGGTCGTCTACCACAGCGGTAGACATCCCACGCGACTGCATAAATACTGTAATACTACTGATCATTGGTCTCCTCCTCGTACACAATAAAGTGACGATGTTTGTTGATTTCTTATTATTCCACACGGAACAATTCAAGCGCCACAGTAGCACCTATTTTATTCCTTGTCAAATAGATGGTTTACTGCTACACTGTCTACTTCAATATATCCTACCTAAAGGAAGCGCATATATGAACTACAGAGCCATCAAATACCATGCCTACCAAAACCACCAAAACTCAAGTCAGACCGCCAATAATCGTGGTTATGGGCCATATCGACCACGGTAAATCTACCCTGCTTGACTATATTCGTGAGACAAATGTCTGCGCCGAAGAAGCTGGCGGCATAACCCAGCACATGGGTGCATATCAAGTGAATCATGTCTCTTCCGATGATAAAAATCATCAACTTACATTCCTTGATACACCAGGACACGAAGCTTTTTGTTCTATCCGTACACGCGGTGCACAAGCTGCCGATATCGCTATTTTGGTTGTCTCCGCTGAAGATGTAGTGAAACCACAAACTCTTGATGCACTCAAGGCGATCAAAGCACAAAAAATCCCTTATATAGTCGCCATCAACAAAACTGACAAACCGAATGCCAACATCGATCGTACGAAGACAAGTCTCGGAGAAAATGAAATATATGTCGAAGGTTGGGGTGGAGATATACCATGCGTGGCTATTTCCGCATTGAAAGGTGATGGTGTTCCAGAACTTCTGGATATGATCATACTTATGTCCGAGATGGCTGACCTGACGACTCATCCAGAAAAAATGGCCGAAGGTATCGTCGTCGAATCGGAACTGGACACTCGAACAGGTGTCCACGCTACTCTTCTTATAAAAGACGGTACCCTCGAAGTTGGTATGTATGTCGTGGCTGGTGCAGCTTTTGCTCCAGTGCGTTTTATTGAGAATTTCCTAGGAAAGAAGATCGAATTCGCAACTGCTTCTATGCCTGTCTTCATCGTCGGATGGAATGAAGTTGTCCCTTGTGGTTCCCCATTCCAAGCTGTAGCCACGAAGAAAGAGGCAGAAAAGATTGCCGAAGAATATCGTACCAACAACAAAGCTTGTGCAAAGATATTAAATGAAGATAATCCGGATATAGCCGTATTACCTATTATCATCAAGGCCGATACAAACGGTAGTCTTGAAGGTGTCAGACACGAAATCGCCAAGATCACCCATGACAAAGTCCGCTTGAAAATCGTCTCGGAAGGTCTTGGTGAAATAAATGAAAACGATGTTAAGTCAGCTATTAGCGATCCAAAAATTTTGCTTATCGGATTCCATGTCATGCCAGATGCTAAAGCAGCAGCAATCATAGAGCGCTCGGCTATACCACTTTCAGTTTTGCATTTCGATATTATTTACAAACTTTCTGAATTCCTCCAGGAAAAACTAACCGCTTTGGTACCAAAAGAATATATAGAGGAAGTCACTGGTCGTGCGAAGATTCTTGCTTTGTTCTCGAAAGAGAAAGATCGCCAAGTGGTTGGTGGTAAAGTAGAAACTGGTACGCTCAATTCCGGAAATGAAGTGCGTATCATGCGCCGTAATGAAGAGATTGGCCGTGGCAAGATTCGCGAACTCCAGTCGAAAAAGCTACGCGTCAGCGAAGTAGTTGAAGGTTTCGAGTTTGGCACCATGATTGAAGCAAAGATAGAGATCGCTATCGGCGATCGCGTCGAATCAGTAAGAACAATAGAAAAGATATAAAGCGCAAAGTGAAAGGCGCAAGGCACATAAAAACATGACCCAAAAAGATGAAAAAATGAAAGAGATAATACGCGAGCTGGCCGCGCAGTTTTTTTCTCGTGAATCAAACCGCACCTCACTCATCACTATAACCAGTGTCGAATTGCGCAGCAGAAATTCACGCGCCACAATCCTCTTTACCGTCATGCCGGAAAATCAGGAAAATGCCGCTCTCGACTTCATGACTCGTCAGCTATCAGATTTTCGTGAATATGTCGGCAACCATGCACGTTTGATGCGTGTACCATTTTTCGATATCGCCGTAGACAAAGGCGAGAAGAATAGACAAAGGATAGATGCGATAACTATTTAGTATTGAGTAATTCAATAATCTGCTTCTTCTGTGTGTCAGTCACTGTAGTCGTAGCTTTATTCATGGCAGCGATCAACTGCTTTTTCTGCGCAGCTGTTGGTTGTGTCGTCGAGGAGTTTTGTAATTGATCTATAATCTGCGCACGAACACTCTTCTGTTGTGCCATTATGATTTGTGCTGCGGTAGCATTGCGTGCAGCGAGAGAATCTGCTTGTTTCTGTACTCCCCAGATGTAATAAGCAATACCGAGAAATATGGCCAAGATTGCTGCAACTACACCAGCCACTATATGCTGACGATGTGTGTCTGAAGAAATAGACTTATTTGGAGGTAAGATATTTGGATTGAAAGAGAATCGACTCATATTTTGAATATATTATGAATATAGTCTATTGTAACACACTACCAACATGTGTATATATAATTATTGTGCCCGGGGTGGGAATCGAACCCACATGACCTTGCGATCGACAAATTTTAAGTCTGTTGCGTCTACCAATTTCGCCACCCGGGCATATGATCAGCTAAGAAAAATAATACCACTTTCCGACCATTTTGACTAATCTTTGACTAATCTTCGACCTCCCTTTTCACTACTTTTATATAGAAATCTTCCAGAGAAACATCCTCACTTGCACGCATTATTACTCGATCGAGTCTAACAGTGGCAGTCAGGATCACGAGATCTTTCTTATTATCAACTATGACTTCACAATTGAAATCATCAAACTTCGTCACACCATGCCAAAAGAAATTTCGTGCAAGTGTATCCTCGGCTTTAGACAGACACGACGAGAGATCATCGCGCGCGTAAGAGCGCAATTCGTGGAGATAAATACTATCAGCATAAGAATTGGCTGCACCAGTCACAACAACTATCATAGCCATCACAGAAAATGCCAAGACGATAACTGTTATAGTGGCTATGAATCCACTCATCTTATTCTGTATATGCATTTGAAATATCATCATAAAGTCTCATACTGGAATCATTTAGAGAATATAAATAGCGTAAAAAACTAAATATCATCATAGACAAAAGCGCTATGAAAATAAGTGTCTCAACAAGTGTGAATCCGTGTCTAAAATCTGATTGCATATATGTATGGTGAAGTATGTGACAAAACATACATAGTATCTCCATCACAAGTCATCGACTGTGGCTGTGTCGGTAATGAAAATGTCCTACTTGTAGAAGATAGAGCCAAAGAAGATGATGCTATATCGAAAATCTGGAACTCTCTACCAACCTCGTGTGTGGCGATATATACATGATTGTCATCTTGAACTATGCCATAGACTCCTCCCAGAATATTTTTCGTGGACAATATACTCATCACACCAGATCTTCCGGTCGTCGTGGCTAGAGAAAATAACTCGTGATCTGTTTGAATATCATACCCACCAGAAGTCCTGCCAAATATGATCCGACTATCATATATAGAGATAACCTTACCTTCTTGTCGAGACCAACCCGATGGAGAAAATAGTCCGCCTACGGTGTTGATTAATTGATTGGCGCCGGCATTTGCTATATATGCAATGCTGGAATCCACGGCTATATCAGTGACTCTACTACCGATCTCCAGACCACTACGCCAAGATGGTGAAGATGGAGTAGAAACATCTATAATAGAAAATTCATCACCATCCCATTTTTCTGTGCCGAGAAAGATTTTGCCAGTGCCATCATTGAAACCAAAAGAAATAGTCGTAGCATAAGGTGGCGTGGCTGTGGCATAAGGTAGTGGCAGTTGATATTTACCCTCTACAACAAGTGGGCCAGAAAAAGTGGTATCAGAAAATCCGATAACATGAAGCTGTGCAATCGTACTGGCGGCACTAGCAAATATTCTTTTTCCAACAAGAGAAAATGAAGAAATTCCTGGACCAGTATTTATGGATGAGAGTATATGACTGGAACCGCTTATGTCTACGACGAACAAGTCCGGATCAGTCGCGACTGAAGAGTCTGCGGATATGAAAGCTATTCCGCCACGGACTTCCAAATGTGTGAGCGGTATAGTCAGTGAAATCGGCAGGACAACAGACGATATCGTAGGCGATGAAGAACCTCTCATAAAATTTCTTGAACAGATCGACTTATCTGAAACCGGAATAAATAGTGGTAATGAGACGATAGAAGATGTGGCGTCATTGACCGGCCACACTCTCATCCGATCATATACTCGTTCAAATGATTGCTGTGCAGAATAAGAAGCTGAAGAAAAAATCGACACAAAAAATGCTGCCAGAGACATTGCCAATAAAATATCTATAAGTATCGCACCTTCTTCAGTGGATGCGTTGCAGGACTTTCGACATATCATATATCGGCATCATTATTGATAAAGCGATTGCTCCGACCACGCCACCGACCACAATCATCATAAGCGGCTCAATCAGCGAGGTCAGGCGCTGCAATGTATTTTCTAAGTCTGTATCTATAATAGAGGCGGCTCTGATGAGCGACTCCCCCAACGATCCAGAAGATTCTCCGGCGGAAACAAGTGCTGAAACATACGCTGGTATATTTTTATGTATAAAAATTTCTTTCAATGAAAGGCCACCCCTAATATGCTCAGCTCCATGCATAATATCGACTCTGAACGGTTCAAAAGATGCAGACTCCACTACTTCTGTATATGATTCAACAATAGGAATACCGGAACTGATCAGAGTGCCAAATGACCTCAAAAATATCGACAATGAATATGAGTAGACGAGACCACCAATCAAAGGCGCGAAAAATATCATACGATGCAAACATTTTCGAAATGTGAAAAAATTATGATAAGAAAAGACCGCCAATACGCTCACTAACAAGATTCCTACTAGAGCATATAAACCAAAAGAGACTATGGCACCAGACATCCATATAGTTATCCTCGTCAAAAATGGCAACTCAACATGCATACCAGTCAGCATTGGAATGATTTGCGGAACAACTCCTCGCATAAGCCCAATCGTGAGTACGACCGCCAAAGCGCCAATAACCATAGGATATATCATTGCCGACAGACACCTTTTCATAAGTTCATCCTCTCTGACTAGAAGACCATGCGCTGATGTCAGTGCGCCCGCCAATCCTCCAACCCTTTCGCCGTGTTCGATAATACTGGCCAATGATTTCGCTAAACCAATATGTATAGACAAAGCACGCGAAAGTAAGTTGCCTGATTCCACCTCTTTTTGTATATTTCGCAAGTCTGCATGTTTTCTTCTTGAACCTCGCGCTTTATTCTTTGCGCCTCCAATAATTTCCAATCCTTGACTGACAGTCAATCCAGCCGAAACAAACATCGCCAGCTGTTCAAGTAGTAAGATACGGTCACGGCGGCACCAGCGACTCCCCCACTGTTTTTTGAACGAAGATATCATGTCGAAAGAACGCGAGCGATCTCTTCACGCGAAGTTATACCCCAATCGACTTTCTCGAGGCCATCATTGTACATAAAACGAAATCCGTGTGACTTCGCATAAGCAGTTATTTCTGATAATGGCCTCTTCTCAGCGATTAGCTTCTGCATTTTTTCATCAACTAAACAGACTTCAGCTATGATGGTGCGACCATGATAACCGGTCTGATTGCATAGATCGCAACCGACCATATTGCAATCCTGACAGACAGTGCGCAATAAACGCTGAGCTACAATAAGCCTCAAAGTAGCCGCCAAAAGATAATGATCAACGCCCATATCCAATAGTCGTGGTATCGTCTCCAGTGCTGAATTTGTATGTAATGTGGACAAAACCAAGTGACCAGTCAATGCCGTATGTACAGCCACACGCGCGGTTTCATTGTCACGAATCTCACCGACCATTATGACATCTGGATCTTGTCGCAAGACTGAGCGTAAACCAGAAGCGAAAGTTACACCGTGAGTGTGGCGGATGTGTATCTGTCTGACTCCAGCGATCTCATACTCCACAGGATCTTCGAGAGTCACTATGGATAAAGGGTCACGCCTCTTCGACATCAGACATGTATGAAGTGTGGTGGTCTTTCCAGATCCGGTCGGTCCAGTCACAAGTATCAATCCACTAGTTTTCTTCAATGCTTCGCTAATCGCATAGACATGGTCTGGAGTAAAACCAAGACTTGCATATGAGGCATGATTGGTGGATTGAGCCGATAATATCCTCATCACAGCATTCTCACCATAATATGTCGGCATGAAAGAGATGCGAATATTGTAGGCGGTGGCATTTACATGAGTCTGAAAACGACCATCCTGCGGAATAGCGTGTATATCGGTTCGTGCACCAGATAGTATTTTCAGTCTGGAAATGAATTCATCGGCTATACGTTTCGGCAGTGTACCGACTTCTCGAATCATGCCGTCGGTTCTCAACTTCACAACAATATCCGTGAGTCGTGGATCGCAATGCACATCGGAAGCATTGTTCGTAACAGCAAATGCTAATATATCTTCTACGGCTTCATTGGCTGTAGATGGATTCGATGGAAACTTTATATCTTCAATATTTTTGTACATGCGTACAGCATAAACTGATGAGATAAAATCCTGGTGAAAAAGTTATGAAGAAACGCTCAAAAAGTTCTCAAATATCGCTCAAGAAGTAAGTGTTGCATCTTTTCATATCTGTGGTACTATTTTGACCCAGTTGTACTTTCTAAACAAAAACATGAGAAAGCTGGAAAACAGCAATCTCAAACAAGTGAGGTAACATGAACGTAGATGATAAAGATGACACAATAGTCAGACCAGGGGCAGCATGTATGAGGATGCTGAAACAATCACGTACAAAATTGATCGAATTGGCTGAACCGCCATCTTTGGGTAAGAACACGGTAGCGGACTATGTCTCGCGCCTATTACTTGGTGCTGGTAAACACATCGACCATCAAACATCGGTAATAAATGCATCCAATGAAATCACCCGCCGCATCAATATGGGCGGACCAGTAGCTAGTGAATTGGCGCAGTATGAGAAATCGCCAAGGGTCGACAAACCCACTCCCGATCGGTTGATAGCCAGCGTCATGGTTGAGGCTATATACAGAGAAGCTGTGGGGATGTTGCGCCACGAGTACAATGAGGAGCCGCGGAACATCATCCTTGATGGATATCCACGGAATCACACACAACGGCGGTTTCTGCATTCTCTCGAAATGATGTGGTCAGCTATCGGTATCACCATCCCAAAAGAAGTCCATGCTCGGCGCGTAAAAAGACATCTCGCTGGCTGTACTAGTCACCAAGGGAAACTTGATACGGTGTCCATCAGGCATCGGTGGGATGTCTGGGAACAAGCAATCTTGCCAGCCTTCCGGAATATGGATAATGGTCGGAATAAGGTGCTCTGGATCAAAGATGAAGAACCGATGGTTTGCAAAATCATGAAGGTGGTCCGAAGTTTGGGGTTGAGTGAAAGGTCATACAAATACCTGCTCACCTGCCTGAACAATCCAAACCACCCAATCACTGCGGAGATCATCATCGCTGAAAAGATCGAAAAAGACGAACTGGAGAAAAGTAAAAACGCCAGGGAGATTCGGTACACTGATCGGCACTTGGGACTGCTTGTATCGCGAAATCAAGAGCTCGGTAAGCATGTCCCAGCTTGTATTCGTCCACCAGAACAACGCGCATAGGAGGCGCAAATAATCACAAAACAATGTCCTCCGCAAGTTAGAGTCAGTAAGACTCGAAGCTTGCGGAGGCATTTTCATTGCTTTTTTATTTATCCTATTTTCTGCTAGAATAGACCAATGAACAAAAAACCGGCCAAATTATCAACCGATTCTTATAAAGGTGTCCGCGACTTCTTCCCTGCCGATATGGCCGTGGAGCAAGCCATTTTCAATATCTGGCGCAAAAATGCCGAGAAATACGGTTATGAAGAATACAATGCTTCAGTTCTAGAACCAGCCAATCTTTATCGAGCAAAATCCGGCGACGAAATAGTAAATGAACAGACCTACACTTTCACCGATCGTGGCGAGCGTGAAGTTACTTTGCGTCCAGAGATGACACCAACAGTAGCTCGCATGGTAGCCGCCAGAAAGCGCGAACTTATATTCCCTTTGCGCTGGTATTCCATTCCAAATCTTTTCCGTTATGAACAGCCACAGCGCGGCCGTGTCCGTGAGCATTGGCAACTCAATGTCGACATCTTCGGTGTCGAGTCAATATCAGCAGAGATCGAGACTATAAATATGGCCTATGACATCACTCGTGCCTATGGCCTCAAAGATACAGATTTCGAGATCCGCATAAATAACCGCAAAGTCATGGATTATGTGGCTCGCGATGTATTTGGTTTAGATGAAGCTTCAGCGCAAAAGATCTCTAAACTCATAGACAAGAAGAATAAGATAGACCCGAAGGCATTTGTTTTTGGTATAGATGAAATCATAAAAGATAAGACCAATACTCAAAAATTCCTAACCCTCTTGAATTCCAAGAATTTTGAAGAGTTCACTGCAAATCTCCCACAAACAAAGGAAGAACATGTCGGACTTCGTGAGGTTCGTGAAGTTATCGCTGGTCTTGAGAATCTCGGCATCACCAATGCTCGATTCGATCAGACACTGATGCGTGGATTCGATTATTACACCGGAATTGTTTTCGAAGTCTACGATCTAAATCCAGCTAACAGGCGTTCAGTCTTCGGAGGTGGTCGTTATGACGATCTCTTGTCTCTCTTTGGTAATGAAAAAGTGCCAGCTGTAGGTTTCGGCGCAGGAGATGTCACCGCTCGCGACTTGATGGAGACTTATGGAGCGCTTCCAGTTTCGCCAGCTGGAGCCGATATCGCCATCTGTATCGTTGGTGAGCAGAACACTCCTTACGCTCTAGAAGTGGCGCAGATATTGCGTGCAGAAGGTAAAAGGGTTGCTGTAGATCTGTCAGGTAAGAAGGTTGGTGATCAAATAACAAAAGCTGATAAGCGAGGAATTCCAGAAGTTATTTGCATAGGCGATGAAGAAACGAGGACCGGCAAGCTCAAGATAAAAAACCTGAAAAGTGGTGTCGAGGCGGATTTTAGTGTGTCTTAAATATTCGTACGAAGGCGGTATGTGGAACACATGTTTTTTGAGTGTTTTTCAAAGTGACGGATTTTCCGTCACTTTTAGAAAGTGCCTCGGAGGGATGTGTGGGAGACATGTCCCGGTGACATGCTATAATACTCCTCTAATCAAACCATGCGTAAAATCACTCTCGATCTTGAGACAAAAAATATGTTTTCTGATGTGGGATCAAATGATCCAACAGCACTAGATGTATCCGTCGTCTGTATACACGATTCGCTGGACGACACTTATAAAAGCTTTACTGAAGCCAACATGAAAGATCTTTGGCCGATCTTGGAGCAGAGCGATATGCTCATCACTTGGAATGGCGACCATTTTGATATTCCCCTCCTAAACAAATACTACGCCGGTGACCTTTCGAAAATAAAGAGTCTTGATCTTATGAAAGAAGTAGTCAATGTCCTCGGGCGCCGATTGAAACTAGACACGGTGGCACAAGCTACTCTCGGTAAAGCCAAATCTGGTAACGGTCTCGAAGCCATAGAATGGTGGCTTTCCGGAGAAATCGATAAGATTATCAAATACTGCATCGACGATGTCCGTCTGACGAAAGAAGTTTACGATTATGCCATCGCCAATTCCTCACTAAAATACAAAGATAATGGTAGTATAAAGGAGGTCAAATTGAACACAACTTCATGGGAGGTACCACAATCTGACGCGATGACATTTACTTTGCCACTTTGATTACATTAAAAATTATAAATAAAACAATATGATAAAAAGACAATATAACCATTTCGAATCAGGCTCCATCTCAACTCCAGCAGCTATTATTGTCGCAGCAGCTATTATCGCCATCGGTCTTATTGTCGCTTTCAGACCAGCTGGAAAGACCACTTCGGACTCGAAAGCTTCAGCAGTTGATTCTATAACTCAAGGCCCAGCCGTAAATATGCGCGCAGTGACCGTCGCCGATCATATTCTCGGAAATCCAAATGCTCCGATAAAGCTAGTAGAGTATTCAGATACCGCATGTCCATTCTGTAGATTATTCACACCTACACTAGAAAAAGTTATGGATAATTATGGCGCCGGCGGACAAGTCGCTTGGGTTTATAGAAATTTCCCACTAGATAAACCAGATCCAAATGGCAATATCTTGCATAAAAATGCCGGCCATGAATCACAAGCCCTAGAATGTGCTGCACAAGTCGGAGGTAACGACAAATATTGGATATTCCTGAAGCGTCTTTATGCCGTCACTCCTTCGGTAACAGGACAGACACCGGAAGGATTGGATCAGGCACAACTCCCAATTATCGCTAAGTTCGCAAACATAGATGTGAAAGCATTCAACACTTGTCTAGATAGTGGCAGCACGAAGGATTTGGTTGAAGCAGATTATACTGACGGTGTTAATGCTGGCGTAAACGGCACACCATTTACTATCTTTGTACTATCAAAACCGGCCGCGTCATCACTAGACAATGTCATCTCTTCACTCATCATAAAACTCAGAATACCTACAGATCAATTATTCTTATCTGATGACAGAACAAAGATTGTAATGAGCGGTGCTCTGCCTTACGAAAATATCAAGACTATTATAGATGCAGTACTAGGAAAATAAGGCGAATTATTAAGACAGATTATTTCACCAGATCGGTGAAGAACTTCCATATCTCGTACATTACTTCAGTATCATACTGGCAGTATTTGAGCATTTGTTGTTTCTTTTCTTCAACAGCTGCGCCAATCAATTCACCTTTGAATATTTGCCTGTATGCCTCTATAGCAGCTGTACCATTTCCAACCGCCAGCTCTTTATAGGAATATTTTGGAGCGAGCACTGGTTGAACTTTTTTGATAGAAGAACTACCCTTGAAATCATGGTGTATATAGTATTGATTTTCGACAATATCCATCAGATCGTATGTTCGTCTAACAACATCTTTCAGGAAATTGGCGCCAGACGGCACTAGATGTGCCAACTCTAGATTGCGTGAATTCTCAAACTTCTTGCTCCAGGAAATGATTTTCCCCGTATCGCCTATGTGTTTCCTTAAACTTTCGACAAGTCTCTCAGCAGGATCTCCATCTAGTATCAAACACTCTTCATGCTCTAGTTTGGCATCTTTACTTCTTAAGATATTGAGAGAATACTGAAAAACGATATTTTGATATGGATGATAGCCATCGAATAGAGGTATCGCTGATGGATATGTCTCATAATCAAGAAAATACAGAGGAAATGAAAGATGATCGAGTTCTTTCTTTATTGCTTCAAGATCTATTATTGGTTTCTTCGTCTTGTACGCTATAACCTGATTGAGTTTCCTTGGCTTCTTCGGTTTTTCGCCTTCTTTTGCTTCTTTAGGTATTATTCTCTCATCTTCAGGTACTTCATCTATCTTGAGTATTTTATCATCAAGCAACTCCTTCAGATATTTTTTGCTGCTGCCAATCCGGTTCAGATCATGGACGCTATATTTCGGTACATCCAAATTGCTTATACTGAAAGATGTACAATGCGCCGACCTGCCTTTGTAATAACATTTACAATTTCCTACAGGCATCTTTTCTTCTGACAGATATACATACGCGCCTTCCATTTCTGACAGAGTTATAGACTGGAAATCATCACTAACTTTCTCTGTCTTATCCGTCAATGCAAAAAGTTTGTCTGGATCGATTTTTCCAACTCTTATATAGTTCTTATCAGGTCTCAAGAGATATTTTTTATTGAATGTAACACCGCAATGCTTTGCGACATTCACTTGAAAAGCAAGGTCATATTCATATTGCAGTTCTTTCTTCTTATCTACTTTTTCTGGTTTACCTGAGACATCTTCGGTGTCGCCAATAGAATCAGCTACATCATCTCCTAGAGCAGACGACATCTTTATCTCATATAGATCATAAGCGTTTGCCGCCGCATTCCAGACCAGAGCATCAGTAGCAGCGAGGTATTTATCCGTACCAAAAACCGCCTGAAATATTACCGGCGTATGTTCCGCTATCAATTTCTTGGTCAATTCCTGTGCACCATGACTTCGTTTGTCGATCAAATATCCACCACGAAAAATAGACATAGTCCGTGCCAATTCTTCGACTTCATTTCCTACAATAGCCAGAGACTGTTCAAACTCAGATATTTCGAACTTATTGTATTCCTCCGGTTTATGCCACTTTATCCAGACATTCTTATCGCATTCTTTGTAGAGTATGAAATCAGTTTTTGTGAGCTGTTTCATTTGCCTAATAATTCTTCAACTTCCCAGCTTGATCGTGCTGGCGGATGCGCTCGTGGGCCTTGGCTTCGATCTGACGGATACGTTCGCGAGTGACGCCAAATTCACGGCCGACTTCTTCAAGTGTATGAGTGATACCGTCATTTAGACCATGTCTCATCTCGAGGATCTTGCGCTCTTTTTCAGAGAGATCATTTAGAATAGCGTTGACTTGGTCGCGTAGGATACGGCGTGAAGACTCCTGATCTGGAGACAAAATCTTGTCATCGGCAATGAAGTCCTGCAAAGTAGACTTTCCATCATCACTATCATCGCCGACTGGTGTCTCAAGAGAGATAACATCTTGTTCAATCTTCTCAATCTGATATATCTTCTCAACATCGAGTCCCATCTCTATAGCAATCTCATCTGGTAATGGTTCACGACCTAGATCCTGCGAAAGACGACGAACAACTTGCTTGTATTTAGCAATTGTCTCAACCATATGCACTGGCACGCGGATAGTACGTGACTGGTCAGCTAGAGCACGAGTGATAGCTTGGCGAATCCACCAAGTGGCGTAGGTAGAAAACTTATAACCCTTGGTCCAATCGAACTTATCGACAGCACGGAAAAGTCCCAAGTTTCCTTCTTGAATAAGGTCAAGCAAAGTCAGATCTGGGCTGCGACCGACATATTTTTTTGCAATGGAAACAACCAGACGAAGGTTCGCCTTGGCTAGAAGATTCTTAGCTTCCATATCTTCGTTCTGGATGCGCTTAGCGAGCTCCTTCTCCATCGCGCCGTTTATGAGTGGGTATTGACCAATCTCACGCAGATACATCTGAATAGAATCGTATGCCGAATCAGAACCGCGACCGATATGTGGAGCATTTTTCTTATCTTTCAAATCATCGACTTCGAGCAAACCACCACCTTCAAGTACGTCGACATTTGCCGCCGAAAGTTTTGCGTAAAGTTCATCGAGAAACATTATATCATTCTCAATCTGTGGAAATTCTTTCAAGATCTCATCGTAAGTAACGAAACCACGACTTCGACCTTTCTCTATGAGTTTATTGGAGCGTTGTTCGAAATTTTGCTTAGAGCTTTTCGCTGATCCAGCACTTTTCTTGGATTGACCGACGATGTTGCGCTTGCCAGAGCTTCTAGATCTCTTCGCGCCAGACTTACCAGACTTGCGAGCTTTGGCACGAGAAACAACACGCTTCACAGAACGGCGACTATTCTTGCGGACTTTTGAAGCCGCTTTTTTTGTTTTTGACATTTAAAAAAGGTTGCTATTAGAGGCTAATGAGTATCAAATGCGAAACTTAGTTAATGAACGCCTTTCATAGCCGCAGTGGGCATATGGGCAATTAACACAGTGGATACGATTGTAAATGAAAAACTGGTGCAATGCAAGGGGTTGTGTGAATAAAAAGAGGATAAATAGCTTTTTTATGCTACTATTCCAGAGATGAAATCTGCGCAAATTATGAAAAATAAGCCTATAAATCAAGACGAAAAGTTATTCGACCTTGCCATTATCGGTGGCGGACCAGCTGGGATGATCGCGGCTGGCAGAGCTGCGGAGCTTGGCGCGAAGGTTGTTTTGATTGAGAAAAATGCGACCCTTGGTAACAAACTGCTCATGTCCGGCGGTGGCAGATGCAATGTCTTGAATGCGGAATTCGACACGCGTAAGCTTCTCGATAGATTTAAAGGTGATGGCAAATTCCTCTTCTCGACATTTTCACAATTTGGCGTGAAGGAAACTCTCGACTTTTTCCACAAAGCCGGTATGGAAACAAAAGTAGAAAATGAACAGCGCGTCTTCCCCATTAGTGACAGATCGCAATCGGTTTTGGATGTGCTTATTTCTTATATGAAAAAAGGTGGGGTTACGGTTATGGTCAATGCTCCTGTTGCGGACATTATATCCGAAGACAATAAAATCTCCGGTATCAAGCTCAAAGATGGAAAGATCATCCACGCAAAATCAGTCATCATCGCCACTGGTGGAACATCACATCCAGAGACTGGTTCGACTGGAGATGCTTATGCTTGGCTCAAGAAGATCGGCCACACCATTGTCACGCCAACACCTTCATTGGTGCCGATAGCCGTGAAAGATAAATGGGTCAAGGAATTGTCAGGGCTGACACTTCCGGATGTGAAGGTGAAAGTATTTTTGGATGGAGTGAAACAAGATATAGCCGCCAGTAAATTCACCAAGAAAGGCAAAATTCTTTTCACTCATCAAGGTCTTAGCGGACCAATGATTCTCAATATGAGCAAAGACATCGGCGAGATCCTCCGATATGGCGAGGTGGCTTTGTCACTCGATATTTTGCCGATGTACGATCACGCCAAACTCAACCTCAAGTTGCAGGAGATATTCAAAGAAAATGACAAAAAGAAATTCAAGAATTCTCTAGGCGAATTGCTGCCTGTGGCTATGGCTCAAGCAGTTGTGGAACTTTCAGGTATTGATCCAGAAATTATCTGCAATGCCGTCAGCCGCGAAGAGCGTATAAAGCTAATCGGTCTGCTTAAGGATATTCCGGTGCGCGTCGATAAACTCCTTGGCGCTGACAAAGCCATCGTCTCAAGCGGCGGAGTCGTCCTCGACGAAGTAGACTTCAAGACCATGCGCTCTCGCCTATTTTCCAATCTCTACTTCGCTGGCGATATTTTAAACATAGACCGACCATCCGGCGGTTTTAGTCTGCAGATTTGTTGGACTACAGGTTATGTGGCTGGGACACATTCGGCGGAATAAGCGCGAGCGTTTTTATTCCTTCCTCTTCTTAGCAATCTCTGCTTTCCTGGTTGAGAGCTCCTGACACTTCTTAGCGCATTCTTGAGCGCGGGCGTGGTCGCCAGCCTTCTCGGCTTGGCGTAGACCTTGCATAGCTTGAAAGAGGTCGGCATTTACAATATCTTCCTCAAAATTCATTAGGAGCTCTTTCATATGATGGTCCCACTTCTCTTTGTCAGAGCCAAAATATTCTTCAGCTTCGAACATGAGGTCACTCTTCATAGCTTCGGCGCGTGCTAACCTTTCAGTAAATGAATCGCCAGCAATTTTTTTCAATTGCTCCAAGTATCCGTTTGCGTCTTGTAATTCACTTGCGCTCTGCGCCTTTCCCCTTGCGCCTTCCATTATAAAAATAATTCCAAAAACTTGGCGCTCGGCTAGATCGATACGATGAGGTGAATTGTTGATGGTTGCAAAATTTGTGGCCGTGCTTTTTGAGGTACCAGAATTTGTGCTTGCAGCTGGCGTCGCCGCATCTTTCTCTTTCTGCTTCTTGATCACCATCTTCAAATCCTGCCAAATAGCGTCAGTTGGTATGGAAGCTTTGTCGGCGATCATTCGCACATAATACGACTGGTCGCTGGCACTCTCGATACGCGCAAGTAAAGGCATAACCCTCTCGAGGATGGCGCGAGAAATCTTTCGTGCGTCAGTCACTTCACGCACAACATTGTTGAGTTCAAATTCTACGACAGGTGTGGCAGCGCGCAGTACATTTTTCCATTTTTCTATATCTTCTTTCACTAGATCGGCTGGGTCTTTACCACCGACAATGTCGGCTATCTTTACATCCATACCAAGTGAAAGTGCTATTCCAGAGGCTCTTAGAGCTGCTTTACGACCAGCCGAGTCAGAATCGAAGGCAATGATGACATTTGGAGAAAGCCTGCGGACAAGGCCGAGATTGCTGACTATTCCCTGCGCACTTACAGCTTCATCGCCAAGAGCTGTTCCAGAAGCCGCCACGGTGTTCTTGATTCCAGCTTGATGCGACATAACCAGATCCATCTGACCTTCAACGAATATTGAATATCCCATGCGTCGGATTTCGCTCTTGGCTTTGTCGAGACCATATAAGACCATGGATTTGTCATAAAGTGGTGTGTCGGGACTGTTCAAGTATTTCGCGGACTTACCATCATCTTTCAATATGCGTCCAGTAAATGCAATCACGCGTCCGCTGGAATCGGTTATTGGAAACATTACACGACCACGGAAGCGGTCGTAAAAATCACGGCTATCTTCTTCCTTCGCTTTGACCAGGCCGACTTTTTCCATCATCGCATCGCTCCAACCTTTGCCTTTTAAGTGTGTAGCCAGGTTGCGCCATCCTTCTGGAGCCCAGCCGACACGAAAATCTTTTCGCGAAGTATCAGACAAGCCACGACTCTTCACATATTCTTGAGCTTCTTTCGACTTTGTGTATTGATCTTCGAAATATGTAGCCGCAAGCTCCATGAGTTGGAATTGTCGGTCGCGCTCGCTGTCGGCTTTCGTATCATAAACAAGTGGCACGCCAGCACGCTCCGCAAGTATCTTCAGAGCACCGCGAAAATCTAGACCTTCAAATTGCTCTACGAAAGAAAAAATATCACCTTTTGCACCACAGCCGAAACAATAATATCCACCTCGATCTGGCGATACGAAAAATGACGGTGACTTTTCATTATGAAATGGACACTTCGCCTTGTAAGACTTCCCCGCCTTATCCAGCTTCACATAAGAGCCGATCACCACATCTATCGGCAAGCGCTCTTTTATTTGTTCAACGGTAGTACGATTCATATGAGGCCACGGTGGGAATCGAACCCACGCATAACAGTTTTGCAGACTGTCGACTTACCACTTGTCTACGTGGCCATTCGCCGACCCTTCAGGTCAGCACTCGCATTCTAGCTATTTTTTGACGCGAAGTCCACTTTTATTATGTGTGCCATGCGAACTATTTGTTGATAGTGATTTCAAATAACTCCTCCTGTGTATCTCTGATATTCCATGCCTTTTTATCGCTTTATAATGAGCCGCTGTGCCATAACCCTTATGTATATCAAACCCGTATTGCGGATATCTTTTCGCGAGCTTTTTCATGCGACGATCACGATGAACTTTCGCACATATGGATGCGAGCGCGATGATCGGTTCTGTAGCATCGCCATTTATAATAGTCTTTTGATTCTTGAACCTCGGATGAGCATGAAGAAGACCATCAAGTTTTATCTGTGAAGTCATGTCAATGAATCCGTCGCGCTCAAGTCTCTTCAGTGCACGGTTTATAGCGGCTTTGACTGCATAGGTTATGCCGCGCCTGTCTATGATTGCAGCACTAGAAAATGAAACTGCATACGCGACTTCTTGCGCTTTACTGCTCGTTTGCGCCCTGCGCCTTTCACTTTTCACTTTCTCTAACCATCCCTCCCTTTGCTTTTCAGATAACTGTTTCGAATCTTTTACTCCACGAAATTTTCGCAGAACAGCCGGCGAGCTTACAACGAAGACACCTACAGAAACTGGACCAGCTAGAGGACCGCGACCAGCTTCGTCGATACCGACTAATATATGTGACTGGGTTTTCATTGGCGACCGAGCCTTTTATTCTTAAAATTTTGTGGAGAAACTATCGAACGCCTGAGCTTTTCCTCAAGTTTTTTGCGTGCACCACCGGCTATATCGCCGCCCACTTTTGCGTCTTCTTTCAGTTTGGGAACACCTTTTGAATCTTCATTGCGGTGAATTTCCGTAGTCGCACGTTCACCCAACATGTTGAATATGAGCTCGAAATCATCCATATGGTCACGAAGATTCTCGCGCTGGAGGCCTTTCAATTTCTTATACTCTGTTGGGGTCACACCGAAAGTGGCTTTGGAAATCTCCGCAGTCAATATCTCAAAATCTCTTTTTTCTTGTGCTCCGCGATTTTTCCATTCGTCTGTAAGCTCCTCGCGGATAGCAATGCCGCGCATGCGCTTCTCTATCCAAGCGTCTGGATACCCTTTTGCTTTATAAAGAGCTCTGGTACGCTTAGTGGCTAATTCTGGGTCTTCTATCTCTTGGATTCGTTCATAACCAGTCCTGGCAAGCCAGCGTTTTAGTGATTCTACCTTAGGTGATGGGATGGATTGGACGATACGGAACATACCCTCCGTGTTTGAACAATCAGTCTCGTACATTTTTCCATCAGAAGACTCCAATTTCAGTTGTCGACAAATTGTCGATAACTCGATCTTTTCATCATCTTTAACGCGTACTTTCATCCTGTACCAATAATCGTTAGGGTTTTCACTACCCGTGGCGGCCTTTATCACATCCACAACCGAAAACCACCATTCGCCTTTATAAATGGTCTTGCGTATGCCAGATCCTCTGAATAATACAATCTTCATATTCTCCATACTCTACATTTTCCCAAAATAGAAAGATAAATCAATAGAGACAACCCCGGGCTCTTATGTCGCTATCATTGCTGTTTATGTTCTGTGAAAGTACCTATGCATTTTATCCATCCAGTCTCTTTCTTGAGATATTTCATAAGCGATATAGGCCACGCTGAATCTTTATCTGTCCTGACAACTTCGACATAAAACAAATATTCTTCTCTTATACCTTCACACACAGAGTGTATGCTTGTCATGTTTAATGAAAGATCCGAAAAAACTTTTAGAACATTCACAAGCGATCCGGCTTTGTGAGCAACCTTGAAAACAAAAGATTTTTTATTGCCAGTATGATCGGAATCTATATCTTTATTAGCGACCAAGTGAAATCTCGTCTCATTTGATGAATGATCATTCATATCATCACGGACTACAGTCAATCCGTATTCATCTGCAGCAAATCTCGAAGCGATAGCAGCTGCACCTGAAGAAGGATCGCTCTCTGCAACAATCTTGGCAGCCATTGCTGTACTACTAGTTGGAACTTGTTTGGATGCAGAGCTCAATCCCAAACCGACCAAGCTTTTCCTACACTGACCCAATGCTTCCGGATGAGACATAACAATAGTCGGTACTTTTGGACCAGATGAGCGCATAAGCAAACAGTTCCTTATTTCTACCCATTGTTCAGCGACTACTTTTGCTGTGTATGAATCCTTCAACCAAACATCGGCAACCTCTCTGATAAGACCGCGAGAACTATTTTCTATCGGCACAACTCCATATGATATTTCTTTTCCAACTTGGACTTTATTCAAAATCTCTTCATGAGAATTTATGAAGACTATTTCAACGGCTTTATCTTTGAAATATCGCTCGGATAGCCTATTCGCGGCATAATGACCATTACTACCACAAGGGCCCAAAACGCCTATCTTTATGGGGTGCTTCATTGTGCAATCAATTCTACAAGCGTTTGATGATTAGTCAATGTAACGCACTCGCCAGCATTTTGTTATACTCTCCATATGTCCGATTTTACCCATCTCCATGTGCATTCGCATTATTCCCTTCTGGCGGCTCTACCGAAGATAGATGACTTGGTTGGTGAAGCCAAGAGGCATGGAATGAAAGCCTTGGCATTGACCGATAGCGGCAACCTCTATGGCGCCATAGAATTCTTCAAGGCCTGCAAGAAAAAAGAGATCAAACCGATAATTGGCGTGGATTTTTATGTGGCAGCACGTTCACGCAAAGACATGCAAGCCGGTATCGATAACCGCCGCACACGTCTGGTCCTGCTGGCGCAAAATGAAACAGGCTACAAAAATCTCATCCAACTCGTGACGCTTTCTAACCTTGAAGGATTTTATTACAAGCCGCGCATCGATCGTGAACTCCTAGAAAAATATAATGAAGGCCTCATCGCTATTTCGCCATCATTTTCTGGCGAGATCGCTCAATCACTGAAAGGTCGCAATCAAGATAAGGCTCGCGAAATCGCCGCATTTTATAAGAAAGTTTTTGGCGCCTCGAACGGCGCCACCGGCGCGGCTAATCGCCTCTACATAGAAATAACACGCCATCCGGAGATTGAGAATCATGAAGCCAATATGAAAACGTTGGTGGAATTCGCTAAGTCGCAAGGCATACCGGTTATGGCAGCGCACGACATTTACTATATAAAACCTGAAGACCGATTCGCACGCGAGACACTGGTACGCGTGAACTCACACAGCGACGCCTCTGAAAAAATATCCGATAGCGATGAAGATGATTTCTCTTTCATTTCCAGTGAGCGTGCAGATGAGCTTTTCCGTGATATGCCGGAGGCATTGGCAAATACCGTGCACATAACAGAGTCCTGCAATCTAGAACTTGAGCTTGGAAAATGGGTATTCCCTGCTCTCACTGTGGAAAGTGGGCTCACACCAGATGAAGAACTTCGTCGAGTTGTCTACGAAGGATTTGAACGACGTAATGTTCCAAAATCAGAAGATATCATCAAGCGCGCCGAATATGAACTAAAAGTCATCCGTGATAAGGGCTATTCGCCATACTTCTTGGTGGTGGCAGATATGCTTCGTTTTGCGCGCGAGAACGGCATCTTGAGTAATATCAGGGGTTCGGTTTCTGGATCCATGGTTACTTTCTTGGCTGGGATTACAAACATAAATCCGATCGAATATGAGATTCCCTTTGAACGTTTCTTGAATCCAGATCGTCCATCCGCACCAGATATCGATATGGACTACGCCGATGATAGACGCGATGAGGTCATCGATTATGTCCGTCAAAAATATGGCGCCGACAAAGTGGCTCAAATAGGTACATTCGGAACAATGGCCGCACGAGGAGCCGTGCGCGATGTGGCTCGTGCTATGGGTTTCGATTACGCTGTGGGCGATCGTATCTCCAAGCTTATACCGATGGGTTCTCAAGGATTCCCTATGACCATAGAACGCGCTCTTGAAGAAACTCCGGATCTCAAAGCGGCATACGACCAAGAAGAAGACACACGACGTATCATAGATATGGCAAAGAAGATTGAAGGTTGTGCGCGACATATCGGAGTCCATGCGGCTGGTGTGGTTATTTCACCTACGGCGCTGACCGACTACACGCCACTTCAGTTCGACCCAAAAGGCGAAGGAAAAATCATAACGCAATATGATATGTATTCGATCGAAGAAGCCGGTCTTCTCAAGTTCGACTTCTTGGGTCTCAAGAACCTGACTATCATCGCCGACGCCATTGAGCGTATTCACAAAATCGACGGCGTGTCACTGGATGTCGATACTATTCCAGTCAATGACAAGCCAACCTTCGAGATGTTGGCTCGCGGAGAAACCGCTGATTTGTTCCAACTAAACGGAGATGGTATGACAAAGTTCTTGAAAGATCTAAAGCCGACAACTATTCACGACATAAATGCCATGGTGGCTCTATATCGCCCTGGACCTATACAATTCATCCCTGATTATATTGCGCGTAAGCATGATTCGAAGCTTATAAAATATCTTGATCCAGCCCTCGAAAAAATCTTGAAGAAGACTTATGGCGTTCTTGTTTATCAGGATGACCTGCTCATCATGGCTCACGACTTAGCTGGTTATAGTTGGATAGAAGTGGACAAATTCCGCAAAGCCGTTGGTAAGAAGATACCAGAAGAAATGGCAAAGCAAAAAGAAAATTTCATCCAAGGTTGTATCAAACATAGCGGTTGGTCAGAGAAAAAAGCGAAAGAAATCTGGAAATGGATCGAGCCTTTTGCAGCTTATGGTTTCAATAAAGCCCACTCTGTTTCTTATGGTCGTATCGCTTATATAACCGCTTATCTGAAAGCACATTTTCCAGAAATATATCTCTCCGCGGTCTTATCCAGCGAATCTGGTGATACTGAAAAAGTCGCCGAAACTATTGCTGAATGTAAGCGTGTTGGTGTCCCTGTCTTACCTCCAGATGTAAATGAAAGCTTCAGTCAATTTACCGTGGTCAAGGACAGTGGCTCTTCACAAGCTGTCGGCAGTACGGCGTTGAAGCGTATCCGCTTCGGACTCGTGACTATAAAAAACTTCGGTCAAGGTATATCCACAGCTATCATCGATGAGCGTAAAAGGCCAGAACAAGAAGGTGGTGGCAAATACACATCTCTGGCAAACTTTCTCGATCGTGTGAAGGATCGCAATCTCAATAAAAAATCTCTGGAATCTCTCATCAAAGCTGGTGCTCTCGACTGCTTTGGAGAAGATCGTGGAATTATGCTCGGCAATATCGATTTACTTCTAGAATACAACAAAGAGGGCGCAGCCAAGCACGCCGATCAAAGTTCACTTTTTGGGATGATGAGTGACATTTCCAGTGTACCTGTGCTCACGCTCGCCGACGTGCCAAAAGCTGACATGAAAGACAAACTCTCTTGGGAGAAAGAATTGCTTGGATTGTATATTTCTGGACATCCACTAGAGAAATATCGCGATGTTATAACCAAGAAAGATATCGATATCAAAAAAGCGTTGGCGACTCTGAAAGATGGTGCCTCGGTCGTCTTGGGAATCATTATCACAGAAGTGCGCACCATCCAGACCAAGAACAATGAGACCATGGCTTTCGTCACTATATCTGACTTCTCCGGCACAGCCGACTCCGTCGTATTTCCTCGCACTTATCGTGAATTCCGCGAGTTCATAGCGCCTGATAGATGTTTGGCAATAAAAGCCACCATCAATACCAGAAATGGTGAAAAGAGTTTTGTAATAGATAGAGTTAAGGGGTTGTAAAGCCATTTCCGAATAATACGCTAATCTGTTACTATATTAGTCATGAATCAAGACAACCTCACCAATCTCCGTCACACCCTCGCACACCTTCTGGCTGCGGCGGTTTTAGAACTGTATCCGGATGCTAGACCAACAATAGGCCCAACCATAGACAATGGATTCTATTACGACTTCGAATTCTCACCGACCAACAAACCAGCTGAAACTGACTTGGTAAAGATAGAGAAGAAGATGCGTGCAATCTTGCCGACATGGAAATCCGTCACAGGAAAAGAGATAACACCCGAAGAAGCCCGTAAGGTTTTCGCTGACAACTCATATAAGCTCGAACTCATAGAAGAGATCGCCGCAGCCAAAGGCGTCATCACAACATATACTTCTGGAGACGCGACCGCTGGTGCGCCTTCATTCACCGACCTTTGCCGTGGTGGTCACGCCGAAAATCCAAGTAAGGAAATCAAAGCCGACGCCTTTAAACTCTCACGTATTGCCGGTGCATATTGGCGAGGTGATGAGAAAAATACTCAACTCACTCGCATATACGGTATTGCTTTCACCAGCAAAAAGGACCTCGACGCGTACGAGAACATGATGAAAGAAGCCGAGAAGCGCGACCACAGAAAGCTTGGAAAAGAGCTAGATATATTCGAGTTCGATGATGATGTCGGTCCAGGTCTACCACTCTGGCTGCCAAATGGCGGCGCCATGATCGAAGCCCTCGAAAAACTCGCCAAGGAAACTGAATTCAAGATGAATTACGTCCGTGTACGCACGCCGCATATTGCGAAGGAGTCTATGTATTTGAAGAGCGGGCATTTGCCATATTATGAAGAGTCCATGTTCCCTCCGATGATGGTTGAAGGTGGAAAATATTATCTCAAGGCCATGAATTGTCCGCACCACCACAAGATATTCGCTTCACGACCAAAGAGCTATCGCGACCTGCCATTACGCCTCGCGGAATACGGCACTAACTATCGCCACGAGAAGTCTGGCGAGTTATTTGGCCTTATGCGCGTACGCTCATTGAGTATGAATGATGCGCACATTTACTGTACCGAGGAACAATTTGCCGATGAATTCCGCGCAGTCAATGAGATGTACATACAGTATTTCAAGACTTTCAATATCCAGAAATACATCATGCGTTTTTCGACTCATGATCCGAAGCGTCTTGGCGATAAATATGTAAATGAACCAGCCCTCTGGAAGAAGACCGAGGACATGGTGCGCAAAGTTCTCGTGGATTCGAAGATTCCTTTTATAGAGGTTCCAAATGAAGCCGCCTTCTATGGCCCGAAAATTGACGTGCAAGTCTGGAGCGTTATCGGACGTGAATTCACCCTCGCTACCAACCAAGTCGACTTCGCGGTGCCGAAGCGTTTCGGACTGACTTATATCGACAAGGATGGAAAGGAGAAAACTCCACTCTGTATACATCGCGCACCACTCGGTACACACGAGCGTTTCCTCGGATTTCTCATAGAGCACTATGCCGGCAATTTCCCTCTCTGGCTCTCTCCAACACAAGTTAAGGTTATCCCTGTCGGCAATAGCAAAATCAACACATCGGAAGACGCTGGCGACACTCAGATGAAAGCTGCTCAAGACATCCATGAAAAGCTCCGTGCGCTCATGATCCGCTCTGAGCTCGATACCTCTGACGAAAACTTCGGCAAGAAGGTCCGCAATGCCAAAAATGCACACATCCCATATTTCATCGTCATCGGCGACAAAGACATCGCCGCTGGCAAAGTCACCCTAGAAAGCCGTGACCTCGCCGCCACAGGCGAAAAGGGTCAGGTTGGACAATTGAGTGCTGAAGAGGTCATCGCAAAACTCTCTACAGAGATTTCTAACCGTTCATAGTATAAGACGATATCTGATCCCAATCAAAAAGCCCCTTATATAAGGGGCTTTTTGATTAAATCTTTTGTTTATTGAACAAGAGGTACATGACTGTAGCGAACAATACCAAGATTATCAATATTGCGATCCAACCCCAAGGAATATTGTCGAAGGAGAAGATCGAAGATGCTGACAACTGGCCACCGTTCTGACCTTGATTTACAGTAGTTGTAGAACTTGTATTTGTGGTGTTAGTAGTATTTGTATTTGTTCCAGTACCAGCACCTGTATAGCCAGCAGTATGAACTGTGACTGTATTGCTACATGCACGAGTGCTAGACAAACCATTTGCTGAGGTGACTGTCACGATAGCATTCTTCTCACCAACTGTAGAATAATACTTTATAACAGAACTCTGTTTACCATCCAATCCATCTGAACCAGTCCAAGAATAAGTATATGGGGCAATTCCGCCAGTAACTTCCGTATTCCACGTGGTCGGCTGATTGACATTGATAGACTTAGGATCCGCATAACAACCAACATCTAGACCGGCATTATTTTGTATATAACCCGTTCCATAAATCGAGCCATAATTTGTAGAACCAGAAACTGTAACAGAATTTGTACAGTAAGCAGTCGTAGTCTGACCATTTGAAGAGACCTGGACATAGGCTGACTTAGAACCAGGATTATTGTAGGCGTAAGAGATAGCCTGACCATTTCCAGACAAATAATCGGTACCAGACCAGATGTAAGTATAATAACCATTACCGCCAGTAGCAGTCGCTGTCCAGATTACTGAAGAACCGGCTGGAGCATAACTAGTATTAGCGATACAGCTAGCTGAGACCTGTGATTGATAGTTCGAATAATTATAATTGTAATTTGAATTATAGTTGTAAGGGTAATTTATTTGACCTGTTACATTTACAGGATTTGCACAAGCGACAGCAGGAATAGTCTGACCACCAGATCTTACTGATATGCTTGCATTTTTGTATCCAGCATAACTATAAACTTTATTGACAGAAGAACCTGAACCACGGAGATCCTCATCACCGCTCCAGGTTATATCATATGAACCATAACCACCGGAAACAGATGCTATCCATTGAACAGAATTACCGACAGAGGCAGATTGTGGTGAAGCATAACAAGAAGCCGTGATAGGAGTAACTACTGGCTGACTTGGAGCATGTGAAGCATATGAATAGGCGGGACTATATGAATACGACGGAGCAGAGTATACAAAACCATAGGACGGCTGATCATAATAACCGTAATCATACCCGTAACCATAATCGTACTCGTAACAAGAACCAGTGTATGAACAAGCTTGTGCGGTAGCGGTAGATACCAAAAACAAGATAACCACTGCGGCAATGATGCCTGTGATACTCAAGATACTGTATGTTATTTTGCGTGAATTTTTCATATATTTTCGGCATTACCACACAGTGTTTGACCTTACGGCCTTGTTAAGCCACTATATAGCTATATGCTCGTATTAATCTTTCAAGACTGTTATTATATCACCTCATAGCCCAGCTTGTCAAGGAGGTACGCAGAGCTACATTTTGTGCCCTGCGCAGGAGATTATTATAACCATATTCTCCGACAGGGATTATATGCAAAGTCTATACAATAAGTTGCTTTATATCAAGGAGATCGGGGGGATAATTAACTGGAGTAAACTAGAAAGTAGCTGTGCTAACGGCTGATAGGTGTTTGATTTATCGATGCTTAAGAAGGTATAATGATTAGACTTAAATTTATCATGAACAAAAAAACTGGATATTCGATTTACAAAGAAGAAGCTAAGAAAAGGACTAGGCAAAATACACTGTCTGAACTATATCCTACATTACCAAAGGATACGTTCGATATTATATATGCCGACCCACCATGGGATTATAATGGGAAGTTACAATTTGATAATAGTAGTAAAGGTGCCGAGAATATTGATTTATCAAAAAAGATATTTATTAGTTCTGCGATATTTAAGTATCCTACGCTAAAGACAAAAGAGCTGATGAGGCTTTGGCCCGGACCCCAAATTTCATACACTAGCCTTGTATAATTAATAGCATTAATATACAAGCATATGACAAAACATCGCATCGCTCCTGATTTAAGGGAGCAAATC
>Ga0194054_10000253_pt1 | contig 27834 bp, 30 predicted proteins | sample SepL2210m_MetaG_FD_163628 | JGI IMG/M metagenome (GOLD analysis project Ga0194054, IMG submission 163628) | Anoxic zone freshwater microbial communities from boreal shield lake in IISD Experimental Lakes Area, Ontario, Canada - Sep2016-L227-10m | ecosystem: Environmental > Aquatic > Freshwater... | reverse complement strand
CGTCGAGGAGTCCATCGACGCCGCGGTCTCGGCAAGCCGCGAACATCCCTGCCGGGTCATTGTCGTGGTGCCGGTCGACCGATTGGCGTCCGAGCCGCGACTGGACGGACAACTCCGGGTGGGCGGGGATGCCGGTGCCGGCGAAGTGGTGGTGCTGCGGACCGCTGGTCCACTCGCCGCACACGCCGCCAGCGTGGTGCTGCCCTTCCTGTTACCCGACACCCCGGTCGTGGTCTGGTGGCCCGGAGGGGCACCCGAGGTGCCTGCGCAGGATCCGCTGGGCCGCTTGGCGATTCGGCGCATCACGGATGCGACCGGAACCAAGGATCCGCTCGCTGCGCTGCGACGCAGGCTCGAAGGCTATGTCGAGGGTGACACTGACCTGGCCTGGAGTCGCATCACCTACTGGCGGGCATTATTGGCCTCTGCCCTTGACCAGCCGCCGCATGAGCCGGTCACCTCCGCGGTTGTGTCGGGACTCGAGGATGAGCCCGCACTGGACATCCTGGCCGGTTGGTTGGCCAGCCGTCTCGAAGGGCCGGTGCGTCGCGAGACCGGCGAGCTCAAAGTGGAGCTCATTCAACCCAGTCAGACGATCACCCTGAGCCGCCCCCAGGACGGACCGATGGCCACGCTGAGCCGCACCGCGCGGCCCGAGTCACGGCTGCCGCTTGCCCGGCGGGAAACCCGGGAATGTTTGGCCGAGGATCTGCGTCGCCTTGATGCCGACGAGATCTACCACCAGGCCCTGGCAGGGATCGACAAGGTGAAGTACGCGGCGGGCGGGACGGCCTGACTGTGGTCGTGTCCGTCGAGACCTACCCGGATACCGACGTTTTGGTGGCCGCCGCCGGCGACCGACTCGCGGCAGCGATTTCAGCGGCCGTGGCGGCGCGCGGTCGGGCAATGATCGTGTTGACCGGCGGCGGCACCGGTATCGGACTTCTCAAGCACCTCGGGTCACACCCCATCGACTGGTCACGAGTGCACCTTTTCTGGGGTGATGACCGCTACGTGCCGCACGACGATGACGAGCGCAACGAGAAACAGGCACGCGAGGCTCTCCTAGACCACATCGACATCCCTACCGGCAATATCCACCCGATGCCGGCCAGCGACGCCGGATTCGGTGCCGACCTGGACGCCGCCGCCCGGGCTTACGCGGACGTTCTGGCCGCAAGCGCTGAGGCCGGCGAACCCACTCCTGCGTTCGATGTTCACCTTCTCGGCATGGGGGGCGAAGGTCATATCAACTCGCTGTTCCCGCATACCGCGGCGGTGTCGGAGACCCGGCGGATGGTGGTCGGTGTTGAGGACTCCCCCAAGCCGCCACCACGTCGCATCACGCTGACACTGCCTGCCGTCCGCCGATCCCGCCAGGTATGGCTGGTGGTGTCTGGCGAGGCTAAAGCCGATGCGGTAGCCGCCGCTGTCAGCGGCACCGATCCGGCCGATATTCCGGCGGCCGGAGCGCTCGGTATCGAGGCGACCGTCTGGTTGCTAGACGCTGCCGCGGCACGCAGGCTCACCGGCGAAATTGACTGAGAGTGCCGGGGGCCGACCGGCGGGTACACTACAATTGCGCCGCTCAGGCACTGAAACACAGGCACATGACGCCGATGTCCTTCACCTGCCGGGCGACCGCAAACTACCTTCGAAGAAATTGAGACGAAATCGTGAGCGATTTAGATCAGGCGTATAGGGATGTCCAAGCCCACTACGACTTATCAGACGATTTCTTCAGCTTGTTCCTCGACCCGACGCTCACCTACACCTGCGCGTATTTCGAACAGGATGACTACGACCTAGAACAAGCTCAGATGGCGAAGATCGATTTGGTGCTGGGGAAGTTGAATCTGAAACCGGGCATGACAGTGCTGGACATCGGCTGCGGCTGGGGATCTGCGCTGGCACGGGCGGTCGAGAAATATGACGTCAACGTCATCGGGCTGACCATCAGCAAAAATCAGTACCAGCACGTCAAACAACTATTCGCCGGCCTGCCCGGAGACCGCACCAAAGAAGTTCGCTTCCAGGCGTGGCAGGAGTTCGACGGTAAGATCGACCGGGTCTTCATGATCGGCTCGTTCGAACACTTCGGATTCGAGACCTATCCCGAGTTCTTCCGAAAGATGTATGCCGCCCTTCCCGACGACGGACGGATGCTCCTGCACACGATCGTCGCCCACGATATTGACTTCTACCGCGACAACGGAATCACGCTTACGATCAGCGATCTGAAGTTCATCCTCTTCATGGCGAAGACGATTTTCCCCGGCTGCCGGCTTCCGTCTCCGGAAATCATCAAGGCGCGCAGCTCAGAGGCAGGATTCCAGATCGAGCGCATCCAGGAACTAGGCCAGCATTACGCCCGCACGCTGGACCTCTGGCACGCGAACCTGGTTGCCAACCGCGACGAGGCTATCCGGGTGTCGGGACAACTCGCCTACGACGACTACGACAAGTACATGATCGGCTGCGCCGACGGCTTCCGCAAAGGCATCGTCAACCTCATGCAGTTCACCATCGTCAAATAGGCGGCCAGTGATTTCGGCGGCGTTGTCCGGTGTCAGCGCTTTTTGGCGTTGAGGATGTTGTCGATCGGAGTGGTATCACCCTTGGCGCGCTTGGCGGCACGCTTCTCTTTTAGGGATTTGCCGGGTTTCTTTGACATCGCTTGACGCGGGGACTTGTCAGACACGGTGAGCCTTTGGCTTGTGGGGCCTGCCTGGTCCCGTCTGAAGAACTGTACGCCGCCGTTGGTCCATCAGCCGGCTGTTACACAGGGCGGAGGCCAAACCGCTCATCGCCAGACGGCGACACCGGTCAGGTGGAGTACTTGATCTGAAGCGCGACGCCGATGATGGCGACCAGCCAGATGCCGGTGACGAACAGCGTCAGTCGGTCGAGGTTCTTCTCTACCACGGTCGACCCGGACAAGCTGGATTGCACGCCACCGCCGAAAAGCGTCGATAAGCCGCCACCCTTGGCGCGGTGCAGCAGCACCAGCAGCATGATGAGCAGGCTGGTGATGGCCAACAAGATCTGCAGGGCAAAAACCATGTCGCTCAGGATACCCGGTCACGGCCCGGATCAGGGAAGCGGCCCACCTGCGGCGATGGCCGACAGCGTGGCGAACTGCTCACCCTCCAGGGACGCACCACCCACCAGGGCCCCGTCGACATCGGGCTGAGCGACGATCTCGCCCACGTTCTTGGCGTTGACCGAGCCGCCGTAAAGCACCCGCACGCCGTCGGCGATCGCCGGTGAGGACAGGGCAGCCAGCTCGGCGCGGATCGCCCCGCAGACTTCCTGAGCGTCGGCGGCACTGGCCACCCGGCCGGTGCCGATTGCCCATACCGGCTCGTAGGCGATCACCACCGTCGTCAGCTGCTCTTTGGTCAGACCGGCCAGTGATCCGCGCAACTGCGCGACATTGTGCTCGACATGGTTGCCGGCCTCTCGAACGTCGAGATGCTCACCGATACAGACGATCGGGGTCAGACCGTGTCGGAACGCGGCGGCGGCTTTGGCCGCGACCAGGGCGTCGTCCTCATGGTGGTAGGTACGCCGTTCGGAATGGCCGACCACGACGAAGGTGCAGCCGAGCTTCGCCAGGAATGCTCCGCTGATTTCACCGGTATAGGCACCCGAGTCGTGTTGCGAGACGTCCTGGGCACCGTAGGTGAGCCGCAGGCGGTCACCGTCAACCAGGGTCTGCACGCTTCGCAGATCGGTGAACGGCGGAATGACGGTGACATCCACCTTGTCGAAATACTTGTCGGGTAGGGCGAAGGCGATCTTCTGCACCAGGGCGATGGCCTCGAAGTGGTTGAGGTTCATCTTCCAGTTGCCGGCGATCAGCGGTTTGCGGGACAAGGTCGTCTCCTAGTTCAGGATGTCGATACCGGGAAGGGTCTTGCCCTCGAGGTACTCCAGCGACGCGCCGCCGCCGGTGGAGATGTGGGAGAAGCCGTCCTCGGGCAGCCCGAGTTGGCGCACCGCAGCGGCGGAATCCCCGCCGCCGACAACGCTGAAGGCGCCCTTGGCGGTCGCGGAGATGATCGCCTCGGCGACACCTTTGGTGCCGGCCGCGAAGGCCGGGAACTCGAACACACCCATGGGTCCGTTCCAGAAAATGGTGCGGGCGTTGGACAACAGCGTGGTGAACCGCTTCACCGAATCAGGTCCGATGTCCAGGCCCATCTTGTCGACCGGAATGTTGCCGGCGGCAACGGTTTCCGGTGTGGAGTCGGCCGCGAATTCATCGGCGACGACGATATCGACTGGGAGGTGAATCACATCGCCGAATTCCTCGAGCAATCCGCGGCAGGTGTCGATCATCTCTTCCTGCAGCAGGGACTTGCCCACCGAAACACCCTGGGCGGCAAGGAAGGTGAAGCACATACCGCCACCGATGATGACGCTGTCGGCCTTGCCGGCCAGGTTCTCGATGACGGCAAGTTTGTCGGAGACCTTCGAACCGCCGAGCACCACGGCGTAGGGCCTTTCCCCGGTGGTGCTCAACTGCTCGAGCACCTTGACTTCAGCGGCCACCAGAGTGCCCGCGTAATGGGGCAGCAGTGTCGCCACGTCGTACACCGACGCCTGTTTGCGGTGCACCACGCCGAAACCGTCAGAGACGAAGGCACCGTCATCACCGACCAACTCGACCAGAGCCTTCGCCAGCGCCCCCCGCTGCGCGTCGTCCTTACTGGTCTCACGTGGATCGAAACGAATGTTCTCCAACAGCAGGATGTCGCCGTCGGTCAGACCCTCAGCGCGGGCCAATGCGTCGGTGCCCACCACGTCACCGGCCAACTGGACGTGCCGGCCCAGTTTCTCCTCCAACACTTTGGCTACCGGCGCCAGCGTCAGCGCGGGGTCGGGACCATCCTTGGGACGGCCCAGGTGGGCGGTCACGACGAGTTTGGCGCCCGCATCGGAAAGCGCCTTCAGCGTGGCCACCGACGCCTCGATGCGGCCCGCGTCGGTGACGGTGCCGTGGTCATCGAGGGGGACGTTGAGGTCGCAGCGCACCAGGACACCGCGGCCCTCAACACCCTCGGCAAGCAGATCGGAAAGAGTCTTGACGGTCACGGTTACAGAGACTTACCGACCAGCGCCACAAGATCCACCAGCCGGTTGGAGTAGCCCCACTCGTTGTCGTACCAGGAGACCACCTTGGCCTGGTTGTCGATCACCTTGGTCAGTCCCGAGTCGAAGATCGAGCTGTGCGGGTCGGTGACGATATCGCTGGAGACGATCGGGGCGTCGTAGTACTTCAGGATGCCTTTGAGTTTGCCCTCGGCGGCGGCCTTCATCGCGGCGTTGATCTCCTCGACACTGGCGTGCTTAGCGAGTTCGACGGTCAGGTCGGTGACCGATCCGGTGGGGATCGGAACCCGCAGCGCGTAGCCGTCCAGCTTGCCCTTCAACTCCGGTAGCACCAGGCCGATCGCCTTGGCGGCGCCGGTGGAGGTGGGGACGATGTTGATCGCTGCGGCGCGGGCCCGGCGCAGATCCTTGTGCGGGCCGTCCTGCAGGTTCTGATCGCCGGTGTAGGCGTGGATGGTGGTCATCAATCCGCGGATGATGCCGAACTCGTCGTTGATTACCTTAGCCATCGGGCCCAGGCAGTTGGTGGTGCATGAGGCATTCGAGATGACCTTCTGGCTGCCGTCGTACTTGTCGTCGTTGACGCCCATCACAATGGTGATGTCCTCGTCGGAGGCCGGCGCGGAGATGATGACCTTCTTCACCCCGGACTGCAGATGGCCGTGCGCCTTGGCGTCGTTGAAGTGTCCGGTGGACTCCACCACCACGTCGACGTCGGCCTCATTCCACGGCAGCGCGGCGGGGCCGTCCTTGACTGCGAACGCTTTGATCTTGTGCTTACCGATGTGGATGTGGTCGCCGTCTGCGGAGACCTCCTCCGGGAAACGGCCCAGGATGGAGTCGAACTTCAGTAGGTGAGCAAGAGCGGCGGGGTCGGTGAGGTCATTGACCGCCACGATCTCGATACCCTTGGCCTTACCTTCCGCCTGCTGGGCGGCCAGTGCCCGGTAGAAGTTGCGTCCGATACGGCCGAAACCGTTAACGCCAACCCGGATCGTCACGTCTGTCTCCTCTAGTCGCCACTAGTCGTCCGAGACAGCCTAGTGGCGTAGTGCTACGACCCGACCGGGAACCCTGCCCATGGTTGTGGCCCGGCCCGCGTACCGTCGAGGTATGGCACTGCCACTGAATGTGGACCAGGGCTTCGCCCAGGTGCGAGAACGTCTCGGTCGCGGTCTTTTTGCGATGATCGCCGGGCCGGAGGGTCCGCAGAACCGGACCCGAATCCATGAAACTCCGGGTCCACGGTGGTTCGCCGAAGACCGGCCCATCCGCCGCGTCCATGCCGACGCCTCGATGTTCGTCGGCGGCCTGCGGGCTCTGCTACTGCAGTCATTGCATCCGCTGGCGATGGCCGGCGTCGCCCAGCATTCCGATTACCGGGGTGACCCCTGGGGCCGGCTTCAGCGCACCAGCACGTTTCTGGCGGTCACCACCTTCGGCACCGCCACGGATGCGCAACGCGCGGTTGACCGGGTCCGCGGCATCCACCGGCGCGTACATGGCCAGGCTCCGGATGGCCGTGAATACCGAGCCGATGACCCACACCTGCTGGAGTGGGTACACATCGCTGAGATCGACAGCTTCCTCCGGGCCTACCAGTTCTACGGGGCGGCCCCACTGGATCAGGACGAACGCGATAGCTACGTTGCCGACACCGGCCGGGTGGCCGCCGCACTCGGAGTTCCCAAACCCCCACGCACCGAAGCCGAACTGCGGGACCGGATCACCGGCTATCGCAGTGAACTCTGCAGCACCGAAGCCGCCCGCGAAGCGGCCCGCTTCCTGTTGATCACTCCCCCGCTGCCGTTGCTGGCCCGCGCGCCGTATGGGGTGCTTGCCGCGACGTCGGTGTCGATGTTGCCGCCCTGGGCGCGGCTGCCATTGCGACTGCCGTATCTGCCTCCGGTGGAGGCCACCGCGATCCGGCTATCGGGTCGTGTTTTGGTCAGCGGAATACGCTGGGCGTTATCAGTGGACCAACCGGAAGCGGTTGCAGCACCATAGATTACGGGTGAGTGCGAATTAGGCGTCGTCGAGAAGGTCTGGGGTGACCGCCGATTCGGTGTCGGGGATCCCGTCCTGTTTAGCCTTGCGGTCAGCCATCGACAACAGGCGCCGGATGCGGCCCGCCACAGCATCTTTGGTCATCGGCGGATCAGCCAACCGGCCCAGTTCCTCAAGTGAGGCCTGACGGTGTTCCACCCGCAGTTTTCCCGCGGCAGCCAGATGGTTGGGCACCGTATCGGCAAGAATCTCCAGTGCGCGCTCCACACGTGCGGCGGCGGCCACCGCGGCACGGGCGGAGCGCCGCAGATTGGCGTCGTCGAAATTAGCCAACCGGTTGGCGGTAGCCCGCACCTCGCGGCGCATCCGCCGCTCCTCCCAGGTCAGTCGGGTGTCCTGGGCCCCCATGCGAGTGAGCAGGGTGCCGATAGCCTCCCCATCGCGCACCACGACCCGGTCGATGCCGCGAACCTCACGTGCCTTGGCGCTGATGCCGAGGCGCCTGGCCGCACCGACCAGAGCCAGGGCCGCCTCCGGCCCGGGACAACTCACCTCAAGCGCGGACGAGCGACCGGGTTCGGTGAGCGAGCCGTGAGCCAGGAAGGCTCCGCGCCAGGCCGCCTCGGCGTCGCCGACGCTGCCACCGACCACCTGGGCGGGCAGTCCGCGCACCGGACGGCCGCGCATGTCCAACAGACCGGTCTGGCGCGCCAGTGCCTCACCATCCTTGGCCACCCGCACCACATAGCGGGTGTTTTTGCGAATCCCGCTGGCTGAGAGCACATGCACGACGGCGCTGTAGCCGTAGAGGTCGTAGATGTCCTTGCGTAAACGCCGCGCGATGCTGCCCAGGTCAACCTCGGCCTCGACGATCACCCGGCCCGAGACGATGTGCAGCCCGCCGGCGAAGCGCAGCAGCGATGCCACCTCGGCACGGCGTGCGCTCACCGAGTTGACGATCAGCCGACTCAGCTCGTCTTTGACCTCAGCTGTCATCGCCACGGGTCGTCACCTCTCGGTCCGTCTCCTGTTAATCGGCGCACCCGGTCTGGCTGCGGTCCCGCCTCGGCCGACGCTACTGCGGCAGTCGGGACGGTGATGGTTGAGGCCCCCATGCCCCGCGAACACACGGCGTCCAGCGCCGCGGCCAGCTTTGCCGGGTCATGTAAAGGTGTACCAGGTCGGGAAATGTCGGCAAAGTTAACTGTGGCTTCCAGCATGGTCGCCGTGCGGCGAAGCTGGTCGCGTTCGCGGTCCGACGGCACTCGGCCGGCGTCGACGATGATGTCGTGGACGGTCACACCCGGAGCGTGCTGGGCGAGCACATGCAGGTGCCGTTCTGCCGAGAAGCCCGCTGTCTCACCAGGTTCCGCGGCCAGATTCAGTACGAGCGCACGGCGGGCGAGAGTTGACTTCAGTGCCTCGGCCAGACCCGGAACCAGGACGTGCGGGATGACGCTGGTGAACCATGAACCAGGCCCGAGCACCACGAGGTCGGCGGCCATGATCGCATCGACGGCCTGCCGGGTGGCAGGGGGATCCCCGGGCAGCAGGCGCACCCGCCGGACCTTCCCGGGTGTGGTGGCCACCGCGACCTGACCCCGGATCACCCGACTCATCCGGGGGTCGCCCTCAAGCCCGGAAACGTCTGCCTCGATCTGCAACGCGATGGGACACATCGGCAGAACCCGGCCGTTCACACCGAGAATGCGGCCGAGTTCGTCCAGAGCCGCCACCGGATCATTGAGTACCTCGTTGAGACCCGCCAGCAAAAGGTTGCCGATCGGATGACCGGCCAGCGCGCCGCTGCCGCCGAAACGATGCTGAATGATCGTTGCCCACAGGCGGCCGTGCGGACTGTCGGATGCCAGCGCCGCCAATGCCATCCGCAGGTCGCCCGGCGGTATGACGTCGAGCTCGGAACGCAGCCGACCCGAGGATCCGCCGTCATCGGCGACGGTGACAACCGCGGTCACGTGCGGCGAGAGCCGACGCGCCGCCGACAACGTCGCATAAAGGCCGTGTCCGCCACCCATCGCGACGATGCGAGGCGTTTCCCTGGCGGCTTCGAGATACGGGTCCGTCACTCGCGCCCCAGATCCCGGTGCAGCACCCGAACCGATAGTTGCGGGTTCTCGGTCAGCAACCCGGCGAGTGCCTCGGCGATAGCGACGCTGCGGTGCTTGCCGCCGGTGCAACCGATCGCCACTGTCATGTACCGCTTTCCCTCTCGGATGTAGCCGTCGGCTACCAACCTCAACAGTTGATGGTAGGTCTGCAGGAACTCCGTGGCACCGGGTTGGGCCAGTACGTAATCCCGGACGGCCGGCGACTGGCCGGTCTGCGGCCGCAATTCATCCACCCAGTGGGGGTTGGGCAGGAACCGAACATCCATCACCATGTCGGCATCCATCGGCAGTCCGTACTTGAAACCGAAAGACTCAACGGTCACGGAGGTTCTGGCAACGACCTCGCCACCGAAGGCGTTTTCGATGCTTGTGCGCAACGCCGGGACCGATAATGCCGACGTGTCGATGATCAGGTCGGCGGCCGCTCGCACCGGAGCCAACATGGTCCGCTCGGCGGCAATACCCTCGGCCAGAGTCTGGTTGCCCTGCAAGGGATGACTGCGGCGGTTGTTCTCGTACCGCCGAACCAGAATGTCGTCGGACGCCTCCATAAACAACACCCGGGGCGCGATATTGCGGGCAGCGAGATCCTGGCGAACCAGATCCAAATCACCGGTGAACCCACGAGAGCGGACGTCCATCACCACCGCGAGTTGAGTGATTCGCGATCCGGCTGCCAATCCCAGGTCCACCATCCGCGCGATCAGTTCCGGAGGCAGGTTGTCCGCCACGTACCAGCCCAGGTCTTCGAGCACCTTCGCCGCGGTGCCACGACCGGCACCGGACAGTCCGGTCACCAGAACGACGTCAATCTCGGAGTCGCCGTCGCTCCGCGCGCTGTCTCGTGCACTGTTCTCTGTCATCGCGATGCCTGCTGTGAATCATCGCCCACCGCGCCGCCTGATGCATCCAAACCAGGACGATCGACCGATCCAGCGAGAGCGGTGAGCACTGCTGCTGCGGTAGCGGCCCCGATGCCGGGGACGGCGGTGATCTCCTGGATGCTCGCCTGCCGGATCCGGGCCAGCGAGCCGAAGTGGGTGACCAGCGCCTTGCGCCTCGTGTCCCCCAGTCCAGGAATCGTGTCGAGAGCTGAGGCGGTCATCCGCTTGGACCGCTTGCTGCGGTGATAGGAGATCGCAAACCGATGCGCCTCATCGCGGATACGCTGCAGCAGGTACAACCCCTCGCTATTGCGGGGCAGGATCACCGGGTCGGGTTCTGCCGGTACCCACACCTCCTCCAATCGCTTGGCGAGTCCGATTACCGCCACGTCATTGACCCCGAGTTCATCGAGAACCCGCTGCGCGGCATTGACCTGGGCCGCGCCCCCGTCCACCACATAGAGGTTGGGCGGGTAGGCAAATTTGCGCGGCTTGTCGGCCACAACCGTCTCCCCGACTTCGGTCGCCTCGGAATCTGCCACGTGACGTTGAAAACGGCGCCGGGTGACCTCAGCAATCGAGGCAACATCGTCGGATCGGCCCTCCCCGGCCGCTTCCCTGATGGCGAAGTGCCGGTAATCGGACTTGCGGGGCAATCCGTCCTCGAACACCACCAGTGAGCCCACCACATCGGTGCCCTGCACATGACTGATATCAACGCATTCGATCCTCAACGGGGCGTCAGCCAGGCCGAGTGACTCCTGGATGTTCTGCAGCGCAGCCGATCTCGCGGTGAAATCGCCGGCCCGCTTCAGCTTGTGTTGCTGCAGCGCCTCCTGAGCGTTGCGTTGCACCGTCTCGGCGAGGGCATGTTTGTCACCCCGCCGGGGTACCCGCAGTGTCACCCGGGAACCACGTAGGCCGGACAGCCAGACACTGAGCTGTTCGGCATTGGGCGGCAGGCATGGGACTAACACCTCCCGGGGCACCGGATTATTGGATTCGTCTGCTGCACTGCTCAATTCGGCCTGCTCGCCGTAGAACTGCATCAGGAATTGCTCCACCAGTTGCGCCCGCGCGGAATCGCCCGGATCTCCGGGCTTCTCGACAATCCATCCCCGCTGGCCACGAACCCTGCCGCCGCGCACATGAAACACCTGCACGGCGGCTTCCAGGTCATCGTCGGCAAAGGCGACCACGTCGGCATCCGTGCCGTCGCCGAGCACTACGGCCTGCTTCTCCAATACCCGCTTGATCGCGCCGATATCGTCGCGTAACCGCGCCGCTCTTTCAAAGTCCAACGCTTGCGCGGCAACGTTCATCTGGCGCTCGAGATCACGAACAAAGCGGTCGGTTCGCCCGGACAGGAAGTCGCAGAAATCAACCACGATCCGACGATGTTCCTCAACACCGACCCTGCCGATACAGGGGGCGGAGCATTTGTCGATATAGCCCAGCAGACAGGGGCGCTCAATTTGACTGTGCCGCTTGAACACCCCGCTTGAGCAGGTACGTGCCGGAAATACACGGGTCAGTAGATCGAGCGTCTCGCGAATCGCCCAGGCGTGCGAGTAGGGCCCGAAGTAGCGGACGCCCTTGCGGCGTGGGCCGCGGTAGATCATCAGCCGCGGGAACTCCTCATTGAGTGTCACCGCCAGTACGGGGTAGGACTTGTCGTCTCGATACCGGACGTTGAACTGCGGGTCGAACTCCTTGATCCAGGTGTATTCGAGCTGCAATGCCTCGACCTCGGTGCCGACCACCGTCCACTCCACCTTCGCGGCCGTGGTGACCATCTGCCTGGTTCGGGGGTGCAGACTCAAGATATCGGCGAAATACGACGTCAGCCGGCTCCGAAGACTCTTGGCTTTTCCGACGTAGATGACCCTGCCGCGGGAGTCCCGGAATCGGTAGACGCCCGGCTCGAGGGGTATGGATCCGGGTGCCGGGCGGTACGTCGCGGGATCGGCCACATTTGTAGGTTAGTGCGCGCGGTCAGCGGCGGTAGCGGGTCATCAGCTCACGGACCGTATCCATCGCAGCGACCGCACGCTCGCGATCAAGGGTTTGAATGGCCAGCACCGGGACGTACTCATTGAATTCGAGGTCCACCCGGGCCCACCGCCGTCCCGGCGGAAACGAGATAGCGGCGATCTCGGTCCAGGGAATCAGCCGGTAGTCCACCAGGTTCCGCACCGCCAGACCGGCAGGCCCGACACGCAACCTCGGCCGGGTCAACAGCAAAATCGCGCCGGCAATGACCAACGCCAGGCCCGCCAGGGCGAACTGGTCGGCGGTGCGCACCACTGCCCCGGTGGACTTACCCTTCGACAGCAGCCCGACCACGATCCCGGCCGTCGCGATTGCCGCGGCCGTGACGTAGGCATATGTCGAGATCCGATGAGGCTTGAACTCGGCGTCCCATTCTCCGCCGGTTCGGGTCGCCGTCATGCCCTACGCAGCTGGCGCAGCGTCAGTGCGGTGGACAGCGCAGCGGCGGTGGCTTGGGCGCCCTTGTCTTCGGCGGAATCCGGCAACCCGGCCCGGTCGAGTGCCTGTTCCTCGCTATCGGTCGTCAGCACTCCATTCGCCACCGGTGTGGACGAATCCAGTGACACCCTCGTGATTCCCTGGGTGACGGCGTCGCAGACATAATCAAAATGCGGTGTCGCACCGCGGATGACGACACCGAGAGCGACAACGGCATCATGGGTTCGCGCAAGTTCCTGGGCTACGACGGGAATCTCGATCGCGCCGTGCACCCGCACCACCGTCGGGCCCGTGACACCACAGCCGTCAGCCACCCTGCGGGCTCCATCGAGCAAGGCGTCGCATATCTCTGCATGCCAGGTGCTGGCGACGATAGCGAGCGTGATGTCGGAGGCGTCCATCTCGGGCACAGCCGGTACCCCGGCGCCTCCGCTCATGGGCGCGCACCCTCGTCGTAGTCCTCCAGACCGACCAATTCGTGGCCCATCCGGTCACGTTTGGTCCTGAGGTAGCGGATGTTCTCGGCATTGACCCGTACCGGCAGCGCAACCCGCTCGATGATGTGCAGCCCGTAGCCATCCAAGCCGACGCGTTTTGCGGGGTTATTGGTCAGCAGACGCATGGATCGCACACCCAGGTCGACCAGAATCTGCGCGCCGATCCCGTAGTCGCGCGAATCGGCCGGCAGTCCGAGCTCAAGGTTCGCATCGACGGTGTCGGAGCCGGAGTCCTGAAGCTGATAGGCCTGCAGTTTGTGCATGAGGCCGATACCGCGGCCTTCGTGGCCGCGCATATAGAGCACCACCCCGCGCCCCTCGGCAGCCACCATCTCCATCGCCGCATCCAGTTGAGGACCACAGTCGCATCGCTGCGAACCAAACACATCACCGGTGAGACATTCGGAGTGCACGCGGACCAGAACGTCATGGCCGTCATTCTCTGGCCCAGCGATATCCCCACGGACCAGGGCGACATGCTCGACCTGGTCGTAGATATTCGTGTAGCCGACGGCGCGGAATTCGCCGTACAGGGTCGGAATTCGCGCCTCGGCCACCCGTTCGACATGCTTCTCGTGCTTGCGCCGCCACTCGATGAGATCGGCGATAGAGATCAGGGCGAGCCCGTGCTCGTCGGCGAAGACCCGTAGCTCATCAGTTTGGGCCATGGCGCCCTCATCTTTTTGGCTGACGATCTCGCAGATCGCCCCAGCCGGCTGCAGGCCCGCCAGCCGGGCCAAGTCGACGGCCGCCTCGGTGTGGCCAGGGCGACGCAGCACACCACCATCCTTGGCTCGCAGTGGGACGACGTGTCCCGGCTTGGTGAAGTCATCGGAAACACTTGATGGGTCCGCCAACAGTCGCATCGTTGTCGCACGATCAGATGCTGAAATCCCCGTCCCCACACCATGCCGGGCGTCGACGGTGACGGTGTATGCGGTGCCGTGCTTGTCCTGATTGACCGCATACATCGGAAGCAGGCCCAATCGGTCACAGATGCCGCTGTCCAGCGGGACACATAGATAGCCGGAGGTATAGCGCACCATGAACGCCACCAGTTCAGGTGTGGCCTTCTCGGCTGCGAAGATCAGATCGCCCTCGTTCTCGCGATCCTCATCATCGATGACGACGACGGCCTTCCCCGCTGCGATGTCGGCAACCGCCCTTTCGACGGTGTCCAGTCTCGTCATCGTCGCCGCCTGCCCATGTCCGGTAAACCAAACGAATTCCTGTGGATAGTGCTGGTCATAGTATGACCTGACGCCATTGGGGCAAGGCGCCCAGCCACCCCGTCGTCCTCCCGTTCCCAGAGAACGTCAGTGAACGCCCGACACGTGCGTCAGTGGCATGAGCAATGTTGCAATCAGGAATCACCTTCGACCTACGGCAACCCAGCAGCACAGTAGGTATCCCCTGCTCGTTGCAGTTTCCTATCGATCGTTTGTTACCGAAAGTTTGCTGTTCCGCAGAATCGTCCGCGGGTCGAGCAGCATGGGTCTGGCCGTTTGCGGATAACATCCATTTCGTCAAGCTTGGTGGTCGCCTTCGGCGGGGATGGCTGCGGCGGGGACTCTTTGGAGAAATTGAACCCTGCTGGGCGTCAGCGTCGGCGGTATATCGCCGCCGAGCCGGGGTGCCGGGTCCGGGCTGCGCCGAGGCACTGCAGCGCTGGTTTGCTGGGCCGCAGCAGCGACCGCCGCGACCGCGGTCAGCCCACCGCCACCGGGCCTGATCTCGGTCGAGCTACTGGCCCAAGAAGCACTGAATCATGACCGGCACCAACATGCATGTCGTGGACCAAGAGATATGTACTTTGATCTCTCCGTGCTGACCGGGACCCAGGTGATCAGCGCGGCGATCGCGGCACAGCACAACCCGAAAGTCGTCTTCGCCTACTCCCAAAGCGCTGTCATTTCGACAGCCGCGAAGCGGCGACTGGCCGAGTCCACCACCAGCGCAGCGGATGCGCCAGATGTGTCGTTCGTGATGCTCGCCAACCTCAACCGCCCGAATGGTGGTCTCAATGCGCGGTTCCCCGGGGCTTACATAGAGAAACTGGGCTGGACCTTGACTTCGGCGGCGCCAAAAGAGACCTCGTTCACGACCATCGACGTGGCGCGGCAATATGACCTCTTCGCAGATTTCCCGTGCTATCCGCTCAACGTGATCGCCGACGCGAACGCGATAGTGGCCGTGTTCTACGGCGCGGACGACTACTCACAAATCAGGCTGAACCGCGCTGACCCGGCCGAAGACTCCACCCGCTAATCAGTGGCGCGCAGGCTACCGCAATCGAGATTTGGCCGTTGCGGGCGAACCCACGTAGGGAAGTCCGCGGGGGGACAAAACCCATCCCATATTGAGTGGACCGGCCGGTGATAAGATAGCGATCATTACCGAGGTTCGTGCTGTCTGTGCCGTTAGGGAGCTCACAAGTGGGCCAAACCGCGAAGACCACCGATACCAGGATGCTCGACATCACCCTCGACCTGGTCTGGCAACGCGGTTGTGATGCGGTCTCCATCCGTGACCTCGAGGTTGCGCTCGACATTCGTGCCCCATCGATTTACCGGCGTTTCCACTCCCGCGATCAACTCCTGGCGGCAGCCATCGACCGCTACGTCGAAACAGTGGTTCGGCAGCGTATTCGCCGATTTCTCATTGACGCGGACGATCCGCTGGATGGTATCCGCCAGTACTACCTCAGCAATCCTGACGTGAAATCGAAGTCCCTGGCGCGGCGGGGGTGTCTGCTTGTCAGCACCAGTCAGCAGGCAGCGTCCAAAATACCCGTCATACGGGAAGCCGTCACCCGCGGTATCAACGAGATGGAATCCGCACTTGCCGCCGCGCTCGACCGAGCGGAAGCGCAGGGTCACCAATTCCAGTGCGCGGCCGACGAGCTCGCAGTTGCACTCACCCAGAGCCACATCGGCTTCCTGGTACTGATGCGATCCGGCAAGGACGGACTCGACGCCGCCATGACCGTCACCCTCGATGCACTGCTGGGACCCCAGAATTTGGGAACGTGAAAATCTGCACGCAAAAAGCCGCATTCCCGATGCGTGAAAGTCTCTGTGCGGTGCTTGCGGTGACTGTGCTGGCGACAGCCGGCTGCGGAAGCTACAACAACGGCCAGGCTCAGGCCGCTCCCCAAACCTCGTCGGCGTCAGATGACCCGGCGAGCTCAGCCATCACGCGCCTTCCCGTGGTGATTTCGGGTGGGCACGACACCGACCCGCGCGATCATGGCCGGCCTGTCATCTTGGTGGCAGGCGGTTTAGGGGTCGCACCCGAGGTTTTCCGCGATGCCTTCAGCGGGGTCCAGCCGGTGGCTCCCGGAAGCCAACCAGACCAGGCTCGCGCCCAGCAGAACAAAGCCGTGTTGTTGGCCGCGTTGCGCCAGTACGGCATCACCAATGAGCAGCTCGATGCCGTCTCTGACTATTACCGCTACCAGCCAGGCACCGGCGCCCTCTGGCCCATCAGAGCAGCAGTGATTACCGCAACCGTCAAGGCCGGCACGGTGACATCCTTCGAGGTCACTGACGGCGGAGCTGGCTATTCGTCCCAGCCATCGATCTCGGTTCCCGGAGCCGCGTGCGGACCGGTAGCCGTGAAGCTTTCCTACAGTAGGGATTTAGCGAAAAACGGAGCGATCGATTCAGTGACGCTGTCTCGGTAGTAGCGCCGTCGACATCGGTGGCGCGGCTAACGAACTCAGGGACTAAAAATAGGACCCGCGATGGCAAGTGGAGCGATGTCACCAATCGTGTAAGTCACACTGCGAACGCTGGGCGGGCCGCCGGGGGCAGGGAATACCTGCATCTGACAAGAGATCGCCTCGACGGGGAAACTGTCCGCCAACTGGGTACAGATGTCCCGGTCGATGATCTCCCAGTATTTGCCCGCAGCGGGGTCTACGCGGTCGAGATAGTCCAGTGCAACGGTGCGAAGTTCCTGGTAGTCCGGAAGGTCAGCATCAGAGATCCCGGTGTTGTATCTGTAGTTGAAATACAGATTCAGCATATGGCCACCCTGGTTGGCGGTCTGGTAACCGTCTACCTGGAACATGAAATCCCACTTGTCGCCGGTCGGCGCCGCCTGACCGAGCGGCAAGTTGACCCCCGTCATGAGTCCGGCGAAGACAGTCATGGCAGCCAGCACCGCAGGGGCACCCCTCATCCTGATCCTTCGAATCATGGCGTTCCTCCGTACCGTGAGCAATTGCGCTAGAGTAACATTTGTTACCTCTTCCCCCGTTCATTTTCCCAACTTCCGCCGCCACCCGCATGGTGCCGGTCATCCACCTCGATAGCGGGGCCGGGCGATGTAACACAGACGGCCTGCGGAGCGACCTATTTCATAGCGACACTCTCGGAAACTCCGAAAGCGCCGGATCCAGCCCGTAATTCGCAGCCACCAACAACAGAGATGAGATTCCCGTGACGACACGGTCTTTCTACGGTGCACTTGGCGCCTTCGCATTTGCGGTCGCCGCGATACCGCTGAACGCGCTCGCATCTCCCGCGGTGAGCACTGCCGAGGACAACTGCGATTTCAACTACTTTCTGAACACCTTCACCGACCAGTGCCAGTTCTGCGATACGGCCGTCATGTACTGGAACTACGAGACGAATCAGTGCTTGGTCGCTGATCTCACCCCATACGTCGATCCGATCCTGGGACCCGTCGGTCCGGTCGGTGTCGGTGGCGTTGGCCCCGTCGTGGGACCCGTCGGCCCGGTCGGTGTCGGTGGCCTTGGTCCGGTGGCAGGACCTGTCGGGCCAATTGGAGTGGGCCCTCGATAGCGAGGGTCGGATCGGTCGGCTGCTTCCGACCTGCTTAGTCAACTCTGTGTCGACTAGGTTTTGTGATTGAGCAGCCGCTCCACGTATTTCGCGATGACGTCGACTTCGAGATTGACCGGGGTACCCACCCCGGCATGTCCCAGAGTGGTCAGCGCCAGCGTGGTGGGGATCAATGACACCTCGAACCACCCATCGCTTTGATCCGCTCTTCGCCCGAGAGGCTCATCGCCCAGAGCAGACACCGTCAGAGAAACACCGTCAACAGTGATCGAGCCCTTCTCCACCACATAGCGGGAAACGCTGCGGGGCAACGTGATTCGGACAACCTCCCAGTGTTGTGACGGAGCACGTGAGATCACGGTGCCGGTGCCATCGACATGGCCCTGCACGATGTGGCCGCCCAAGCGGCTGTTCACCGCGGCAGCACGCTCCAGGTTGACCGGGCTGCCCACCGCAAGTGCGGCCAGACTCGAGCGGTTCAGCGTCTCGGCCATCACATCGGCGCTGAACTTTCCATCCGGAAGCACGTCCACCACGGTCAGGCACACACCGTTGACGGCGATCGAATCGCCATGGCAGGCGTCGGCGGTCACCAACGGACCGCGGATCACCAGACGCGCGGCATCGCCGAGGTCGTCGGTGGCGACGATCTCGCCGAGCTCCTCGACGATTCCGGTGAACATGCGACCTAATCTAGCCATCACCCCGGGTCGGGCTGCCACTGCCGCCAACGAGTGCGACCGTCGGCCGCACTTCGGGACATTTCGAATGCCCAGGTCACCATCCATATTCACCCTGGTACCGATCTGGTGACGGCCGCATGACCAAGGCCTCGCCGCCACGGTGTGCTCCGCTGAACCCACTACGATGAAGCCATGACGACGAGTCGCCGAATCATCGCCGCCCTGACCGCCCTTCTCGCTATCGCCCTGTTCGCCCCGGGCTGCTCCTCGAAATCGGCTGAGCCCCTGCCGGACGCCGCGGGGCTGCTCAAGCAGTCCATTGCGACCACCAAGGCGCTCACGAGCGCTCACCTGGAGATCGCCGTCAACGGCAAGATCGACGGCCTGCTGGTCAAGAAGCTGTCCGGTGACCTCACCAATGTCCCGGCCGTGGCCATCAAGGGCAACTCGACGATTTCGATGGGCGGATCCGACGTCGATATCCAGCTGGTGGTGCTCGACGGCACTCTCTACGCCGCGCTGACCCAGAACAGCTGGCTTGATATGGGGCCGGCAGCCGAAGTCTACGATCCCTCGATAATCCTGAACCCCGATACCGGGCTGGCCAATATGCTCGCCGCAATCACCGACGCTAAATCCCAAGGCTTTGAGACCATCGGCGGCGTTGAGACCGTCAAGATCGCAGGCAAGGTCGGCGCCGACGCAGTCAACAAGCTGATACCGCAACTGAAGGCCGGCGGACCGATCTCGGCCACCGTGTGGATCGAGAAGGACGCCCCGAATCAACTGGTGCAGGCCGAGATCGACCAGAGTGAGAGCAATACCGTGCAGCTGACCCTCTCCGAGTGGGACAAGCCGGTCACCGTCACCAAGCCCGCGATGTGATGACGGCGGCCCCCGTCACCGACCGGACCCCTAACGTCGGCCGCGGCCGACGGATCGCCATCGGTGCCGGCAGTCTCGCCGTGTTACTCGGCGCGCTGGACACCTATGTCGTGGTCACGATCATGGTCGACATCATGCGGTCCATCGGCATCCCGATCAACAAGATCCAGCAGGTGACACCGATCATCACCTGGTACCTGCTGGGTTACATCGCCGCTATGCCGCTGCTGGGACGGCTCTCGGATCGCTTCGGCCGCAAGCTTGTGCTGCAGCTGAGCCTGCTGACATTCGCGATCGGCTCGGTGGTCACCGCACTGTCGAATGACCTCACCACGCTGGTAATCGGCCGCCTCATTCAGGGCATCGCCAGCGGCGCCCTGTTGCCGGTGACGCTGGCGCTCGCTGCCGATCTGTGGGCGGCCCGCAGCCGGGCGGCCGTACTGGGTGGAATCGGTGCCGCGCAGGAACTCGGCAGCGTGCTGGGCCCGCTGTACGGCATCGGCGTGGTCTGGCTGCTCAACACCTGGCGCGATGTCTTCTGGATCAACGTGCCGCTGACCTGTATTGCCATGCTGCTAATCCACATCAGCCTGCCCAGCCATGAACGCAGCCCCGACCCGGAGCGCGTCGACGTCGTGGGTGGTGCGCTGCTCGCGATCGCACTCGGCCTGGCTGTCGTCGGCCTCTACAACCCTGCACCCGACGGAAAGCAGATCCTGCCGAGTTACGGCCTGCCGCTGATAGGCGGTGCCGTGGCGGCTGCGATTGCGTTCGCGGTGTGGGAACGGTTCGCCAAAACCCGGCTGATCGAGCCACGAGGGGTGAAGTTCGGCCCGTTCCTGACCGCCCTGGCCACCTCGATGTGTGCCGGTGCCGCCCTGATGGTCACCCTGGTCAACGTCGAACTGTTCGGCCAGGGAGTGTTGGGCGAGGACCAGAACGGGGCGGCCTTCCTGCTGCTGCACTTCCTGGCGGCACTACCGATCGGTGCGTTGATCGGCGGCTGGGTCGCCACCCGGATCGGGGATCGGACGGTGGCTGTCGTGGGCATGCTGATCGCGGCGTTCGCCTACTGGCTGGTGTCGCACTGGAGTGTCGACGTGCTGACCGCTCGCCACGATCTGGGCGTGGTGAGTGTGCCCGTTTTCAGCACCGACCTGGCACTGGCCGGCTTCGGACTGGGCCTGGTGATCGGTCCGCTCACCTCGGCCGCGCTGCGTGTGGTGCCCTCCGCACAGCACGGTATCGCTTCGGCACTGGTGGTGGTGGCGCGGATGACCGGCATGTTGATCGGAGTCGCGGCGTTGAGCGCGTGGGGGCTCTACCGGTTCAATCAGATAGTGGCAACGCTGCCCAAACCCACCGGCAGCATCTTGGAGATCGCCACAGGTGTCGCGAAGAACAGTCGTACCGCGTTCGCCATGCAGTATGGCTCGATCTTCTTCATCACGACCATCGTGTGCCTGGCCGGGGCGGTGTTCGCGCTGTTCATCGGCGGCCGCCAGACCCATGCCGAGGACATATCCGACGAGGCTGCACCCGATCAAGTCGGTTGGCGGTAACGTCGCCAGGATGCGAGGGACCGGGTGCTGACCGCGGCCTTGCGCGATCTGCAATGGCGTAAGCGCAGATTCGCCATCGCGATCGTCGGCACCGGTCTGGTCTTCGCGATGACGCTTGTTCTCACCGGACTTGCCAACGGCTTCCGGGTTGAAGCCACTCGGACCGTCGACTCACTGCAGTTGGATGCATTCCTGGTCAAGTCCGGGGCAACTGGACCGTTCCTCGGTTCGTCGGCCTTCCCCCCCACCATGCTGCAGCTGCCCGGTGTCACCGAATCGGTACCCCTGGTCTACGGCAGCGCGACGGTGCCCGAGGGTGGATCGGCGCGCAGCGTCAACGTATTCGGTGCGCCCGAGCGCGGCCCAGGAATACCGGTGGTGGTCGACGGACGCCCGCCTGCCGCCACCGATGAAGTCGTGTTGTCGAACACGATGCATAAGCAAATCGGCGACACCGTCGAAATCGGTTCGCTCCCTTTGCGAATCGTGGGACTCGTTGACGACTCGACTGCACTGGCCGGGCAACCCAACGTCTTCCTCACCACCGTAGGCGCGCAGAAGCTGCTGTTCTCCGGTCAGTCGCTGGTCACGTCTGTCGGCTTACGCGGTGTGCCTAAAGAGGCTCCGAGCGGTTTCCGCATCGTCGATCGGGCCGGAGCGATCGACGACCTGCTGCGTGCCCTCAGCGGGGCACGGCAGGCGATGACCCTAATGGCCGGATTGCTGTGGATGGTCGCCGCGTTGATCGTCGGCTCGATGATCTACATGTCGGCCCTGGAACGCACCCGGGACTTCGCGGTCTTCAAAGCGGTCGGAGTTCCGACCCGATCCATCCTGGCCGGGTTGGCCATGCAGGCCATCATCGTCGCCGTTCTGGCGGCGGTGCTTGGCGGTGTTCTGTCGGTGCTGCTCGGACCGCTGTTCCCGATGCGAGTGGACATTCCGCGGATCGCATTCCTGCTGCTGCCCGTCGTCGCGGTGACCATTGGGGTGCTGGCCAGTGTCGCCGGGCTCCGCCGAGCGGTGACCGTGGATCCCGCACTCGCGTTCGGGGGGCCCTGAGGCGATGGCAGACCTGCAGATCAAAGACCTCGTCGTGGAGTACGCAAGCGGCCAGGAATCTGTGCGCCCGATCAATCAGCTCAGTCTGGACGTCCCGGCAGGGTCGCTGGCGATTCTCCTGGGGCCCAGCGGATGCGGGAAGACCACCCTGCTGTCATGTCTGGGTGGCATTCTGCGTCCGACGACCGGTCGCATCCAATTCGGGGATATCGATGTCACTGGACTCGATGCCCGCGCCCTGTCCGAGTATCGACGCAACACCGTCGGCATCGTGTTCCAGGCGTTCAATCTGGTGCCCAGTCTGACCGCGCTGGAAAACGTGATGGTGCCGTTGCGGGCGGCCCGGATGCCGAAGCATCCGGCGCAGCAGCGCGCAGAGGAACTACTGGACAGGGTCGGTCTGGCGCACCGGATGTCGTATCGGCCCGGTGACCTCAGCGGTGGACAGCAACAGCGGGTCGCGGTGGCACGAGCAATCGCACTCGATCCGCCACTGCTGATCGCCGATGAGCCGACCGCACATCTGGACTACATCCAAGTCGAGGAGGTGCTCACCCTGATCCGTGAACTGGCCTCCGGGGAACGGGTGGTGGTGGTAGCCACGCATGACACCCGGATGCTGCCACTGGCCGACCGCGTGGTGGAGTTGGTGCCCCATCTCGATGCCGCCGACCACGAGCCCGAGACGATGACATTTAACGCCGGCGAGACACTGTTCGAGCAGGGCACGATGGGTGACTCTATTTATGTCGTCATCGAAGGCGAAGTCGAGCTGATCCGCGAATTGGCAAGTGGCGGTGAGGTAGTCATCAAGATTGCCGTTCCCGGTGACTACTTCGGTGAAATGGGGCCGTTGTTCGCACTGCCGCGGTCGGCAACCGCGCGGGCTCGAACCGACGCAGTTGTGATCAGCTATACCGTTCAGGGTTTCCGGGAACTCCTGGGGTCAATCGGATCCCGAGATCTCATCGTGCACAAGGCATTGCACCCCAGGGACTGACCCGGATTTCAGTCGGTCGGCACCATGCTGAGCAGCAGGTCCGGTCCGACTCGCTCAACGCCGTCGTAGCGCCAGTACGGCGCCTGTGAGATGCCCGTCACTCCGATATCGTCCACCGCGCCGAATGGTCCGCCGAGAAGTACCGGTGCAACATAGGCCAGGATGCGGTCGACCACACCGGCGCGAAGGAACGCCCCAGCAATAGTAGGTCCGCCCTCCAACATGATGTCGGTACGCGCCGACAGGGCCCGGATCACCTCGTGGGGGTCGTGGGTGTGCAGCACCATGGTTGGCGAATCACCCCGGCTCACATTGGAATCCGGCGGAATCTCCCGCTTGCCCACGACCACGCGCAGCGGTTGGTGCTCGGTGAGACTGCCGTCGGGCAACCGGGCCGTGAGGCTCGGATCGTCGGCGAATACGGTTCCGGTGCCGACGATGATGGCGTCGGCCGCTGCGCGGCGCCGATGCACGTCGGCGCGGGCCGCCTCGCTGGTGATCCACTGCGAGGACCCGTCCGCCGCGGCGCTTCGCCCGTCAACGCTGGCGGCGAACTTCCAGGTAACGTGCGGGGAGCCGGTCCGCTGTTTGTGCAACCACTCCCGCAGGAGACCGGCGGCCACATCCTCGGCACACACCCCGGCGGTTACCGCGACACCGGCGGCGTGCAGGCGTGCCGCACCGCCCGCGGCGACCGGGTTCGGGTCGGCGAGCGAATAAACGACAGCAGCAACGTTCGCCGCCATCAGGGCGTCGACGCAGGGCGGAGTGCGACCGTGATGATTACAGGGTTCCAGCGTCACCACGGCTGTGCCACCGGCCGCACGCTCCCCCGCGGCCCGCAGCGCGACCACCTCGGCGTGTGGACCACCGGCAGGCTCGGTTGCGCCCACCCCCACTATGTCTCCGTCCGCGCTCACGATGACTGCTCCCACAGGGGGATTCGGGTAGGTGGACCCCTTCACCCGAAGCCCCTGCTCGATCGCGAGCCGCATCGCGGCGGAAACCTGCGCGGGTGCGGTCATAGAAGCAGGTGCGGCGAGGCCAGACCGGCTTGGCGGCGCAAGGCTTCAACGGCCACAGCGGGGTCTGCCGCACCGTAGACCGCTGAGCCCGCGACGAAGCAGTCCACCCCGGCTTCGGCAGCCTGCTCGATCGTGTCGGCATTGATACCGCCGTCGATCTCGACCAGGATCGTCAACTCACCGGAGTCGACCAACCGGCGAACGGCCGCCACCTTGGTCAGCACCTCGGGAATGAAACTCTGGCCGCCGAAGCCGGGTTCTACTGACATCACCAGCAGGGTGTCGAAGTCGCGCAGGATCTCCAGGTACGGCTCAATTGGGGTACCGGGCTTTATCGACAATCCCGCTTTGGCTCCGGCGGCGCGGATATCGCGACCCACGGAGACCGGATCATCGGTCGCCTCGGCGTGAAACGTCACGTTGTAAGCACCGGCTTCGGCGTAGCCGGGCGCCCACCGGCCCGGATCGGTGATCATCAGATGGCAGTCCATCGGAATGTCGGTCGCCTTCAGCAGGCTCTCGACCACGGGCAGGCCCAGGGTGAGATTCGGCACGAAGTGCGCGTCCATGACATCCACGTGCAACCAGTCTGCGCCCTCGACGGCGGCGGCCTCTTTGGCCAGCCAGGCGAAGTCGGCGGACAGGATTGACGGCGCGATCATCGGTCGGGTCGGTGTTGCCATAGGTGACACTTTAGGGCTTGCGGCCTGTTAAGCCCGGCAGCTCAGGAATTCTTTCGCAGCGCGGCCGCGAACATCGCGTCGGTTCCGTGCCGGTGCGGCCATAGCTGCACATACGGCCCGGGGCCGAGGTTGTCGACGGGTGCGAACAGGACGCGGGTATCCAGAGCGCTCACCGGATAGCGCCGCAGCGCGTCGGAGACGACGCCGACGGTCTCCACCAGATGCGGCGAACACGTCGCGTAGAGCACCACGCCGCCGGGTCTGGTCAGCGCGATGGCAGAGGCCAGTAGTTCACGCTGCAACTTCGCCAATTCTGCGACATCAGCGGGGGTTCGCCGCCAACGAGCTTCCGGCCGCCGCCGCAATGCCCCGAGCCCGGTGCAGGGCGCATCGACAAGCACTCGGTCGAAGCTGTCGGCCGGCAGCGATGGGGCACGGCCGTCGAGGCGCAGCACCTCAACCGTCAGACCGCGGGTGTTGTGTTCGACCATCTCGGCCCGACGAGGATTGGGTTCGATTGCCGTGACAGTCGCACCCTGCTGCGCGGCGATCGCAGCGATCAGGGCCGTTTTGCCGCCGGGTCCCGAGCACAGGTCAAGCCAACGTCCGCCGTCGGCGCCTTCCAGTGGAGCCAGGGTCAGCGCACGGGCCACCAATTGGCTGCCCTCATCCTGGACCAGCGCCAGGCCGTCCCGGATCGACGCCAACCGGCCGGGGTCGCCGCTGCCGAGGTACACCGCATAGGGCGAGTAGCGACCGACATCACCGCCGACGGTTTGGGCCAGTTCCTCGGCCGTCAGCACCCCGGGCCGGGCGGCCAGATGCACGGCCGGTCGAGCATCGTCGGCTGCCAGCGCGGCATCCAATTCGCCGGCGTCGACGCCGAGGGCATCGGCGAATGTTTGGGCGATCCAGCGAGGATGGGCACGGACGCACGCGGCATGGCCGACTGGGTCGGTCGCCGCAGAAGGAGCCAGTTCAGCGGCCCATGATTCTTCATCTCGCTTGGAGATCGTGCGCAGCACACCATTGACGAAACCGGCTCGTACCGAATCGAATTCAAGACCGGCCTGCTCGACGGTGGTGGAAACCGCTGCGTGTCCGGCCACGTTCGTCCGGAGCAGTTGGTAGGTACCCAGTCGTAGCAGATCCAGCAGTACGGAGTCGATCTCGTCGATCGGGCGCCCGGCAGCCGAGGCGATGATCGCGTCCAGTAAACCGCGGGTACGGCAGGTGCCATAGGTCAGTTCTGTCGCAAACGCCGCGTCACGCCCGGTGATGCCGCGCTCAGAGAGCAGGGCTGGCAGCGCCAGGTTGGCGTAGGCGTCACGCTCGGACACCGCTCGCAGGACATCGAATGCCGCACCCCTGGCCGGGTCGAGCTGCACCCGTCGCAAACGCCTGTTGTTGCCGCCGCGATTGCCGGGTCGCTGGCTCACAATGCCCGCACTGCGGCATCCAGACGAGCGCCACGGGCCCAGTCCGCTGCCGCCATCGGTTTTTTCCCGGGAGGTTGGAGCTGGCTGAGGTGAACCGGGACCGATCCGGTCCCGATCAGTACGCGCGTCCGCTCGGTGACGATCACACCGGTTTCCACCGCATCACCGGATTCCTCGATACTGACCGGACCGACTTTGATACGCATATCCCCGATCATCGTCCATGCGCCCGGATTCGGTGTCATCGCCCGGATTTGACGCTCGATGACATGCGCGGGCAGATCCCATCGGATTCGAGCCTGCTCGACGGAGACCTTGGGTGCGATGCTCACACCGTCACGCGACTGCGCAACCGGGCAGAGAGTGCCGTCGGCGATACCATCCAGCGTGGCAACCAACAGTGCTCCGCCTGAAAGTGCCAGGCGGTCCAACAACTCCCCCGCGGTGTCAACGGGGCGGATCATCTCGGTCACAACTCCGTAAACCGGACCGGAGTCGAGTGCAGGTTCAATCCTGAATGTTGTTGCACCGGTGACGGAATCACCGGCAGCGATGGCGGCCTGAACCGGTGCCGCACCGCGCCAGGCGGGCAGTAACGAGAAGTGCAGATTGATCCAGCCTTGCGCCGGCACTGCAAGCATCTCCTCGCTGAGCAGGGCGCCGTAGGCGACGACAGCACAGCAGTCCGGGGCGATCGCGGTCAGTTCGGCGATGAATTCCGCTGAATTAGGCCGTTCCGGTCGCAGTACCGGAATGCCGACATCGAGGGCCAACCGCGCGACCAATGACGGGGCCGACTTACCGCGCCGACCCGCCACGGCGTCCGGACGGGTGATGACGGCAACGACGTCATGGTGTGGAGAGTCGATGAACCGCTGCAACGACGGTAGTGCCGCCGCCGGTGTCCCCGCGAATACGATTCGCATTCAGTCCTTTGCCTATTCGGTCTTCGCGCAAGCGCTCATCGGGGCCATCTGACTCTTCGCGCAAGCGCTCATCGGGGCACCTGATAAAACTCACGCTCGGAAACCCCAGCCATCTCGGCGACGAACATCCACGGGATGGTGCTGCGCAACCGGTTGACGGTAGCCGCGGAGTCGTTGTAGTACTGCCGGGCGAAGGCGAGTTTGTCTTCGGTGTCGGCGAGATTCTGCTGCAGATTGAGAAAATTATTCGACGAATTCAGTTGCGGGTAGGCGGTTCCCAGCGCCAGCACCTGCCCCACCGCGGCGTCGAATTGGTGCTCGGCCGAGGTGCGTTGCGCTACCGACTTCCCGGATGTGGCCGCGGTCAACGCGGTTTGAGCAGCGGCAACGTGCTCCAGCACTTCCTTCTCATGAGCGGCGAACGTCCCCACCGTGCTGACCAGACTCGGGATTAAGGCGGCACGCCTGGTCAACTGCACGTCGATACCGCCGAGTGCCTCGTCGGCCCCGACGTCGGCTGCCCGAAGCTTGTTGTAGCCCAGTACGAAACCGATCAGCACCGCCACCGCGATGACGAGTACAAGAATCAGGACAAAGGTCACCATGAACCGCCTCCTCCTCCGCCGCCACCAC
>Ga0194054_10000250_pt1 | contig 27990 bp, 20 predicted proteins | sample SepL2210m_MetaG_FD_163628 | JGI IMG/M metagenome (GOLD analysis project Ga0194054, IMG submission 163628) | Anoxic zone freshwater microbial communities from boreal shield lake in IISD Experimental Lakes Area, Ontario, Canada - Sep2016-L227-10m | ecosystem: Environmental > Aquatic > Freshwater... | reverse complement strand
CCGTTTATTTGGGTTGCACGTCGATCGAGGGAATTTTCGACCGGGTTCTCGGCGGGGAGGCGGCGCTCGGTTTGGTGCCGGTGGAGAATTCCTCCGGAGGCACGGTTTACGACACGGTTGACCTCCTGATCCGCCATGCGGGAAAAATCTCGATCCGCGAGGAATTGGTGCTCGACATCCGGATCGCGCTGCTCGGGCACCCGGGAAAACCCGTCCGCACGATCTTCTCCCACTTCATCCAGATCAAGCACCACAGCGCATGGCTGAAAGAACACCACCCGCGGGCGAAGCTCGTGCCGGTCGCCAGCACGGCCGTCGCCGCACGGCGCGCCGCAGAGACCCGGAATGCCGCCGCCCTCGCCTCGCCCGCCACCGCCGCCCTCCACGGGCTCGATGTGCTCGAGTTCCCCGCGGGCGGCGAACCGGTCAACGTCACAAACTTTTTTGTGATCGCCCGCAAACCCGGATCCGCGCGCAAACCCGGACGCACCGCGCTGATCGCCGCCCTCCGCAACGAATGCGGCAGCCTCCACAAATTCCTCGGCCCGTTCGCCCGCGAGCGGGTGAGCCTGACGCGGATCGTCTCCCGCCCGGTTCCCGGCCAGCCGCAGACGTATGTTTTCTACGTGGAAATCGAGGGTGGCCCGGGGTCGCCCTCCGTGAATCGCGCGCTCGCCCGCGCCGGAAAAATCGCGCGCTCGCTCACCTGCCTCGGCACGTTCCCGCTCGGCCGGCGGTTTTGTTCCTGACAGGTTCCCGGCTTGTCAAACGCCCGCAGGGCAACAGCATTCCATGCGGTCTTCACGCTCCTCTTCATCCGGCTATCAAAGGTCGGGATGGACTTTCGCGTGACGAAATTGGCACATTTCCCATCTGTCTTTTTTTCGAGGCCCTGTTGCCGTATGCGCGATGAAGACGGTCATTCTTGTCGCTCTGGTTCTTGTTGTCGCCGCCGGATATTTCCTTTGGCCGAAGTCTGTTGTTCAGGAAGTTCACGGAAAAACCCAGGCGGGTGTTGAGTATCGCGCGATTTGCACGTCCTCTCCCGCATCCCTGTTTTCCATGGGAAACGACCATGTCAGGAAATTGGAACTTGTTCTGGCCGGTTCCAAGCGCAGTGTGCCGTCCGCCGCTCTGGAAAATTGCGGTTCCACTGACACGAAGCGCCAGCTTCAAGTCTTCGAGGAAGGCCCCGTTCTTGTGGTAACCACCTTCGCCAAGGGAGGCGGTTCCATCCAGTGGCGGTTTCTCAACGGGCAGTTTGCCCAAAGACGCACGCGGAAAGGCGGAGAAATGACGGTTCGCAATGAAGACTCCCCACTCCGGGCTCCCACGCTTGTTGAAAACATTCCTCCTGATGCTCCCCGGCGACTCCAATCCTCTTCGCTCCTGTCCGCACCAGAAGAAACCGTGCCGAAAAAATCCACGCCGAATACTCCATGAAACCTCTGAGAGCCAACATCTTTGTCGTCGGTCTTGCGTTATTTCTTGGTCTGGCCACTTGTACCAAGGCTGCCATTGACTTGGTTGGATGGGATGCCCGGCCCTCCAACCCAAATTACTTTTTTGATGTTCAGCAAACTTCCGCGAAATGGGGCGAAGCCATCGGCATCCGCTTTGCCGTCCGCAATATCGGAACCACCGCATCCGGAACTTTCGCCGTCCGTCTCTACATCTCGAAAAATACCACCATCGGAGATGCGGATGATCTTGTGCTGACTACAGTTTCCGGATGGCCAAGTTTGGGTGCCAGCCAGGGAACGGGATATACATCCTATCAGAACCTCACCCTTCCGGCATCCAACCCCTACGGGGATTCGAGCACGGTTTTCTACATCGGAATGATGGTTGACCCCGCAAATCTCATTGCCGAGTCCAACGAAACCAACAACAAGGACCAAGGAACCGGCATCGACAAAGACACCACGGCCATCACGATCACCGCTCCGGCTCCTGCCATTCAATTGTCGGCCAATGGAACAAGTCTTCCCCCTGCATCCAGTCTGTCCGTGGCATTCGGCAACGTTGCCGCCGATGGCGCAGGAGGAGCCGCTTTGACCCAGACCGTCTCTCTCGCCAATACCGGCGACCTCTCCTTGTCGGTGACCGGCATCAGTATCAGTGGCACCGGGTTTTCCGTGAAAAACATTGGCAGCAACATTCAGAGCCTGACGCAGCCGGTGACGTTCCCTCGCACGGTGGCCGCTCAGGGGCAGGAAGCATGGTCTATTGATGTGGAATTCGATCCGGCGACCGCCACAGCGCATTCGGGTTCTCTCGTCGTGACCAGCAACGATACCACCCGCCCCTCCGTGACAATTTCCCTTTCGGGAACGGGAACGCCGGTTCCGCAATTGTCGGTGGACTACGGAACACCGGCAGGAACCGACCCCCGCACGATTGATTTCGGCGCGGTGATCAATGACGGGGCCGGAGGAGCCAAGGCGGACCGCACCGTCACTCTCTCGAACCCCGGCACCGGGCCGCTGACGGTCGATCAAAACGGACTTTCCCTGATCAACGGCACCGGTTGGCAGATTGTTTCCATCACAAGCAACACGCAAGGAGCGATCAATCTGGCTTCTGCCGCAAAGACGATTGCCGTCGCAGGAGCGGAAACATGGTCGGTTCTCCTTCGTTTCGATCCCGCATCCGTCGCCAGTTTCTCGGGCGGTTTTCAAATTCTCTCGAACGATCCTAATGAACCAACCTACGCGCTGGCGCTCAATGGCAGCGGGGTTGTGCCGATGACTCTGGAAGTCCGGGATTCCATTGGGACCGACTCCGACCGGGCGATGGACTTCGGGCGGGTTCATGCCGATGGCGCGGGGCTTCAACAAAAGTCCGGCACGGTGACGCTCAAAAATATAGGCGGCGCACCGTTGACCATTTCGCAAAATGGCATCGTCCTCGGCTCTTCCACGAACTTCCAGATTGTCTCCATCCAAAGCAGCACACAGGGAACCATCAATCTCGCAAGCGGCACCGGCACCATCGCGACGGGAGGAACAGAGACTTGGACGGTCACTCTTGTCTTTGATCCGACGACCTCGGGTGCCTTGGCCACGCAGTTGCAGATTCTCAGCAACGATCCGAGCCAGGGGACGGTTCCCGTGTCTCTTTCGGGAACCGGTCTCAACCAACCCGGCATCGAGACGGCGGATTCTGTTGGGGCAACCGGCGACCATGCAATGGATTTCGGCCCGACACTCAACGACGGGGCGGGAGGCCGCACCCGCACACAGACTGTCACGGTCAAGAATATCGGCACCCAAAACCTCATTGTTTCCCAAAATGGCATCGCTATTGTCAGCGGCACGAAGTTTTCCGTGCAGAGCATTGTGTCCTCGACGCGGGGAGCGATCACCATTTCTTCGAGTGATCCGGTGGCCCGCACCATCGCTCCGCTCGGTGCGGAAACATGGACCGTCACCACCGCGTTCGATCCGGATGCCAACTCGGCTTTCACCGGCACCCTTCGCATCACGAGCAATGATCCCGACGTTCCCACCGTGGATTTCAGCCTGTCCGGTTCCGGTGTCCAACCGACCATCGCCCTGAACCCGACCACGCCAGGAAACACCCTCTTCATTTCCGCCAGCCAGGTGCATCCCCTTACATGGACGGCTAATTACACCGGTGGCGACGCTCTCATTTCCCTTTACCGTGACACCGACACGAATCCGGCCAATGGCAACACCCTGATTGTGTCCGGTCTTCTCCAATCGGCCGGTTCCAGCTACGATTGGCGTCCCGACGCTTCGCTTGCGGGGCAGGAATTTTACCTTTATGCCACGATTGCGGACGGCACGGTCAGCAATGGCAGTTTTTCCGGGCGCAAGGTGCGGATTGATGCGGTCGGAGACTTCCAGCTTCTTTCCGCCGTCGAGACGGCCAGTGCGGACTACGCCTACGAGTATGAATATCTCGGCAAGCTCTACGCCGGGACGATCGCGCTGCAACCCGGACAAAATACCGTCACCGTCACGACCCCGTTGGCCGGGGGAGGCAACGCCACCCATGAATTCACCGTCAATAAGGGGGATTCCCTTCTGCAAAGCGAAGGCTACACCTATGATGAGATGCAGAGGATCGCGACCTACCGGAATGGCAACGGCATCGTGACCACCTATTTTTACGATACGGCGGGACGCCTCGACCACACCCAGGCCACCAACGGGGCCGTTGTCCAGTTCGGATACGACACCCTCAGCCGCCGCGAGTTTATGACCGACAGCACCGGCACCACATTCTATGAATACGACGATTTGGATCGCCTCAAAAAAGTCATCACTTCGGACAATGCCATCAAGGGGAACGCGGACGATCTGGTTCTTTCCTACGACGAATATGATCCCGCAGGAAACATCAAGACCCTCACCTATCCCGGTGGCGAACAAATTTCCCACACCTTCGATGATGCCGGACGCATGAAAACGGCCACGAATGTTTCCTTGGGCTTCACCGCCACATACATCTACAATCCCCTGAGCGGACTGCTGGAACGCGTCGAACGCTCCAACGGCCTCAACACGGAATACGAATACAATAACATGGGAAGGTTGAATTTGGTCAGGCACAAGAAAACCGCCGGAGCGGGCACCACCTTGGCCGAATACTCTTACTCCCTCAATGCTTCCGGGAACGCGGATTATCTGATCATCACGTTGCCTTCCGGGACCAAGAAGGAAGACTACAAATACGATGGAATGGACCGGCTGTGGAAAGTCACCTACTCCACCGGCACGGGAACTGATCCCAATGCGAAAGTTGTCACCTACACATACACCGACGCGGGAAATCGCCAGACCGAAAAAGTCGAGATCGGCGGGGTGCTCCAAAAGCTCTGGACCTACCACTACGGAAGCGAAAACCGGCTCCTTTTCATCACGGATTCCTCCGGCGCGGAGGTCCGCCGCTATGCCTATGATGCCGCCGGGAATCGCAAGCAAAAGATCACTCCGGAAGGCACGACATTTTACGGCTACGACGAACGAAACCTCCTGACGAGAGTCCAAACCCCGACCGATACCATCCGTTACACCTACAACGGACTCGGGCACCGGGTCAGCAAGACACTCAACGGCGTTCTCACCCGTTTCATCGTGGATGCCAACCGCCCGATCTACGAGACCGTCCAGGAACGCGGCACCAGCGGCATCACCGCCAGCTACACCTACGGCCTCGACCGACTCATCCGCAAACCCACCACCGGCAACGCCGAATTCTACCTTCACGACCGCATTGGCTCCGTTCGCCAAATTGCTGATCCTTCTGCGAATGTTACGGAGAGTTTGTCTTATGATGCGTTCGGGGCAGACCAACCATGAACAGAATTCCAGACTGGCTTATCGTTCTCTACGGGGTGGCCTGCCTTTGGTTTTCCGGATCTCTGTGCCTTGTGGGAATGGTATTGGGAATGGGGCTTCATATCGGAAGACTTCCCCCAAAAACGCCGGAAAGCGAAGTCGCACAGAGTCAACTGGATTTATTAACCAACTACTTCTTTATTCCAGATTTCTGCAGCAAGAATTTCCACATCATTCCTTGGCAGTTACTCTTTCCAATAGCCTACACGCTTCATATTGTATTTTATGCAGCCTTGATTTTCTCTCCTGCGATGGTTGTTCTCTGGAGTAAAAAACACAAACTACTCAACGGAGCTGCCATCTAAATGCCGCGACCTTCTAATCTATGAAATACCTGAAAGCGATAAATCTTCATGCAGCTTTCCTAAATCTTGCGCTTTCGCTCTCTGGTTGGGCGCTGACGCTTTTTGGTAATGCTATAGGGGTTTTTCCGCTCTCATTAGCTGGCGTTATCATCAATAGTTTTCTCTATCCTGCATTTTTTGCGATGATAAGAAACCCGGCTTGGGATCAAGCTGTTCCAGCAGGATGGAATCATGCTATTCCTAATGACATCTCAATACTTATTGGATTTCTTCAAATATTGCTCTCGACTGGCGCGGTCGCCTATTTTGTGAAAACAAGGCGTCTGTTCCTGTTACCTCTTTTGTGCTTGGCTTCAATGGCATCTGTAGCAATTGCCGTTCATATTTCATTAATGTTGCTCGGATACAAAATTCTCCTGTTCACAAACTGACTTCCATTACCACTATGATTAAACATCATTTTTGCATTGTTCTTGTTGCGTTATTTGTCGCAGGGCAGCTTGCTTCTATAGCTTCAGATACATATGGTTTTTCGGGTCAGGAAAGCATTTCTTCTTGTGGTTCTCTATTTCTGAGAAATCGCGTTTACGATCCAGAAGTTGGCGTGTTTGTCTCGCGGGACCCTTCAGGGATCGGTGGGGGACTTAATGCTTATTCCTATGTGGCTGCCAACCCTGTAAACCATGTTGATCCGCTAGGTTTGGCTGAGGTCGGAGTAGCTTTTGACCCACTTATGGGCTCATCAGCTAATCATGCTTTTTCGTGAACGCGGGAGAACAATGGCCAATTAGCTTGGGTTTACGAATCAAAGCCTTCAAAAAATGCTGGTTCCGTGGTTCAAACAGCAGTTAATTTGGTTGGTCTTCCGGCAGACTTCGGTTATGTCCAACCCGGCTTTACAATCCAATCAATGGATTCACTCTCCTCATCTCGCCTTTCATCAGCGACAGCGCAAAAGGTTGTGATCTCGGACAATCTTCCAGCAAGCTACTACATTAGTAAGCTGGATGACTATGTTTGGAACTTTGACAAGGCTCAGTTGAAATATAATGCTGTTTATGGACCGAACAGTAATACCTTCATTAAGGGTGCCCTAGCCGCTATTGGGGTTACTTCATATTCACCGCCCGTCAACGCTCCAGGTTGGTCAACTTCCATTAATATCCCATCAAGCACTGGAAGTCAGAATGTTTTTTACCTTGGACAATTCTCAAAACTTGACCAATCCGGCGTCCTGATCGACAAGGCCGCTGAACTGGTCGGCTCGAACCTCGCCGACATCAAGGGTGCGACATATGACCCTACATCCAATCAGATCATTTTTCTCGGAAGCAACAGCACTCCGGGAGTGGAGGGCATCGACATGGATTATTTCTATACCGCAGTTCAAGCGGTTTACGGGAGTGCGATTCCTCCCTACGTCTCGTTGGATGCCCCGGCTTCCGCCGCCTCGCTTTGGCAGGATCTAGGCGATGGGGATGGCAACTTCGAACCCACGGAATGGGGAGGCTTCTCCCTGCGTTACAACCCGCTTTGGTCGGAGGAAGACAGCAATGTGGCTGTTCGCGTGAAGTGCAAGATTGGGACGACGAATTACGATTTCAACGTGAACTTCACCCCGGAGACGATTGACTGGCTCCAGTATCCGAACGGCCAGTATCCGATGCACCTCGTGTATTCGAGCATCACCGGCACGGCTCCTCCAAGTATCAGCGTGTGGACGGGACCGTTCACATCACTTCCCTATCCGCAAACCGTCTTGGATTATGTCAACACATCATCCAACGCCAATGGTGGACAGGACTGGACGTATCCCTTCCAACTCTACAACGGTGGCACGGGAACGATTACCAACATCAGCTATGCCGTGATTCCCGACCGGCAGCACCGGAGGTTCGGCGGACGGCTCGAAGGAACGAAACTTGGATGGGTCTTGCAGGAAGCCGACCGGATCATGAAGTGTCTTGCCATCGGCACTGACAACGTGACCGGGGCCACCTACACCAGCGCGACCGTGCCGGTCTCCGGATTCAAGAACCTTGCCGAGATCAACGCGGCGGGAACCAGTGTCAGCGGGAACACACGGGTTTGGTTCCTTGCCGACCAGATGAAGCTCAAACGATATGTTGATCCCGCCACGGGACGGGCGACGATTGTCTTTGACCAAGCGGTGGTCGGGGTGAAAACCGAGTCCGCCTTGAATTTCCAAGCGCAGAGTCCGGGCGTGGCGGCGTTTGCGAATCACCTGCAAACGAACTTCGACGCCTTTGCTGCGCTCGATTTCCCCGTGGTGTCCCCCGATGACCCGACCGGCCAGGCGGTCGTCAATGTGAAAATTTTCAAGATGCTCAAGGATGCCATGCAGGCGGTGTCGCTGGCGCGGTTTTTTCGGGACAACAACATCCCGCTTGACATGTGGTGGATGAATTCTTGGAAGGCACCAACCGCCTATTCGCCGCGTAGCGTGGCGACGATCACCAACAGTTCGTTGGGTATCGTCCTCTACGGCGGCGTGGACAACCGGAAGGTGAACACCTACACCCCCTCGACCAACGCCCAGAGCGTGGGGACGGCAGTGGCAACGGCTCGCCCGAACGCCCCGGTGAATCCCACAGAAGACATCAAAGAACAGGCGTGGACGGCCAGCACGGCGGAAGGAACCATGAAGGCGGTCGCTGCCTCGGTGGAATCCGCGCCGAGCGATGGGATCGTGAATCTCGCGGAGACCGACCTTTCGTTTGCAAGCCCCGGCGCGTTGCCCCTGGCATTCACCCGGTATTACCAGAGCGGTTATGTCGGGGAGTCCGTCATTGGTCCCGGCTGGCGTGTTGGACGCTATGTGCTCGAATTCGAGCGTCCGTCATGGTTCGACGAGAACAACATGATGAAATATTTCGGCAACCAACTTATTCCACGCGCCGACAACAGCGACACGCGGCTGCGATCCGGGGCGGTTCGCCTCGTGGATCTTGCGACCGGAGCGACACTGGATTTCGACTCATCGTTTGTCGTGAACTACTATCAGGACGCCTCAGGAAATCCCAAGGTGAGCTTGGCCGGGCTATCGGTGGAGGAACTGCCGGTCTTTACCTCTGGAAAAAGACAGGACGGCACCGTTCTCGTGCAAAACGACGATGGGGTGCTTGGATACAGCGCGTATCTTCCGGATGGCTCGGTGCTGGTCTTCGACCCGGAAGGACGGTTGGAAATCACGCAGGACAACCACAGTTATGCCCAATGGTATTTTCGCGACAGCGCGGGGAAAATCACGACCATTGAGGATTCGGCGGGCCGCACGCTGACGCCTCATTACAATGCGGGACTTCTTTCCTACGTCATTGGACCGCAAAGCGAGCGCACGGATTACGGCTATGATGCCACGGGCAGGTTGGAAACCGTCACCCACCAGCGCAGTGGAGCCGCGATTGCCCGATACACCTACAACACACAGAACCAGCTTCTCGATGTGAAGCGGTTCGATGATATGAAACTCGTGACCACCACGCCGGACATCAAAGGACGGTCCGACGAGCGCAAGGATGGTCGCAACAACAATTTTGATTTCTCGTTCTGGCAGAGTGGGGACACGAAGACAACCCAGGTGCAAGACGATGCCTCGTCTTTCGGACCGTCCGAGAAGACCGCCGATGGCGGGGGCCGGACGACGAGCGTGTCCGATCCACTGAATAACACGACGGTCTTTGGCTACACGGGCGATTCCTTGTTGCCCAATACGGTGCAACTTCCAACGCCGAACCGTCCGGCAATCAGCATCGGACGTAATGCGAAGGGCCAGCCGACCACCATCACGGACCCCGCCATCCCGGATGCCTTGCCGATTGGGATGGGATTTACTGCGGCCAACCGTGTGGATTGGGTTACGGACGAAGCCGGTCGGCTCCTTGATGCGGATTACGATCCGTCAACGAATGATTTGACCAAGCTCCGCCGCTATCTCAATGGGGCACCGATTGAGACAGGTTACGGCTACCAAAACGGCTACCTGCATACCATCACCGATCCCCGCAACAAGGTCTGGACGATTGGCAGGGATACCTACGGACGGGTCACGGATTTGATCGATCCCACCACGGTCACCATCCACTTTGATTACGATGCCCTGGGAAGGCTCTGGAGGATTACCGACCCGCGCCTCAGCAGCCCCATCACCTACACATTCGACGACCTCGACCGCATCGAAACCGTCACGACACCTGCCGGGACGACCACTTACCATTACGATCCGATCACCAAGTGGTTGAAGACCATGACCGACGTGCAGAATCGCACCGTCACGTTTGAACACAATCCGGCCAACGGAGACATCACCCATGCAATCTACGCGATGCCCCAACAGGGCGGCGGCACAGTGAACGTCACAACCGATTATTCCTATACCCGGTTTGGCGAACTGCAAACCGTTGCGGCTCCGGGAGCGCAACCGACGACTTTCCAAATCGACGATCTCGGCCGTCTGACCGGAAGCACCGAGGCGGATGCCGGTATCTTCGATGCCCCCCAAGGATTCGTCAGTAACAACGCCAATGATGGGATGTGGACGAAAAACAAAAATCACACCTTCACCTGGGGAGCGCCCGAAAGTTCGACGCCGGTGGACGGATACAGTTTCGCGCAGGATGCGGCACCCGGTCAAACCGTGACGACCACCTCCCCCACAGCGACATGGAACAACGTGGCCGATGGTCAACACACGGCACAGGTGCGGGCAAAAAATGTCAACGGATTTTGGAGTCCGGAAGCTGTCTTCGACCTTTGGGTGGACACTGCCCTGCCCGTAGCCAGCAATTGGGTTGTCTCTCCGAACCCGATCCAGACGGCATTGCCTGTCACCGTGACGGTAACTGTCACGGACGCCCTCAGTGGCACCGCCGGACAGACGCCGCGATTGCGCTGGTGCATCAGCGACAACGCCAGCCGTCCGTGGAGTGACTATTCCACAATGACAAATGTCTCCACCGATGTCTGGCGCGCCGAGATCAATGGCGACTGGACGGCCAATGCAGGCAAAACCCTCTACTACCAAGTCGAGGCCAACGACGTTGCGGGAAACTTCCTCACAACACCCGAACAATCCCTTGCCATTCCCGGATCGGGAGGCGGTGGCACGGGCACCCCCGGTGACATCCCGCTTTCCACGCCACAGATGTTGATGTGGATGGCGCTTCTCCTCTTTGTCGTAGGAGCCATGAATTTGGGCGGCAGAAGAAGGCCGGCGTTCTAACCGATGTCCAGGCGTTCAAGAAAGAATCGGGGCACGACCGACAAAACAACAAAAACCCGCAGAAATCTTCCGCAGCAGGAAAAATTTTCCCTCCGGTGGCCGATCATCCGTTTCGGACTTGGCTTTGGTGCCCTGATGACCGTCTTTTACGTCATTTCGTCCCTGCCGTGGTGGAACGAGGCACTTTACCTTTACCTCAAAGCCAATGCCAATGTTTCCCATGTCTTCCTCAATATGGCCGGACAGCAAACGCAGGTGGACGATTTGGTGATTCGCTCGGGAGACTTCGCCATTGCGGTGAAAAGAGGCTGCGATGCCATCGAGCCCACATGGTTTTTCATTGCCGCAGTCGTGGCCTTCCCTCTGCCTTGGCGAAGAAAAGCATGGGGAATCGTCCTCGGTGTTTCTTTCCTCCTGACGCTCAATCTCGTCCGTATTGTCAGCCTGTATCTTCTCGGGAAATATCAGCCGTCATTTTTTCAAACAGCCCATCTGGAGATTTGGCCCGCTGTATTCGTTGTTGCGGCAGTCATCCTCTGGGCGATCTGGTTGCGGTGGGCAAAGCGTGATGAAGTTTCTCCTCGATAGCAAAGCCCTTTGGAAATTCGCGGGACTGTTCGTGCTCACCTATGGTCTCCTGATCGCACCGTGGCCGAACTGGAACGATTTTTACTCCAGCTATTACCGTGCTTTGTGTAACGCCGCCTTTACCCATTTCCCCGGCGACATGATCCTGCAATTTGAGAAAAACAATGCTCCGCTCCGTCCCAATCTCTCCACAAGCATCAGCATTGGAAACGAGCGGAAAATCGACCGGCAGGGACGATACCCGGCAACAGTCCTCCAAGCCGACACACGTTCACTGGCATGGACTCCGACCGCCCTTCTTGTTGCCCTCATCCTGGCGACCCCTTTGACGTGGAAACGCAAGCTTCGGGCTCTTGCTCTCGGCCTCTTGGTCATTCACGCCTACATTCTGCTCATCACGGCGTTCTGGATCATCAATCGTTCCACGGAAGTTGGCCTTGTCACCTTGATCGGATGGCAGAAAAACTTTGCCGAGGCACTTGAATACACGTTCATCGAGCAACTCGGGGCCAGCTTTGTTATTCCGGTTTTGATTTGGGTTCTCGTCACATATCGCCGGGGAGACTTGCAAAAAATCGTGTGATTTCAGACATCCGCTTTTTCATTCCCTTCCGTTCCTGGCTTGTCAAATGTCTCCGGGTTTGCGAAGCAGGGTGCATGAGATTTCTCCGCCTGCTATCTGTCCTGTTCGCGTTTGTCCCGATTTCCGTTTTTGCCGAAGAAACGACGATCACGGTGAAGAAGAGCGAGGCGACGAGCGTCATTGTGCAACCGTTCGGGGGCGCGGAGGGGGCGGCGGCAGCGAAGGTCGTCGCGAACGATCTCGACCTCTCCGGGCTCTTCGCCCTTTCGCCCGCCGCTCGCGCGAGCTTCACGATCGGAGGGACGGCCGGCGGCGGCAGCCTCCAGGGGACGGTCACCGACAGCAGCGGCGGAGTCGTCCTTCGCAAGACCTACTCCGCGAACACCCGCGCCGCAGCGCACGAATTCTCGGATGACATCGTGGAGACGATCACCGGGAACAAGGGGATCGCCTCATCGAAGATCGCCTTCGCCGCCTCGCGCACGGGAAAAAAGGAAATCTACACGGCCGACTACGATGGCGGGAGCCCGAAGCAGCTGACGAACGACGGCGCGATCAGCGTCGCGCCGGCCCTCTCGCCCGACGGGTCGAAACTCGCCTACACCGGCTACCAGAGCGGGTATGCGGACATCTACCTGATCGACCTCGCCACCGGCGCGCGGAACCGGATCATCAAATTTCCCGGCACGAATTCTGGCGCCGCGTTCTCGCCGGACGGCGGGCGTCTTGCCTGCACGGGCAGCAAAGACGGCAACCCCGAGCTTTACGTCGTGAGCGCGGGCGGCGGCGGCGCGCGGCGCCTCACGCGAACGAGCGGGGTGGAATCCTCGCCCTCGTGGTCGCCCGACGGCAACGAGATTGTCTATTCTTCCGACGAGCGCGGGGGACCCCAGCTTTTTCGCATCGGATCGGGCGGCGGCAGCGGCCGCCTGATCTCCACCGGATACGGCTACTGCACCGAGCCGTGCTGGTCGCCCGACGGAAAAAAAATCGCGTTCACGATCCGGCAGGGCGGGTTTTCTATTGCGGTTTTGGATCTGGCCTCCGGTGCCGTGCGGGTCGTCGCCGCTGGCGAGGATCCGGTCTGGGGAGCGAACTCCCGGCACCTGATCTTCAGCGACGGCCCGACACTCGTCCTTCTCGACACGCTCAAGGGCCGCCGCGTCCCGATTGTGAGCGGCCTCGGAAAAGTCAGCGAACCGACCTGGTCGCGGTAGAGCTCGAAACACATGGCCGCATGGAAGACGAAGGGCGTCAGGTCTGTGCCGGACGCGTTGGCGAGCACGCCCGGCACGGGCGTCGCTACAGTTTTGCGAGGAGCCCTGTAGCCAAATGCGGAAACGGATTGATCTTGCATTGACACCCGTTCATGCCCGAAACATCTCCGGGAAAATCATGGGAACCATTTCAAGGATTGCGGCTCTGGCGGCTCTGGCCCTGACGCAGGCGTTTGCGGCGGAAAGCTACATCATCGTGGACTGCCAGACCGGGCATGTCCTCGAGTCTCAAAAGCAGGATGAAAAGCTCCCGGTGGCCAGCCTCACCAAAGTGGCCACGGCGGTCGTCGCGCTCGACTGGGCGCAGGTCAACAATTCCAACCTCTCCGCCATCGTCGAAATTTCCCCCCGCGCCCTCACGGCGGGCGGGATGAACCCGGTCGGATTCCAGGCCGGCGACCGGCTGAGCCTCCGCGATTTGATCTACTGCGCGCTTCTCGCGTCCGACAATGTCGCCGCCACCGCACTCGCCGAGGCCGTGGGCGAACGGCTTCCGAACACCTCGGGCCTCGATCCCGCAGGAAATTTTGTCGCTCACATGAACGCGCTCGCCCGCTCGCTCGGCATGACCCGCACGCTTTTCCTGAACCCCTCGGGGTTCGACAGCATGGAGAAAGGAGCCAAGCCGTATTCGACGGCGGAGGATCTGGCGCGCCTCACCCGCTACGCCTACAACGTTTCCGGATTCCCCTTCTACGTCGCCCAGGCCGACCGGCAGGTGCACATCCTCCGCAACGGAGCGAACACGCCGTTCGACCTCAAAAACACGAACGAACTCCTCGGCCGCGACGGGATCGACGGCGTGAAAACCGGGCGCACCCGACGCGCCGGCGACTGCCTGATCCTTTCGGCCGACCGCTCGCCGGAAGCCCGCCGCGAAGGGGAAAACGTCTTCGTCACCCCGCGCCGGATCATCGCCGTCCTGCTGCGCTCTCCGGACCGCTTTGGCGAGGGGTTCGCTCTCATGCAGTACGGATGGGGCCTCTACGATGCCTGGGCAAAGGCGGGAAGAAAAACCTCGAAAGCCGGCTCGCTCTAAGAATTTATGGACACCACCGCACGCCTGAAATCCGCCATCCGCGACATCCCCGACTTTCCGAAGCCCGGAATCCTGTTTCGTGACATCACCCCCCTTCTCGCCGACCCTGCACTTTTCCGCGAGGCGATCGGCGAATTCTCGCGGATCTGCCGCGCGAGCGGCGCGGAGAAAATCGCGGGGATCGACGCGCGCGGGTTTCTTTTCGGCGCCACCGTCGCCTACGATCTCGGGCTCGGGTTCGTGCCGATCCGCAAAAAGGGAAAGCTCCCCTTCCACACGATCACGGAATCTTACGATCTCGAATACGGCAGCTCGGAGGTGGAAATCCACACCGACGCGTTCCGGAAAGGCGAGCGCGTCGCGCTGATTGACGACCTCCTCGCCACAGGGGGAACCGCCGGTGCCGCGATCAAGCTGATCCGGCAGGCCGGCGCCAGCCTCGTCACGGCGACATTTTTGATCGAGCTCTCCGCCCTCGGCGGCCGCGCCGCCCTCGGCGACGCGCCCGTCGTCGCCCTCGTCTCCTACTCTTGAGGAGGGGTTAAGGTTTAAGTATTAAGCGCACCATTCTGAACTTAAACCTTTAACCTTAATACTTAGCCAGTTTTCCTCCCACCATCACCCATTCCACGCGGCCGGTGTGGTTTGTGATGGCTTCGGCGGCACCGGACAGGCTGCCGGAATAAGGGAGGGCGATGAGGTCGGCGGCGGCACCGCAGGAAATTTCCCCCAGCCGTCCCGGCAGGCCGATCGCCCGCGCGGGATTTCTCGTCACGAATTCGATCAGTGCTTCCGGCGTGAGGCCGGGCGTTTTTCGTGAGAGGCAGCGCATTTCCGCGAAGAGGTTGAGCGCGCGATTGCTGGCGAGGCTGTCGGTTCCGAGGCAGAGGTTGTGCCCTTCCCGCAGGAACCTTCCGATCGGGAACGGGTCGCGCCCGAAGTATTCGTGGCAGCCCGGGCAGTGGATGATCGAAAAATTTCGACCGTGCAGGTGCTCCCAATCGCCCTCGGCGAGCGTGTTCATATGGGTCAGCAGCGCGCCGTCGGGCAGGGCGTCCCCGCCGATGAGCCGCGCCACGGGCGACAGGCCGCCGGCATCGGACATATCGCGTCCCATGTCCTTGAGGAAATCGTGCAGCGGCCCGCGCGCATGGCGGAACATCTCGAATTCCTCATCCGACTCGGCCAGATGGGTCATGACCGGAATCCCGTATTTTTCTCCGCAGGCGCGCGCCATGCGGTAAAGCGGCTGCGAGGCGGTGTAGGGAGCGTGCGGAGAGAGCCCGAACCCTTCTTTTCTCGCCTCGAAGAAGCGGACCGCCTCGGCCACGGCCTCCTCCGTGTGGATCCGGTTCCGCACGTCCATCATCTCGTAAAACCACCAGGTTCGGAGCGGCGACCGCGGAATCCGCGGCATCAGTTCCGGGAACGATTCGATGTTGAAGACCGAGGTTGTCCCGCTCGCCAGAAGCGCCCGAAACCCCGCCGCGATCGATGCGAGGTAATCGTCGTCGCTCAGCGTCCGCTTCAGATCATTGAGCCGCCGGATCCACTGCGAGAAGCTCGCGTTCGGCAGGATCGCCCCCCGCATCACAGAGTAGTCCAGATGGCAGTGCGCGTTGATCAGCCCCGGCATCAGCACGACGTCCCCCAAATCCTCCGCCTTCCTCCCGTCCCAGCGCCCCCACGAACGGATCGCCCCGTCGCCGACGCAGACCATCCCGTCCTCGAGGGGGGGCGATGCCACGGGGTAGAGCATGCGGGCACGCAGGGTCGTCATGGAAAATCAGGAAACGCCATCGCCCGACGGGATTCAACTTCAAACATTCCGCATAAACAGGGTTGCGGTCGGGAGAAAAACTTGCTTATTAAAACTCTTCAACACCATGTCCAATCTCACCAAACGCAATCTTGTGATGCAGATCAGCAAGGAAACCGGCATCACCCAGCAGGAAGTCTTTTCCGTCATTCAGCAGACGCTGGATCTCATTACCGGCGCGCTGGCCTCGGGCCGGGACGTCGAGCTCCGCAACTTCGGCGTCTTCGAGGTGCGCCTCACGAAATCCCGCGTCGGACGCAACCCGCACAAGCCGGAGAAGGATGTCGTCATCCCGGCGCGCGCGACGGTGAAGTTCAAGTCGGGAAAAATCATGCGCCAGCGCGTGCTGCTCCGCACGAACGAGCTCAGCGCCGCCGCACTAAAGAAAACGAAGTCCTGAAACCGCACGTATCCCCGCAGAGGGAAGCCATACGGATTCGCGGCGCGCGCCAGAACAACCTGCGCGGCATGGATCTCGACCTGCCGCTCGGGCGGCTGATCGTCGTCACCGGGCCGAGCGGGAGCGGCAAGTCGAGCCTGGCGTTTGATACCGTCTATGCCGAGGGCCAGCGGAGGTATGTCGAAACGTTCAGCCCGTATACCCGGCAGTTCCTCGACCGGATGGACAAGCCGCTGGCGGATTCGATCGAGGGGATCCCGCCGGCGATCGCGATCGAGCAGGCGAACCACGTGCGCACGACCCGCTCGACGGTGGGCACGATCACCGAGATCAACGACTACCTGAAACTGCTTTTCCCGCGCGTGGCGGATGGGTTTTGTCCGGCCTGCCAACGCGAGGTGCGGCCGGAGTCCACGGCCTCGATCGTGAAGGCGCTCGCCGCGCAGTTCCGCGGCAGGACGACGCTCGTCACGTTCGGAGTGCCGGTTCCCGCCGGAACGAAGCCGGCGGATTTTTTCGCGTTCCTCCAGCAACAGGGCTACCTGCGGGTCTGGCTGGGCGGAAAAATCCTGCGGACCGACGAGGCGGCACCGGCCGGGCGGCTGCCCGCGCGGGTTCCCGTTGTTCAGGATCGCATTGAGGTCACGCCGGGGCAGCGCGCGCGGCTTGCGGAAGCGGTGGAAAACGCGCTGCGTCTCGGCGGGGACAAGCTGACGGTTATTGACACGGAGTCGGGCGAGGGGCATCCGTTTTCTTCCGGCTGGCACTGCGCGCATTGCGATGCGGACATCCGCCCGCCTTCTCCCGGGCTCTTCAGTTTCAACAACCCGCTCGGCGCCTGCCCGGAGTGCCGCGGGTTCGGGAGAATCATCGGGATCGATTACCACCGGGTCATGCCCGACCTCTCGCTCTCGATTGCCGAGGGCGTCGTCAGGCCGTTTCAGAGCGGGCAGTCGCAGGAGTGTCAGGACGAGCTGATGCGCCACGCTCTGCGTCAAGACGTGGACGTGCGCCGGCCGTTCGAGGCGCTGCCGAAAGCCGACCAGGACTGGGTGATCAACGGCGAGGGTCAGGAGGCGTGGGATAGCGGCCGGTGGTATGGGGTCAAGGGCTACTTCGACTGGCTGGAATCCAAGACTTACAAAATGCACGTCCGGGTTCTGCTCAGCCGCTACAGGAGCTACCAGCCGTGCCCGGCCTGCAGCGGTGGAAGGTTTCAGCCGGAGACCCTGAACTACCGGGTCGCCGGCCTCACGATTGCCGACCTCGCCCGACGCCCGGTCTCAGGTCTCCTGGAAATTCTCGTCGGGATCAAAATTTCGAAGAACGACTCGAGCGCGCGGCTGGTGCACGAGCAGATCACCTCCCGTCTTCGCTACCTGCTGGAGGTCGGGCTGGGATATCTCACGCTGGACCGTCCGACGCGCTCGCTTTCGGGCGGCGAGCTCCAGCGCGTGAACCTCACCACCTGCCTCGGGGCTTCGCTTGTCAACACGCTCTTCGTCCTCGACGAGCCGAGCGTCGGCCTCCACCCGCGGGATATCGGCCGACTCCTTCAGATCCTCCGCGGACTTCGCGACAAGGGAAACACCCTGCTCGTCGTCGAACACGAGGAGGCGGTCATCCGCACGGCGGACCACATCGTGGATATCGGGCCGGGACGCGGCGCGGACGGCGGCAGGCTCCTCTACTCGGGCCCATCGGAAAATTTTGCGGCGACCGATTCGCTGACGGCCGATTATCTCGAGGGGCGGCGGTCGATCGCGATTCCCAAAAAACGCCGGAAGCCGAAGCGGTTCATCGAGCTCCGAGGGGTCCGGCATCACAACCTGCAGAACCTCGATGTGAAAATCCCGACGGGCGTGCTCTGCGCGGTCACCGGAGTTTCGGGCTCCGGAAAGACGTCGCTCGTGCGCGACGTCCTCCACCGTCACCTGGCGGGCGACGAGCCGGGCGAGCACGAGGCGGCCGGGTTCGTCAAATCCATCCGGGGCGACGAGGAGATCGGCGAGGTCGTCATGGTGGACCAGTCGCCCCTCGCGCGCAGCCCGCGCTCGACCCCGGCGGTTTATCTCGGCGCCTACGACGGGATCCGCGAAATTTTCGGAACGACCAAAGAGGCGCTGGCGGCGGGATTTTCCCCGGGCACGTTTTCCTTCAACTCCGGCCAGGGGCGCTGCGAGCGGTGCGGCGGGCTGGGGTTTGAAAAGGTCGAGATGCAGTTCCTCAGCGACCTCTACCTCCGCTGCCCGGAGTGCGAGGGCAAACGCTTCCGCGCCCCGGCCCTCGCGATCCAGGTGAAGGGGAAATCCATCCACGACGTGCTCGAAATGACCGCCGGCCAGGCGGTGGAATTTTTTGCGCCACTCGACGCGCGCGGCGCGATCACGCGTCCGCTCCGCCTTCTGGCCGAGGTCGGGCTCGATTACCTGCGGCTCGGGCAGCCGGTCAACGCGCTGAGCGGCGGCGAATCCCAGCGGCTCAAGCTCGTCCGCCACCTTGCGCAGAAACGCGAGGACGGGGCGCTCCTGATTTTCGACGAGCCCACGACCGGGCTTCACTTCGACGACGTGGCGCTCCTTCTCAAAGTCTTCCACCGCCTGGTCGCCGAGGGGAACAGCGTCGTCGTCATCGAGCACAACCTCGAGGTCGTCAAGTGCGCGGATTGGATCGTGGATCTCGGGCCCGAGGGCGGAGATGCCGGAGGAAAAGTCGTGGCCGCCGGCACCCCCGAGAAGGTTGCCGCGTGCCCGGAATCGCACACCGGACGGTTCCTCGCCTCGATTCTCGAGGGCCGCGGGATCCGCCTCGCCGACACCCCCGTCCGCCCCTCGCCCGCTCCCATGGCCGCCGGGAACATCGCGATCCGCGGCGCCCGCGAACACAACCTGAAAAATATTTCGGTGGACATCCCTCGCGACGGGATGGTTGTTGTCACCGGGCTCAGCGGGTCGGGGAAGTCGACGCTCGCGTTCGACATCCTCTTCGCCGAAGGCCAGAGGAGGTTCCTCGACAGCATGTCACCTTATGCCAGGCAGTTCGTCGAGCAGATGGAAAAGCCGGACGTGGATTCGATCGAGGGCCTGCCGCCGAGCGTTGCGATCGAGCAGCGGGTCACGCGCGGCGGAGGAAAATCCACCGTCGCGACGGTCACGGAAATCTACCATTTTCTGCGCCTCCTCTTCGCGAAGCTGGGCACGCAGCATTGCCCGGACTGCCGCGTGCCGGTCGAGTCCCGCACGCCGACCGCGATCGCCGAGGAAGTCCGCAAGACCGCCTCGCGCGGGAAGGTCACCATTTTCGCCAACCTCATCAAGGGCCGGAAAGGCTTCCACACCGACGTCGCGCGCGCCGCAGCCCGCCAGGGAGTCGAGACGCTTCTGGTGGATGGCAAACTCACCGCAGTCGAAGGTTTTGAAAAGCTCGAGCGGTTCAAGGAACATACGATTGACGCGCTCGTGGGCGTCCTGGACAAGCCGGATGCGAAAACCGCCGATGACCTCGTGCGACGCGCGCTCGCGCTCGGCCGCGGCACCGCGCGGGTCGTGGACGCCAAGGGGAAATCGGCCGTCCTGAGCACCGAGATGAACTGCCCGTCGTGCAGCCGCGCGTTCGAGCCGCTCGATCCCCGCCTGTTTTCTTTCAACTCACCGCACGGCTGGTGCATGCACTGCCGCGGGTTTGGAGAGGTCTGGAGCGAGCTCGGCGCCGGAACAAAAGAATTCGACTCCCAGCTCGAAGCCGAGCTCGACGAGGAGCGTCGGCATGAGGGCCTCGAGGACTCCGAACCGCGCCCATGCCCGGTCTGCAAAGGTTCCCGGCTGAATGAAACCGCATCGCACGTCCTCCTCGACGCCCGTTCGATCAACGACGTCACAGGCGCCCCCGCCTCCGAGGCGCTCACGCTCGTGAACGCCCTCAAGTTCAGCGGCCCTCGCGCCGGTGTCGCCAAAGAGGTCGTCGCCGAAATCGCCCAGCGCCTGAAATTTCTCGCCACCGTCGGGCTCGACTACCTGTCGCTCAACCGCGGCGCGAAGACGCTCAGCGGAGGCGAAGCCCAGCGGATCCGGCTCGCGGCGCAGCTCGGCTCGAACCTCCGTGGCGTCCTCTACGTCCTCGACGAGCCGACGATCGGCCTCCACCCGCGCGACAACGCCCAGCTCCTCGACGCGCTCGAGGCCCTGGTAAAAAAAGGCAACTCGCTGGTCGTGGTCGAGCACGACGAGGAGACGATGCGGCGGGCCGACCGGATCCTCGACCTCGGTCCGGGCGCGGGAAGCCGCGGCGGCGAAATCGTCGCCTCCGGCACGCTCGACGAAATCATGAAGTCGCCGGACTCGCTCACCGGGCAGTCGCTCCGCTCGCCGATGAAGCACCCCTCGCGCGGCTCCCGCCGCCCGATGGCGGAGGAGTGGATCACCGTCCACAAGGCAAACCTCCACAACGTCCGCAACCTCGACGTGCGGATCCCGGTCAACCGCCTCACCGCGATCACCGGAGTCTCCGGCTCCGGAAAGAGCACGCTCCTGCGCGGGGTCGTCGTCCCCGCCGTCCGCGCGGCGCTCGCACGAAAAAAATCCGGCTTCGACCACTGCGCCGGCATCGACGGCTTCCAGCCTCTCGGTGCCGTCCTCGAGGTGGACCAGTCGCCGATCGGAAAAACCTCGCGCTCGACGCCCGCGACTTATGTGAAGGTGCTCGACAACATCCGCGCGCTCTTCGCCACCCTCCCCGCTGCCCGCATGCGCGGCTACACGAACAGCCGGTTCTCGTTCAACAACGAGGGCGGACGCTGCGAGGCCTGCCTCGGACAGGGCGTGATCAAACTCGAAATGAATTTCCTGCCCCCAAGCTACATGCCCTGCCAGGACTGCCTCGGACGGCGGTTCAACCCGGCCACGCTCGAGGTCGAATACAACGGGAAATCGATCGGCGATGTCATGGACATGACGATCGAACAGGCATCGGAATTTTTTTCCGCGCATCCGAAGATCAAGCGTCCGCTTGCGCTCCTTGTCGAGACTGGCCTCGGCTACCTCCAGCTCGGGCAGCCGAGCCCGACGCTCAGCGGCGGCGAGGCCCAGCGGCTCAAACTCGTCACCCAGCTCGCCCGCCGCCCGACCTCGCGCGCCGAGGAGATCCGCACGACCCGCCGCGGGAAATCCACCCTCTACGTCCTCGAGGAGCCGACGATCGGCCTCCACGCGCACGACGTCGCCCAGCTCATCGGCGTCCTCCACCGCCTCGTGGACGAGGGCGGCACGGTCGTCGTCATCGAACACCACCTCGACATCATCGCCGAAGCCGACCATGTCATCGACATCGGACCCGAGGCCGGCGCGAAAGGCGGAAAAATCGTCGCTGCGGGCACCCCCGAACACATCGCAAAATCCCAAGCCAGCCGCACCGCTCCGTTTCTCAAAGGCCTGCTCCCAGGCTGATCGAACCCGGCTCCCCACCGCCGCTCACGGCAATGGCTTTGCCCTATTTAGATTATAGGCGCGACCCCTTCGGGCTGGCCGCTACTCGCGTTCCGCGCGGCCGAGGCGCTGGCAGATTTCGCGGGTCGCAGTGGATTGGTTGAGCGTGTAGAAATGGATTCCGGCGACGCCCTGGTCGAGGAGGTCGGCGCATTGCTCGGTGGCATAGTGGAGCCCGATCTGCCGGATCGCCTCGGGGGATTCTCCGCCGCGGTGGAGGGCTTTGAGAAGCCGCGCGGGGAACCGCGCCCCGCCGGCGAGCTCGGCCATGCGTTTCATCGAGGAGAGACTCGTCACCGGCATGATGCCGGCGATCACGGGAATCCGGATTCCCGCCAGCTGGCACCGGTCGCGGAAATCGTAGAAATCGTGATTGTCGAAAAACAACTGCGTGCAGAGGTAGTCCGCGCCGGCGTCCACCTTGGCCTTGAGGTGGTCCATTTCCACGAGCCGGTTCGGCGTGGCGGGGTGGCCTTCGGGAAATCCCGCGACCCCGATCCCGAACCCGCGTGGCTCCGGGTGCCCGCGGAAATCTTTGATGAACCTCACGAGGTCGGCGGCCTGCGGAAAGACATCCTTCGCATGGTCGTAATCCGGCCGGTCGCGCGGCGGGTCGCCGCGGAGGGCGAGGATGTTGCTGACCCCGGCGGCGGCATAGCGATCGAGAATCGCGGAGATCTCGGGCCCGGTGTGGCCGACGCATGTGAGGTGCGGGATCGGGTCAAGCGATGTCGTCGTCTTGATCCGGACGACCAGCTCGTGGGTCATCTCGCGGGTCGAACCCCCGGCGCCGTAGGTGACGCTGACAAATGCGGGTTTCAGCGGCTCGAGTTGCCGGATGTTTTCAAAAAGCTGCCCGAGCGCCTGCGGGGTTTTCGGCGGAAAGAACTCGAACGAGAATGTCTGGGATCCCGCTTCCAGGATGTCGCTGATGTGCATGGCGTGCTATCGGTTTCCTCCGCGCCTTGCGGGCCCGTTCAGGATGTCGCTGGCGTGCATCGGGGGATTACCAGCCGAGAACTTTGGCGAAGATCAGCGGTGCCACGATCGTGGCATCCGACTCGATCACAAATTTCGGGGTCTTCTCGCCGAGTTTCCCCCATGTGATTTTTTCGTTCGGCACGGCGCCCGAGTAGCTTCCGTAGCTGGTCGTCGAGTCGCTGATCTGGCAGAAATACCCCCAGAGCGGGACATCATCCTGCCGGAGATCCTGGTGCAGCATCGGCACAACGCAGATCGGAAAGTCTCCGGCGATGCCCCCGCCGATCTGAAAAAAACCGACGGGCGATTTTTTGCTCGTTGGCGCGTACCAGCCCGCGAGCGAGATCATGTATTCTATCCCGGTACGGACGGTGTGGACGTTTTTGACATCCCCCTCGATGCAGTGGGCGGAATACATGTTGCCGAGCGTCGAGTCCTCCCAGCCGGGCACGAACATCGGGAGATTTTTTTCCTTGGCCGCGAGGAGCCAGCTGTTCCTGGGATCAATCTGGAAGCTCGCCTGCAGCTCCTTCGAGTCGAGGATCCGCCAGAAAAATTCGTGCGGAAAAAGCCGTTCGCCGCGCGCGTCGGCATCCATCCATTCCTTGAGGATGACGTTTTCGATCCGGCGCATCGCCTCCATTTCCGGGATGCACGTGTCGGTGACGCGGTTCATGTGGCGGTCGAGGAGCGCCTGTTCGTCGGCGGGAGTGAGGTCGCGGTAGTTCGGGATCCTCTCGTAAAAATCGTGCGCGACGAGGTTGAAGACATCCTCCTCAAGGTTTGCGCCCGTGCAGACGATCCCGTGGATTTTCCCCTGTCGGATCATTTCGGCGAGCGAGATTCCGAGCTCGGCGGTGCTCATCGCTCCGGCGAGGGTCATCAGCATGATCCCTCCGCCGTCAAGGTGCGTCGAGTAGGCCTCGGCGGCGTCCTTCAGCGCCGCTGCGTTGAAGTGGCGGTAGTGGAGATCAATGAACTGCGAGACGGGACCGGGTTTCATGGGTTTTATCATGTTGGAAAAATCAGGCAACGGGCGCATCGGCCGGCCGTCTCCCAATCCGGGTGATCGCGCCTTCCATCCTTCCTGTCGGGATATGCATAATTCGACAGTAATTTAGATCCGCCAATCGCCCGGTGTCGATAGAGAAAAATCCATAACCGGCGCCACGCCATCGCGGATGATGCTGATAAAGTTGAACAAAATATCAAAGAGCAAGGACCCCTTTCCGGCCTGCTCTTCTGCCAGCAGGCCCTGTGCCTGAGCGGTGGAATGTCAAATTGGCGCTCATCGAAACTCCCGACGGGCCAGCGATTAACTGGACAGCCTGTTCGACTATGTTTCTTTTTAATCATCACGTGTGAGGTCACGAATGATTTTCTTGGCCAGAAGCTCGTTCACTTCCCGATGTCTTGTCACTGGTTGTGAAACCCCGGTTCTCGGATTGTGGTAAATGTCGTGTCTTCCGCCGTGCCGGAGCAAAACGCATTCCGCAACCTCCAGTTTGGCAATCAAATCGCGACGCTTCACGCGACTTCCAATTCTTCTTCTCTTTTAATGCCGGGAATCTCGTCTGATGAAAACGTCTCATGCAGATCGCGTAGATGATCCTTAAGATCCGGTATATTATCACCTTGCGTCCAGTGATCCGGATAATCATTGAGATATCCAAGATACCGGCCATCCGCCTCGATCCAATATGTGAATCGTGTTGTCATGTTTTCATCGTTGCACAATCGGAGGCCGTGCGCGAGCAGATTTTTTTTGTCGAACGTCCGCCGTCAGGTATCGCTGGCTGGCGGTGAGGGTGGATCGAACGCATCGGGAGCTAAGGCACTCGGCCTGCTCTGCTCTTCGCAGGACCTGTGCCTGAGCGGTCGAACGTCAAAGCGGTGTTCATCGAAACTCCCCACGGGCCAGCGATTAATTGGACGAGCCGTTCGCATTATCTTTGTGCCTCTGTGTCGATGTCGAAGAGCCACTTGATTGCATTCATAACAGTCTGCAAATCCGCATCTGACAATCGCCCGATCATCCGCTTGAGTTCGTGGTGCTGTATCGCCTGCAAACCCTGCACGTTCACATAACTCGTCTCGTGCAGGAACTTCGGCTTCCCGATGGAAACCTCATACTCGCTGTCGCGGGTGGATGTCGTAATCGGCGCGCAAACAGAAAGGGCACGGGGCGCATCATCATCGCGCCGCGAAACGACCAGCATAGGACGCGTCTTGGCTGCCATGCCAAGGTTAACCAGATACACCTGCCCAGGTTCAGTCGTCATACACGGAATCAAGCGCGGACTGACGGATGGCAACGGGTAACAGGATGTCTGAGTTGTCTTCCTTCAGGCGTAGATCAAAGGGGAGCCCCTTGTGACGGCGGACCTGATGCAGGAAGATTCTGATTGCATCGGTTGTGGTCAATCCGAGTTCATGCAGAATCACCTCGGAATCTCGCTTGAGGCGGTTGTCTACTCTGGCACGGACGTATGATTCTTTGACTGGCATGACCGAATGTAGTCTCAACGTGCTACGTCACGCAAGACATTTATTTTGCGAACGTCCCCAGTCACCGCATCCCGCTTGCTTTCGGCACGACTTCTTGCGCAAGCAAGAATCGTGACGAAAGTGCCGGAGGCACGGGATTCGGTGGACTGGCTTGTTCGATTTTTTGTTTTAGTGGTAAAGGCTTGAATGCTTCTCGGCTGCTTGCTTCAATAATCTGTCGTAGTAGTCGCTCCAATATTTATATTCTTGCTTGGCATTAGCGGCTTCACTTTGTTTGTTTAGCTTCATTAATTGGTTGTATTTATCAGCGTTAATCCGTATTATCTCTACATAATACTGCTTTTGTTTCTCATGATACTCTTTAAGTTCGCTTTTCTGCTTTTTTACTACTGCGGCAATTTTTGGTGCCGATGCAGGATCAAGGATGACCTCACTTACACTTTAATACAATTTACTAATCAGCCAAGTTTGCGCATTTGTTTCTTCTATCTGGCTTACGCCGTAATCTGTCACTTGTTTTAGAAACCGCAATGGCTTTTCAAGTGGCTCAAGCCTCAGACTTATCCGCTCTACGTCCGTGTAGTACGGTTCAATAATATCAATGCACATATTGGTCTCCGAGGCAGCCTCTTGTGCGGGCATAGGCGATGATCCAAAAATGACTGGATTAAAAATAAGCGATGAAAAAAGCGTGTTTGACATCTTATTCTTCAAGAATCCGCCACCCATCATCGTAAAGGGCAAAAACTGCTTTTGCTTGCCTGCCGCTGTATAGGTATTGTGTGATTTCCGGTGGTGTGCTTGCAGGGAAAAGGTAGCCGGTAGTGAACTCGACTAACTTTCTTCCATTTCCGGCGTTTGCGATCCCATCAATTGAAGTGACCTTCTCAGCTAGTTTTAACTTTAACGTTAGACCAGCCGCATTGTCAGACATGATACCACAGGATATGAGTTGTTCCTGTGTGGCTAAAGTGCCAAAAACGGCCATTCCCTTATCTGTAATCTTGTAGTTGTTAAAAAAGCCTACTTCTATAATAAGCTTGTTTTGCTCAGCCTTCTTAAAGCCGGAATCCGAAAACCCAAGAGTCGAAATGCTGGGCTGAGAAAGTTTTTTGTTGAGTATCGCCTCAGCCTTTTCTCTGTCAAACTTGCTTTCAAAGCAACCAGTCAGAGTGAGTGCTGCGAGTAGGATTAGTGTATGTGTTTTCATTTTCTGGTTGGTGTTGGATTGTAGGAAAGCGTCATGTTCTCTGCGAACGTAAATTGGGTTCAATTGGGTTAATATTAAAATAGGTTTGACGTAGCCTATGTAGGCATGAACCCAATTTAAAACGAAAAAACAGGCGTGAGAGGAGGAAAGACGGCATTTTTTGAGCGGTTGGAGGGCATGTTTTTTGAGGGGGGAAGGAAGAGAAGCGGGTTACGTTTCTGCGCATGTGGGGGACACGGTTCGGGAAGTTCATTGCGCCGAAGCGGTATCATGAAGCAGGTGCGGCGGAAGTCGAGGCGTTTTTGGGTCGCTGAAGGCAGGGGGATCCGAGGGGTGGAAGGTGCCGCAGGCGGATGAGGCGATTCGGGTTCTGTATGAGAGAATTTATCCGGTGGCGTGGGCGGGGAAGTGGGCCGTGCCGTCGGTGCTGGAGACGCGTTCGCCGATCCAGCGTCCGCCGGTGGAGAAGCGATTCCTGGACGAGCGTTTCAAGGGGCGGCGGGACGATGGCCCAGTGCCGGGGATGGCAGCCGGGATTTTGGATGGGATTGGTTCACGCAGAGGCGCGTAGGCAGGGAGATTGTTGACGATGCGGGGGAGGCTTTCTTTGATCGTCGCGGCCCCGAAGTTCAGGACGTTTCGGGATGCTGCCCATTCACGGCAGGTCTCCTTTTTTATCCAAGACCCAGGGCGGCGCGGACGCTTGCCCTGGGCTGTTCGATGTTGCCCCTTCGGGGCTTAACTGAGCGACATTCGGGGCAGCACTTGCTTGTTGCGGTCAGGCGCGAGTTTCTCCACGAACTTGAGTTCCACGACCGCACGAATGTCATCCAGTTCCTTCAGGGCTTCTTCCTCCGCGTTCTCGGCATCTCGGCCCATCCGATCAAGAATTCTCATTTTGTGATTGTTGCGGCAGCCGGTGAATGCGAATGATTTTCCCCGGTCAGGCAGATCATATTTTTGTCATGAAATCGAATCCCTTGCGTGTGCCCCTGGTTGCCGGAAAAAAAATTCTTGTTGCGAACCGGAGCGAGATTGCGATCCGGGTCTTTCGTGCGGCGACCGAGCTCGGGATGCGGACGGTGGCGGTTTACGCGCAGGAGGACCGGCTTTCGATGCACCGGTTCAAGGCGGACGAGGCGTATCTGGTCGGCGAGGGGAAGGGGCCGGTCGGGGCGTATCTGGATAT
>Ga0194054_10000245_pt1 | contig 28240 bp, 10 predicted proteins | sample SepL2210m_MetaG_FD_163628 | JGI IMG/M metagenome (GOLD analysis project Ga0194054, IMG submission 163628) | Anoxic zone freshwater microbial communities from boreal shield lake in IISD Experimental Lakes Area, Ontario, Canada - Sep2016-L227-10m | ecosystem: Environmental > Aquatic > Freshwater... | reverse complement strand
GGGCTGGGCTGCTGGCGATTGGGCAGCCGATCCCGGCGGGGACGCCCCTTCAGGTTGATCTGGTCGATGCGCAGGGACGGCGTTTCAGCCTGTTCAAAGACAAGCTCGGGTCGGCGGTCAAGGATCGTGACACACGGCTGGTGCAGCTTGACAGTGCGTTAACCCTTCAGTTGGCACCTGGCTCCTATCGGGTTGAGGCGACCCTTGGACAGATATCGGCCCGTCCGCTGGTCTTTGATCTCGTAGAGCCTGAACCGGCGACACATTTTGATAACATCATTCTCGGTAAGTACTCGTCCTGGGGCAGCAGGTACGCGCAGTGCATCCGTTCCGGCCAGGGGGCGGAGGAGCTTGTACGCGAGCTCCGCGCGATGGGCATCAACGGCTTTAAAGGCATGTCCTACGACATGGATCGGGTGGTCCATAACGATGCCGTGGTTGAGCAGGTCATTCGGGAGTGTCCAGAACTTGGTCCGTGGGAGGCCTATGCACAGTCCAGCGGGCGGGATCGTTTCCTCAATGCCTGCGTGCGGTACAACCTGCGTTTCTGGGAGGATCTATTTACCTATAACGACACGACCCTTCCACGCGGTGACGCTATCCTGGGTGCCTGTGCGCGCTATGCCGGACTCGAAACGCACTCGATGCGACATAGCCCTGCCTTCCAGGGGGTCTGCTTGTATGATGAGATCTATACCCGGTCGCTCATTGATGGCGTTCCGATCGTCTCGGCCTTTGAGCAGGCGATGGAACTCGGGTACCGTGCCAAGAATCCGAACCTCACAAGTGCCAAGGCGATGAAGGCCTTCGATCGGTATATCGCCCGACCTGTCGAGCAGCGAAACCGGGAGGATCTTGATACGTTCCGTACGTACCCCGCCTACGAGGATGAGTGCTGGCGGCTCTGGTGTGACCGGCTTGCTGGCTCGGTGAAAAGCGTGATGCCTTCGTCAGCCAATTTCACGCTCAATCGTTATTGGGGCCATAACGGGGGAAATATCGCGGCCAATGGGCGTGAGGAGGATGTGTTTGCCTCCCTCGATATCGCGGCCTGCGTCATGTATAAGGACTCCGGTTGCGGGGATCGGCCTGTTTTCGCTCCGATGCAGGCCGATGTGCTTCGACTTGGCGGGAAGGGCCGCGTCTGGACCCAGCTCCATACTTACCATAGTCCGGGAATTTACGATCAGCACATTTTGCGCCAAGCCTTCTTCGCGCTTTCGCAACGCATCGAGGGTTTTACGTATTTTACCCTTGGCAATTCCGGGGATGCGTTGAAGAACATCGCCGGTACGCTCTGTACCCGCTATGGTGATTTTTTCCTCTCGCTTGACAAGGGTTACAAAAAGGTGGCGATCTACTATTCGCGTTCCGCGCAGTATCTCGGCGCCCGCAAGCCGAACAGCATCACGGAGCAGTGTGAGGGGCTCTGGGTGGCTTGTCTACGTGCGGGTTATCCGGCCGATTTCCTGGGTGATGATGATATTGCCGCCGGGCGTGCGATGGAATACAGCGCACTCTTCGCGCCGGGATTTACCTTTGAGGATGAATGTCCGGCGAAAACGTTGACCGAGTTGCGTCGCTTTTCCAACGCCGGGAAGACGTTGCTTGTTGAGCGATCCAGTCATTTGCCGGTCGAGGGGGCTGTTCGCCTCGATAGCGAACTTGATGAGTACGATCCGAAGTTGGGTTCATTTCCAAAGTACACGGACTTTGAAACCGAGCAGGTTTGGGACCGGAGTGTTGAGACCACGCGCCTCGTGCGCGAAACGCTCGCGAAGCACATCCTGCCTGCAGCACGGCACGACATGATGGTGGGTCCCGACTGGCTGATACGGGGAGAAGGTCAGTACATGGTGGTGCCGAACTTAAACCAGGTCGGGTTCACGGGCCTGTCTAAAACCCTCTATCAGGCGCCGCTTCGCACGCATCTCGAGTTTCCCCGCCGCCCACCCGTTTGTTTCGACCTGCTTGAAATGAAACCCGTGGCGGTCAAGACCGAGGGGGAGTGGATGTCGCTCGAGCTCGATATGGCCCACTATCCCGGCAAGGTGCTCGCGTTCCTGCCCGAGGCTCCCGTCTCCGTCCGGCTCGAAACGTCCGCGGAGCTGAAGGCTGGCCAGAACCTGAGCTACCGGGTAACGGTGCTCGGGGCAAAGGGCCAGCCGATCAATGCGAGTTTCCCCTTGGAGATCCGGATTACCACCCCCTCCGGACAGACGATGCAGGAGATCTACCGGGCCGCCGCCCCGGAATATGTCGCGGCCTGGACGGTGCCGGTCAACGGGGCCCCCGGAGCCTGGATCGTTTCCGTGCGCGAGTTAGTGAGTGGCCTGGCCGCGAAGGCTTCGGTTCAGGTCAAGGATGGCTTGATGCCTGCGGCGACTTTCGACACGGCCAAAGTCCGTTTCTCTGATCCCGGACGTTTAGCGGCCTTTTTGGCCGGGACGCAAGGCGATATCCTGATTCCTCTTGAGCCCGAGCAACAGTGGGCGAGACCCGCGGCCGAACGGTTGTGCAAAGGGTTGGCTACGCGTGGGCGTAAGGCCTCCATTGTGAATTGCGAGGCGGTGGCACGTCCGCCGGGTCCTTTTGATCGCGAGCAACCACGGCTTGATGGAACGCGGCTCTGGCGGGGTGACGTGGTTCAACCCGGATTCTTTATTGACGGGCCAGTGATCCTGCTCGGGCGCCGGGGTGAGAACCGTCTCATCGAGGCGCTCACACGGCGCGATGCGTTGTCGGAGCCGTTGACCTCGAATTTCCCCGGACAGGGTGGGGCGCTGGTGTCCTGGACCCACAGTGCCTTTGCCAATGGCTTCGACTCGGTGGCCATCCTCGCCAACGATGCCGAGGGGCTTGGTGCCGGAGTGGATGCTTTCCTGGCACTCAAGCCGGAGGCCTCCTCAGGGCCTGCTCCAGTTCCGCGCTTGCAGGCTCCTCGTCCTGTGACTACTGGACTTGTGCCCGGTCAGACCGTTGCGGCGACTCGGGACTCCTTTGCCGGATTGATCAGCGGCGAGGATATGGTTCAGAGCATGGATCTCGATCCTGCTACCGGGCGGGTGCTTGTGGGCACCTTCGGTTATGGCGAGAACCTCTTTTGCCTTGGACCGGATGGGAAGCTGCTGTGGAAGATTTATCTGCCCGAGCATGATGTATATACCGCCCGGTGGTATGATGACGGGCGCCGCATCATGGCCTTGACCGGACGTGGATGGTACCTCTTCCTGTTGGACGGACAAACTGGTCGTGTGATCAAGAAGCTTGCCGCCACCGAATGGGCGGACACGCATTGGAGCGAAGGCGCAATTGATACGCACGTGCAGGCCGAGATTAATCCGGCGCTCAAACAGATCCTGGTGGCCGGGCGTGCCGGTCTGTTGGCTCTCGATTATGAGGGACGGCGACTGTGGTTTTCAGATCGGGCACCGGAGATTGTGTCTGTTGTGCAGGAAGCTGAAAAGAGCGGGGGGGCCGCGGCCTTCCCCATGACCCGCTCCCTGGTGAATATGGCCCTGAGTCCGGATGGTTCCCGCCTGGTCTCCAGCGAATACCAACTGACGGGGAGCACGGAGATCAAAAAGGAGATCGTTGATGTATGGGCTTTCCGCCCGCGCTTCCTCGACGCCCGCACCGGCGCCTTGATTGTTGAAAGTCATGATGACCCCGGGAACCAGACGAGTGCCGGGGGCTGGTCTGTGCGCTGGCCAGCCGGTTCGGCCATACCCTGGGTGGATTCAAGCGGTCTCACCGCGCCGCTCCCTGAAGACGGTAAGCTGGGTCGGTGGCAGTGGCTCCCGGGACGGCGCCTGAAAGGCGACCGGTTTCTCAAGGGGAGTAACGAGCTCACCTGCCTGGACGTGAAGGGTCGCACGATCTGGAGCCTGGCGGCTGATCCCGCGGTATTGGTCTCCTCTGATGTGCTCGCCCCGGATCTCAGCCGGCTCTACCGCTCTTTGTGGAATGGGGATGTGCTTTGCATCGATCTGGCTGATGGGACCACGCTCTGGAAGCGCCATCTGGCTTTCCGGGCAAAGCTGCAGCCGGTGGCGGATGGGGTGATGGCCGGGGCGATCGACGGGACCGTGGCGCGATTCGGGCTCGATGGCCAGATCACGTGGCAGGCCCAGGTGCCCGCCCTCCACGAGGCGCCTAGCGGTGACTACCCGGCCTATGTCCGGGCGGGGCTTGATCGCGATCCCGATGCGACGGGCGAGTATTACCCGGCGGGTGAGGACAAGTCCGGCGATCTCGATTCAGTTTTGCGTTTTGGGATGGAGCAGCTCGCCAATGGCGGCTTCGAAGACGGAGCCGGCTGGATGGCAGGCGAGGGGAAGCCTCAGTTCTCGGAGGTGGCTCGCGCCGGCAAACGCTCCTTGCGGGTGATTCCCGGAACCATGGTCACGCAGGGTGTTGACCGGCGTGTGGTTCCCCTGGGTACCTATCTGCTTGAGTTTTCCTACAGGCCGATCGGCACGGGTGCCGTGCTGACCGCCGGCGTACAGTTCGGCGGGGAATCGGCCCCGCTCACTCTCTCGGCTTTCAAGGGGCGGCCCGGAGTGTGGAGTTTCGGGCGGCTGGCGGTAAAGGCACCCTTGATCTCGGCGGGGTTGACGGTCGGGCTGGAATCGACGGGTGGCGAGATACTCGTGGATCAGGTGAGTTTGCGGCCGATCCGTTTTCCCTCGGCGAATTTGCTGGCCAATCCCGAGCTCTATGCGGTGGAGCCGACGTTTGTGCGCGATATCCGTGTGCGCTACAGCCGGATCCCCAGCAGTCTCAAGCAGAAGCTGATTTCGCAAAACCATGTCACCGCGTTTAAACAGGGGGGGACTGACTCCGCCATGCTCTTCACGGAAGAGGAGTCCTTCCTGCATAACAGCCGGCTCGATGATATCGGGACCACCTGGTTCCAATCTCCGGATGCCATGGGCTTCAGTGTGGCGTTGGTCCAACCCGCCTGGGTTTCACATCTCGTGCTTTACCTGAATAATGCCATGCCTGAGGAGCCCTATCGCACGATTGCCATTGAGGCTAATAATATCGAGGCAAAGATTTCCAGCGTGGTCGCACTGGTGCGGAACAACCGCCGCCGGTTTGTGGTGGTCCATTTTGAAAAGCCGATTTTCACCGATGTGTTGAAGATTCTGCCGGGCCGTCAGCTGCATGCCAACCGGGACAGCCTGACCGAGGTGGAGGTCTATGGCCCCGTTGGCGGTCCGGATACGGGCAGTGCGAAGGCATTTCCGGTTGATCCGCTCAGTTGGCCCATGTTCATGGGCGGGCCCGCCCACGTTCCTCCCGTCACGCCTGCCGACCTGTGCGGAAATTATAGTGAGAAAGGCCGGTTGGATGCCAACACGCCCGTATTCCCCGCAGGCCCGATTCTGGCCAAGGGACTCTTTGTGGTTCCTTCGCCCGGTGGCGGGCTGCGTTCCGCTTCCCTGGGTGACGAGCTGGGGAAACGGCGGCTCAATTGGGGGCGTTCATGGACCTTTGGCACCATTACCCCGCTCAGTACCCCCGCCTGGTATGCCGGGCGGTTGCTCGTGGGCTCCGCCGACGAGCGGCTCCATGCGATCGCTGAAAACGGGGCCCGGCTCTGGTCGTTCCAGACCGAGGGGCGCGTCTATTCGGCGCCGACCCCTGCGGGCGACGATGTGTTCTTTGGTTCAGACGATGGCAAACTCTACCGGGTTGACCTCGACTCCGGGATCCTGATCTGGGAATACAAGACGGCCGGAAAAATCCGCGCGGCGGCTGCGCTGGCCGAAGGGCGGATCTATGCCGCCTCGTGGGATGGGCAGCTGCACGCTGTGACCGCCGAGTCGGGGAAACAGGCATGGACGGCCCCCATAGCTCCCTGTACCCGGGCCGCCGCCGCGGTCTCTGGCGGGGTGGTGTTCCTGGGTGATGAAAGCGGGCATATGCGGGCCTTCGGGGCTGCGGATGGGAAGTCCATTTTCGATCTGCCGCTGGGCGGGCGTATTTCGCGTGGCGCGGTCGTGAGCTCGAACGGCATCTTCTATGCCAGCGACCAGGGGCACGCGGCGTTGGTCTCGCCGGCGGGGCAGGTGCTCTGGTCGGTGGTGCTCGGTAGCGAGGTGACCGGGCAACCGCTGGCCACACAGACCCAGTTGCTGGTCCCTACCCGGTCCGGCCTTCAGGTCCTGCGACAACAGGATGGCCGGCCCGATGAACGGCTCAAGTTGCCGGGCAAGTCAGCTCCCATCATTGGGGTGATCCCTAGCGGGGAGCGCCTGTTTATGCTGACGGGGAGCGCCAGCACGCAGCATCGCGGCGGACCTGTGACGTATGCCGAATATGATTCAGCCGTGATCGTGCTGGGTCCGGAGGAGAACAAATGAGCGCCATTTTGAAGATTCAGAAGTTCGGTATGTGTCTAGGACTTGCGTTGTTGCTGGGGAGTGCGGTTAAAGGGGCGGCGGCCGAACCGGCATTGGTCGTGAGTACGTTCTCAAGCCTCCTGCCGTCGGGCCTGGGTATTTCGGCCCGGGTCGACCTTGTTGAAAAAAAGGTGGGACTCGCTTCCGCGGCGCTCACTTATCGGCTGGATGTGCGGGGGCGGGCAGAACTCTCATTCCTTCCCAATGCTTTTATCCTGCCGGCTCCGGGCCTGGTTCATGTCTGGGTGAAGGGCAACAAATCCGGGAACCGGATCAGGTTTTCGTTTTGGGATGCCAAGGCGGTCACCGATTCGGACGGCGGGATCCGGTATGATGACGGCAAGGACAGGCCCATGCCTCCTGTGACGCTCGACTTCGATGGGTGGAAAGAATTTTCATTTGATCTCAAGGAGGTGCCGCGCGAACGGCATCTGTGCTTCAAGGGCATTGCCATTGAGCGCGGGGAACAGAGCAAGGAATTGCCGGTGGAGGGGACGGTGTGGATTGATGATATGACCGTCGTGCCGTCGGTTGGCCCCAAGCCCACGGCCACGGCGCTGGTCGGGTTACTCGGTTCGCGGATGCGCGTCCGTGACACCAATCTGGTGGTGGCCGTTGATCTGCGGAATTTCACCTCCAAGCCTGTCCGGGCAAATGTCCGGATGGCCTTGGTGGATTGGAATGACACGCCGGTGGCGGACCGGGACACCGAGGTGAAACTGGCGCCTGGTGAATTGACGGAAGTGGTCGTCCCGATGGCGCCGGATAGTTTCGCCCCCTTCGTTCCTCCCTTCAGGTTGAGAGGCGATGTGCTGTCGCCCGATGTGCCGGAACTGAACGGGCGGGTGGATGAGACGATTGTGTTCGGTAACAGCTATCTCCTTTTCGAGCCCTTCGCCGACGTCTACGGCGGCTGGGGCACGCGCGGGACCAAGTTTGGGGATCAGAACGTCTCGGTCGCCGAAGCCTACCGGTACACAGGGTTGCCACAGACGAGCCTGCGGCTGAGCCGGGTTGACATTGCCGCAGCGGCGGGTGGCGAAACCAATCCGCCGGGCCGCTATGCCATGCGGGTTGATTTTGAGAATTCGGGAACGGTGTTCAATATGCGCCCTCCGGCGCGCCGGTATTTTTCCGGGGACGCCTTCCGTGCGGGATTCTGGGTCAAGGGGGATGGGTCGGGGGCGCGCGTGTCGGCGATTCTGCAGGACTACAGCGACATGGCCGATTTCTATGAAGGCGGCTGGAAGCGCACCCGTATCGAATCCTTACTGTGCACACTTGATTTTACGGGCTGGCGTTATATTGAGGTGGGGTTGCCCGGAGACGGTATCCTCACGCATTTACCCAAAGGCTCGACGCGCGATATTGATGCTCCCTTGGAGCTGGCGGGCTTTGCCATTGCAGCGGCCCGGGAGGACGACAGTGTAAAGGGTGTGACGGGGAATCGTAACTCCGGAGCGGTGAAATCCGGGGTCGTCGAATTTGGCTCCGTCTTTATCCATACGCAACAGCGGGCGGCTGAAGCGTTGGCGGCCTTTGCCGCCTATGATGACCCCGAACACCAGTGGGCGGGCGACCGTGGCGCCTGGGCTATCGTCCAGAACGGATGGGTGGGTAGAAGCCGCAAGGTGCAGATACAGTGGAGCCTGGTGGACCAGGCTGGATCGCCTGTGGCTTCCGGCGCAATGGAAGGCGAACTCAAACCTGAGGAGGAGCGCGCCTTCCGGGTAGACCTGCCGGCACGGGCGGCGGAGGCACGCAAGGCGGCAGGCCCGCTTCGACTTCAGGTGGTGGCCGTCGATGCGGGCGATTCCCCGGTCAATGTCGATCAGGAGATCATCCTGTCAAAGCCGGATAGTCGTGCGTTCTTCGCCGATTTCGAGCAGGATCGTTCCTATGGTGCGGGTCAGATTTCTGGCCTGTCACGTGAGCCGGATCAGTCGCCGGCGGGGCATACCACAAATAAGGTGGCCCACTCGGGCTTGCGTTCACTGGAATTGACCTGGGCCGCGACCAACAGCGCAGATCATCTCGTCTCGATCGATCCGCCACTTCCGGGGCTACCGGTCTCGCTCTCGCTCTGGATCTATGGAGACGGCTCCGGGGTGCAGTTCTATCCCTTGATTGGTGACCGGAACGGCGTGAATAAGGGTATTTCCCGCGGGCAGTGGGATGTGTTCACGATGCGCACCACCGAGCCCGTGAGTCGTGAGGTTGTTACCGTGGATTGGACGGGTTGGCGCGAGTTGAAGTTCCGGTTCCCCCTGATACCGCCGAGTTGGAACATTGAGTTACCTGTGTTGAGTTTTGTTCCGAGCTATCCGCTCGGACTACACCTCGTGATGCTTCCCGGCAATCAGACTAACTTGCAGTCGGCCATGCTCTACGTGGATGATATCGTTGTGGAAACGCACCTTCCGCCGGCTGAACGCGTCGGTTTCCGGCTCGACCAACCCGGGGAGTCGAATATCCTGCCGCCCGGTGGTGAGTTGGCGGCCTGGGTCTGGAATGCAGATGCGGAATCCGTCAGGAAGCTCACGTTGACCGGCGGGCTTCAGAACTGGCGCGGGCGACGCGTTTGCGGTTCGGAGACAACGCTGGAACTCAAGCCCGGGGAAGTCAAACGTGTCGTGGCTGCCTCGAAGATTCCGCAAGGTGCCTATACTGCGAAATTTGAGCTCCGGGAGGGGACCGCGGTACGTGGCTCGGCTACGGGAGACCTGTTGGCGGCCGACCTGAGTACGGTGCTCGGTGCCAAGTGGCACGAGGCGCTGAGTGAGAGTTCCCGGTTGCGGGGGCCGCTCGGGAGCCTGTTCGAGCTTGTCGATGAAGACTGGGATTGGGTCGAGCATTATCCGGGAAATTTCCAGGCCGATACCGTGCGCGGTCGTGCCAAACGGGTACGTGAACAGGGCGGAGAACCCTTTGCCTTGCTGGGGTATAGCGCCTACTGGGCGGCGGGCGAGGGTTTTCAGGCCCGGCAGGCCAATGCCTTTTCGCGGCGGGCGCGTGACGCGGGCCATGCTGTGGATATTTTCATGCGGCCCGAACGGATCGATGATTGGGATAACTATGTCTGTGAACTGATGCGGGCGGCCGGGAGTGATGTCGATGGGTGGATTCTCTGGGATAACCCGGACGGCGCAGGACCGCTCGCCATGAAGCCGGAGGTGTTCGCGCCGCTGCTCAATTCGGCATGGCGCTGGCGCAACGCGTATTGCCCCGATAAGCCCCTGTTGATTGGCGGGATGCAACGGGATACGGCCGTGGCATATCTCGAAGGGCTTGCCAAAACGAATGCCCTCAACTCGTTTAGCGGCCTCCAGATGCGGCTTGACCTTGGACGGCTCTCGCCTGAGGACGCCCTGCTCGAAGGATTTATTGGCGAACTGCAGACGGCGTTGCGCAGCACCCCGGAGAATCCGCGCCCGATTTTCTTCACAGACCTGGATTGGGCTGTCGAGAAGGGGGACGAAGGACTCAGCGTTTTTGATCAGGCGGCCTATCTTGCCCGGACCACCCTGTTGCTCAACCGCTTCGGCTACCGTCCCTCGGTAACTGTGGCGAACGGAGACTTTGACCGCTTCGGGCTCGGGGTGGCCTACAAGCAGGTGCGTGCCTGTCCTCCGATGAGTGCCAAACCTGCCACCATGCTTTTGAAGCCCGGTTGGTGGGGGTTGGCCAACCTGCGGACTTGGTGTCAGGAAATGGATGCAGTGGGGGGGCTCGACCTTCAGGATGTCCGGCCAGGACGTTCGGTGGGGTTGCTGTATAAGATGCGGGACGGCCGCCCCGCCGCGATCGTGTGGCGGAACGATGAGCCGGGCATGGTTTCCTTTAACGAAACGGGTTGTGAGGTGGCCGGGGCGGAGGATGTGTTTGGCACGCCGGTTGTCCTCGAGCAGGGCGGCTATGCGGTCGGTAAGATTCCTGTGCGTTTTGTCCTGAAAGCGTCTGCTGAAGCGCCGCTGGAGGCGCTGAGCCGACTTCAGGTCCGTGATATCGGTGGCTCCGCATTATGGCCCCAACAGACGCTGGCGGCATTTGCACCGGCGACAGGTAAGCGTTTCGCTTATCATCAGTCCGGGGGCACTCAGACGGTTTTCGAGGGCCGGACGGCCTGGGGTGAAGTGGTGAAGCGGGATGGACTGCGTTTTATGTCCGGTGGCTCGGAGTCTTTCGAGCTGTCCGTGCCAGCGGGTGCCGGGCTGGCGTTGAGAAAGAGCTTTCTGCTTGACCAGGAGGGGCACACGGGCGAGGTCTTTGTCGAAGGCAAACCGGTGGGGAGTTGGAATCTGACGAAGACCTCCCCGGAGCTTTCTTCCGGCCTACGTGAATCCGTATTTCCTCTCGCCGCGTCCGTCATGGGTGGGAAGGCAAAAGTCACGGTCAAGATCAGCTACCCCAAGGGGGGCACAACCGCCCGCTGGACGGCGTTCGAGTATCGGGGTGGGGGATTCCCGCTGACGGCTGTGGGAGCGATCCATGCCGACCAGAACGTGGGGGCGCCACGGCCCGGCCGTAATACGGTGGGTGGCCCGCTGAAGATCGGTGAAGAACGATTTGGCAACGGCCTCGGCTGCTTTGCGATGAGTTTGCAGGAGTTCAGTCTTGGCGGCCGGTTCAAACGTTTTACGGCCAAGGTGGGGGTCGATGCTGTTACCGAGGGTAAGGGTTCGGTTGTCTTTGAAGTGTATGGGGATGGTAAGAAATTGTGGGCGTCGCCCACCATGTCAGGGCTGGATGCCGCACGGGTGGTGGATGTCCCGGTGGAGGGCGTGGAACGTTTGAGACTGGTCGTGGGCGATGGCGGGGATGGAAACCGCTACGATGTGGCCGACTGGTGCGATCCTGTCCTGCAGCTTTGATCTGAATAGGTGATTAGGCTGTAGACTGTTAGGAATTTCACTCCGGAGTATTTATGAAATTGAACAAGCAACTTTTTGCATTCTTGCTGATGGCGCTTCCGGTATTCGGGGGTGAGCCGGCTTCCTGTGAGGTCTATCGCGCGACGTCTCCGGTGACGATCGATGGGGCTCTTGACGAGTCCTGTTGGAAAGACGCGACCGCCTATCGCGTGGACTATGATAGCGACAAGCTGGGCGTGTTGTGTACCCAGGCGTTGATGGTGGTGAAGTATGCCTGGGACGAGCAGTATCTGTATATTGGCTATGAGACGTTTGACACGAATTTACTCGCGGAGGGGATGGGGCAGATGGATGGGCCTGATGGGAACCGTCGTGAAGGGTGTGTGATTTGGACCAGCAAAGGAGTCGACTGTGTCGAGTTCTTCCTCTCCTGGGGTGGTGAGCGGTATATGTGGGAACTGCATCATAATGCCCGGAACAACTTCAGTGATACCTGGTGTGTGGTGCCTCCGGAGAATGATCCGATTGCTCAGTATTCCGGTTGGGATTACGGGATCCGGTTCTGTCGTGGAGAGTATCTGGTGGACGATCCTCCCGCCACGGTGGCCATGGCGACCCGGCTTAAGCCAAAAACGAATGGAGCGCCTTCGACGGTGAACGATCCCTCTGATTGCGATACCGGGTATACGTCCGAGTTGCGCATTCCCTGGCTTGCGACAGGCATTGCCAAGGAGTGTGCCGTGATGGCGCCGCCTGCAGCCGCAGGGAAACGTCCGGTGCGGGAGCCGAAAATGTGGAATGTAGAAGGACAGCAGCTGTGGTTTCTGGCAGTCTTGCAGGATTCTGATTCGCATATGCGTTACCATCACTCCGGTCCTGAGTTTACCGGGGGCTGGTTCCATCGAGGTGCCGCAACCTGGCCCCGACTGGTGTTCCGGGCTAACAGATCAGTTTGGACGGGGTTTGGCAGTTGCGGTGGAACGATGGCGAACGGGGCGACCGGCTGCGGGAGGGCGATAACACCCTGGTGGTGCAGGTCGAAAGCGGGCTCCAGCACGCGATGAACCGATCCGCCGCATTCCTGATCCCGTCGGAAAATGATTTGGCACATTATAGGCTCCCTGCGTTAGAGGTGCATACAGCATAACGCGCTTTATTCTTCCAATGTGCATACCCGGCTATACAGTACTGGATGGATTTTGGTGTTTTTTCACCCGTTTTTCCGGTAATGTGCTGCAAGTTAACGATTGGCACGGGTATTGCTTAAACAGTTCAAAGGAAAATTCAGGAGTGCAATGTTGAACATGATTCGTTTTATTTCGTGGACTTTCTGTGGATACGTTCGGGTGCTGGGCCGGGCTTGGGTCGGGGTGGTGCTGGGGGCGGCGGTGGCCGGCGCCCAGGAGGTTTCCCTGACGGCGGGTGATTTTTCCAAGCTCGACACATTCGAGAGCGTGCTGCTGGCGAAGGCCGACAAGGTCTACGGTGCCAAGGAATACCGCCAGGCAACGGCGGCGTATGACGGCTTTGTCCTCCAGTATCCCAAGTCAGTCGCCACCCCGTACGCGCTGTTGTGCAAGGGACGATCGTTGCAACTCGACAACAAGCGGAACGATGCGATCAAGGTCTATAACGAGATCCTCGACTATTTCCCCAATGCTATCGCCTATGCCGGGGCCGCGCTATATTTTATCGGGGAATGCCATTGGCAGAATTCCGACACGAAGGAGGCCATGAAGGCCTGGGCCGAGATGGCCAAGGACAGCGACTACAGCAAACACCTGTTGGCCGCGCGCGCCATCAACCAGCTCGCCAACAACCTGGTGCGCCAGGAGAAATGGTCCGAGGCGGCACCCTATTACCTGCAGGTCGCCGTGGACTTTCGTCGCGCCAATCCCGAGGCGGCCCGTGCGGCCATTGAAAAGGTGAGTCAGTACTATGTCCGGGAACGGCCTGACGCGGCCGGGTTGCGCGCCGCCTACGACAAGATGGAGACGTTTGAATGGAGCCCCCAGGCGGGATCCGATACCAACTTCTGGAGCCGGACGATCGAGTCGATTGACCGGTTGGGTGTCTTCAATGAGGCTGATCGGTCTAACCGCGACCGCTACTACCAGTATTGGGCACAGGCGATGGATGGCAAGTTTCCGGAGTGGGACGACTACCAGGCGGCGGCGGCGCGTTTCCGCCTGGCCGTGGATGGCGATGAGGCCAAGTGGATGGCGCGCCTGGACAAACAGTTCAGCCAGTATCAGAAGGACGGGGATTATGCCCGGGTAATCCGCTGGATCGGCTACTATGCCTCCCGCAAGCCCAAGCTGGAGGAATATTACGCTAAACTGTCGTTCGAGAAGATGACCGGGGAACAGATCGTCGGATTGATCGGCGTCTTCTACACCAGGTGCCCCGCCACCAGTTATCCCCTGGCCCGCAACGCGATCGAGAAGCTCAAGCCAGGCGCGGTCAGTGACGACACCCGCGAGAACATCGCGCGGGGGTGGATGTGGGGCCGCGACGAGGATGGGCTGCGACTGACCGCCCTCGGCATGAAGGATGCCGACCGGGGCAAGATGTTGCTGCTCCGGTATTATCGCGATGCCCGCCTGGGCGACAAGGGGCTCGCGCTCGTGGACGATCTGGCCCGGGTGCCGGCCTATGCCAAGGAGGCGCTGATGGCCAAGGGGTTCCTCCTGCAATTGAAGAGCAAGTGGGCGGAGGCGATCGCCGCTTACCGGCTATCCGACAGTCCGCCGGACTCCTCGTTCCGCATCGCCGAGTGCCTGATGGCTGACGGCAAGCGCGATCAGGCCATAGCGACCCTGCGGGAGATCGAGAATTTCTTCAAGGACTCCGCCCCGGAAGCTGCATTGCGCATCGCGTATGCGTACCGCGACACAGGCGAGAGCAAGTCGTTTATCGCGGCGTTGCGGGCTGTACTCAAGAAATATCCAGGCAGTGCCCAGTCGAATACGGCTCATCTCGAACTGGAACAGCTGGGTGTAAAAACGGGTGGAGGCGTCGATGCGGAATAGTATGATTTCAGATTTCAAATGTCAGATTTCAAATCTTGTTGTTTGTAGCGTAACGGTCCTGGCCATCATCGCCACGGCCTTGCCGGCGTCGGCAGCCCGGCAGGCGAAGGGTCAGGCCGAGGCCGGCGGCGGCGATTTCGAGGCGAGCCGTCTGTTGGACAAGGCCAATGAATTGCTGGCTGGCGGTGAAAGCGAGCGCGGCGTCAAGATGCTTGAGACCGTCGTGGAGCAGTATCCGGCCAGCCAGGTGCGCTTTCCCGCCTACCTGGCCATGGGTCGTTACTATTCCGGCACCCGCGATTACCTCAAGGCGGTCGCCGTCCTCTCCAACCTGAAGGAACTCGAGAATGCCGCGGGCGAAGTGCAGCCTGCCGACCGCGACCTGTACCTGGAAGGGCTCTACCTGATGGGGACGGCCTACTTCCAGTCCCGCAACCACGGGGCGGCCTTCACCACCCTGCGCAAGATCGTGTCCAACTACCCCAACACGGTCTGGGCCAACCAGGCCTACTACTACATCGGCATGTGCCACTTCGTGCAGCAGAACTGGAGCAAGGCCATCGAGTCGCTCAATCTGGTGGGGACCCTGGTCGACACGGCGGCGGGCGAGGCCGACCGGGTGGAAGCCAGCCGCCGGTTCTATGTCAAGGTGGCCGACAAGGATCTCGCGGTGCTCGGCAAACTGGGCAAACAGACGTTCGTGGACCTGACCACCACGGCCGGTGATCGCGAGAAGATCGAGTGCATCCCCCTGGGGTCCGAGGGGGATACCCTCATCGGTTCGATCGCCACCGAGGTCGGGATGCCCAGGCCGGACGACCGCGTGCTGCAGGTGCGGGGCGGTGACACTATCACCGTGCGCTATCCCGACGCCAATGCCGAGGATGGCTCGGTCAACGTGCCGCGCGAGTCCAAAGCCCGGGTGGTTTCGTCGGGTGTCGCCTCGTTCACGCTCGGGGATTACGACTCGCAGGCGGCGGCAGCATTTCTCGATCAGCCGCTGTTCCTGTCGCTCTTTGATGCTGATCTCGATACCAGTGACGGGGCGGACAGCGCCACCGTGCATCTGGTTTCCCGCTACAAGGAGGAGAGCGACGAGAACGAGTCGACGAGCGCGGTGGATCTGAAGAAGCTGCTGGATGACGATCCCGCCAAAAAGTACCGCGTTCGCGATGAGATCACAGTCAAGTTGACCGAGGCTGGGCAGGCCCCGGTGCGTACCGGCCGCTTCACGGACCGGGTCATGTTGCGCGCTCCCCAGCCGGGCCAGGCCGCGAACCCTGCGGATGAGGTGCTGACCTGTGCGGTGGACGACGAGGTGGTCATGACCTATACGGACGAGCGGAGCCTGGCCGGCGACACGCCCGTGCCGGTGACCGCCACCATCCGGGTGGTGGGAGAGATTGATACCCGGCCACGCGCCTCGCAGGACGTGGTGGCCGACCCGGTCATCAAGGCGCGCAAGAACCTTGTCGAGGCATCGGCCTACCTTGAACTGGCCCGCATCTTCAAGAGCATGGGGCTCCTCAAGGGCGCCAGGCAGAAGGCGGCGGATGGTCTGGAACGCGTGGATTTCATCATCCGTACCTCCAGTCCCATTCCCAGCGACCTCAAACAGCAGGCCTTCAAGACCAAATGGGAACTGCATATTGCCTCCGATGACTACGAGAGTGCCATCGCCGTGTGCAGTCTCTTCAACAAGCTCTATCCCGATTCACCGCTGGTGGACGAGGCGCTGATGGGCATTGCGCGCATCCGGCTTGACAACAAACAGTATTCCGCCGCCATCGCGGTTCTGCGGCAGATTCTGACGCTGCCCAAGTCGCAGGCGAAGGCCGAGGCGCAGTTCCGCATTGCTGAAGCCACGGAGGCGGAACTGGCCAGTCGCGAAGGCGGTCGCGAGGCCGGGCGTGAGACGGCCGTGCAGCAGTACAAGCTCTGTGCCGAGCGCTACCCCGACAGCGAGTTCGCGGGGCAGTCGCTGGCCAAGCTGGTGGACTACCACGTTGAGATGCGCGATTTCGCCCAGGCCGGTGAGTTGCTCTCCCAGATTTTCCAGGATCACCCCGACGCCTCCTTCCTGGACGCGATGCTGCTTAAATGGGTGCTGGTCGCCTATGGTTCCGGCGACTACGCCAAGGCGCGCGACAAGTGTGCCCAACTGCTCTTCGAGTATCCCGGCAGTCCGTACGCCGACAAGGCGAAACAGATCCTGCCGAAGATCGAGGCCAAACTGAAATCTAATGCCGGCACGCCCGCGGAAGGTAAAGCACAATGATTAATTCCAAACCCCTTCGTGTTTTTCATGGTCGCCTGATCAAACCGCTTCTTGTTCTTGGCGTGGTGGCGTTGATCGCTCCGCTGGCCAACGCCCAGCAGGCCGCCACCAACGCGCCGGATCCGAAGATCGCCGAGATGACGCGCCTGATCGAGGGCGTGCAGCGTGATCCCGGCGCGGCCCCGTCCGCGACCCTGCTCCAGATCATGACGCTCGGCCGCGAGACGGCCCGGCCCCAGGCCGCCGCCGCCGTGCTCAAGAGCTACCTCGCGCAGCGCCGCGACGTGCCGGCGGAGTTGCTGCTGCCCGCCGCCGAGACGGCGGAACGGGCAGGGGACCTTCGCACCGCTGTGGCCCGCTACAAGCAATTCCTCAAGGCACCGCCGGCCGGCGCCGCCACTGCCGACGCGACCCTGCGTCTCTTCCGGTTGCTGGTGGACAGCCTTGGCGCCGATGACGACGCCTTCCGGCTGATGAAGGAGATGGATGGGGCGGCCCGTGCGACCCCGGCGCTCAAGCACTATGATCGCTGGTACCTGGACCAGGCAAAGCTGCGTGGCGATACCGTCGCCGTGGCGCACCGGCTGGCCGCCCTCATGGCCGATGGGATGCCGCTCGAAATGGAGCGCACTTACTACTGGGATATCCTGGAGTGGTTGACGCGTGACATTGCCGCCGCCCGCCCGGAACTGGCCGCTGCGGTTGAGGATTGCCGCCGGATCAGCGGCCTGATCCGCGAGAACAACGTGATGGCCAAACGGTTCGCCTTCCGGACGTCCCACCTGGCGTTCGTGATGGGCCCGGCGACGACGAACGAGGCCGCACTGGCCCAGTCCTTCGAACCCGTCGCAGCGGCGGCCCGCACCTACATAGACGCCGCGCCCAGCGCCGATACCGTCCACGAGATCGCCCGCACCTTCGCCGGCGGATTTGCCGGATTCGACGACACCGTCTATCGGCGCTGTTTCCCCCAGAAGGCCGCGATCTACGCCTACGCCTTCGGTAAATTGAACGACCGTGAACGGGATCGGATGCTGGGGGTGACCACGGAGGCATTTAACGCCGGCTGGTGGCCGGGCAGGTTCCTTACGGAGGAACTCGGGGCCCAGGTCCTGACGGCGTCGCCCGACTATTTCCGGAAGTCGGCCGTCGCCGCCGCGTTGCTGTCGCTACCCTACACCTCCACCAATGCGGCGGTGCACAAGGCGCTGGCCCCCGCCGCGCAGGGAGTCCCCAGTGGAGTCGCCGCCATCATCACGGCCCTGGGCTCGCATGATGATCTTTACGGCTGCTGGCAAAGTCTGGTGCGTGACTCCTGGTTCAATACGACGTTTGATGAGGCGATGAGTTACATGTCGAGTGTCTGGTCGATCTACAGTCAGACCCCTCGGGAGGCTGGGCGACTTCCTGCCTCCGAGTATTACTACCAGAACTACGCTCGTTTTGGCTCCGAGGTCCTGTCCAAGACCCCGGTGTTCCTGTTCCGTGCCGACTCAGCCCGGGCATTCATTGACGCCGCCTGGGGCTACACCACCACGAATGGCTATGACCGGTCTTTCATGCCTGCGATCATGCATCAGTTGGACTGGATTCCCTTCACGGCCGCGGAGCGCAAGTCGGTCTTTGAGGGCGCGTTCCAGGGGTACACCTCATTCGCGCAGACGATCCGGTCGCAGCAGAGCAACACGAACATTCCCCAGGCGGCGGCCGCCGTACCCCAGTTGGCGCTGTTGGAAGCGGCCTTCAAACAGGTCATGGATCCCGCTGTCACCGACTTGACCAAAGCGCCGAACGACTTGTGCCGGAACCTGGCCCGCGCCCAAGTCGCCCTGCGCGAGAAGAACCAGACGGAGTTCCTCGCGGCGGCCCGCGCCGCCTATCCGCTGCTGCGTGACTACCCTGAACGCAAGACGCCTTTTGGTCGCGCTGCGCTGCTGTTCCTCATCCAGAACCGGCTGACGGTGTTCGACACCCTTGATTTCCAGTGCGAGGTCCTGACCGACCAGCTCGCGCGGGGGACGCCCGAAAGCGGCAATGCCCTCGCCAGCATGGTGGTTGAGAGACTCTACGAGGGCCGCCAGTCGTGGTGGAGCGGGACGCAGAACAAGGCCAGCGTCCTCAAGGTGAATGCGGTTTACGCCAAGGCTCTTCGCGATGGCCTGGCTCGCAACCAGTTTTCCGCGATAGTGTTCGAATGGTTCCGCAATACGCGTAAGACGTCAGGCTGGCAGGAACTTGGCGGTGACACGGATCTGATGGAGGCGCTCATCACCCGCAAGGACCTGGTGCCAGGGCCGGGGCGCGTGGTGAAGCTCATGGCTTGGGTCCGCGACGATTTCCCCACGCTGAAGGACAAGTACCCTGTTGAGTCCGCCTTCGATACCGCTTTGGTCGAGGAAGCGCGGCAAACCCGGTTCTTGGACCGGCGTTATTACGATTATGGCGGCCAGGATAAGAGCGGGGCCGTGATGCGTGTGACGGCGGAGCTTTTTCAGACCTATGAGCGCCTGCCGTTCGGGTATGACGGCGGGGCTGTGGTGTATAACCGGGAATGGTTCTGGGATCTGCAGGGACGCCCGATGGGCCTGCCCGCGGCCGAGCGCGACGCCCTGCTGACGCGGATCGAGTCGTATGGCGGCAAGACGCGCTTCGACAACTATGCCAACGGCGCGATGCGTCTCGGTACAACCCTGGCTGCCGATGATCCCGATGGCCGAAAGAAGTTTTTCGGGGGGCTCGCCACGTGGAGTGCGGCAAGGGCCCTGGAGCCCGTCCAGCCCTCGCGGCCCGGGCAGCCGTCACTAAGCTCCGTGGTGGCGGCTCCGGATAAGCTCACCGACAGCGAGCTTGATGCCCTGGTTGCCCTGGTTCGATTGGCGCCGAAGTGGACTCTCTATGAAACTGATGAGGTCACGACTCTGATTAGCAGGGGCTTGCTGGCCCGGAAGCGGACGGCGGATTTGCTGGCCCTGATTCCCGATCTCTGGGGGATGGCCCGTATGGCGGTGTACAACGAAGCCCCGCGCAACCAACTGATTACGCTGGCCAACGCGGCGGCGGGGACGAACGCGACGGACCTCGCGGCGGCGATCGCGTCCTGCGGGCTGGAGGTCATGGGATCCAAACTGAAGGACGAACAGCGCAACGCGCTCCTGGCCCTTAAATCGAAGGCAGTTTCAGGCATGCTGGCCGTGGTCTCGTTGGAGCGGTCGGACCGCCGGTTTCCGCTGTTCAAGGCGCAGGCGGACTTTCAGGTTGGCAAGTACGAGGAGGCCTGGCAGGCCTGCCTCAATTCCCGTGCGCTGTATGGCGATATCTACCGGGAACTGGATCCGGAATTCAGCCTCTGGGTGCTTGGGCGATATACGGATGTAGGCAACTATACGGAGGCGGAGACCATGGCGCGCCTGCTGATCCAGTGGGTTGACCAGTCGCCTCAGAGCTTCGACCCGGAAACCCGGGGGCGGCTGTTGCTGGCCTATGCCCAGATTTCTTTCGCGCGGCAGGAATATCCCCGGGCCCGCGCCATTTACGAGCAGGTGGCGTCGGCCAAGGAATTCGAGGGCACGGCCGCGCGGTGCGACGCCGAGTTCAAGATTGCCGGGATTGACCGCCTGACCCGGCACTACGATAAGGCCATCGAGCGGCTGGAGGCAATGCTGCGACGTCGCGATCTGGCCATACAGGCCGAGGCCAACTACCAGTTGGCGCTGGTCAAGTTCGACCAGGAGGAATACCCGGAGGCGCGCGCCTGTGTCGAGAAGACGCTTGCCGCACTTCCGTCGCATGCCAATGCCCGCATTCTGGGCGGTAAGCTCTACCTCAAGATGAAAAAGCTGGTGGAAGCCACGGATGTGCGGGTGGGCATGGCCGCCAACCAGGAAACCCTGACGCCGGGCCGGCCGCTCAAGATCAGCCTCGAGGATCGCAACCTGGGCCTGGTGGGGCAGGCGGCCAGCATCGAGGTCCGTGTCTGGGTGGATTCGGGCGATGAGGAGATCTTTACGCTTCTGCCCTTCGGCGACTCGAAGACCAAGTTCGAGGGACAGATTCCCACGGCGCTGGCCCAGACCCGCAAGGGGGACCGGACCCTGCAGGTGCTCGGGGGGGATGTGGTGCATTTCGACTACTCCGACGTGTTCAAGAAGGCAAACAAGATCTCAGGCGCGGCCCCGGTCAACATCAGGGTCGTTTCGGACGCCGAACTGTATGTGTCGTCGGGCGCGATCCTGTCCCGCGAGGAACGGGAGCAGCGGCAATTGGAGGCACTCATCCGGCAGCGCCTGGAGGCCCAGGAGAAGGTTGAGAACACGGTGGCTCTGAGTACCCTGCGTGCCGATGACGAGATCAAGCCCGGTAATCCGATCACGGTCAGGGTGGTGGATCCCGACGAGAGTACCACGCCCGGAACGAATTCGATTCGCATCAAGGTCGCGGCGTCCAGCGGTGATCAGATCGCCGGCGTTGTCCTGAAGGAAACCGCCCCCTATTCCGGCGTGTTCGAGGGACGGATCCCCACGACCTCGGCGCAAGCCACGGCACTGGCCACGGATTCGGCCGAGGGCCGGGATCCCAATTACGCCATCACCGGGGCGGAGTATCCTCCCTGGATGGCGTTGGCCGATAACCGGCGTCCCAAGGTGTTCAGCGTGGATCTCAACGCCAGCGTCGTTCTCGGCCCCCTTAAGCTTGTGGCGGATGTGCCCGGCCGGAAACTGCGCCAGTTCCTGGTACAAGCGTCGCCCAACGGCGCGGATTTCGTGTCGCTGGGCATGTGGCCGACCAACCTGCCGCCATGGCAGGGGGCTGGCATGCTCGAAGTGGCGCGCTATGCCGGGCAGGGACGCGGTCCGGTGACGCTCCGGGAGTGTCGTGACTATCTTGAGGTGGGGGCGCTTGCCGCGGGATTGGAAAAAGCCGTCGTCACGCCGCCGCCCCTCACTCTGAAATGGACGGGCACGGTCAACGGGTTGGCCGACCGCCTTCAAATCCCCATGGATGGCCCTACGAGCTGGTATGTGGGCCACGTCAAGATCGCCTTCCTCCTGAAGGCGCGCACACGGCGGACGTTCCGCCTGGCCTCGGCTGATGGCGGGGCAGCGCCGGAGAATACCTTTGTCATGCTGGATGGCGAAGCCGGTCCCCAGCCCCGCGAGGTGTCCCGCTCCCTTGGCGCAGGGATGCATTGGGTGGATGTCTACTTCTCGGCCATGCGGCGGCGCGGCATCAGCCTGCGGCTGGAGACGGATGTCGCCGGCAAGCCGGAACTGGTTCCGGCAACCGCCGAGATGTTCGTGACAGACCCCAAGTGGATGACGGCGGATATCTACAAGGAGTCCCAGGCCATTGCCTTCACCCCCGCGACTATCACGAATAGCGCCGACAATGGCACGTTCGCCATCACCTTCCCCTCGAATACGATGGCCCGTGTGATCCGGCTCTGGCTGCTGGACTTCGAGGGCGATGCTCCCACCATCCGGAAACTCCACCTGGCCGGCGCCGACGGGACAAAACTGCTGCCGACCGCCCAGGATGTCATGCGGTTGCGCGAGAACAACACGTTGGAGATCGTGCCCGGCGACCGGATCACCGTGACCTACGAGGATCCCCACTTCATCAGCAAGGAACGCCAGTTCAGTGAGGCGTTCATGAAAGTGACGTTCCATAACGCCACGCTCAGTGCCTGCTTCATTGAGTCCGAGGTGGACGGGGAGGGGAACCGCAAGGCGCGTTATATCCCGATGCGGCGCTTCAAGCCGGGTGATGCCGTGAACGTGTTTATCCGCGATTCGGATTGCGATGTCAGCGACGCGCAGGATGTCGTCAAGCTGCGCGTGAGGGCGGGCGCCGCCAGCGCCACCAGCGAGGTGGAGGCCCTGGAGACCGAGGCGCATTCGGGCATCTTCCTGGCCAGGGTGTTTCCGGTTGGTGGAACGCCCCAGCGCCCCTCGGAGATTCATGTGGGTCCCGAGGACGACATGACCCTGACCTACCGCGATATCGAGAACACCAATCCGGGCATTCCGTGGGACCGCACGTTCGGGCTGGAGCAGTCCGGCGCTTCCCCGCCTGAGCTGCGTGTGTATGATTACTCGTCGCGGGAGCTGTCCGCGGACGAGATCGCCCGGCTCACGCAGGCGATGGACAAGACGCGGAAGACGGAGGAGATTGTTCCGGTGATCCGGACCCTCGTGGCCGCGCGACTGCAGGAGGCGACCAACGCTGAAAGCCGTGTGATCCTGGGTTGCCCGTTGATCGCCGAGTTGACACATCCGGAGGTGGCTCAGTCGCCTCTGAGCCGGGCCACGCTCTATGTGCAGACCGCCGCCGGTCGGGCCGCCTACGGCAAGGCGCCGGAAGGAACCTTTGATGTCAATGTGCCCGGAACGATCCGGGTGGAAATTCCGCCGAGCGTCAATCCCTCGGTCCTGCCGCCGCCGGGCTATCGCAATGTGGCGCTATCGGGGGTGGCCCAGGGGGCCAACGCCCTGGATGAAGGGCGCTTCACGTTTGTCGTTCCCCTCAAGCTGGGCTCCGTTCCCGCCACGTCTCTGGTAGGGGCCAAGGCTCCTGAATCCGCCTCCGGGACCCGCGACGGGCGTGGCAGGGGCCAGTCCGATTGGAACGAGGTGACGCTCAACATCTCGAGTCTTGATGCCAATGGCCGCGTGATCACGGTGGGGCAGACGATCCAGGTTCCGGCGCTGACGGTGCGCGGCGGCGACACGATCTTCATGGGCTACTCCTACAAGGATGCGGCGGGCTCGAACCGCTGGATGACGTCCTCGGCGACGGTGACGGCCGACGCCTTCTTCGACGTGATGGACCGCCGCTACCAGGAGAGTCTGTCCAGCCTGCACGTGGGCGAGACGCTCTACCTGCGCGTGATCAATCCCGGTGCGGATCGCCAGGACGGCAAGGATGAACTTACTGTCGGCCTGAAGACGGCCTCCGGGAACACCCAGACGCTGGCACTGACCGAGACCTTCGGCCATTCCGGGATCTTTAAGGGGGTGGTGCCGGTGCTCTTCGCGGGCGATCCCGGCGCGAGCAATGTGTCCGGCACGGTGCGTGCGACCTACGGTGACACCCTTGACCTGTCCTGCGCGCCCGAGGCGCAGGCGGCGCCCCTGGTCCGGCGTATCCAGATTTTCAAGGGTGATAACGGTCGTGTCATGTCCTTCACCAAGCGGTTCAAGGAGCCGTCCATTGCCGTGCAGACCCAGTTCACGCAGGCGGAGGCGTACTTCGAGATGGCCAAGAAGCATCGCGAGCTGGCCCAGGAGGAGCTGGCGCGGCGCGAGATCGCCCAGGGGAAGAAGCTCCTCGAGGAGGCGATTCGCGACTATCCGAACACCGAGGCGCGCGCCCAGGCGGATTACCTGCTCGCGGACCTGGCGCTCGAGTTTGCGGCGCAGACCGGCGACGCCGACCAGAAATCGCGCTACTTCTCCGAGGCGGTCAGCCGCTTCACGGATATCGTGGCCAGTCATCCGGACAGCCCCTATGCGCCCAAGGCCCAGTACAAGAAGGCGCTGACCTACGAGAAGATGGGGCGTATTGACGAGGCCTGCGAGGAATACGTCAAGCTCTCGTACCGCTATCCGGACAACGAGCTGGTGGCGGAAACCATTGCGCGGCTCGGTCAGTACTTCCTCACCAAGGGCAAGGGGTATCAGGAGAAGATGGCGGCCGCGACCGACGCGGTGACGCGCGAACGCATCCACATCGAGTCGGTCGAGATGTATAAGACGGCGGCCCAGGTGTTCGGCCGTCTCCAGGAGCGGTTCCCGGACCACAAACTGGCAGGCAAGTCGAGCGTGCTGGCGGGCCAGTGCTACATGCGGGCCGAAGACTTCCCCAAAGCCATCGAGGTATTCAAGAAGGTGATTGACGCGAAGAAGGTCGACCCGGATCTCATCGCCGAGGCCATGTACTGGTGCGGCGACTCCTATGTCAAGGCCGCTGGCGTGGCAGGGGGCAGTCCGGACAGCATGGTGAACGCCTACCGGATGTTCAAGAAAATCACGTGGGATTATCCGGAAGGCATCTGGGCCAAGTATGCGCGTGGCCGGCTGTCGGAAGACGCCCTGTCGAAACTGGACACCGAGGCCGAGAAATAGGAGTGTGACCCGCCATGAGCCATGTCGCTGAACGTCTGTTGCAACAAACCGTAGAGCACTTGCGCCTGAAGCTGGCGCAGACGGAGGACCGTATCCGGGTGCTGGACAGTGAGAACGAGGACCTCCTGAGGCAGCTCAAGGATTCGGGCGTGGAGCCCAGGCATCCCCTGTTGCACGCCGAGCGCCTGCCGACGCCGCTGGCCGGACCGGACGAGGAGGCCATCAGCGGGGCAAGTGCCCGCATGACACCCGCCGAACGCCGCCTCTATGGGGAGGTATGCGGCGGGGCGGAGGTGCTGACCGTGCTGCAGAGCACGACGCGGACCGCCGTGGGGTTGTGGCTGATTGAGCGGCGGGTGTGGGTGGTGGTGACGCGGAGCGAGGTGATCCTGCTGGCGGCAGGCCGCTGGCCGCTGGCGCAGCGTGTGGCTTTTCCGCATCTGTATGCCAGTCTTTACAATGCCGTGACCGGGGAACTGGTGCTGGCGCCGGACCGGGGGTACCGGGTTGGCCGGGTCCAGTTGCCGCCTGCCGAGGGCAATCGGGTTCTGGCTCAGATTTATGGCGCGTTGACGCCGCAAAACGAAAGGAGAGAATGATATGTTGGAACGGTTGATTATGGGCGGGTGGATGATGATCCCACTGGGGATTTGCAGCGTGTTGATGGTGGCCGTCCTGATTGAACGGGCCCTGGCTTTTTCCCGTAATGGGCGCATTGATACCCGGACGCTGAGGGCCAAGGTCCGGCTCCTGGTGGCGGAAGGCCGACTGGACGAGGCGCTGGTGCTGTGCTCCAGCACGCCGAGCCCCGTGGCCGCCGTGCTGGTGGTGGGGCTCCAGACCTATAAACGTTGCCAGGTGATGGGCGTGTCGCGCGATATGCAGCGCCTGATGATGGAGAAGGCGATGGACGACTACACGCCCCAGGCGCTCCATGCGGTGGAGCTCCGGCTCAACTGGCTGGCCACGATCGCCAACGTGGCGCCGCTCTTCGGCATGACGGGAACGGTCACCGGTATGATCCGCTCGTTCGGGTCACTGTCCGGCGCCGGCTCGCTGGATGCCGGCGCGGTGGGCGCGGGGATTTCCGAGGCCCTCGTCGCCACCGCCAGCGGCCTGGTTCTGGCCTTGTGCTCGCTCATTCCCTACAACTCCTTCATGAACAGCGTCGCCAAGGTGAACCTTGCGATCGGCGAGGCCGCCTCGGACCTGGTCCAGACCGCGGCCATGCGCGAGGAAAACGTGACGGTGGTGGAGTGTAATTGATGCGGAAGAAGTTCCAGTATCGCCAGCTCAACCAGGACGCGGTCCCCACCACGTCCCTGGCCGACATGATGTTCCTGCTGCTGATCTTTTTCATCATGACGACGACGCTGACGAAAACGACGGGGTTCGTTACCGATATCCCGTCGGGAACCAAGGGCCAGGCGAACACCCAGGACAAGACGCCGACGGTTGTGCTGCACGACGACAAGATCACCGTCAACGACACGCAGTCCATGGGCATGGGCGAACTGCGCCAGTACATCGCCGGCCTCCGGCTTGACCAGCGGCAGGGCGAGGGTAAGGTGGTGATCGTCTCAGCCGAGGGGCGCGTGCCGTACCAAACCTACTACGAGACCCTCGCGATGGTGCAGAACGCGGGCGGGATGGTCGCGATCGTGACCGAGGAGGAAGGCAAATGATCCGCCGCCCGAAACACGACCTGCCGGTGATCCCGACGGCCAACCTGGTGGACATCGCGATCCTGCTGATTATTTTCTACATGGCCTGCAGCAACTTCCTCACCGCCACCACGGGAAAGATCGTGCCGCCCAAGGCACCGGACCTGGTCACGGTCGAGGAGCCGCTGGTCATCGTGTCCATTGACCAGGAGGGAAATGTTTCGCTGCAGGGGCGGGAGGCCGGCGGTGTGGCGGTCCTGGAGAGCGCCCTGACCGACCTGTTGCGGGACAAGACCACAGACAAGACACGGACGGTGATGTTCAAGTGTGATGCGACCGTTTCGCGGGAGGTGTACCAGCCCGTGCTGGACGCGATCGTGCAGGCCGGGGGCCTGATCCTGGCGGTCGGGGAAAAACAATAGAAGTTTAACGGGAGAGTGACGATGCAGACAGAAGATTCGATGAAGGATGGAGTGGATGCCGCCGCGGTTGACGCCGTGGCGCCGGAGCAGTTGCTGGTGGTGTTTACCCGGGGCCGGATCCTGTTCTGGGCCGCTGTGGCTGTGGCGATCCACGTGGTGGTGATCGGGGTGACCTCCGTGGGGTATATCCGCGACCGCTGGATAGACCCGGAAGGCGCAAAGGTCCGCAAGGAAGCGGCGGTTGCCGCCCTGGCGGCCGAGAAGGCCAGGGAGAAGCCCCAGCCTCCTCCCGCACCCGCCGCCTCCAATGCTCCTGCGGTCGCCGCCACGGCCACCAACGTTGCCTCGGCCACCACCAATGTGACGCCTGCGTCCGGGGGAGGCGAGGCTGCCCAACTGGAGGCGCGGCGCAATACGACGGTGGTCAAGCGCATCACCGAGGCGGCGTCCTCCAACGAGATTCCCAAAAAGCCCGAACTGGGCATTTCGCTGGAAGATACAAACCTGAGGTAAGTTCCTGTTATCATGCGGATAAGACCCCCGAGTTACCTGCCGATCCTCCTTGGATTCCCCCTGGCTGTGCTGGCGGCGGTCCTGGGCCACTATGCCCTGGTCATGCCCGACCTGTATGATCGCCTGCTGGCCGCGCATCCGGCGCTCAGGATCCCATTCCTGATGGCGGGCCTGCAGGGATCCGTCCTGATGTTTGCCCGGGCCTGCGGCGGCGCGGCGGTGGTTTTCCTTGCCACCGCGTTTTGTGTGATGTTTGTGTTGCGCGGGTGGGTGCTATGGCTGTACCGCAAGTGCTGCCTGTCCACCTACGTGGTGGGGCTGCTGTGCATCATGCTCATCAACCGCGCCACCACGCTCCTGCTCGACTCGAATATCAGTCTGGACGGTAGCGGGGTCAACCCGGTGACGGTGTTCTTCACGCGCTGGCATCTCCTGTGGCCGGTGTGGACGGGGCTCCTGCTGACCGGCGTGCTGCACCTGCTCTCCCTGCGCAGGAAGGTCATCGGACTCTATACGGGCATCCACGACGAGCGGCCCGCCACGGGGGATCGTGTGGTTGAGAACATCCTGTCCAACGGGCGGGATCCGCTGTTCCGCAAAAGCCTCCTGGGCAGCCTGGGGCTGCACGTGCTGGTGATCCTGGTCATTCCGTGCCTGTTGACGATGCGCGGTTGTGTGGAGCCTTACCGCGTGCCGAAGGGCAGCGGTACGCCCGCCACCCTGGCCTCGGTGGTCAAGATCACCAAGGTTGTCAAGAAGAAGGCCAAGAAACGGAAATTCGTTGTCAATCCGCGCTCGGCAATCTCCTTCCATATCCCCGACCTGGATGAGTCCGTGGCGGCGCGACAGGTGGAGGCCGATACGCAACTGACCTACAAGGCCGACCCCATGCGGGGGCTCACCGGGACGGGCAAGGCCGGTAAGATG
>Ga0194054_10000237_pt1 | contig 28684 bp, 28 predicted proteins | sample SepL2210m_MetaG_FD_163628 | JGI IMG/M metagenome (GOLD analysis project Ga0194054, IMG submission 163628) | Anoxic zone freshwater microbial communities from boreal shield lake in IISD Experimental Lakes Area, Ontario, Canada - Sep2016-L227-10m | ecosystem: Environmental > Aquatic > Freshwater... | reverse complement strand
TCCTCTCGAACACGTGATTCTTTGCCTGGATTTATATATGTTTTCGCCGGGCCCCGCCTGGATCCAGGATTTTCCAGAGTCGCGGTTCAACCCCGGTTTGAACCGCTTTCAATACTATTGCAAGCAGCTCCTCGGCCGGGCTTCCACCGACAGCAGTTGGGCGGCGGTTCGCCGGAGACTCCGGCGTTACCAGCCCGCGCCGCAGGAAACGCGAGGGTTCCACAGCCACTCGATTGGCGTGGGCACGAGCCAGCGCGAACTCTTCAATCGCGTGCTTCGCATCCTGGGGCCGGGATACCGTGCCCAGACGGTGGACCCGTCTCAACTGGAACTCTTCCGTCGGCTGGTGCGGGACTGTTGCGATCACCAGATCGACCTGCAGGTCGCAATTATGCCGGTTCATGCATTGGATCTCGAACTACTCTACGCCGGCGGACGGGGGACCGAATTTGAAAAGTGGAAGCGCGACTTGGTCAACGTGATGGCCGAGGAAGGGGTCGAGGGCAAGTTCCACCTTTGGGACTTTACCGGGTATGCTGGACCGCCGGCGGAACCAATTCCACCGGCAGGGGATGTGACCAACCGGATGAAGTTCTATTTTGAGAACAGCCATTGCACGACGGTTCTCGGGGGCTTCATGCTTGATGCGATGTTCGGCGTCCCAGCAACCAATCAGTTTGGCATCATACTCGACCGAGCCAATCTCGATGCCCACCTGGCGCGCATCCGCGAAGACCGCGACGGTTACGCCCGGACCAACGCGGCTGAGATGCAATGGGTGCAGCGCATCGTCACGGAGGGCAGCGGCAGCCACAATTGAACCATTTCATGCAGCAGCCGTGTAAACGCTTCGTGAAGGTCTGGCTGCTGGCGACTGTGGCGGCGCTGGCGGGGTTGGCGGGATTTAATGTCTTGGTGGACCCGGCTGGCGCTTACCAGGGTTTGCATCTCCACTGGTTCGAGCCGCTCCGCTATTTGGACCACGACCGCGTGCATAAGGCCGAAATGGCGCGACGGGGGGATTGGCAGGTGATCATCCTGGGTTCGTCACGGTCCAAGGCAGGTCTTCCCGCCGAGCACCCATTCCTGGCCACCAATCGGACCTGCAACCTAAGCGTGGACGGGGCGAAGTTTACGGAGATGGCCAGCATCTTCGACTATACGCTCCAGCACAACCCGGTCAAACACGTGATTATTTGTGTGGACTTACACATGTTCTCCCAAGGACCGCGCTGGCTTCTCGATTTCTCCGACTCCCGGTTCAACCCCGGTTTTGATCGTTTCATATATTATTGCAAGCAGCTACTGGGTCGGGATTCCACAGAGCGCGCCTGGGAGACGGTGCGCCGGCAGCTTCAGGGCCGCCATCCGACCGCGCAGGAGAGCAACGGCTTCTATAGGCACAGCTTGAACGCGGATACCTGCCAGCGGGAACTTTTCGACCGGGTGTTGCATCTGATGGCGGCAGGATACCGCCTGCGGACATTCGACCCGTCTTACCTGGAACTCTTCCGCCAGATGGTGAGGGTCTGTCGTGACCGGCACATCGACTTGCAGGTTGCCATCGTGCCCGTGCATGCGCTGGACCTTGAGTTGTTCTACGCCATCGGTCGCTGGCCTGAGTTTGAACAGTGGAAGACCGGGTTGGCTGACGTGCTGGCTCAAGAAGGGGTGGAGGGCAAAGTGGGCTTGTGGGACTTTACCGGCTACGCCGGGCCGCCGGCGGAGGCCGTACCGCCGGCGGGCGACGCCGCCAGCCGGATGAGGTTTTATTTTGAAAGCAGCCACTTCACACCGGTCCTCGGGGGCTTGATGCTCGATGCGATGCTGGGCGGCTCAAGCACCAACCAGTTTGGGTTCAAGCTCGACCGTTCCCATCTCAAGACCCACCTGGCGCGCATTCTCGAAGACCGGATCGATTACGCCCGGACAAATGCCGCGGACATCCAATGGGTGAAACGGATCGTCACGGAGGTCGGCGCCAAGCCCAAATGACCGCTTTGAAATGACAAACAGGATTGTTTGCTGAATTCAGATTTCGAGTCTGTCGCAACGCGGAGATTCAGCTCGTTAGCGCCAAGAACCCCAGCCGGTGGTTAGTGTCCTGCAAGCCGAAGGTGCCCGTATCTGGAACCTAGCACGCGCAACCCGGCCTTCCTGAGCTTTGCTATTTCTCGAGCCTTGGCATCTCGGCGGCCCCGGGCTTTCCAGGCTGCGGGTTTGAGCGACCAAATCCCGCCATCCCGGCGGCACTGCTCGAGTTGTTGCTGGAAGCCCCATTTTTGTTCCAACAGATCAACGATCAGGTCCACCTGCAACTCGGCGGCCAACGCCGCGAACTCCGGATTCTTTTCGGCCTCCTCGCGATAGGTTTGGGATATGCGGTCAAACATCTTTTTGACGAGCTGATCCACCGCGTATTCGGCTTTCGAGTAGGATTTCGGATGCTCGCGGAACGTCGAGAACCTCCGTGGAGTAACGCCCAGTCGGATCTTCAGACAGTTGGTAAGACCCCAGCCACCGTCGCCAGCCGTTCCATAATCCACGGGAAATGGGTTTTCCTGCAAGCAACGCGTGCGATACAGATTGCTGGCCGAGCTGCCGAGGATGGCATTGCCATAATCCAGCAGCGTGAAGAAGAACAGGGCCGCCCCCTCCAGCACGATCGGGTCTGTTACCGCCAACGTGCGAAGAATGTCCGCAATCGGCCATGGCGGAGACCGCATCGGCCGGCCTTTCACGTCGATGAAATCGGGCCGGCTGATGACCACATCACAGCGCAGCCGCGTCATGACCTCAGCCAGGTGCTGCAGACCATCGAGCGTAATCGACTCGCCAATGGTTGAAATGTAGCAATACTCGGCGCGGATTTGCTGGATGCCGTAATTCCACGACTGATACAGACCCGGCGGATGCTCGAAGATTCTTAAGCCGGGATGGCGCAATTCCGACTTGAGGAGTTCCAGGGTTCCGTCCTTGGAATGGCTATCCACCACCACCACCTCCTGCACATCTGCAATCCATTCGCGCATGGCGTCCAGATGCAGAGGCAAATACGGCGCCGCGTTTCGGGTTGGAATCAGCACGCCAATCGGGAGCATAATATCAAGCAATGGCGCGCGGAATGACGGGCAGAAAATGCCCTCTTTTCGTGTTGGCAACGCTCTTAGTCACGGATCGTCAACTGGACTTATCGAGCCTAAACAGCCGGCAAAGAAACGGCCAGTGTCTTTTGAACCGTTCTCTTCTCACATGGCGGAGCAGCAACGGATACGAAGACCCAAAGACCTTGCCGAAAGCCGCCAACGGTTGGACCACCGTCGGGGATTGCACGCGGTGTGTAAACGGACATGAACGACGCAAGTCTTCGTAAAGGTGCAGATGCCGTCGTGCTTGCTCTTGCAAGCCGAAGCGGGAGCCGGCTTGAGCTGCGCAACCACCAGCGAGTTTGCGGCGGAGTTCCGGGTTCTCGGTGAACTCCTGAATCGCCCGAGCCAATTCCCGGGCGTCGCCGGCCGGCACAAGCAACCCATTCTGGCCTGACTCGATCACGTCCGGCAATCCGCCGGTCGCGAAGCCAATCACTGGTGTACCCGAGCATATTGATTCCAGCATTGTATTTGGCAAGTTGTCCTCGGTCGAAGGCAGCAGAAACGCGTCGCTCGCGGCATAGACTTTGGCCAATCCTTCTTCGGTATCCAACCGCCCGAGGGCTTGTGCTGGAAGGTCCATTTCCGCCAACGGAGGAGTTTGGCCGAAAAACAGAAAGCGAACTTGCTTTTCTGTCACGGCCTGGCGGAAGGCCGGCAGGGCAAGGCTAAGGCGCACCGCCTCACGCAACAGCCCGAATCCTTTTCTCTGTTCCTCTCCGCAATCGGCGCCCGCCAGCAGATAAATGCTGGTGGGATCCAACCCCAGTTCCGTTCGCGCTGCGGCTCGCCGCGGCCGGAAGACATCCGTATCGATTCCGTAAGGGATAACCTCGATGCGAGTATCTTTGAATAATGCGCTGCGCCGGGCGCAATCCGCCATCCAGCGGCTCGGGCAGACCACCACCAGGTTCCGGCCGATGCATTCGCGCGACTCTCTCAGGCTCCTCGCCGTCAGGGCAAAATCCGCCTCGCGCAGTTGCGGGCAGCGCTGGCAGTCCTTCTCGTAGCGCTGGCAGCCCGCCGAGTAGTGGCAGCCTCCCGTAAAAGCCCGCTGATCGTGCAGTGTCCAAACCAGCGGTTTCCCGAGGTCTTGGAGTTTGCCGATGCCGAGCGGCGAGAGGAATTCTGAAACCCAGTGAAGGTGAATGACGTCGGCATTTTGGATTCGCTCATGCCGCGCGAGGTCGTAACCCGGAATCGGAAGCGAGAACCATGTGTTGGACAGTGCTGTGCGATTACGCTCGATGCAATACTGGCGAATCCGGCCCGCCTCCCGTTCACGCTGTTTGGCCAGTGGGCCATCATCGAGCGCCACCTGGCACACGTCTCTGTCTTCCGAAAGCTTCTTTCGCACCAGCATGGAACAGTCGTGGTCCAGTGCTCGCAGACCGTGCAGGAGCCGGAAGGCAGCCCGGGCCGCTCCACCGGCAAGATCGGTGGTTGAAAGAAGGGCTACGCGCATGAGGCAATCCAACTTAAGGCAGGCATTCAAATGAACTCGCGGTCAGTACGGGAGACCCTCCGCCACAACTTTTGTGTCCAAGTCCGGAAAGGATTTGTTCGTGCCGAATTCCCCGACTCAACCACGGCGCGGTAGAAGTTAGCCGCGACGGGGTCGTCTGCCGGCCAATCGGCATCGGCGTTTGCGCGGCCTTTAAGTAGAATTGGGCAGGCGGGCGCAAGTTTCAGGTGGCGTCGCAGTGTCTTCATGCGCACCGGCTTGAACTCCCGCCGGGTGGCCATCAGTGTCAGAAGATAATTGACGGCCGCAGCCTCTTGCCAATGGCGGTGTGACCGGGTCTTCTCCCCAAAGAATTTGGCTGTTAGCGAGGACGGGACACCCAGCAGGATATCGGTTTCGGGTTGTTGCAACCGCCACAAAACGCCCGAATGGGAAAGCAAAGTCACCAGCAGATCAACCTTGAGTGTGGTGGCGAAGAGATCGAGCGGAATCGCGCTGAAGCCGGTAAAACTGCGGGCCTGGCAACCGTGAGACCGCAACCTGTCGGCCAGGAGCTGTGATTGGTTCCGGGTTTCGCGTGGGTGCCCCTTGAGCAGGAGCGTGCTCCCTTTTTGCAGGAAGGGTTCGAGGCAGCTTTGGTAGAAAAGCAGCTCGTTTTCCAACGAGCTTACGGTGCCGCTCTCGGTCAGGTTGGACAGGCAAACCGCGATGGTTTGCCCGACGGCATCTTTGAGGAGTTGTTCGCAGAATGGCTTCAGCCCCCCGACCTCGGAACCGGCTCGAGTCAGGGCATTGATGAGGCAGCGGGCAGGAACCTGGCTGACGGGGATGTCGTCAAAAACTCCGGGGGTCACTTCGACCGGCGCGTAAGTTATGATTTCATCCACCTGTGGATAGCCGATCTTCCTCGTTGGCCTGCACCAGACGGTGCTGTTGAGATCGATCATGCCCATGTCCCCGTAACAGACTTTCCTGGCTGCCGGCCAGGCGAACAACACTGCTTCATTCCAGGGTTGCATGTTGCGGCACACGTAGATCTCTTGCACTTGAACCGAGCCAATCTCGCGGGCAATCGCGGCGCCATAAGCCTCAAAGGTGAGTTCGCCGTTTTCGTACGCAGCGTCATGCTGCATGATGGAAACGACGCGTTGGAACGACCAACCGTGGGCAATTTGGCGGCAAACAGCGTCCAACTCCTCGGAGGTCTTTCCTTGCGCACAGAAGCCGCCCAGCACCAACACATCCTCCCTGCGTTTCGTCCCGGTTTGGGGCTGCGATGCAAGATACTCCCACACCGCGAGGGCGGAAATCAGTTGGCTGGGGCCTTGCGCGAGTAACAGTCTTGCTTCACTCATAAGTTCTTCCAGAGCCATCTTGGAACCACCGCAGATTACCCCCATGACGATAGTCCGCAGGCATGCCTCCCACAAGGTTTGTTTTACACCGCGACCGCTCTCCGCCGTCGTGCGCCCTGGCACACGCTTCCGTTTTGGCGCAACTTGATTCCAAGAAACGCGGAAGCGCAGCCGGCCCCTTATTTGATTGGCGTTTGTGTGCGTCATCGCCAATATCCCGCGTGGCAGACTGGTCGAGATTTGGAATGAATAGCTAAAGTGATGCGCGAACCGAAAGTCAAAATGCGATGTCCGTTAAGCGCTGGATTCAATAATAGTGTTTGGAGGTAACATGCTCGAAAAGGAATTGGCAAAAGATTGGACGCAATCTGGAATCTCGACAGGAGATACGGTTTTGCTGCATAGCGATCTGAGGCGAATTATCAGGCGATTTGTGAGGCAGGGAGAGCGAATAACTCCAGGGCAGATTCTGGATTCCTTTCTGGACGCAGTTGGGCCTTCCGGAACGCTGCTCCTGCCCTTGTTCAATTTCGATTTCACCAAGGGGGTGCCGTTCGATATGCGAAGCACTCCGTCGCAGATGGGGGCGCTTACCGAGGCCGGCAGGTTGCATCCCCAAGCCGTTCGCACCGGTCATCCGATTTACTCCTTTGCGGTTATCGGGCAGCATGCGAAACGGTTTGAAAGAGTGAACAACTTCAGCGGCTATGGCAGTGATTCGCCGTTCGCCATCCTTCGGGAGTTGGGGGGCAAAATATCGGTCTTGGACCTGCCTGACAAACATAGCCTTACCTTCGTTCACCATGTCGAGGAAATGCATGAGGTTCCGTATCGCTACCATAAGACCTTCGCGGGAGACTACACGGATTCCGACGGTCGCACGGGAAGAAGAACTTATGGCCTATTCGTCAGGAACGTGGAAAAAGGAGTTCTTAGCGGAGGCCCTATCGGCGAATTGATGTGGGAAAAGGGTGTCTATAAAGGCTGTCTTCCCAATGAGGGCACGGGCCTAAGGGTGGCCTCAGCGAACAGTGCCTACGACCTGATTGCCGAAGTAATCACGTCCGGCAAAGCAATGGGCATGCTTTACAGCATCGCCGGAGAGGATTCGGCATGAATGATCTGGGAACCTCTATGCACAGCCTATGCGCAGAGCTGTTTCCCATTTGCCGAAGCATCACTGGCAGCGGCGTCAGGAAAACCTTGTCCATCATCAAGGGACACCTTCCTAATTTGACCCTGCACGAGGTTCCCAGCGGAACACGGTGTTTTGATTGGGTGGTTCCGAGAGAATGGAACATCCATGACGCCGCAATTATTGATCAGGATGGCAAGAGAATCGTGGATTTCAAAGAGTCCAACCTTCACATCGTCGGGTACTCCATTCCGGTCAACAAAACCCTGCCGCTCGAAGAGTTGGACCAACATCTACACTCACTCCCCGATCAACCCCAGGCCATTCCTTATGTGACGTCTTATTACCACGAACGCTGGGGGTTTTGTTTGCGCCATGACCAACGGATGCGCTTAAAACCGGGCAATTACAAAGTGCATATCGACAGCGAATTATCCGACGGTTTCCTTACCTATGCGGAACTGCTACTACCGGGCGCCAGCGCGAAGGAAGTGTTTATATCAAGCTACATTTGTCATCCGTCCATGGCCAATAATGAATTGTCCGGACCGGTGGTGACGACCTTCCTGGCCAGGTGGCTGGCCGCTCTGCCCGCCAGGAGATATACTTACCGAATTGTTCTGATTCCGGAAACGATCGGTTCGATTGTGTATCTGAGCAGACACCATGCTGCGATGAGAGAGAATATTGTCGCCGGCTTCAACGTGACCTGCATCGGCGATGATCGCGCTTATTCCTATTTGCCGTCGCGGCACGGAGCTACCCTGGCAGATCAGGCGGCTTTGCACACGCTCCAACACCTGCATCCGGAATTCAAACGGTATAGTTTTCTGGACCGCGGAAGCGACGAGCGGCAGTACTGCAGTCCGGGAATAGACCTGCCGGTCTGTTCTGTGATGAGGACGAAATACGGGCAATACCCGGAATACCATACCTCGCTGGATAATCTGGATTTGGTCACGCCCACCGGCTTGTTCGGCGGCTATGACGTGTTGCAAAAGACCATTGAGTGCATCGAACGAAATGAAACGTTGCGGACCACGGTGCTGTGCGAACCGCAAATGGGCCGGCGTGGTCTGTATCCGACATTGAGCCAGAAGGGCAGCGGGTCACAAGCCAGGCACACGATGAATTTTCTGGCTTACGCGGACGGAAAGCGAACGGCCCTTGAAATTGCCGATATTATCAACGTTCCTTTGTGGGAACTGATCAATACCATCGAACGCCTCAAGGAAGAGGGAATCCTTGAAGTGGTCGCCTGATTTGGCTCCCAAAGGCGCCAGACGGGCTGCTGAGCCTGAACTCGTAAAGGGGGGTCAGTCCCGGAATTCGGAATTCCCTCATGCTTCAGCCTCTCCATTATTGTTTTCACAGACCTGCTCCAGCCGACTCTTTTAAAGTGCGGGTTCTTCCCCCTCGGTTCCCTCCTGTTGGTTCAGGGGTTTGGGATTGAACAGGAGGAAAGGGAGATAAAGGAGAAATAGCATCACGCGAGCCGACGATCGAGGATTTGCGGGACTTGTGCCGCGAGCTGAACCATCGAGGCGCGGATCTCGGCCAGTTGACTATCTTCCACCTCCAGTGCCGCCAACCCGCGCACCAGTAAACGCCCGGCTTCCACAAGTGCCCTGCAGCCACTTCATGCCGATCTGGCGCGCCATCGACCCCAGTCTTGGACTCAGCTTGCTCACCCGTTAACCCTGACTACTGCTTTGCGGCACTGACTCTGCTGCCGCCTTCGCGAAGCGGCACACAGCCGTGTTCCCGCAAATGGCCGAGCAACGCCCGGCGTTTCATGCCAGCACCAGTTCCGCCGTTTCAGCCTGCGGATCCAGCCAAAACGCCACCCTCAAGAAAGTCCTGGCCGAACAAATCAGTTCAAAATGCCGCGAATGTGTTGATGACTTTGCCCTGGACATCGCTGCATGAACGCTTCACTGTCTGGTAATGGACAACATGAGTAAACTGGCAAGTCAATTCCGACAGCCAGCAGGGCTGCTCGGCAGGCTCAATTTGGCGAATATGAACCGTCGCCATTCCAAATTAACTGACTGGGGATTGACGCATATCTCGATTGAAAAACACTACACGATTCTCGATGTGGGCTGCGGCGGTGGGAGGACTATTCGCAAGCTCGCCGCAATCGCGCTGGAGGGCAAGACTTATGGCATCGATCATTCCGAGGAGAGTGTAGCGGCATCCCGCAGAACAAACAAACAGTGGATCGAGATGGGCCGCGTCGAAATCTGGCACGAATCTGTGTCTCAGTTGCCGTTCTCCAACAACATGTTTGTTGTCGCCACCGCGGTAGAAACACACTTCTACTGGCCTGACTTAGCTGCTGACATGCGAGAGGTCTTACGCGTACTGAAACCCGGCGGAACGCTCATCATCATAGCGGAGGCCTACAAAGGCGGGAAATATGATAAACGGCTTCAAAAGTTCGTAGATGTGATGAATAAGACGGCGTCGAAGTATTCACACCTGAATGTTGATGAGCATCGCGATCTCTTCTCAAAGGCTGGTTATTTAGATGTTCAGGTGTTCGAGGAATACGACAAAGGTTGGATCTGTGCAACAGGTAAAAAACCCTCACAGCCGTGTGTCGGATAAGAACGCTCTGTCGAGAGGATGCGAGTTGGCTGATCAGCAGCACTTGACAGTTGCCCCGGCGGTCAGGAAATGGCATGATGCACACCCAGAGTTTTCCGAGCTTTGCGGTGCTGTCGGGGTGCCCGTGCGAACTATTGATCATGATACGTAATATAATTGAATTGTTGAAATTAGGCAGAATCGAGTTTGGCGGCTTCTCGGTCGGTGTCATGTTTTCGGGGGCTCTGAGTCTCCGCCCAAGCGCAATGAACTCCGCGGATATACTCGCGCTATTTGCACTTTCGATATTCGCAACCCTGTGGGGATTTGCCCATAACGACTGGTGTGATGTGACGCTCGACCGACGATCCCCAGCACTCTTGGGTCGCCCTTTAGTATGCGGATCGGTCTCGGAACCGACTGCTCTGTCGCTGATCGTCTGCTGTATCCTGGCGAGTTTCTGTATCATAGCGCTGAGCCACAGTGGTTTGGGCGCTTTTGTTCTCCTAGCTTCAGTAACCCTGGGTTGGCTGTACAACGAACTCAGCAAGAAACTCCCCGGCTCCGACATGTTCTTCGCCGCCTCCAGCGCTCTCCTGTGTCTTTTGGGAGCCCTGTGGATCGCTGGTCGCAGCCAACCCTCCAGGCAGACCTGGAACCTGGTATGGACTGTTGTCGTCATTCATTTCATCGACCAAATCGTCTTCAACACTGGCGCAGCCTTGAAAGATATAAAGAATGATCTCGGCTCCGGAGTCGTCAACATGGCTGTTGTCTCAGGCGTGGATGTCGGCAGCAATGACGAGTTGACCATTTCGCATAAGTTCCAAGCCTATCTCATCCTGTTGAAGCTGCTTTCCTTGTCGGTCCTTTTCGCTTCCCCTCTGCTGACCGGCACCCCGTTCACATCCCAGCAGGCATTGCTTCTTGTCACAACCGCCGCAGCCTCGCTCTGGCTAACGCTGCAGGCGCTGGATATGAAGGTCTTTGACCGAGATCAGATTGGCCGGCGTTGGCTTAAGCAGGAGGCTGTCAGCAAACTCCTAGTGCCAATCCTCCTCCTCCAAACCGTCGGCTGGCAATGGTGCCTGTTCCTGATCTTGGTCCCCCTCGGCTGGTTCCTCGCCTGGAATGCGGTGTTGTATGGAAGAGCTGCTTCCTTGAATAAGGGATTCTGACTTCTGATGATAGGTGCTCGTTAAATCGTAAAGCACTGACTCGAACGGTAAACCGTCAAGGTCCGCAGCGCATGCCGCCAAGTGGTTTTTCCACGCGGATCGGGCAAACCTAGATTCGGGCCCGCTGATCGCCTGGCTTGGGTTGGCTTGGCTTGTTGCGCCTCTGGCAACGCTCGCAAGACGTCCTGCTGCGCTTCCAACCCCAGCCCGTCATCGGTTGGCATCGGCTTGGATTTCACATTCTCTGGCGTTAAGAATCTCGCCGACGCAGTGGAAGGTCGCCGTTAGCCGTTAATTCATGACTTGATCAGTTTGGTGTGCCGCATGCGGCAGTCCAATCCTGCGTGGGGCACTCGGTGCATCCATGCGGAACTGGCCACACTGGGCACTCATTTGCGCAGCGGTTCCACCACTATAACATCTGCTCCCAGCTTTGGATCGAACGTTTCCAAAGCCATCGGATGGTTGATCACGGTGTTGCTGAAATCGTTTCGCAGGCTGGAGCCATCGGCAAACTTCATCACTGAAACCGCGATGGAGAAATCATTCGTCTGGAAGCCGATCAGAATCTCGCTGATGAATTTGCGGGCGGAAGCGCTCTTGGGCTGAAGCCTTACTTCCAGTGTGGAATTTGTTTCCGCGGCGGATAGCAAACTGAAGAGCCTCTCCATAGTTGCGCGGTCGCGGGGGAAACTGGCATCCAACAGGGCCAGCGCGTCTTTCAACGGACCGGGGAGTAGGCCGGTGAGCGGGTACTTTTCAGCCCGCTTGAGCCGCGGGTAGATGAGCAGCAGTTGATCCGGTTGGCGAAGCGCGATGGTCTGCGCCGGTTGGCCTATCTCCCAGCGAAACCGATCCGGCACCGCCACCCACACCTTGCCGGTGGCTACCAGCGGCTGGGTTAACACATTAAGCGAACGCGTCTGAATGAAATCGGCAGACCAACTTTGCACGTTGGTCTGCGCGGCGAACCAGCGGTTGAACTGTGCATCAAGGTCAACAGCCTGCGAAGAAGTTGCCGCGACGATTAGGGGGATCCAAATGCAACATCGCAGCGCGCGGGAGATTCGCGCGGCCTGTGCTTCGTCCGAATGGGAAAGAACGGATGCCATTTAGGTAAATCCTGGTAAATCCGAGGCTCGAATGCACGGCGAATTTGCTGTTAACTCAAGTTTCGCACACGGCTGGTTCTTCTGGTTGTGGGCAGGAAATCGTGCGCAGCCGGTGGACGCAGATGAGAGCTTAACCCGGTTTTGAGAGCCGACGGGCTGTGGGTTGCGCGCCGCCCGGCACCCGGCACGGCGAACGTTTTGCTGGCGTGAACGTGGCGGGATATTCCCATGCAGATGCCCTGCATCTCCCTTACACCTTCCTTGCACATCGCTTTCTCTCATCCCGCATTTGCCCCGACTCGGGGGCGCTTCTACTGGTCCAGTGCCGGTTCTTGGAGCGGGGCATTTGCCCAAGCAATGCGCACAAGCTTCTTGGCTTCCCAATCGTTCTCCTGTGGCCACATGCGGATGAAGATGTGCAAACCAGACAGGGACACGCCATACTTTCTAAGGGTCTAGTTGTGTATTGATTTGCTTCACAGCTTTGACATTGCGCAAACCAGAGGCAAATCGTTACTTTGATAGTGCAGCTTTGAACAATTCACGAGGATGGGTGGATGGGTTGAAAATCTTCTGCGGACTGTTTGTCCCTGCCTGATTCGGTTTGCCCGAAAACTGGAAGGCATCAATCTTCTCCATCAACCCAGTGACAGGCTGCAGGCTTGCAAGAAACGCATCCCATTCACTGCCTCTCTCCGCATCGAGGCCATTGCGCCAAAGACAGTATCGCATCAGTTCATCCCCGATCAACGCCACCTTGCCAATATGCTCTGCTTGAAACGTTTCATCGGGTTTGGCCCAACTGGCATAACATGTAAAGGGTAAATGGGTTGCGTTCGTTCTCTCCACAATTCCGGTTTCCCAAACCAACTGCTTGAGCGCCGCATTCCAACGGCCATTGCTGTGAGTAGGAGTTGATGGCAGAGACAGCCGAACCGTAAGATAATCGGCGTGACTGAATCCCAAGTCGAATTCAAGCAGATGGCCAAGCGCATCCGTCGCCACCTCCGATGGCTCCGGCTGTTTGAGGTCGGGCTTCAGTTTCTTATCCTTTTTCCATTGTTTGAGTTTGAGACGGTAAAACTCCGTGCTGGCGAGATATTTATCAAACGATTCGTTCATCGTTGACTCATCGGCAAGAAAGGAGAGGAAGGCGGGCACGGGTTCGGCATCCGGCACACCCATCTTGCGGGCCAGCAATCGTCGTGACCACGTCAACAACATTTTCGGGTCATCGCTGATTGCAGAACCTAGTATTTCCGGAAGTTCTCCCGCTGTGAAATATCCCCGTTCCTGAAGGTATTGGCCGAACCGGACATTACATTCCTCGCTGGCATTGGTTTTGTAGTCGCCGGCAAGCTGCCCCGCCCACCAATAAGTGCTGAAATTCTTTAGATCGCGCCGAAAGTCCACGTTTAGGAAGCGACGCAATTTATCGTAGCCCGGCTTCCGCCCCAATTCCATCTGGCTCCAGCCAAGAATCAAATCCCCCAACCGGTCGGCTGCCTTGGACCGCTGTTCGGACATGCCGACCAAGTCGTCATTGCCACGGAACCGCTCCTCATAAAACCCCACCTCTCCCAGACTGGTGGCCAAGTGGCTGTAGGTTCCCGCGCCGCCGACATCAGATGGCAGTTTATTTTTAAATTCACCCCGGACCTCATGACGATCTCCGTCGTTGATCAGGCTCTGCGCCGGATATAGGGCGGTGATTGCCGCCATTTCATCCTTGTCAAAGGACGCGTAATTAGGAGTCGCCGTATTTGTATTCACGCCGTCCGCACGGTAAAAGACCAGCGTTCGATCGAGGAGGTTGCCCCGGGGGGTGAGTTGGACAATGTATTCGTTGTGCGGACAGCCCGTCACCACGAGGGCCATCACCGCAAGAGCAAAAGGTAGGACTGATACTGATAGGAAATTGTTTTCTGATGCACCTGTTGTACCTGACGCTGCGCGGATGATGAAGAATTGTTTTTTGCTCTTACTCATATCGGGGCGACCTTATCAGTGGGAAAGTGGTTGGGCAAGGGCTTTTTTTTTGTCGTCCATGATCCTCGCGCGAAAAATAGTTACGTTGAGCAAAGCTGAGCTGCACGGGCGTTCCGTCGCTTCTGGCATTTCATACAGATTCTAGCTTCCTATGGAACCGCGCCACATGTAGATCATTGCCTGCGCCGGTCCACCCCTGCCACACGCCATTGGGGGGAAATCCTTAAACTGCAATAAAATGGCAAACATTGGCGGTGGACACCCTCGGCAAGGTCTGTCAGAATTTGGCTGCAATGAATGAGCGTAAAAGTCAGTTCTCCCTCACCGGCGCAGCGTCGCTAAAAGCCGGCGTGCCCAAAGGCAATGTCTCATCAGTTCAAAGTTCCGTCACCCAGGTTCGTAGCGAGGTGGGAGCAATATGATGCCTCCAAATCGGTTATGGGTGGTTGTGGCAGGTTATACAGCGCTGCTGGTGGGGGCGCAGATGAGCATCGCGGCAGATTCTTCGGTGTCGCAATACACCAGCAGTTATTATTATGTCAGCAACGGAGAAGGTGGCGCTCGTAAAGTGGAAGCGGATCCGGCCAAAGCGGCCCCAGATTGGTGGTATGTATATTTTTACAAAAAGGGCGAGGTGGCCGATGGATCGAAAAAGGGCCGCTGGGGTGCCGATTCCGAACGGACCTTGCCCGAGCTGCTGGCGTATGTTAAACGCATCCAGGAAGCGGAACTTAACGACAAGTACCCCAACCCCAAGGTGGTTTGCACCTGGCTGAATGCCTTTTACCCGGTGGCCTATTATTACAAAACCTCCAGTGATTCCGGAAAGGATAAAAGGGCCAATCCCAAGACCAGCACCGAGGCTGCTTCCAAGCCAAATGATAATGGAACCGGGGCCGATAAGATTCCCTGGCCGCAGCAGCGCACCCGGTATGAATGGGTGCTGACCAGAGCCGATAATTTGCGTACTACTTACGATCTGATCCGACAGATGTCTTCCAGCGGCGCATCCGAAAACAATCCGTTCCGCAATGTGGGCACGGTATTGATGGACTATCTGGACACCACCAAGTTTGCGCTCGACCGGGCTGAAGAGGTGCGTCGCCAAATTCTGGCCGGCGTTACGCCAGCCCAGGATGAGCTGAATACGATGCTGGACCAGATCACGGCCAGCCTGGACAAGTCCAGGAACTCGTTTGGCACCCTGCAGAATTCCACGCCTGACTTCTTTGCTCACAGTGTGGCTGGAGCTGCTGCGCCAGCGACGGACAAGACTCCCGGAACGGCATCGGCGGACGATGATGCGCGCCAGCTCGAAGCGCTCAACCAGCAGCTCATCGAAGCATCCACAAAATTCGATCCCACCAACATGAATGCGGCGCTGGCCAGGATCAACACCATTGCACGGCAGATGGTTCAGTTGTTGAAAAAAACTCCCGACATGGATCCAAAACTATGCCGAGCGTGGCAAGCCATGGTGGAAATCACTGATGCCAAAAACAGCGCCACGCCCGAGACGAAATTCCAGGAAATGTTGGAAAAGATGATGGATCTAACGAAATAATAACAGATTCAGAGTGGAAGTGGCACTCCGCTGTTTATCCCGATATTTGTAGCCAACGACGCAAGTCGGTGGTCCCGGAATCTCCGGCATCCATGTGACCCATCGAGATGGCGAAAGCCCGGTGTGGCACCCTATTGTCGCTTCGGTGCTGGGCCTCTTTCGCCACATCTTCACCATCAAACGAGAAAATGCTTGTTCAAGCGACTTGGATTCGAGCATAATCAAAATAGACGTTTGACTAGCAAGAAGTTCGATTAATGTATGTGTATTAAGTTATTGATCAGTCCGATCTCTGTTGAGGAGGCGCGAGTGGTCGCCAGCGCTGGTTGCGACCTGATTGATATCAAGAATGTCGCCGAGGGTTCATTGGGAGCCCAGCCTCCCTGGGTGATAAAGCAGATTGTTTCAGAGCTTTCCGGAACCGGTGCCACTTTCAGCGTGGCTTTAGGCGACCTTCCGAACAAGCCGGGAACGGCCGGACTGGCGGCCTACGGGGCGGCCCAGTTGGGAGTGGGCTACATCAAGGCTGGTCTTTACGGAGCGACCAATTACGACGAGGCGCTGGCGGTGATGAGCGCCGTCGTGCGATCGATCCGACTGGTCAGCGGCGATATTCTAGCGGTAGCATCGGGCTACGCTGATTATAAGCGTTTTGGAGGAGTTAGCTGCGACGAACTGGTGGCGGCTTCGGCGAAGGCTGGCGCGGACGTGGTGATGGTTGACACCGCGATAAAGGACGGGATGAACCTGTTTGACGCACTGACTCTTGAGGAGATTAAGGATTTTATCGATGCAGGTCACGACGCCGGAATGAAGGTGGCGTTGGCCGGCTCGATTGGCTTGGATCACGTAGATGCTCTATGCGAGCTTGCACCGGACATCATCGGCGTTCGCGGAGCTGTCTGCGATGGGTTGAATCGCAAGAATCGGATCATCGGCGAAAAGGTTGCACGCTTGTACAGCTACGTTCGTTCGCACGCCGTTCCCGACAAAGCGTTTGCCGTTTGTGGCGGAGCGGGCTTGCCACTCAATCCCGTCATCTGAATGGCGGCGCTTGTTAGGATCGTTAAGCTGGGGGGTGCCGTGCTCACTCGCGATGGTTGCGAAGGATTATTCTATTGGGAGAACGTTAGGCGAATCGTGCATGAGCTTCTGCCTTACTGTGATAGTTGTCTGCTGATTCACGGAACGGGTCTGGTCGGGAAACGTCCAGCAGTGGAAAATGAGTATTTCAGCACCGGAAGGATCCCCGCTGCCAACCAGCGACTCGCGGTGGGGGTCCGAAACTCCTTACGCGAGCTCAACCGCCGAGTTTTGCAGGTGCTGCTGGAGGCGGGCGTCCGCGCGCTCCCGATGGACACCCCACAGTATTTTGAGGAGGGGGGCAACGGGCTGCGACATTCTGGCTTGGCCGCGAGTTTAGCACAGGCAACCAGTCGCGGTTTGGTGCCTGTTTTTTACGGGGATTTGATGCCGCAATCGGATGGCAGTTTTCAGGTAATCTCAAGCGATGCAATCATGTCCGTCTTGGTTCGTGCGTTGCGTCCACAAGAAACGTATATGTTCACGGATGTCGAGGGTGTTTATGGGGGGGCGGATGGGGAGTCGGGACGCAACGGTGCTGTGATCCGGACGATCTCCGAGTCGAACATAGCTCAGATGCGTCGATCTGCCCGAGACGAAACTGACGTGAGCGGCGGCATGGGAAAGAAGGTCGAGCATGCGTTGAATATCGCCCGCTCTTGCGGGTTCTGCACGATTGCAAGTGGACTGGTGCCTGGGAACGTTGCCAAGGTACTTGCAGGAGAGGATGTGATCTGCACTCGGGTGGTGAGCGATACACAATCGCGAAGCCGCTGAATGATGGCCGTCACCCCGAGACTTTTTTACGGTCTTTGTGGGGAAGGACTCGGGCACTTCTCACGAGCCGCCGTGCTTGTTCCGCGCCTGCTCGATGCGGGCTATTCAGTCGAACTGTTTGCGTCGAGTCGGGTTGCCGACCTCTGCAGTAGCCGATTCAGCGGGTGTTGCGTCCATCGAATTCCCGGGTTGCGCCTGCGCTACCGTGCCAACCGCCTCGACGTGCCGCGAACGGTTCTTAGCTGCATTGACATGGCGCTGCGGGGAGCACGAGCTTCGCTGTATGTTAGAGAACAAGCCCGGCTGCGCCTGCCAATTGCAGCTATCAGTGATTATGATCCCGTGGTGGCGTGGGCAGCGGCGGCGATTCGCTTACCCTTGATCGCCCTCGACCACCAACAGATTGCCACGGAGTGTCCGGTCGATTTGGGTTCGTCGGCGCGACTTGCTCTCTCGCTTCTTCGGTTGTCGAACCGGATGACTTACCGGCAGCCAAACCTGCGGATCATTACCTCCTTTTTTCAGGCCCCACTCCGAGAGCGGCGCGGGCCAACGACCCGAACGCTTATCGCGCCGGTGCTGCGCCCAGAGGTTGTGCAGCGGCATTCCGCCTGGGGGAAGCACCTGGTTGTGTATCAAACCTCGCGCACTTTGGAATGGCTGGACCGCATCCTTAACGCAATCCCGGGGGAAAAGCGGGTGTATGGCGCTGGGGAAAAGCAGAGCGGCCAAACCGAGCATGCGTTTGACGAGAACTGCTTCCTGGAGGACTTGGCTTCCTGCCGGTTCGCACTCGTGAACGGCGGACACACCACCATCAGCGAGGCTCTTTACTTCGGCAAACCCATCCTCTGTTTTCCGATCCGGGGACAGGCCGAACAGGAGATGAATGCCCATTACGTAGCCAAATTGGGTTTTGGCAAGGACTACCGGCCCGCCTCGGGAGAGGTGCCGGATTTCGGCGAGTTCCTGAGTCAGGAAGAGTCCATCCGGGAGAGAATTGCGCGGCGTTCTGATCGTTGCGGAAACGACGAACTATTGCGGACGGTGTTGGGTCGGTTAGCCGAATGGTCCGGCAAGGTCTGAGGAGGCAGCCCATCGACACAAGCCAGCGCACGAAGCCAGGCAAACAACCACTCAATCAGGAGGGGTAACCGCTGGCAGGCGTCCCCGCCTGTTCGGTCAACGGTCCGACTTGCATCGCCAACGCCATCGGTGTGGCCCCGATCAACATCAGTGGTTTGCTGGCCTTGGGCATTTCCTCCAACAACACCCTTCGCTCGTCCCAGTCGGCTGCTTCGTCAAAATAGAGAATATCCCCTTCCTGCAACCGCGGGAAGACGAACTCAGCCGCGTGCCTGGTCGGTTCATACAGATCCAAATCAAAAATGAACACGCGCTGAGTTCTGGCTTTCTCCGTGGAACAAGTCGCTTCGATTCTGCTAGCCGAGACCGTATCCTCGATTCTTCCCACGATCCATTCGATACGGGGATCGGACAGGGCGGGCGGCCTGCCGTCGGCATCAAAAGCCCCAACGGCGAAATGTCGCCAGGCGCAGGGCAATCCAGTGAACGTGTCAAAACCGTACCATTTGTTAATCAACGTGCAGCGTGGCAACCACCATTTTGGTGTATAACCATAGGCGACGCCGAATTCCAGAACAGAAACCTGCGAGTCTTGCCGCAAACAGGAAAGCATGCGATGCCATAATCGTTCGCGTGTCGCAAAGAAGACAGTGTCAGTGCCGAACTTTCTGATCACCCAGAGCGAGTATTCCAAGGACTGACCAAACTGTACCGCATTGCGGAAAAACACAATCGGAAGCCGGCGGCAGACGGAAATTGCAGCGAGCGCAACGTGACCTTTTACCCGTTTCAGGGCTCTGGCCAAAGTGGTGGCGGCGGGATCCATTTACGGGCAAATAATGCGTTGTGAAAACCACAGAAATCAATGATTATTGACTAATAGTTCATGATCTGCGCAATGACGAAACTCGATGGAGGCCACTATGGCTTTTAGCTTGCGATCCGGCACTTTGGCCGAAAGCATGGCCAAGAAGTTCGGTTTCTTCAAGACATTTATCACTCGCCGGCCGGTGTGGTGCTCATGGCAGCTAACCGACGACTGTAACTTCCGTTGCAAGTTTTGCACGGCCTGGAAAAAACGGGCGGATGACCGGGAACAGACACTCGAGCAAATCGAACAGTCTGCCGCCAGGCTTGCGCGTATCGGCACCATGGTGGTGAGCATGACCGGAGGCGAGCCCCTGGCCCGCCGAGACCTGCCGGCAGTCGTCCGGGCGATTAACCGTTACCATTTTACGTTCCTTAGCACAAACGGTTCAATGGTTACGCGCGAGCGAGCTCGTGCTCTGGCCGAGGCCGGGTTGTGGGGGATTGGAGTCAGTCTGGACTACGCGGACCCGCGACGCCATGATGCCGCTCGAGGACATGAAGGTGCGCACAGACAGGCGATCGAGGCGCTCAGGATTCTCCAGGAAGAACGCATCGGAGGCCGGCCCCGGGTGAACCTGATGTTCACGCTCATGCGCGATAACTTCGACGATCTGCAGGAGATTGCCGAGCTGTCCAGACGTCACGGTTGCGCTTTTCGCGTCCAACCGTACTCGGTTCTTAAGACAGGGGACAAAGAGCTGGTGTACCCTCTTCCCGCGTCGAAGCGCCTCCTTGAACTGCGGCGCCAGCACCCAAACTTCGCAACCAATCCGGTTGTCCTCGAGAAGTTTGACACGGCGCTGGCCGAAGGTGTGCCTGGCTGCGTGGCGGGGCGATTCATGCTCAATATTGATCCTGTGGGGCGCGTCGCCAAATGCCCTGAAGATCAGACTAACCCGGTGGGGCACATTCTGGAGGATGATGGCCCGACGCTGGTTCGTCGTTTAAAGGAGCGACACCGCAGCAACACTTGCAAGGCTTGCTGGTACAATTGCCGGAACGAGCTCGAAGTCTCCTACACCCTCCGGGGTATGTTCTACGGAGGAAGACGCAATTTCGGCGACAGTTGAGCCTGCCCACTTTCTCTTTCGACGGTGAAGTCGCGTGCCATTCGCGAGATGGCTCTTCTCTCGTCACACGGCACCGGTCATCCCCAAGACTGGTGGTTTTCACGCAAGTAAATTCTGCAGCTCGGCAAACATGCTCAGTGTCCGCGCTCTATGATTGCGCGCTTCAGCAAGAAGCTTCTCCACGAGACGATCTCGGCTCGACTTCTCAACGACAAGACGCAGCCGCTCGACCAGGTCGGCGTCCGAGTCAAATCGGTCGATGAGACATTCCTCGCACGAGTAGTCCTGAAACAGCCCCCGGTATTTATGGGACCAGCCGGTGCCAATCGCCGGCGTCCCCAGCGAAAGCGCGCCGACGAGCGCATGGTAGCGCGAGCCAACCACTGCCCTGCACGCACCCAGAATCCCTTTGGCTTTACGTGGCGGCGGATCGAACACCTTTAGGGGCCGCGTTGCAGATTCCTGGAGGGATCTGGCAAGAGGCCGGTCCTCGGTATCATGCACGAGGATGCATGGCTCCAGGCCTTGGTCCCAAATCCAGTCGAAGCATCTCTGCAGCGCCGCTACGTAGGTCGAGCCGGCTTCGGGCGGGGTTTTGTCTATCATTCGCTGGCTGGGCACGACGCAGACGCGATGGGCCCATTCATCAGGGCAGTCAGGCACCTGGGGCGGTACGAGAATCGAGTAATCCGGCGCAATTCTGATACGCGCCGGCGGGCAGCCCAAATCGAGCGCATGCTGCCGGGATACAGATTCTCGAACGAAGATCAAATCGGCCAAATGCAGTATCCCAGCGGCGACGGAAGCCACCCGGCGATCTCGAAACGGGCCGAGGGACTGGGGAAGCATCACGATCTTTCCCCCGGCGCCACTGAATAATTGGTACATCAGTAGGCGCAGACTCTGAACTTTGGCCAGGGCGGCCCAAGGGTCGCCAAACTGGTATCCTGAACAGTCCAGAATGACCTCGGGTTTGCCGTGGGCCAAGACCTGTGCAAGGCGGCAGGCGGCTTGCCCGAGCATTTGACCGATGTTTGATGGTCCCCAGAACTTGGAAGCTGGCGTGTTCAACCCTGCCGGCATGGGCAGATAGTATGCACCACTCAGCCTCTGCTGCAGAGCCTCGACCATGAGCCGGTCCCCTTTGTTGACCCAGCAGGGGCCGACAATCTGAAGAACCTTCCGCCTCATAAAGCCGAGCATTCCCCACGGGCACGGGGCGTCCCCCCTGGGGAATCGGCCCTCACGCCTTCCTCCGGACGGTGGCAAAGTCCGACATCTCGCAGAGCAGTTGTTTCTGCGCGTCCGAAATCTGAAGCCGGTTCACGTCCTGCTTGGTCAGTTCATTATACTCCTCGGCTAGGCGGCGCGAGTAGGCAAAGCCACCGTACTTAACCACCATGTCATAAACTCTGCCTTTGCTTGCTTCGTCGGCAGCGCGAGAATTAAGAATGCGGATGAGTTCGGCACGGTCTGCATCGCTGGCATATTGCAGCAGGTAGTTGATTAGCAGCGTCCGGCGACCGGTGGTGATATCCTCCCCCGCCACCTTGCCCCAAGCTTCGGAATCCGGAGCCATATCGAGATTATCTCCGCGCAAGTGGTAGCCCACCAGCAGGTTTTCGCCAATACGTTCGAGGACGGAGATGTCTTCCGTGGGCGCACCGGCGATCAATCCGGCGTAACGGAGCGGTCCACGAAAGGTAAGAAACGCGCAACGCGACACTGTTTCCTGGAGGTACTGATCAACCGTAACGCAGTTGACATTGCTCTCGGTCCAGTAGAGCTCCTCGATCTGGCCAAACGCCATTTGGATAGTCTCCCAGGAGAGAGCGTTGAGCAGTCGCAAAACGAGATCCTGCTTCAGGTTCAACTCATTGTTGAAAAAGACGGCCTCAGCGATGGCAAACCCCGTGCAGGCTGCGACGTTGGCGCCAGGAAATCCGTGCAACCGATGGGCGCAAGGCCCTCCACGGCGCAACTCCGAGCCATCAATGTAGTCATCCATCATGATGGAACTGTCTTCCATGCATTCGATCGCTCCAAGCAACAGTTCGCAAGCTCCAGGGTCGGCGCCGTAGGACTCGAGGATAAGGCAGACCAGAAGCGGCCGAAGTCGCTTGCCGCCACGGTCAAGGTATTGCTGGGTAGGCAGAAGGATGGCCTCGGTCATGGCCGCAGTGTCTTGGTCGAACAACGCCACCTGGCCTGAGATCCGCTGGAAAAAGCTCCGATCGATCTGTGCTGGCCAGGAGTTGCGGATGCCGCGGAGGATGCCTTCGAGGTGTGCGTCGTGGAAACGCCGCAACCCCGGGGACATCTCGCTGAGCACTGCGTTGGGATTTCTCACGAGATAACCTTCTCTTTCCCCAGGCATCCGGCCAGTCGGGCGACGAGACCCGAAGCCCCGCCGATTTGGCGCATCCGGTCGGTGAACAACCCAAAGAAGCGGTGCTCTTGATCCTCCAGCCATGCCAGGTCTGCTGGCATCCAACCGGAGCGCACCTTCGCCAACATCTGTTGATGGAGCGCCGCGAGCGTCACCAGACCGTTGCCAGCCTCCGGCCAGCCGAGGTCTCTCTGCAGAAAGGAAGTTCCTGGAAGTGTGATCGGAAGCAAGGCTTTTCGGTGGTACTCGTCTAGGTCAGGAACAAGCTGTCCCAGAATGGCGCGCCGTTCACAGCGCAGCTTTATCGAAAGCGTCAGCCACGAAACAGCCTCTTTGAGCTGCTGTACCCTTCCTTCGTCCCACCCGGCGATGATGGCTCCCATGATGATCGGGGATAGAAAATAGGTGCACAGCGCATTAATGGAGTTCTGGAAATACTGCTCCTGTGATACGCGATTCATCCTCGCACCAATCCACTTGAGCAACACTCCGCGGCTGATCCCCCAAGTAATGTAGATGTTTTTGATCCATCGGTGCGTGCGGATGAGCGTGTTTTCGTCCACTTTCAAGGCATTCCGGATCAAAAGATGACGGGGATAGAGGCCCAGATATTGGCCAGCGAACTTCACTTGCGTCAGTCGCGAGCAACGGCGGGGGGCTGGATCCGGTTCGCAGAACGCATCGTGAAAACTGTAGTAGTCCTCGATCAACGACGCAAAGTACGCGTACTCGAGGATGACGATGATGTTTTCGTGCTCGGGTCGAAAGTCGCCAAACTCGCGCAGCGCTTGCAGGTAAATGTGCGAAATTCCGGAATCACGATCCATGAATGGGCCCACCAATTCCGAAAAGCCCTCGGAGAGCGACTCGAAATCCCAAGCCCAACGGGATTGTCCGATGACCTCGCTTTGGAGATAGTCGGCGTCCAGCAACCGCGCGTGTTCCTCGCGCAGGCGGTCCCGTATCCTCCGGCCATCCTCGTCGAGGCAGAATTGCTCGCGGAACCCTTGAATCAAGAGGTCAAGCACTTGCGGCCTCCATCAGGCGGAGTGGCCCGCCCCGTAACGCTAACTCCCTTAGCGCCGCGCTACCCAGTTTCAACAGGTTCGTTGCTTTGATCATTCTGTAATAATACAGCATTGTTGCGAATCTAAACATCGTGACCAGTCGGCATAGCTATCGCAAGGCTTTTCCTGCGAGCGTTTCTTGAGATCCAGTGGAGGGCGATTTGGCCGCGCTGGAAGCGCCCATCCAGATTGGACAACGCTCTGGACGGCGGGATTATGGGATGGGAATCGTTTGGCAGAGGGGAGAGGCATCCTGGTTCCGGAGTGGATAAGGCAGCGGTATCGTGTTGGGGAACATAAAGTAAAGTAGTGGCCGATGCAGATTCTGGCTGGACAACGTACTCGCAGCCTGGCAGAATGCGTCCACAATGAATATTGGTGGAAGGCAATGTTTCCGCTCTGTATCCATGAGCCTGTGCCGCGTGGAAAGACAGTTTTGGACTATGCAGTTGACTCTTGTAACAAGAGAATCGCCCCTAACACGTGGGGTTTTTAAAGGCAAAATGCCTGCAATCCGTTGCGTCACATGCGTGAAGTGCGTATAGCCCTAAGACAGTTTACCATCACATGCCAATCTCACCGATTATGAGCAGTGTTGCAGTGTCGGATTCATCTGCTCCCGCCGCCCGTCTGCGAATCTTTGAAGCTGAGGGGCTCTCCAAGACTTACGATGGCGGGCGGATCCAGGCGCTACAGGGTGTGGACCTGATCATCCACGAAGGGGAATTCGTCGCCATTCTCGGCCCCAGCGGATGTGGCAAGTCCACGTTACTTAATCTTATCGGTACGCTCGAGAAGCCATGCGCTGGGATGTTTTTGTACCGCGGGCGCGCTGTCAATGACTCATTCGATGGGCAGGCCTACCGCGCGCATGACCTAGGCTTCGTTTTTCAAGCATTCCACCTGCTGCCCACCTTTTCTGTCATCGAAAATGTGCAGATGCCCATGTTCGAGACAAACTGGACGGCGAAGGAAAGATACCAGCGGGCTAACGAACTTCTCCGCTCGGTCGGGTTGACCGAGCGCTTGAACGGATTCCCGACACAGCTTTCTGGGGGTGAACGGCAACGGGTCGCCGTTGCTCGTAGCCTGGCCAATCGTCCTTCGGTGCTGTTGGCGGATGAACCCACGGGCAACCTAGATAGCATTAGTGCTGCCGACGTCATGAGCTTAATCATTCGAATCCATCGCGAGCAGCGCATTACCATTCTCCTCGTGACCCACGATCCTGCCGTGGCGAGTCGAGCCTCGCGTGAGATTCGGATGAAAGACGGTAAAATCATTTCCGATTCTGGCGGCATGATCGGCCTTGCGCGGCCGCATTTTTCGGAGGAAGATCCGCAATGAGTTTTTCCATGCCGGTCATTGCGGTGCGAAACCTAATGCGCCGTCCCCTGAGCACTCTGTTTACGGCTATCGGAGTCGCGATCGGCATCACCGCCATCATCGCCATCAGTGGCATTTCCAAAGGCCTTGAAAGGACGTGGCAGCGGGCGTTTGAAGTGCGGGGAGCGGATGTGGTCGTCGTTGGGAAAGGCGGTGGGCTAATGTCCAATTGGCTTGATATGTCGGTTAAAGATCGCATTCTCCGTCTCGATGGCGTGGCCGATGCCACCGCCATCCTTTGGGCAATGCAGTCCATTGAAGATGCTCCGCAAGTGGTGATTTCGGGGCGTGAATGGGGCGGTTTCGGCTGGCAAAACCTCAAGATCATCCAGGGACGCATGCCGCGGGACGAGAATGAAAAAGCCGCCGTGTTGGGCACAACTGCCGCCGAAGTGCTCCATAAGAAGGTCGGGGACACCCTGCAAATCGAACTGGAAGAGTTTACCATAACCGGCATTGTCGATGGTGGCGCCCCACTCGAAAATAGAAGCGTGACGCTGGCGCTTCCGTTGGCTCAAAAAGCTCTTGGTCAGCAGGGAAAGGTGAATTTCGTGAACATCCGCCTGAAACGAGCGGGCGTGGAGTTGGCCGCATCCTCTTTGTGCCGCGAGATCGAATCGGTGTGCCCAAACACTCGTGCCACTCTGGCCCGTGACACCCTGAATAGCAATCGCGGCTTCCGCATGTTGCGGGCCGGAAGCCTGGCGATAACGTTGCTGGCAACAGTGGTCGGCGTTTTCGGCGTCATGAACACGATGTTAATGTCTGTGTTTGAGCGCACACAAGAGATAGGCGTGCTATCGGCGCTTGGCTGGAAGCGCCGCCGAATCATGGTGCTCGTCCTTCTGGAGTCAATGGCTCTCTCTCTCATGGGCTTTGCCATCGGCCTGGGGGCGGGCCTCGTCCTGATCCAGGTTTTGGGTCGCAGTTCCTTGCTCCACGGTTTGCTGGAACCGTATGTCGGACCTGAGCTTGTTTTCATTGCGCTGATGATCGCGATGTTCGTCGGAGTGGCCAGCGGTCTCTATCCGGCTTGGCGGGGTGCGAGAGTTTCTCCAGGCGTAGCGTTGCGATCCTCCTGATCAAGGAGACATGCCACCCCATCCATGATCAATCTCGACCATCTTATTCAAAGCAGGATGTTCCGGCTTCTGTCTGTGGCTTGCGCTGTTTGGATCGCAGCAGGGTTCGCTTGTGTTACGAGCATCTCTGCGCAGTCACTCTCGGCGCACGAACTGATTGCCCGAATGCGGCCCAAATCTACCGGAGGATTCTACGCCCGGCTGCGCATGGAAATTCACGACTCTGCTGCGAGTGTAAAGCCGATCGTACTCCAGGTGCAGATCAAAGGTCGCCGCACGGAAACCTCGCTAGATATACTTTACCAGGTGATTTATCCAAAGGACCGCAAAGGGGAAGGGGTTCTCTTACGCCGGCAAGATGGTAAACCCACCGAGGGTGCGTCCTATGTGCCCGGCGGTAGCATTACGTCATTCGGACCGGGGGATCTGCTGACGCCCTTGTTCGGTTCAGACTTGTGTTACGAAGACATGGACCAAGGCGGTTTCTTCAATTGGGAAAACTTGGCCGAGCTTGGTCTTGCCACGATTGAAAAAAGGCCCTGCATCACCGTCGAATTGAGCCCCAGCAAAGATAGAGATTGTGGCTATACCAAAGTGAGAAGCGTGATTGACACGAAACGGCAGGTTGTCCTGCGCTTGGAAAAGTTCACTGCCAGCAGTGATCCGTTGCATATCATTGAAACCACCCATGTCGTAACAGCCGACAATGGCCGGATTGTGCCAGACAAGTTCACCGTGCTTACGCCAATTCGCAACACGTCCACGCTGATCGAGGGACATAGTCAGAAGGCGGCCACCTATGACAACAGCCAATTTAAGCCGGAGGCATTGTTGCAGTTGACGAGGCCATGAATCCTTTGCCGCGATAATGTTCACGTCGTTTTGGGGGCGATGGGTGTTTCCGGTGGGCTCCGGTTTGCTGGTTCTCTCCAGCCTCTTGGGCTGTCGCGCTTTTGGGCCGCGCTTGCCAAGAGCCAACCTCCAGGAACCGGGGTGGACAGTGCGGGAAGGTCAGGCTGTGTGGCACCTGCCGCAAAGCACAGTCGAACTCGCCGGCGAGGTTCTGGTCGGGACCCGTGCTGATGGCCGCGCTTTCGTTCAATTCACCAAGACGCCATACCCTTTGGTCAGCGGCCAAACCACCAGTAATCGATGGGAGGTCAACTTTCCGCCCGAGGAACGGCATTATTCCGGCTGGGGCAAACCCCCGGAACGGATTATCTGGCTTTACCTTCCTCGTGCTCTTACAGCCCATCCGATCCCGAAGAATTGGACTTGGCGCGAGGACAATACCGGCTGGAAGCTGGAAAACCGCGCCAGGAAAGAATCCTTGGAGGGCTGTTTTAATCAATGACCATGAGATCGCGCTTCTGGTGTGAGAAGAAGTTTGTGGTGTTGCGCCGACAACACAGCGCGGTGGAGAGCGAGATCAACAGTCTGGAACATCACGGACTGAACCGATGCCTGGACTTGGAGATCGATTGAGCGTCGAAGTGGACATTGCCGCCACGTCTGAAATCACAGCCCAATAGATAGCTCATGAACCACGCGCATCACTCGTCTGAGGAAGAAATCTTCGCCGAGGCGCTGCGACTGCCAACTTCCGAGGGCCGTGCGCTGTATCTCAACCATGCCTGTGGCAATGATGAGCCGCTGCGCCGCCGAGTCGAGGCCCTGCTCCATGACCATGCCGGCCGATTCCTGGACAACCCTGCCGCTGAAGTCAGCGCCAGCACCATCTCCGTTGCCACGGGCATGGTGCCCCTGACCGTGAAGCGCGGCGATAGAATTGGCCGCTACAGAATCCTCGAACCAATCGGCGAGGGCGGCTGCGGGGTGGTCTATGTGGCCGAGCAGGAGCAGCCGGTGCGACGGCGGGTGGCCCTCAAGGTGATTAAGCTGGGCATGGACACCCGGCAGGTCATCGCCCGGTTCGAAGCCGAGCGGCAGGTGCTGGCACTGATGGACCACCCCAACATCGCCAAGGTGCTGGATGGCGGGGCGACCGAGAGCGGCCGGCCCTTCTTCGTCATGGAACTGGTCAAGGGCGCTCGCATCACCGATTACTGCGACAAGAACAACCTCTCCACCACCGAGCGGCTCGGCCTCTTTATCCAGGTCTGTCACGCCATTCAGCACGCCCATCAAAAAGGAATCATCCATCGCGACATCAAACCATCCAATATTCTGGTCACGCTGCATGACGGTGTGCCCGTGCCCAAGGTGATTGATTTCGGCATCGCCAAGGCTACGACTGACCAGCGACTGACCGACAAGACACTCTACACCGCCATCGAACAGTTCATCGGGACGCCGGCTTACATGAGTCCCGAAC
>Ga0194054_10000236_pt1 | contig 28723 bp, 26 predicted proteins | sample SepL2210m_MetaG_FD_163628 | JGI IMG/M metagenome (GOLD analysis project Ga0194054, IMG submission 163628) | Anoxic zone freshwater microbial communities from boreal shield lake in IISD Experimental Lakes Area, Ontario, Canada - Sep2016-L227-10m | ecosystem: Environmental > Aquatic > Freshwater... | reverse complement strand
TAATTAAGAGGTTGCGACAGAGCGCAACCCTCCATTGCGGAAGTTTTTTCTTTTATGGAGGGTTGCGCTCTGTCGCAACCTCTTCGGTGGACAAAAAAAAGAGCCACCGGATTTCCGGTGGCTCTTTTACGTCTCAATCGACGTCCCTAATCAGATCAGGGAACCGGGACCGTCACCCGCAGGAAGGCCGGTGAGACCGCAGGTGCCTGGAGCGTGACTTCGTTCGTGCCATCGGCCTTGGGCCAGTTCTCTATAGCGTTTGTCCAAGCCAGTACGCTCAACAGGTTCGAAGACCACTGGATGGTGTAGTTATTCTGCGCGCTAGCTGAACCAATCCACTTGAGGATCGGGAAGCCATTGCTATAGGTTGAGCTGACGATGATCAATTTCGACGACCAATTAGTCGGTGAGGTTCCCGTGACCCATTCCTGCCAATTAGTCACGCCATCGCTGTCATCATCAGCCAACGCCACTGCATCCCATGTTGTGTTGGTGCTGTTAGTGCTCAGCCCGCTGGTCTCCATCCAGGAAACTGGCACACCATTGGTCGCGTACAACGGGCCCTCGGGGAAGGTCACTTCATTCGTTCCTACCACCATATCGTCCAGCATTCCGCTCCCGGAGAGAATAATGCGGTGAAGCTGCAAATCGCCGTCATACCACTTCGGGCTCACGAACCACTGCCCATCTTTATCGGTGCCGACGTCAGGAGAAACATAACCTTCCGGGGAATTGATATAGCTGCCGTTGACGCCGATTTTGAACATGGACATTGAGTTTGCGATATCGTAGTTCATGACTACAGTCAGGCGGCACCAACTGCCGGTTGTCAATGGAACAGCATTCGTAAGGATCGTCCATTGGGTTAAAACAGGAGGCCCGGGGAAGGGCGCATCCATAACGCCATGATAGATGTTTAGATAACCATTTGTGTCAATGTAGACAGATACTTGTGAATTAGTCACGGCACCCATCTGGTCTGCGGTTGGGCGCTCCTCGCAGAACGACGGCTTGATCATCGTGTCAATCGCCGCAACCGTGATGCTTGTGCCGTTAAATTCATTCGTAATGGTTCCTTCACTGAATGCCATCACCTTGGTATGTTCTGCAGACTGAACTGCATAACCTTTCGAAGGAGGCGTATATGTCAAATTGCTCACCACTGCGATCGCCGTATTGGCGTCGCCCTGCCAGACCGAACCGACCATGTTGGAGCCCGGTGCATAATTTTCGAACGTTTCTGTGTACGGTACGGGCTTCTGAGCCATACTTACCGATGCTACTGCGCATAAAACTGATACAATCACTGGAAAACTTTTTTTCATAACGCCCCTCTCGATAAATGAGTTTTAACAAACCTTTACATTAAACATAATACTACTGTGCCATGGAAAATGTCAACAGCGGGAACAGCGTTTTTTAGAAAAGTTTTTACCCTGGGCAATAATGAACTGCAGCCCAAACGGTGCAGGATCCTCCATTCAATGGAGGGCGCTGCTGCTCCCCTGAGATTCGCCGAAGGGGCTTTGAAGCAAAACCCTCATTTCTCGATTTCCTGATTAGTGGGAACCCCGGTCGGGAGCCAGGTCATTCATTGAATATTCTGCAGCAAAAGTCCCATTAACTAGAGCGAAGCGCAGGTGGCAGCCGACGTCCCCGGCGGCTGATTGCCGACCGGTGCGTAGAATCGTTCGCCGGGACGTCGAACGCCACCTTGCCGAAGTCAAAATGAGGTCTTTTCGTGAAAACCTAAGGACTGGACCTTGTTTCAAGATAGTTGAAGTCTGGCGCGATCGACGTCTTATTCATGCGCGACTACGGGGAAACGAGCCTTTTCAGCGCGCTGCTCACCTGATAACCCGGCTAAAAACTGTCCAGAAACGTCTTGTCAAACCTGCTGGATGAAATAGACTGCCATATAAAGCTTAAACGACATATTTAAAGAGAGGGTGGAAATGATGAAAAAACGGCGATTTAAAGGGTTTACATTGATCGAAATGCTGGTGGTTATTGCGATTATTCTTGTACTGGCGGCCATACTTTATCCAGCGTTAAGTAAAATGAGGGAGTACGGGCGTGGTGTAAGATGCGCGTCCAACCTACGCCAACTTCAGATAGCATCCTTAAATATGGCTAGCCAAACTGGCCATCTTCCGTATTCAGCCAGTTGGATGGAGGATCAAAGTGATGGTACAAAAAAGCATATTCCAGGCTGGGTGGCTTGGTATAACCAATTGCCGGGCGCTACCGCAGCCGGGAATAACGCTTGGTATGATGCGGACGGATATAAGTCGATAACAAATGGAGCGCTCTGGACATATGTCAAAGGTGACGCTGTATATCTGTGTCCTACATTTGCCATGAAGAGCGTTTGCGGTCAGAACTCGCCCAGGCGCAGTTATGGGATGGTGACGAATATGAACGTCAGTGGGGCCAACATTTTAAATCTAACAGCCGTGTCGACTATGCTTTATTGCGATGATAAAGGGCTTCTTCCGAATGCCGGACAAGACACCGATCCACAGTGCGGCACCAATGAAGTAGGAACATTTCACCAAGGCAAAGGGAACGCCGTCTATCTGGATGGGCACGTCGAGCGTCTATAAAAAAGCGGGAAAGTCCTTATAAAACGCCCTTCAAAAAAAAACATTAAAATTTCAAACAGCGATTATTGACAGTTGAAGGGGTAAGGGCTATAACTTTCCCAGCAATCGAGACAAGAGTCTCTGAAACGAACGACACAAGCGCCGATTCCGGTCGGCTAGACGAGAGTAGAGATCGACCGGGGTTTGGTAGTTTTTTGTGTCTTGATCTTTGAAAACAGAATAACCTGCAAGACACACTTCGATTCGGAAGTGATGTGATTTGTTAAGCAACTGTTCTGGTTCTGTCTGCGAAAGCAGGTAGGACGAAACTAAGATAGTCAAACTCCAATGGCTTAGGAATAAGTCGTTGGTGTAATTTTTTCGGAGAGTTTGATTCTGGCTCAGAACGAACGCTGGCAGCGTGGATTAGGCATGCAAGTCGAACGAGAGTTTTGGATGTAGCAATACAAACGAGACGAGAGTGGCGGAAGGGCGAGGAACGCGTGGGTAATCTACCTCCTGGTTAGGGATAACCCGCCGAAAGGTGGGCTAATACCCAATACGATGGTCTGCCGCATGGTGGATTGATCAAAGACGGGGAACCGTAAGGTCCTGTCGCCGAGAGAGGAACCCGCGTCCTATCAGCTTGTTGGTGAGGTAACGGCTCACCAAGGCTTACGGGTAGCTGGTCTGAGAGGATGGTCAGCCGCACTGGGACTGAGACACTGCCCAGACTCCTACGGGAGGCTGCAGTCGAGGATCATTCGCAATGGGCGCAAGCCTGACGATGCGACGCTGCGTGGAGGATGAAGGCCTTCGGGTCGTAAACTCCTGTCATTCGGGAACAATAAATTGTCTATTAATACTAGATGAAATTGATAGTACCGGAAGAGGAAGCCACGGCTAACTCTGTGCCAGCAGCCGCGGTAATACAGAGGTGGCAAGCGTTGTTCGGATTTACTGGGCGTAAAGGGTGCGTAGGTGGTATGGTATGTCGGGCGTGAAAGCTCATCGCTCAACGGTGAAATGTCGTCCGAAACTACCAAACTAGAGTGCAGGAGAGGAGAGCGGAATACTTGGTGTAGCGGTGGAATGCGTTGAGATCAAGTAGAACACCGGTGGCGTAGGCGGCTCTCTGGAATGTAACTGACACTGAGGCACGAAAGTTGGGGGAGCAAACAGGATTAGATACCCTGGTAGTCCCAACCCTAAACGGTGTACACTTGTTGTAGGGGGAATTGACCCCCCCTGTGACGGAGCTAACGCGTTAAGTGTACCGCCTGGGGAGTACGGTCGCAAGATTAAAACTCAAAGAAATTGACGGGGGCCCGCACAAGCGGAGGAGCATGTGGCTTAATTCGATGCAACGCGAAGAACCTTACCAGGGCTTGACATGTAGCTGGACGTCCCGAGAAACCGGGATTCCTTCGAGGCTGCTACACAGGTGCTGCATGGCTGTCGTCAGTTCGTGCCGTGAGGTGTTGGGTTAAGTCCCGCAACGAACGCAACCCCTGTATTTAGTTGCCACCACCGGTGATGAATCGGTGAGCACTCTAGATAGACTGCCCGTGATAAGCGGGAGGAAGGTGGGGATGACGTCAAGTCAGTATGGCCTTTATGCCCTGGGCTGCACACGTGCTACAATGGTCGGTACAGAGGGAAGCCAAACCGCGAGGTGGAGCAAATCCCGCAAAACCGGCCCCAGTTCAGATTGGAGGCTGCAACTCGCCTCCATGAAGTTGGATTCGCTAGTAATGGCGCATCAGCTACGGCGCCGTGAATACGTTCCCGGGCCTTGTACACACCGCCCGTCACATCATGAAAGCCGTCTGCACCCGACGTTACTGCTTTAACCCGCAAGGGAAATAGGTACCTAAGGTGTGGGTGGTGATTGGGATGAAGTCGTAACAAGGTAGCCGTAGGGGAACCTGCGGCTGGATCACCTCCTTTCTAAGGAGAATCCCAACCCGCTGATTGGTTGGGATACGGTCAATGCAAGCTTTACACCTACTCCGGGGTAAAGCAAATGCTACACAGTATAGTAAGCTGGCAAATCACATCACTTCTGTATCGAGGTAAGTTTCTGCAGGTTGTTTAACAGAATAGGCGGCACGGATGAATCCGCCAGGTTTTAACCGGTCTGGGGGCATAGCTCAGTTGGTAGAGCACGAGCTTTGCAAGCTCGGGGTCACCGGTTCGAACCCGGTTGCCTCCACTTTTGGGCGTGTAGCTCAGTTGGTTAGAGCGCGTCCCTGATAAGGACGAGGTCCCCGGTTCGATTCCAGGCACGCCCACCATTCTTGTTGAAATTGGTGTTTGAGATCTAAGATTTCAAATCTGAGATTAATTTCTGAGATTTTAAATCTTGAATCTTAAACGATTCTGTTGTGTTCTTTGAAAACTGAATAGAGATGGGTAATGTTAATGAATTGAGCCAAAGGTAAAGATCAAATTTATTTGGTCAAGCTTTTAAGGGCGCACAATGGATGCCTTGGCATCAGCAGGCGATGAAGGACGTGGTAAGCTGCGATAAGCTTCGGGGAGTGGCAAACACACTTTGATCCGGAGATTTCCGAATGGGGAAACCCAGTTAGCGTAATGGCTAGCTATTCCGATCTGAATACATAGGGTCGGAAAGCGACATCAGGGGAAGTGAAACATCTCAGGTACCCTGAAGAATAGAAAACAAATTAGTGATTCCCTAAGTAGTGGCGAGCGAAAGGGGAACAGTCTAAACCAACCGGTTTACCGGATGGGGTTGCGGGACTTCGATATGAGACTGCAGAGAGTAGCAGAAAGATCTGGAAAGATCTTCCATAGAAGGTGAAAGACCTGTACGCGAAACTCCGAGCAGCTCTAGAAGTATCCCAAGTAGGACGGAACACGTGGAACTCCGTCTGAATCTGGGGGGTCCATCCTCCAAGACTAAATACTAGCTGATGACCGATAGTGAACCAGTACCGTGAGGGAAAGGTGAAAAGTACCCCTGTAGGGGAGTGAAATAGTACCTGAAATTGTGTGCCTACAAGCTATGGTAGCCTGTCGCAAGATGGGTGGCCGTTTGCCTTTTGCATAATGAGTCTGCGAGTTAATGTATGTAGCAAGGTTAATCTCTCTCTGAGAGAGGAGCCGAAGCGAAAGCGAGTGCGAAATGCGCGTTCAGTTGCATGCGTTAGACCCGAAGCCAAGTGAGCTACTCATGGGCAGGATGAAACCTCAGTAACATGAGGTGGAGGTCCGAACTAGTGAATGTTGAAAAATTCTTGGATGACCTGTGAGTGGGAGCGAAAGACTTAACAAACTTGGTGATAGCTGGTTCTCCTCGAAATACCTTGAGGGATAGCCTGCACGAATGCAATCATCGGAGGTAGAGCACTGAATGGACTAGGGCCCTTACCGGGGTATCAACGCCAATCAAACTTCGAATGCCGATGACGTCACGTGTGGAGTCACACTGCGGGGGATAAGCTTCGTAGTGGAAAGGGAAACAGCCCGAATCGCCAGCTAAGGCCCCAAAATGCCGATTAAGTGATTAAGGATGTGAGATTGCTGAGACAGCGAGGATGTTGGCTTAGAGGCAGCCACCATTTAAACAGTGCGTAATAGCTGACTCGTCGAGTGATCTCGCGCCGAAAATGATTGGGACTAAAATCGGCTGCCGAAGCTGCGGGCTTTCTTCTGGTTCGCCAGAATTAAGCGGTAGAGGAGCGTTCTGTATGGCTTGAAGCGGGAGCGTGAGCGACCGTGGACTGTACAGAAGTGATTATGCAGACATGAGTAACGAAAAGACGGGTGAGAATCCCGTCCGCCGAAATCCTAAGGTTTCCTGGGGAAGGTTCGTCCGCCCAGGGTTAGTCGGTCCCTTAGCCAAGGCCGAAAGGCGTAGGTGATGGACATCAGGTTCAATATTCCTGAACTACGTAGTAGCGTTAAGAGCAATGGAGTAACGCAGGAAGCTAGGTTAGCCAGCTTATGGATGTGCTGGTTTAAACCCACAGGAGGTTCTGACAGGAAAACCCGTCAGAACAACTCTGAGGGGAATGAGACGCGGAGTCTACGGACAATGCGGATTAATCGATGCTACGCTGCCAAGAAAAACTTCTAGCGAGCAAATGCGTAACCGTACTAAAACCGACACAGGTGGGATAGTAGAATATACTAAGGCGCGCAAGAGAAATCTCGTTAAGGAACTCGGCACAATAGCCCCGTAACTTCGGGAGAAGGGGTCCTCCCCTGAGTCATTCGCAAGATGAAGCTTAAGGGAGGCGCAGTGAATGGGCCCAGGCGACTGTTTAACAAAAACACAGCACTCTGCTAACTCAATAGAGGATGTATAGGGTGTGACGCGTGACCAATGCCGAAAGGTTAAGGCAAGAGGTTAGCCGCAAGGCGAAGCTTCGACCCGAAGCCCCGGTGAATGTCGGCCGTAACTATAACGGTCCTAAGGTAGCGAAATTCCTTGTCGGGTAAGTTCCGACCTGCACGAATCGCGTAACGATCTGGGCACTGTCTCAACGAGAATCTTGGTGAAGTTGTAATTCCGGTGAAGATGCCGGATACCCGCAGCAGGACGGAAAGACCCCATGAACCTTTACTGTAATCTGATATTGGGATCTGGTTTGTCATATGTAGCATAGCTGGGAGGCTGTGAAGCTTGGTCGTTAGGCCAGGTGGAGCCATCAGTGAAATACCAGTTTTGACAAGGCGGATTTCTAACCTCAAGCCGTGAATCCGGCTGGGGGACCGTGTCAGAGGGTCAGTTTGACTGGGGCGGTTTCCTCCCAAAAGATAACGGAGGAGTTCGAAGGTTCCCTCAGCATGGTTGGCAATCATGCTTCGAGTGCAAAGGCATAAGGGAGCTTAACTGCGAGACCTACAAGTCGAGCAGGTGCGAAAGCAGGACTTAGTGATCCGGTGGTTGCTTGTGGTAGCGCCATCGCTCATCGGACAAAAGGTACTCTGGGGATAACAGGCTTATCGCTGCCAAGAGTTCACATCGACGCAGCGGTTTGGCACCTCGATGTCGGCTCATCGCATCCTGGGGCTGGAGAAGGTCCCAAGGGTTTGGCTGTTCGCCAATTAAAGCGGTACGCGAGCTGGGTTCAAAACGTCGTGAGACAGTTTGGTCCTTATCCGCTGTGGGCGTAGGAGATTTGAGGAAAACATTCCTTAGTACGAGAGGACCGGGAATGACGTACCTCTGGTGTTCCAGTTGTTCCATCCTAGGAGCATCGCTGGGTAGCTATGTACGGAAAGGATAAGCGCTGAAAGCATCTAAGCGCCAAGCCTCTTCCAAGATTGGATCTCCCCTCCGCAAGGAGCTAAAGGCAGGTTGAAGACTACGACCTTGATAGGCTGGAGGTGTAAGGCCCGTGAGGGTTTCAGCTGACTAGTACTAATCAGCCGTGTGGCTTGACTTTATTTTGACCTTACCTTTGACTTAATTTCTTTTCTTACCCATCTCTATTTTTACTTTATCTGGATTTTTCCGGTGACCATGGCGAGAAGGTAACACCCGTTCCCATACCGAACACGGAAGTGAAGGGTCTCAGCGGCGATGGTACTAGAGCTTTGGCTTTGGGAGAGTAGCACGTTGCCGGATTTTTTTTCGAGGGCTTGTGAGTAACATCACAAGCCCTTTTTTATTGCACCAACACAGTTTCAGAGCTATAGATCAAATAAAGGCGTTGAATTTTCTTCTGGAGGGCGAACCTCGTGTGAGCCGCGTGAAAAGAAAGAACTTAATGAGTAGAATTTTTTATACTGCTATTTTCATCTCTTCTCTGTCGCTTACGTGCTTTTCCGCCCCTGTCCTCTCTAATCAAAATGACCCACTTATGAATACTAACTCTGCAATAGCAATGTTCGGCTCCGGCTGCTTCTGGTGCTCTGAAGCCGTTTTTCAACGCATCCCCGGTGTGACTTCAGTTAAATCCGGATATTCCGGTGGGAAAACCAAAAACCCGACTTACAAGCAGGTTTGCACAGGTGATACCGGTCATGCAGAAGTTATTCAAATTTCATATGACCCTCAAAAAGTCTCGTATGAAAATTTATTGGATACTTTCTGGCTGAGCCATGATCCCACGACTTTGAACCGACAAGGAGCTGATATTGGGACCCAGTATCGCTCTGTGATTTTTTATTATGATGATATTCAAAAAAACGCAGCAGAAAAATCAAGGCTGTCGCTTGATAAGTCAGGAAAACTCAAGGCCCCCGTGGTCACTCAGATCGTCCCAGCCGCCGAATTTTATCCCGCCGAGGACTATCATGCGGATTATTATAATAAAAATAAGTCCGCTCCTTACTGCCGTTTTGTCATTGCCCCGAAACTCGAGAAATTAAAAAAGTAATTTTATTTTGGAGTGCGGCGGCTTGACGCCGCTTTGTTCCGGCGCGGCTTGACGCGCCGATTATATCGCAGCCCCTCAAGCTGGGCCGAGTAAAAGCGGTCTCAAGCTCAGCACTCCCGTATTTTAGTTCTATGAATCCTCCTCCATGGTCATTATTACGCCAAGTTGCTACCGAGGAAACTGCCCGACTCATTAGCAGGCTCCCTTCTCAAATCAGGGCGAATATTCAGAAAATTCCAATAATTTTTGAAAAATTTCCAAACTCCGCACTAGTTGCCGATGGGGTAGAGGCGGATGTAATGGGCTTATTTGTCGGAGATGACTACCCTCATGAGTCGTGTGACCCAATGCCAACGGAAATTTATTTATTTCTTAATAATATTTGGGATGAAGCTCATTCCGAAATGTCTGTTTTTCGCGCGGAGGTCCGGAATACTCTTTTGCATGAATGGGGGCATTATTTGGGACTTGATGAAGAAGAATTGAATGATCGGGAACTGTAGAATATATCCAGGGCAGACGCATCTAAATTTCTATTATTCCGGCCTTTCTGGCTCAAATATTCAGGAGGAAAGGCCTTTTTTGGAGTGCGGCGGCTTGACGCCGCTTTGATTTCGGCGCGGCTTGACGCGCCGTGCTCTCGGCCTGTCAAGCCAGGCCTTATGAAAGCGGCGTCAAGCCGCCGCACTCCAAATTGGCGTTGCCAAATAGAGTCAAAATGGCCAGAAATCTGGGATTTAGATGCGTCTGACCTGAGAAATTTTTACGCATCTATTGACGCCATTATAGAGATGGTATAGGCTTTACAAATATCAGTTGCAGGTATCTGGCTGACTAATGGTAATTAATCAAAAAGGAGTTCGATTATGTGTAAGCTGTTCCGAAAAGTTAAAGGGTTTACGTTGATTGAGTTGTTGGTGGTTATTGCCATTATCGGCATCTTGGCCGGATTGCTTACCCCTGCGCTGTCGAGTGCCCGTGAAAAAGGGCGACGAGCTGTTTGTGCCAATAACGAGAAACAAATCGTTTTGTTCCTCAAAATGTATGCAGGTGATAATGCAGAAAAGTACCCTTCTACGAGTCTGACTAATTTGTTCGGATCATATGTCAAGGCGGGTGATTTGGGGATTTTTGTTTGTCCGTCTTCGAAGGCCACGAAAATATCGACCTTTGCCGGATTTGGCGCTGGTAACAGTGCCTATGCTTATGGTGGTGCGAAACAGGACGAATCGTCCGCCTCGGGATCACCTATTGTGTGGGATAAAGTGAGCTCGGATCCTACTGCGGCGCTAGCCATTCCTTCCGATACTGTTTGGGGTGGAAATCATCAGAATGAAGGTGGGAACGTTGGATTCATTGGAGGGCAAGTTCAATGGTTCACCAGGCAGGGTAGCGACACTAACTCGACAACTATTTCTTATTTGGCTAAGCAGGTGACGAATACTACTTTTTGGACTACAGACGCAAGCCTGTTTTGATCCACGCATCTGAGTGAATCTAGCTTTGAATTGATCTGGCCGGGGACATGAAAATGTCTCCGGCTTTTTCTTTGCCCGTTTGATGTTCTCCTCTTCAAATCTTTCCCCATGATTGCCAAAGTTGTAGTTGATGTTGCCGTTGACAAGCAGTTCGACTACCTGTTGCCCTGACTGCTCGACATCAAGCGTGGATCTCGCAAGGGAGGGGCGTGACGTGCCCCTCCCTCGTAAACTACTTTGTCTGTTTCTCCTTTTCATCCAGAATTGATTTCCAGAATATCCGGCCATTCGGATCCTGACGGATGGACTCAGCTTTCTCTTCCGGCATCCACGCGTTTCCCTCCCATGCAATGAATTCCCTCTTGAATGGCGGGGTCTTCTGTTCCAGTTTGTTTAAACGCAAGTTCTGCTTCGTCATACTTCCTCTCTTCTTTCATTGTTTTTTACTGTCTGTTCAAGAGCCACCAATCGGCGCTCAAAATCTTCCAACTCCCGAACCTTTAAGGCGTGGCCGAGAATGTCATTGCAAATCAACCGTCGCAGGCGGTCGTCTTCCGTATCCAGCAGTTCAGCAAGTTCCGCCATGGCCCGGGTGGCATGGGTTTTGACGGAATCCATGGTCTCGGAAAGAACTGTATCGCGTTGCCGTGCAAGTTCAGCGCGGAAAACGGGATCTTTCAACCAGCGATGCGCTGTCGAGCGGCCCACACCAGCAGCCCTGCAGGCCGCTTGGATGTCAGGATTAGTGACAAGCTCAACTAACAGTTGCTGCTGTCGCAAGGTCAACCCTGTGACAGTTTCAGTATCAAGATCGGGCGATTCATCCATCGTATTCTCTCCTTTTTCTGTTTTGTTTTCGTTTGCTGCCTCCATTATATGTGTGGAAATCAACGGCCTGGATGGAACTTGAAGCGTTCCTATATAAGGATCTATGGCCATAGGCACTAAGATAAGACAGTCCAACCCATCTTAATCTTAATCGTAATCTGCTGCCCCAGAGAGGCTTGTGATATATAATGTTTCTAATACATTGCCGCGCAACAACTTGAGTTTGATGTGCTGGCGGATGACATTCTGTATCCGTGTACCAGTTTGTGCCATTATGTGCCACGTATTCAGGCCGCCAGAAATCAACCACCCATTTTTTACGATTATTTTCGCGCTTTAACGAAAAATCAACGGATCAACAACCAACTTGTTTATGAAAGATGAGGGGTGTATCTTCCAGTTTAGTCATGCGACTTTTGGACATAGAAAAAAAGGCATTAGCCCATGCCCTCAACGGTGTGGAGGGCGTGGCTTATCTTTATGGCTCTCGAACCGATCCTTTAGGCAAGGGCGGGGATATTGATTTACTGGTCTTTTCCCATGTGGATTCTCCCTACCGGCTATCTCAAAAAATTTCCGTGCGCTTCCGCATGGAATGCGATGAGAAAATAGATGTGTTGGTTGTTAACCCGGAGCGCATTTCGGAAGAACAGAAGCCGTTTTTAGAGCTTATCAAGCGGGAGGCGTTGCTCATTCAATGAATACAGCGGAACAGATCGAGGTCACAAAACGGGACTTGGGTAAGGTAATGGACGCGATGGCGCTGGTTCAGGCATCCTTAAATAAACTCGCTCCTTATGAAGAGACGCGACATTACAGCGCAGATGAAAGTGAACCGTATGATGCTTTGAGTGACCGGTTCATTCGCTCGGTTGAGGTGAGTCTTAAATTTTTCAGAAGCTATGAGCGCCTTCAGTTCGCCGAGGAATCGGACACACTTCGTGACCGGCTTAACCGGATGGAGAAGCTGAAGGTAATTACCTCTGTTGAGCGCTGGTTCAATATGCGTGATGTGCGAAATCGGATTGTGCATGATTATTTGCCGAACGAAACCAAGCAGATGTATGATGATGTCATGGGAGATTTTGCCAAGGAACTATCCTTCCTGGTCGAAAAAATTCGACAAATAAAGTTTTGATTTGCTCGAATCTTTTTCCTTTGAACGTTTCACCCCATGATTGCCAAAGTTGTAGTTGATGTTGCCGTTGACAAGGAATTCGACTACCTGATCCCTGACTCTTTGACTGCTCAAGTCAAGCTTGGATCCAGAGTCAATCTCTCCTTTGGCCCCCGCAAGACCCAGGGTTACGTTGTTGGGTTTAGTCAATCTTCGGCACACCCTAAGCTCAAAGCCATTGAGTCGGTTGTGGGGGAGAAACCGTATATCGCAGAAAGCCTCCTTAAACTCGCCCGCTGGATGGCGGACTATTACTGTGCGCCTGTTGAATTGGCCGTGCAGGCGGTTCTGCCAGGGGCGGTACGGAATCAAGCCGCGAAGTTTAAAGAGCAGTTGTTTGTGGAGTTGGTGGCGGAGAAATTCGATCAACCCATCATTAACACCCTCACCCCAACCCTCTCCCCTGAAGGGAGAGGGAGTAGTGCGCATGAACTCCCTCTCCCTTCAGGGGAGAGGGCGGGGGTGAGGGTCTCTTCCCCCAAATTAGTCCGCTTAAAATCCCCCAAACAAGCTGCTGTTCTTGATTTCCTTCAGACCCGTGGCGGAATGTTCCTTCATGACCTCATCAAGCTTTCCGATTCCGATGCGGCCACGGTGCGTGCTTTGGAAAAAAAAGGAGTGGTCCGCATCAATAAACAGGCGGCCTTGCGTGACCCCTTCGCCAATCACACGATCTTGCGTACCGAGCCCCTCGCCTTAATGCCCGGACAGGCCGTGGCGCTAGAGGTGGTCAAGCAGGCGATTGATAAGCCTTCCGTCATCCTCCTCCACGGCGTCACCGGGAGCGGTAAGACGGAAGTCTACCTGCAAGCCATTGATCATGCCTTGAATCAGGGAAAAGGGGCGATTGTGTTAGTCCCGGAAATCTCATTGACCCCCCAGACGATTGAGCGCTTCCGTAGCCGGTTTGGGGACACCATCGCGGTACTCCATAGTCACTTGTCCTCCGGAGAACGTCATGATGAATGGCATCGAATCCATTCGGGGGCGGCCCAGATCGTGGTAGGGGCTCGATCTGCTGTTTTTGCACCTATCGTTAATCTCGGGCTTATTGTGGTGGACGAGGAGCATGAGCACACTTATAAGCAGGAGGAGATGCCCCGTTATCATGCCCGCGATGTAGCGGTCATGCGGGGGCATTTTGAAAAATGTGCGGTACTGCTGGGTTCGGCCACCCCGGCGCTTGAATCCTTCGCCAACGCGAAAAATGGCAAGTATCAACTGGTTGAAATGATGAACCGGGTGGATCATCGCGCGATGCCTCACATGCGTATTGTGGATATGCGGCAAGAAGCGGAGCGCACAGGCCGGCTGTCCATTTTTTCTCGCGACCTTGTGGATGCGGTTCGTAAGCGTATTGACAAGGCTGAACAGGTGATTTTATTCCTAAATCGCCGCGGTTATGCTTCATCATTGGTGTGCCCCAAGTGCGGCCTGGTCGCTAAATGCAATGAATGTAGCATTGCCATGACCTATCATCGGCACGATGAGACGCTCAAATGCCATATATGCGGTGCGATTCAAGGGGTGCCTGATCGTTGCCCGGGATGTCAGGATCCGGCTATTAAATTTGCCGGAATTGGCACCCAAAGAGTGGAGGTGGCTGTCGGAAAGCTGTTTCCAAAAGCTCGAATTGCCCGCATGGATGCTGATGCGACTCGAGGGAAGGATTCACATCGACGAATCCTGAATGAATTCAAGACTGGTAAAATTGACATACTGGTTGGTACACAAATGATCGCCAAAGGGTTGGATTTTCCGAATGTGACACTGATAGGGGTGCTTAACGCTGATATGAGCCTTCATATGCCGGATTTCCGGGCTAGTGAACGTACTTTTCAGCTTTTAACGCAGGTGGCTGGGCGGGCTGGGCGTGGTGAGATTCCTGGGGAAGTGATTGTGCAGACCTCAACCCCATTTCACCAGGCGATTCAAGCGGCGCGGCGATTGGACTATGATGGCTTCTGTGACCAGGAGAATGAGTTCCGGCGCGAACTGGGTTATCCCCCTTTTGGGCATTTAGTTTGTGTGGGAATCAAGGGAATGGACCAGATTAAGGTGACGAAGGCGGCGGAACAGTTTGCCGCCCAGCTTCAACCATTGCTTTCCTCCAAGGTGATTGTGAGTGGGCCGGCTCCTGCCCCCCTTGAGAAAGCAAAGGGTCAATTCCGGCATCAGATCATGCTACGGGCTCCGACGACCAAGGCCATTACGGAATCGTTAAAGGTGGTCGCCCGTGAATTCCGCTGGCCCTCCGGCGTCTCCGTATACATCGACGTTGATGCTGTCTCGTTAATGTAGGGGAAATAGTTCTTGGTTGTCTGTTATTGGTATTGGATTTTGATGTGTGAGCAGTTATTTTAGCCGGACAGAGGTAATTGATATGCAGAATAATAAGTTTTATGTAACGACCCCGATTTACTATGTAAATGACAGGCCCCATATCGGGCATGCGTATACCACGATTCTGGCTGATGTTCTGGCCCGGTACCATCGGCTATTGGGTGTGCCCACCTTTTTCCTTACGGGCTCAGATGAACACGGGCAGAAGGTTCAGCAGGCGGCCGAGAAGGGCGGCGTGAGCCCTCAGCAACATGCCGACACCACGGTCGTAAGATTTCAGGAATTGTGGAAAAAACTCGAAATTACAAATGATGACTTCATTCGTACTACCGAGGCCCGCCATAAAGATGTCGTGCAGAAAATCTTCCAGGATTTGTACGAGCGAGATGAAATATACCGGTCGGAATATGACGGCTGGTATTGCGTCCCTTGTGAGCGATTCTTCATGGAGAAGGATTTGGACAATGGCGCCTGTCCTGATTGTAAGCGGCCCGTGGAGCGAATCCGCGAGTCCAATTATTTCCTAAGAATGAGCAAATATCAGGAGTGGCTCATTCAGTATATTCAAGAGCATCCCAAATTCATTCAACCTGATTTCCGGCGGAATGAAACCCTCGGGTTTCTTCGTAAAAAGCTTACCGATCTCTGTGTTTCCAGGCCAAAGAGTCGCCTGAGTTGGGGCATTGAGCTGCCTTTTGATAAGGATTTTGTTGCCTATGTCTGGTGCGATGCCCTGACGAATTATATCAGTGCCGTGGGATATCTGTCTGATGATGAGAAATTCAAAAAGTGGTGGCCTGCTTCCTATCACCTGATCGGCAAAGACATTTTGACGACCCACACGGTCTATTGGCCCATCATGCTTAAGGCCATGGGGGTTGAGCTTCCAGAAACCGTTTTCGCCCATGGCTGGTGGCTGATGGGGGACGCCAAGATGAGCAAAACGACCGGGAATGTCGTCGACCCGATGCAATTTGTGGATCAATACGGAGTGGATGCTTTCCGCTATTTTTTGATGGCGGAAATGGTGCTGGGCCAGGATGCCAGCTTCACTGAGGATGCCTTTATCCGTCGCTATAATGCGGATCTAGCCAATGACCTTGGTAATATGCTTAGTCGGCTGATCAAGATGATCAGCACCTACACCGGGGGTGTATTACCCGCGCCGGATGTCACTGGTGAGGATGAACTCACGCTCCGTTCCGCCGCTCTTGAGGCCGCCGGCACCATGGAAACGATGATTACCAATATGCGTATCGACATGGGGCTGACAGCTGTTGCCAATGTGGTGCGTGCGGCCAATCGTTATCTTGAAAAGAAACAGCCATGGACGTTGGCGAAGCAGGAGGATAAACGGCCTTTGCACACGGTGCTTTACACCGCTGCGGAAACTTTGCGTATTGTGAGCGGTTTGCTGTATCCGGTTATGCCTGGCAAGATGAGCGAATTGCGGATGACGCTGGGAATTCAGGAGACTGTTCCGGATATCCGATCGCTTAAAGACTGGGGCCTGTTAAAGCCCGGAACCCGCTTGGGAGAGATGCAGTCTCTCTTCCCTCGAATTATGCCTGTCGTGGCACAGGCGGCCCCTGTGGCTCCTCCTGCAGTTGCTGTTGCCCCTACTGGCGTGGCGTTGGTGGAGTATGTGGATTTTCAGAAGATACAGTTGCGAACAGCTAAAATCCTGGTGGCAGAAAAAGTCGCGGGTGCTGATAAGTTACTGAAGCTTCAAATTGAGTTGGGCGGAGAAAATCGGCAACTGGTGGCTGGAATTGCGCAGCATTACGAACCCGAAGTTCTGATCGGGAAAACCGTGGTGGTGGTGGCAAACCTCAAGCCCGCGACCATTCGCGGCGTGGAATCGAATGGGATGTTGTTGGCCGCCAGTGTGGGGAAAAACTTAAAGCTGATCACGGTTGATGGTGAGTTTCCGTCAGGTGCCGTGGTGAAATGAGAAGGAATAAGTTATGACAGACAATGAAGTATTAAACGTCTTTCTTGAAACCAAAGCCCTTTTGAAGGGGCATTTTGAGCTCCGGTCGGGTTTACATAGCGATCAGTTCTTTCAATGCGCCAAGGTGCTTCAGCAGCCCCGTATTGCGGCTCGTTTGTGTGAGGCCCTGGTCATGAAGGTGCGGCTTGAAAATCCGGGACTGCATGTGGACGGCGTGATTGCGCCGGCCATGGGGGGGCTATTTGTTGGACATGAAGTAGCCAAGACGCTGGGAGTAGTCTCGATTTTTGCGGAGAAGCATGAGGGCGCCCTGGTGTTGCGGCGCGGGTTCGAGATTCCAAAAAATGCTTCATTTGTGGTGGCTGAAGATGTCATTACCCGGGGCGGGCGTGTGCAGGAGACCATTGATATCGTCGAAGGTCGCGGTGGTAAAGTGGTCGCAGTTGCGGTGCTGGTGGATCGGAGCGGGGGTAAAGCGAGGTTTGTGCCACCCCTGACCAGTTTACTGCAGATGGAGCCCGTTACCTTTGAGCCTGCGAAATGCCCTTTGTGTGCACAGAAGATTCCGCTCGAACATCCTGGATCTTAAGCAACGGAGGGAATTCACTATTCAGAACATTGGCCACGAGCGACCGGGTAGTTGCATTCGGATAGACAATAAAAAAGGGCAGGACAATAAAGTCCTGCCCTTTTGATTGCCGGGGGAGGTTAGTTCGACAACCGACCGCCGACACCCTTCACATTCTTATCGATCGCCTTGGCTGTCAATTTCGGACGCAATGCGCGCACGGCGGCACCCGCCTGCCACATTTCCGATTCATGGATCTCAGCCAACTTCTTGGCAAGATACTTCTGGTAGTCTTTACCGCCGCAGTCACGAAGGACTTCACGTGTTTCCTGCCCGACTTTGACCGATTGGTAAAGTTTCTTGAAAACAGGAAGATTAGCTTTGTGGAAGATGGGGCGCCATTTCAGCGCGCCATGCTGGGCTGTAACAGAGCAGTTCTGATACATCCAGTCCATGCCATTTTCATCAACGAGCCGGATGAGGCTTTGGGTCAATTCCTCAACGGTTTCATTGAAGGCCTCGCTGGGGGAATGATCGTTGGCACGCAAGACGTCATACTGAGCTTGCATCATGCCCGCCAAAGCGCCCATCAATACGCCGCGTTCGCCGGTCAGATCACTGCACACTTCCTTTTTGAAGGTTGTGGGGAACAGATAGCCGGAGCCAATGCCAATACCTAGCGCGATGCAGCGCTCGGTGGCGCGCCCGGTGGCGTCCTGCTCAACAGCGAAGCTGGAATTGATGCCAGCACCGGACAGGAAATTGCGGCGGACATTCAGGCCGGATCCCTTGGGCGCAACCATGATGACATCCACATCTTTGGGCGGGATGACCTTCGTTTGATCCTTGTACACGATTGAAAACCCGTGCGAGAAGTAGAGGGCATCACCGGGCTTCAGATTGGCTTTGATGGTCGGCCATACCTGCCGCTGGGCGGCGTCGGAGACCAACAACTGAATGATGGTGGCGCGTTTAACTGCGGTGGGAATATCAAACAATGTTTTCCCAGGCACCCATCCATCCTTACAGGCGCGATCCCAATCCTTTTTGAATTCAGGAGCCTGGCCGATGATGACCTTGAATCCATTGTCCTTAAGGTTCAATGCCTGAGCGGGTCCCTGAACACCATAGCCGATGATGGCGATGGTTTCTTTTGCCAGAACTTTGCGCGCCTTGGCGACGGAAAATTCCTTGCGGGTGACGATGTTTTCTTTCTCTTTTCCGAACGTAATTAATGCCATAATATATTTACTCCTTTTGAAAAGCCAACAAGTGTAGGAGTTTTTAAAGCCACGTCAATCGTAAATACGCAGTTGAAGATTTTGGCGTACCGACTACAATGCGGGCTCAACTTTATCAAGAAAGAGGCAACTATATGGCACGTGTATTCAATTTTGGAGCTGGTCCTGCCGTTCTTCCTGTCGAAGTCCTTGAAGAGGCACAAAGGGAGTTGCTGGATTTTAAGGGATCAGGAATGTCCATTTTGGAGCATAGTCACCGCGGCAAAGAATACGATGCCGTGCATCAGGAAGCGATTGCGAACGTCAGCAAATTGCTTAAGTTGTCTGATGACTACTCAGTCTTGTTTATTCAGGGTGGTGCCAGTATGCAATTTGCCATGGTGCCTATGAATCTGTTGGGGGCGGGGCAATCGGCCGATTATGTCAACTCCGGCACCTGGGCTGATAAGGCTGTTAAAGAAGCCAAATTAATAGGTACGGTCAATGTCATCGCCAATACCGGCAAGGATATTCCCACCCGTGTGCCTAAAAACGAGGATCTGAAATTTACCAAGGGTGCTGCGTATGTGCATATTACCTCCAACGAGACTATTTCCGGAGCTCAGTGGAAGTTGTTCCCTAAGACCGAATCGCCGCTGGTGGCGGATATGTCCTCGGATATTCTATCCCGTCCTTTTGACATCAACCAGTTCGGTTTAATATATGCCGGTGCCCAGAAAAATCTTGGTCCGTCAGGGCTGGCTTTGGTGGTGATGCGGAAAGACCTGGCCGAGCGTGCCCCGGCCAACACACCCACGATGCTCAAATACAAAACGCATATCGAAGAGAACTCCCTTTACAATACCCCGCCGACGTTCGGAATCTACGTCCTGTCGCTGGTAACTCGTTGGATTCTCAAAATGGGGCAAGAGAATCTCTATAAGCAGAATGTTGATAAAGCGGCTAAAATTTACAATGCCCTCGACAGCAGTTCATTTTATAAGGCGACGGCTGTTAAGGAATTCCGGTCCGATATGAATATCACGTTCCGCTTACCCTCGGAAGCCCTTGAGGAAACCTTCATCAAGGAGGCTTCAAAGCAGGGAATGAAGGGATTGAAGGGGCATCGGATGGTGGGTGGTGTTCGCGCTTCCATTTATAATGCCTTCCCCGTTGCCGGCGTGGATGCGCTGGTTGCCTTCATGAAGGAATTTGAGCGTAAGAATGGTTAATGGTTATTCGTTAATAGTTATTGGTTCTTTATGGCCAAAGTTTTGGGGCTTGTCCAAATAACCAATAACTGATAACTAACAACGACTTTACGCACCTGTAGCTCAATTGGATAGAGCGTCAGCCTCCGAAGCTGAAGGTTGCTGGTTCGATCCCGGCCAGGTGCACCATGTCTATTTCGGCGAAATGGCGGCAGGGATAGATTCTGAAATGGTCGATAAGGGGATCCACCCCATACCCTCTGGCGCGGAGATATACATCCAATTTTCGTTGGTGACACCCGTGATCACGGAGATGCCCGGCTTCAATGTGAAGAGTTTTTTTGAAGATTCTGAGGGAGTCAAAAACACCTGAATTTCTGCATCTCCCTGAATGGTTAGCAATTTCTCATTCGTTAAATGCAGCCAGATGCGATCCCTGATACTGGGGCTTTTGCCAAAGCCGCTGCGGCTGATGATGTTGGTTTCCCCAGCCTTGGCGACGTTCTGGGTAGGTGAGTATACGGATTGAGCCGGAGTATGCTCTGCGTGGTAGTGGATGGGGAATGGGCCTGCGGTCAGGATTATAAACTGCATTTTGCGAGTATCAAAGAAGCTCAGGGAGCAGGCTGGAATGGCGGTGAGGGTGCTGCTGACCGGGACAATGGTTTGGTTGAAAACTTGCCGGGAGGGGGTGGTCTCACCCGCCACTGCCTTCAATTCATATACCTTAAGTTCAGGGAGAGGTTTTATGCCGGGCTTTAGATAGATATCCGGCAACAAATCCCCCTCGATCGTGAAAACAACTGTAATTAAATCACCCAGGGCAATATTGAGAGGTATTGGATTGACTGAGAAGGCAAACCGCCCAACAAGCCCGGAGAAATCTGTCGGGCGCCCTGCTTCAGGTAGAGGCTGAATGGATAAATTCAAGGCTTCGATGGGGATACTGGCTGGACGCCTTGATTCCTGCATCATGAAAAATGAACGGGTAGTTTGGATGAAGGTTCCATTAAGGCGAGGGGAGAAGACAACCGATCCAGCTTTAGGGGCTCGCGCCCATGCCCGGAATTTCCGGACCTCGTAGGAGAGCCCTTCAAGTGTAACGTGTTCAATAGGAAGTTCCTGAAATGGATAGAGTTGTAATTGGTCAGGAGCAGGAAGCGCGTCAATTGAAATTTGTGGGGCAAGCGTTTCCCCTGTGATGTGGATGGCCAATGTTACCTGAAAGGCTTCGCCTGCATAGATGGTGGCACGATCGGGAGAAAATCGGGCAAAAAGGGGCGCCGCGGCAAAGGAGGGAAGACACATGGCTAAATAGAGCCAGGAAGCGGCCATCGCTTTTCCAAATTTCTGGTCAAATAGGTGCATGTACGGCATAATCTACACTTCATTTCACGGTGTCAATGGGGAGAATTTCGATTATGATTTTGTATGTGATCATGGAAACTGCAGAGAAGTATTTGGCCGGGAACTGGCAGCGCCCGCGATTGACTTTGGAGGAAACGTCTGGCGATTATTGTTTGATGATCCATTATAAGCAATTGAATTTGAAGATGTTGTCGGTGCTCCGCCCCCGTGCGATCGTCTACAGTGGGTCTTCTACCCCTTTTGAAGAGTATGATGTGCGACAAACTCGTAATTATCGGCAGGTTGTGATGACCTCAGCAATCCCTCAGTTGGGGATTTGTGCCGGACAACAATTAGCTGCGGAATTCTTCGGCTGCACTTTGGGAATCATGCACTTGCTCTCTGAGGAAGAGGCCGATCATAATCCAAAATACCATCCTGGTGAATACAAAGAGTGGGGTGTGTACCCTGTCACTATATTGCAAAAAGACCCCCTGTTTGATGGGCTAGGTAAGATCGTCCGGGTTCAGCAGTTTCATCGCAGTGAAATCAAGGGGATTGGGAGCGAGGTCATCATATTGGCCAGCAGTAAAGCGTGTCAGGTGCAGGCCTTCCGACACCGGACTAAGCCCTTCTATGGCGTTCAGTTTCATCCGGAGGAGGCCTGTGAAGGTTATTCCGATGGGTTTAAGATTCTGAGTAATTTCTTTAAATGGGCGGCGGCTCGACAGAAATAACGGATTTGTTATATAAGTTTTGAATGCGTTCATGATGTAAAGTGAAGGAGTGGGTTTGGGCAATGAATGAATCCCTGAAATTAAGGCAAAGTATTGTCGATGTGCGACGGGTAGTCGTAAAGATTGGCAGTCGTGTATTGGTTCAGAAAACAGGCCGACCGGAACATCGTCGAATCCGGGGTTTGGTTGACGAAATGGCGAAACTTCGCCATGCGGGTATCGAGGTTGTCCTCGTGACCTCCGGCGCCATTGGGGCAGGGATGGAGGCCTTAGGGATGGCAACGAGGCCAACCGAATTACCGGATCTGCAAATGGCGGCAGCCGTGGGGCAATGCCGCTTGATGGCAACCTACGATAAATTATTTTCGGCAAAACGCTGTAAAGTGGGGCAGGTTTTACTTACACACGATGATTTTGATCATAAGATCCGCCTCACAAACGCCCGCCGCACGATCGAGAACATGTTGCGGCACAAGGTTATCCCGATTGTGAATGAAAATGACGTTGTGGCCGATGAGGAAATTCGTGCGGACATTAAGCTAGGGGACAACGATTTCCTGGCCTCTCTGGTGGTGCGTATGATCCGTGCCGATCTGTTGATCATCTTGAGCACGGTGGATGGATTGCGTGCGCCTGGAGCCAATGGGGGAACCCGGCGGGTACCCTGTCTTGAAAAAGTTGACAAGAACACCCTGGCGCTGGTGACGGGGCAGAAAAATGCGCTTTCAAAGGGGGGCATGGGTTCCAAGCTTCGGGCAGCCAAGCTGGCAGCTCAGGCGGGATGCCATGTTGTGATTGCTGATGGCCGGAAATTGGGTAACATTACCCGAGTCGTGCAAGGGGCGGACGTCGGTACTTTTGTGGTGGCATCATTGTAAGCATTGAGAAGGCAGGATTTATGGGACTTCATGAAGAAATGGTGGCGATGGGCCAACAAGCAGTAATTGCGTCCAGAGGGTTGGCCAGGCTGTCTGCCAGGAAGAAGACGGCGATTCTACTGGCTATGGCCGATGAAGTTGAAGCTCAACGTGAGTCCATTAAAAGGGCGAATGCCCTTGATGTGGAGGCCGCCAAGGCCAATGGGATGGCTGCGGCCATGATAGACCGACTCTCTCTATCTGATTCCCGTATCAATAACATGGCGAGGGGGTTACGTGAAGTGGCGGGCCTTAAGGATCCCGTAGGCGCGGTAATCAGTCGGTGGATTCGTCCGAACGGTTTGGAAATCGTCAAAGTCAGGGTTCCTATTGGAGTGATTGCCATCATTTATGAGGCTCGCCCGAATGTGACCTCTGATGCGGCTGGGTTGTGTTTCAAAACATCCAATGCGGTTATTTTGCGGGGGGGGAAAGAGTCCATTCAATCCAATGGGGCTATTGTGCAGGCTTTAAAAGCGGGTGGGAGTAAAGCCGGCCTTCCTGAAAATGCGATTCAATGGGTCTCGACTACTGATCGGGATGCCGTTCGGGAATTGGTCCAGTTGGAGGGTATGGTGGATCTGGCTATTCCGCGTGGTGGGGAAAGCCTGATTCGTGCCGTAGTTGAGCAGGCCCGTATTCCGGTGATCAAACACTACAAAGGGGTATGCCATACCTTCATAGACGAAACAGCCGACTTGGAAAAGGCCTTGAAAATCTGCGAAAATGCCAAGTGTCAGCGACCGGGCGTGTGTAACGCGATGGAAACACTCCTGGTTCATGAGGCGGTTGCGGCGAAGTTTCTGCCCATCATTGCCCAACGGCTTGGTGTTGAATTGAACGTTGAGCTTCGTGGTGATGAGGCAGCTCGTGCCATCGTGCCGACCATGAAGCCGGCGATAGAGGAGGACTGGTATGCAGAATATCTGGACCTCATTCTTGCCGTCAAAGTGGTCCCCTCTGTGACGGCGGCAATTGAGCACATTAATAAATACGGTTCCAACCACTCCGATGCCATCATTTCTGAATGTGAGGACGCCCAGAAAGAATTCACCCATGATGTGGGGTCCGCCGTGGTTTATGTCAATGCATCCACCCGCTTCACAGATGGCTCCGAATTTGGCATGGGAGCGGAAATCGGGATCAGTACCGACAAGCTTCACTGTCGTGGTCCGATGGGGCTTGAGGAGTTGACAACCTATAAATATGTCATTACCGGGGATGGCCAAGTCAGGGAGTGATAATTCCCGTTCTTCATGTTTACGTTATTTGCGGGAAACCAGACTCCCTGAATCGGGCCTGCTGGACCAAGTGGGCCTGTCCATTAGAACCCTAATCCGTTCCTGAACGAGGAGCGCTCGTTGATGCGAAAGCGGTATGGCCTCCGCTGCTTTGGGATCGTAAAGCTTTTTTAACAGTGAGGTATTACAGAAGTCAGACTTCGGGTTGTCGCGCCACATGGTGATATAGGCCAGATATTTCCCATACTCCACATCAATGGCGGTTGGTGGCATGGTGTTGACATCATCCACGATGGCGGCGAGGCGAGGAGCGGAAACTTTGGGATGCTGAGCAATCCTGCGTGAACAATCCAATGCATTTTTCTGTGAATTGAGAATATGAGTGGTTCGGGTTACATTCATCCCTTTCCATCCTGCGTTCAGCCAGGCAAACGTTGCAACCGCGGTTTCATTGGAGTTCAACGCAATATAGATGCTGAGCGTCGTGGAATGGCTAATTTGAGAGAGCATCCATGTCATACCCGGTACATTCAGTCCTGGCTTTTCACTATAATAAAATAAGGCCTGGTCAAGGGGCCCAACCAGAATTCCGCGATTGCTGAATGATGAGGGAGCGAGGGTCTCAGCGCAGGAGAATAAAACGTCTCGTGTGTCGACTTTGCACCGGAGGAACACTCGCGAATTAGTATAGGAAAAATAACAACCCGATTCCGGGTTGGGCGTGATTTCCTCCATACCGGTTATCCGGTCTGTCACATACTGCAAGGTCCCCGTTGGCCCAGCGCCTATGCATGCATAGGCGCGCTGCATATCGTTACTATTCAGGCATGCCGAGAAACGTAGTGCTACCGGGAATACGGCATAGTCGGGAATTCCTGGATGAAAATTCAGGGCTAGATATTGTGACAATGGAACCCTGACTTTCATGATATACGCAGAGCCTGCTGCCCCGTTCAACTGAGGAAGTTCCCATCCGCTGTCTGTGAGACAGGCTTGGCGCACAAAATCCACCAATGGTTTCACTGTGTCTGGGGAGAAGTTGGTGCAGGGGGATAGGGCGAAGGCAAGCATGGAATCCACGGACCCCTGAGCTTCTGGCGGGAAAGGTCGAATGGCCGTAATGATTTCTTGCGAAGTAGTAACGGGCTCCTCTCCAGAGGCTCCTGCGGCTGCCGCGAGAAAGATCAGTAATCCGGTAAATGAGCGGAGTGAGTGGATGAAGGCTTTTTTTATCATGAATTTATCAAACCTTACCTTTGATTCCAGCGGTTTCTGTTGCGGTGCTGGTAGCATCATCCAAGTGGCCTTCTCTTAGATATTTGCGTGTTTCGCTGGCAATCACACCGGAAAGCAGGAGTAGGGAAATCAAGTTTGGAATGGCCATCATGGCGTTGGCCATATCGGAAAAATCCCACACAAATTGGAGGGATAATACAGATCCGGCATAGACTGCAAGTACCCATAAAATCCGGTAGGGTAGGATTGTTTTTTTGCCCCAAAGATATTCAGCACATCGTTCCCCGTAATATGACCAGCCTAAAATGGTGGAAAAGACAAACGTGAGAAGTCCCACCGTTAGTACGATAGGGCCAATGCCAGGTAAAGACTCGAAGGCGGCTTTAGTCAAGGCCCCGCCTTTGAGTCCGGATAGTGCCACAGGGGATTTCATTACACTGGTGACGATCACCAGTCCTGTTATCGCACAGATTACTACTGTGTCCCAGAACGTTCCCGTGGATGAAACCAAAGCCTGTCGCACAGGATTACGGGACTGTGCAGCGGCCGCCGCAATGGGTGCGGATCCCATACCGGATTCATTTGAAAACAGGCCCCTTGCAACACCAAAGCGTGCGGCCATAACGATCGTAGCCCCCACAAATCCACCCCCTGCGGCGGTGGTGGAAAAGGCAGAATCCACAATCAGTTTTAGTGCAGGGAAAATGAAGGCGGAATTGGCATATAGGATCAGTGAACAGCCGACAACATAAAAGATGGCCATAAAAGGAACTAAAAATTCACAACAAATCGAGATAGACCGGATACCGCCGAGAATGACCAGAGCGGTCAGAGCACTAAGAATTAACCCAACCACATGGGGCGGGGTATGCAACGTTTCTTGTGCCAATGAGGCAATCGAGTTAGCTTGAACCATATTGCCGATGCCAAATGAGGCAACCACGGTGAAAAAGGCAAATAATAGACCCAGCCACTTAAGGCCGAGCCCTTTTTCGAGCGCATACATCGGTCCCCCCAGCATGGAACCATCTGCTGTCTGGACCCGGTATTTGACAGCCAGCAGCGCTTCTGAGTATTTGGTCGCCATTCCCAGGACCCCCGTGAGCCACATCCATAATACGGCGCCGGGACCGCCCAAAGCCACTGCCGTGGCAACGCCTACGATATTACCCGTTCCGATGGTGGCCGCGAGAGCCGTGGTCAAAGCTGCATAGGGTGATATGTCGCCAATGGCATTCTTTTCTTTCGTCACTGACAGCTTCAGGGCCTTGACCAGATGTCTTTGCATAAACCCTGTACGGAGGGTTAAAAAGATGTGGGTTCCGAAAAGTAAAATCAGCATGGGGGGGCCCCATAGAAAGCCGTTAGCTTCGATAATCCAATGGTGAATTGTATCAATCATCAGGTTGAAGTTCCTTTAAGCGGGGTGAGTACGGCGGGGTTTTTACGCATGTCATTTTCCAGCAGTGCGGCAAGACGTTGATAAATGGGGCCAGGTTTACCTGTCCCAATCGGGCGTCCATCAAACTCCACGCCCGCCACCACATTCAGGGTGGTGCCAGCAATGATCAGTTCGCGGGCGGAAAAAATATCCGTCAGGGTGATGTCAGCCAATCCCGAATAGCTCAGAAGGCCGTCACGAACGAGTTCTTGCGAAAGCGCCATAGTCCTGAGCATGGTGGTGCCTGTGAGAATGCGGTCAAGATTGGGGAACAGCAGGCGGTTGTCATACGAGACGATGCCCATGTTTTCAGTGGCGCCTTCTGTGAGAAATCCACGTTCATCAAACCCCATTGAAAAATCGAATTTCCGGTCCACGGCCTCCTTTTTCATCAGCACATTGGGCGCATAGTTGCAGTTTTTGATTTTAGCCATATCGGCCGATTTGGCGGGGATGGCACTCGTGCAGAGCCGGGCTCCTTCGGGATGAAGAGTCATGAACGGCGTCCCGAGTGCGGTGATTACGACATAGAGTTGGGCGGACGGGCATTCATAGGGATTGACCCCAAAGCCGCCTGGTCCGCGAGAGACATAAATCCGGATCATACTGGTGGGCTGACTGGCAACCAGGGCGGTTTCAATGAGAATCTGTTTTAATTCAGTTAAACTGACGGGTAAATTTAACGCAATTCCACGTGCCGAGTTGACGAGACGATCCAAATGGGCGTTCAGGTTATAAATGTTCCCGTCAACGGATTTCAGTGCCTCGAAAACGCCGTCCCCCCGATGAACCATGTGGTCGTCAATGGGGATCAGCATCAGGCGGGGATCCGTCACAATACCGCCGTAAACGCTGGAATACATGGCATAATAGGTGTTCTGGTAGGGGCGTCGCAGGGACTCCGCAAGCGCGGGCCAGTCAGAGAGTTCAAAACGTTTCATGGCAGGATCATAACAGGCCGTTTAGTAGTGGACAATAGCGAGATGGGATTTCAGCGTCGTCGATAGGCCATCGGGGTGAGACCGCAGAATCGCCGGAAACAGCGGTTGAAATGGCTCAGGTCGTTGAACCCGCAATCAGTCGAGATTTGAATGATCTTTTCGCCCGATTGCCCATTCTGGAATGGGCGTCCTGGTGGGATTTGACTATCCGACGCTGGGAAGGCGAAGGGCTACCTGTCGGATTGGATCGGCAGGGGATCTATCGCTATTTCGGGATGGACGTCAACTATCAGGACTGGATCGCGCCGCACAAGTGGCGTTGCCCCCAACCAGCGTTACATGGTGCCCCGGTTGTGCAGACAGCCGACGAGTACGAGGCGTTACGCCCCTTGCTTTATCCCAAGACCGGCCCTCTGATCGATGTGGCACGGTGGGAGGATTGGGCCCGGCGTCAACGGAAGGATGGGGATATCCTCTGGTTTACTCTGGAAGGATTTTTCTGGTATCCGCGCACCTTGATGGGCATTGAGCCCCATCTCTATGCATTCTATGATCAGCCCGAATTGATGCATAGGATGAATGAGGATCTTGTCGCCTTTAATCTCCGGGTAATCGATGAGATCTGCGCCATCTGCCGGCCGGATTTCATGACGTTTGCCGAAGTCCTGAGCTACAACAATGGGCCCATGCTTTCGGAGGAGCAGTTTGATGAATTCCTGCTCCCGTCCTATCAGCACGTTGTGCCCCGCTTAAAGGGATATGGTGTGCGGGTGATTGTTGATTCTGATGGGAACATCACGAAGCCTGCCCCATGGTTTGACCGGGCTGGCATCGAAGGGATTCTTCCCTTGGAACGGCAGGCCGGGGTCGATCTCAACATCCTGCGTGAACGCCACCCGAAGCAACTGTATGTGGGTGCCTTCGACAAGATGGTGATGCATCATGGCGAGGCGGCCCTGCGAGCAGAGTTTGAACGGCTGATGCCTGTAGCGCGCCAGGGAGGGTTTGTGATCTCCGTGGACCATCAGACGCCGCCTGCCGTGTCCTTGGAGGACTATCGCTTATTCCTGCGCCTCTTTAATGAATATGCGATGCAGGTCTGAAGTCCCCCGCGAATCTCGCATTGCAGGTAAGCGCGATTGT
>Ga0194054_10000227_pt1 | contig 29460 bp, 26 predicted proteins | sample SepL2210m_MetaG_FD_163628 | JGI IMG/M metagenome (GOLD analysis project Ga0194054, IMG submission 163628) | Anoxic zone freshwater microbial communities from boreal shield lake in IISD Experimental Lakes Area, Ontario, Canada - Sep2016-L227-10m | ecosystem: Environmental > Aquatic > Freshwater... | reverse complement strand
GTATCCCCCGGATTGGTTGCAGGACCAAAACGTGAAAGTCTTGTCCTGATTTCCCAGGAAGAGAACAAGGTGCCCCCGTTCGCTTTTTCCAATCGCTTCCGTCCACCAGACTTTGAGGAAATCGCCCGCCCGGGCCCGGTTCCAATCGGTGAAGTTGAATCCGGCCCCGGATTCGGCAAAAAGCACGGCCGTGCCCGGCCCGTTGGAGTTCCATCTTCCCCATATCCCCGTCCCATCGCGCTGTGAGGAGGGCATCAATCGCTCCTTGCCCGGCAAGTTTCCGACAGCCTCCTCTGCCGCCTTGATGAAAAGCGTGTAAGTGGCGGCCGAGCAAAAGGAGGGTCCCTTGGAGGGAGTGACATGCAGTTGACCGTCCCTGATCGAGAAACTCCCGCGGAGTTCGGAAGCCGCCTGGGAGCCGGTCGAATAGCCGCCGTTTTTTGGCATCGCGACACGCGCGGTTTCAACGAGGCGGGAATTCCAATGGAGATCTGTTTTCGGCTTCGCGGAATTGCCGACAGAGGGTGGGGGATTGCTCTCGGGAGGAGCGCCCATCCTGGCGCGAGGGATCCCGGCATCTTGTGCCGACACACTTCCCGCGGGGTTGAGCGCAATCCACAAAGAGAAAATCAGGACGGTGATCGGCCTGGTTCCAAGCTGAGCGAGCGGGGATCGGCGCATGGAACTGAAAAAGATCTGTTACGGCACCCAGCGCGTCCAAATCCGCGGGGTCGGCTCCGGTCTTCGGAACAGGTTTCTCAGAATGGCAAGGAGAGCTTTCATGCGCGGAGGTTCTCAGCTTCGGGCAAGAGAGGCAAGCGCGGGAAAATGGTTGCCGCAGACGAGACCCGGCCGGTGAGCATTCGCAAAATCGGGCCGGACCTTGTCTTCGGGCGGTTCTGGAAGAGCATGGGGTTCGAGGAGATCGTGCGGGGCCTGGCAGGCGCCGCCATGGGTTCGATCTGGAGCGGGCGGTTTATCTCACGGGGGATCTCTCCGCTGCCTCCTGCAACAATTCCACAACCGATTCCGTCGCGTGGCAGTCCGCGGGCGAGACACGCATGGCTGGGCCGCGCATATTTGCCTCAGCGGTCGAGGCGGCGCACAGATACCGTTTTGCCGATCACGATCATGCCGGAATGGTCAATGCGACCATAGGCACTCCCGGCGGTGTGGCAGGTGATGTTCCCATTCTTCCAAATGCCATCGCTGTGGGTGCGCCCGCAAAGGGCAATAAATCGCGTCTGCGGCATTCGCTTGGCAGCCTGTGAAATAACCTTCCCTCCCGCGAGCCAGCAGAAACGGGGCAGAGCCCACGCGGGCATTGGCCGTGTCACCGCCCAGCAGAAGCATGTCCGCCCGGCTTTTCCCGAGCTTTTCAAACCAGGCATCCTCCACTGTGTCGGACAGATGATTCAGATGGGCATCGGTGAACCAGAGAAACTGGAATCACCCGCAGATGATCAGCTGGATGTTGTCCGGCAGGCTGACCGCGACCTCGGTGGCGACATTTCCGCGGAGCATTTTTGTCAGCGAGCCGCGATGCGATGCGCCGAGGATCAAATAATCCGCGCCCAGGGTGGCCGCGGTATCCACGATGAGGGAAGCCGCGTTCTGGGCCGTGGCAAAAACCGGAACGGTCGGGATGCCCCGGGACTTCCCGATCTGGATCGCGGTTCCAAGGATCGCGCTGGCCTCCGGATCGTCCTTCCAATTTTTCGAAGACACCGAGACGCCTTCGAAAAGAACAGCGATTTCCCGGACGTAAAGAATGTAGAGGGCGGCTTTCCGAAATTCCGCCTCGTCGAACGCGAAGGCGAGCGCGGGGGTGAGTCCGCGCACAGAGACAAGGATTTTCGCGGCCTGCTCGGCCGGGTGACGCATCGTCTCGACGACTTCCGGGTGGACGAGTTCGGCGACTTCGCGGCTGACCGTCAGCGTGCGGATTCCGCTGAGGCGGCGGGAGTAGGCCCAAAGGCTCAGCCCGACGACGAGCACGCACACGACAAAGAAGAGAGCCTCGGGCTTTGTCCGCGCGAGCGTGATCTCGACGGCGGAGAGGACGAGGAATGTCAGGCCCATCAGCCCGCGTTCGGCCCAGTGCATCGGGAGGGTCATGTTGGCGGCGCAGGAACCGAGGTTGACGCAGATCGCTCCCACCACGCCGATCGCGTAGAGCCCCGCGAGGGCCTCGAAATTATTGCTCACCAGCAGAATCAGCACCGGAAGCCCGGCCGCGATGGCCAAGGGGACGAGCGGAACCCCGTGCGAGTTCAACTTCGAAAACCCGCGCGGCATGTCCCCCTCGCGCGACATCATGAAGATCAGGCCGATCAGGGCCGCGATGGCCGTGTTCACCGCGCTCAGCAGGATCAGCGCAAAAATGACACCCGCGACAAATCCAAAGACCGCGCCGAACCCCTGCCCGAAATTCAGCATGCCATATTTTTCCGCGACAAACCGGAGCATGTCCTCCTTGCGGGCGATCATTTCGGGGGCAAGCTCTTTCGGCAGGGAGAGCATCGCCCAGCCCAGCAAGGCCGTGCCCACGCTGACCTCCAGCGCGACCGGCAGGATCGCTTTTGCCGAGGTCTTTCCGACTTTCGGATGCCCGATCACCGAGCCTTTGTCCGGCTTGAGGGTTCCGGTGAGATTGGCGATCGCCTCGACCCCGCTCAATGCAAGAATGACGCCACAGAAGGAAACCCAGGTATGGCTGAAACTCGCGTGGAGCGGCTCCAAATTGTGGATTGTCAGGAAAGGCACGCTCAGAAGGATGATGGCGACAACCACGAGCACCGTGGGTATGGCGAGCGCCACCGCGAAGCTTCCGCTGTGCCGGGGGCCGAAGAGATTGAGGATCCCGATCAGGATAATCACGGCGATCGTGGCGAGCATGACATGTTGCTGCGGCACGCCGAGGTAGCTGAGCGCGGTCCAGCCGCTGAGTGCCGCTGTGACCGTGAGGTCGGCGATCAGCAGAAGCGAGCCCACCACCGCCAGAAGTTTGCCGTGATACCCCGCGGCCGAATAGACGCCGCCGCCGTCCGGGAAACACCGGCAGACGACGAGGTAGTTCAACCCGACAAGCGCGGTCAGCGCGCAGACCGCGATGATGATCGGCAGGGAAGAAAACCCGCTCGCCGCGAATGCCAGGCCGATGACGTAGGCCTTGCTGGTGCCCCAGTCTCCGTAAAGCAGTGCGGAGGCCCGCTTCCAGTCGAGGTTGCGCGGCCGATGAATCGAGATGCTTTCCACAAATATGAGGCGCCCTTTGTCTCCCCACGGTCGCGTGCCGTCAATGGCGAAGTGCCCGTGAAGGCACAGGCACCGGACTTTTTTGCAGCGCTTGCAGGTGTCGCGGCGGGGAAAATCCAAGAAATGGTTGGACTAAAAAGGGGGACGTGGCGGATAACAACCCCGATGGAACCACGCAAATACAGCACCGGAACAAAGGGACGCCTGAAAATGCACTGCGACAAGTGCAGGGAATTCATTCACGCAAACTCGCCCACATTCGGCCTCGCGAACGAGTTTATCGAATCCCTCGATCCTGATCGCGAAGAGCGCGTCTGGCAGCGGTTTCAAAGTCCGGCGGACATTTTGCCCGAACTGCAGGCATGGCTCGGCGGAGGAGTCGAAAAACCGGACGCCGCGCGCGTTCCGCTCCCCGCCATCCCCGGTCACCCCGAGATCGTGCAAGCCAGCCATCTCGCGCGGGACGCAAATCTCCAAGCCGATGCCGCCCTTCAAAAAACCCGGGCCTGGCTCGCAAGCGCCGCTGCCGAACTCGTCACCCTCTCCCCCCATGACGTTGCCGAGGCCGCCCTGCACCGGTTTTACAAGGAACTCACAGGCTCGGAACCGCAGGGCGGGGAGACGTGTCCGAACCCGGAATGACAGGCAAGAAGGTCACGCTATTCACGGACGGCGGATGCCTGGGAAATCCCGGCCCCGGCGGATGGGCGGCGATCCTGCGTTGCGGAACCCGCGAGCGGGTGCTTTCCGGAGGCGAGCCGGCGACGACCAACAACCGCATGGAACTCCGCGCGGCGATTGCCGGCCTCTCCGCCTTGAAGGAGGAGTGCGATGTGACGGTTCACACCGACTCGCAATACCTCCGCAAGGGGATGACCGAGTGGATTCACGGATGGAAGGCCAGGGGATGGATCACCGCATCGCGGCAGCCGGTAAAAAATGCCGATCTCTGGCGCGAGCTCAACGCCCGGACCAAACGCCACCACGTCACTTGGAAATGGCTCAAAGGTCATGCCGGACACCCCGGGAACGAACGATGCGACGCGCTGGCTGCCGCCGAAATCGAGAAAATCCAAAGCTCCCATTCCCGCGAGCAGCTGGCCGCCTGCCTGCAGGCGTTTCAGTCCGCAGCGGCCGGGAAGCAGGGACAATTGCTGTAGATCATGCCGCCCGGGAGCCCCTGTGTCCATTTCAGCAACACGTTCCCGATTGACAACGCGCTTGCCTTGCGAAGGCATCTGCGGAATAGTTTTCGCCATGAACAGAACCCGTTCCCCGATGCCTGCCCTCCGCCTCTTGGTTTTACCAGCTCTTTTCTTGATGATCTGCTCCGCGGCCCTGGCCGGATCCGGTCCATGCGATGGTCTTGTCGGCACATGGGTGCGTCCGGATGGAGGTTACAAACTGGAGGTCAAATCGGTCGGGTCGGACGGACGGGCCGACGTGCAGTATTTCAACCCGAACCCGATCCGTGTCGCGGAAGCCAAGGCATCGCAAAAAGACGGGACGGTGACGCTGGACGTCACGTTCGATGACGTCAATTACACCGGCAGCACCTACCATCTCACGCTGTCCCCGGACAAAAAGCGGCTCGACGGGAAATATTTCCAGGCGACCCAAAAGCAGACGTACGAGATCTTCTTCGAGCGCCAGCCCTGACCCGCCGCGCTGGAAAACACGCGGGCCGGTCGGTTCATGAAATTTTTATGGCACTCAAAAAATCAACCTCAAAGGAAAAATTCCGCCTCCTCGGGCATTCGGAGGAAAAATACCCCGGGCATCCCTCCGCCGGCATCCTGGAGACGTTCCCCAACCGCTTCAGCAAGCGGAGCTACTGGATCCGCTTTGATTGCTCGGAATTTACCTCGATGTGTCCGGTGACCGGCCAGCCGGATTTTGCGGTCATCCATATCCGCTACGTTCCGGATGTGCTCTGCATCGAAACAAAATCCTTGAAATTCTATCTTGCATCCTACCGGCACACGCGGAGCTTCAACGAGGAAATCGTGAATCGGATTCTCGACGATCTCGTCGAGGCGTGCCGTCCGCGGCAGATGGAGGTCCATGGAGAATTTTCCTCGCGAGGGGGGATCAGCGTGACCGTGGATGCATCCCTTCCCGAGGAAATTCCTTTTTAGACCGCAGGGCGGCGGCCGATTCCGGCGTGAGAATTCCCTGTTCCATCAGCCCGGGAAGCTCGGAGGAAAGCCATGCCGTGCCCTCTTTCATTTTACTTTTCGGCGGGGAAAAACTTCGGGGGATTGGGATTGACGGTTTCCGGGGTGGTGGCCCGCTGATTTTCGGCGGCCTGTTTTTCCGCGAGTTTTTCGGCGTGGCCCGGGACGGTTTGCGAAGCCGCATGGCGTTCGCAGGCGGGCGGGGCGAGAGCGATCACTGCGGCGGCGGCGCAGCCGAGGCGGCTCATTCGATGATCTCGAGCGAGGCCGTGATGCCGCGCTTCTGGGCCGTGGCGTGCAACAGGGTGCGAAGAGCCTGGATCGTGTGTCCGCCCTTGCCGATGATGCGCGGAAGGTCGGTGTTCCGCATGGCGACGTGAAAGGTGACGCGCTCCGGGGACTCGGTTTTTGTAAACACGATTTCGTCGGGAAATTCGACGAGCGAGCCCATCACATAGCGCAAAAACTCTTCCATCGGGGTTCTCAGGCCGCGAGTTTTTTGCGTGCCTTTGTCATGATGTTGCCGACGGTCTGGGACGCGCGGGCACCGACACCGACCCAGTAGTCGGCGCGGTCGAGCTGGATCGAGAAATTCTCGCCCTCTTTTTTCGGGTCGTACGTCCCGATGATTTCGATGAATTTGCCGTCGCGCGGGCGGCGCTGGTCGGCGACGACGATCTTGTAATACGGACTGTTCTTGGTGCCTTCTCGGCGGAGTCGGATTGCTACGGCCATGGAATGGAGACTTAAGTTTTAAGTTTTAAGGTTTAAGTTGCTGCTTGCGGGATTTCCCTGCGGGAGCGACCTCCGCTTCACGATCCCCCGGGGATCTGGAAGCCGAAGTTTTTCCCGGCGCGGGACATCATTTTTTTCATCTGTCCCGCATTTTTCATCATCTTGCGCATCTGGGAGAAGCGCAGGAGAAGGTTGTTGACCTCGGTGACGGTGGTGCCGCTGCCACGGGCGACCCGCTGGCGGCGTCGCGCGTTCAGAACATCCGGCCGCGCACGCTCCTGCGGCGTCATGGAGAGCACGATCGCCTCCACCCGCTTCAGTTGCTTCTCGTCAATCGAGGAATCTTTCATCTTATCCATGCCGGGGATCATGCCAAGAAGATTCTCAAGGGGTCCCATGCGCTTGAGCATTTTGAACTGTTGGAGGAAGTCTTCGAGGTCGAAGCGGGCGGTGCGGAGTTTTTCCTCCATCCGCCGGGCGTCCGCCTCGGTGATGGCTTCGGCCGCCTTTTCGACGAGGCCGACGACGTCGCCCATTCCGAGAATGCGCCCGGCGAGGCGGTCGGGGAAAAAGGGTTCGAACTGGTCGGGCTTTTCTCCGGTGCCGACGAATTTGATCGGGCGTCCGGTGACCGAGCGGAGCGAGAGGGCGGCTCCGCCACGGGCGTCGCCGTCGAGTTTGGTGAGGACGATGCCGGTGAGTCCGAGCGCGGAGTGGAAGTGTTCGGCGACGCTGACCGCCTGTTGTCCGGTCGCGGCGTCGCAAACCAGGAGGATTTCCTGCGGTTGGAGGAAATCGCGGAGGCGGCGGAGTTCCCCGATCAGGGGCCCGTCGATTTCCTGCCGTCCGGCCGTGTCGAAAATCTGGACGTTTCCTCCGGTGGTGCCGCACCATTCAATCGCCTGTTTTGTGGATTTGAGGACATCGGTTTCGCCGGCCGGCGGGCGGAAGACCGGGACGCCGATCTGCTCGCCGAGGACGGCGAGTTGTTCGATGGCGGCGGGGCGGTAAAGGTCGGCGGCGATGAGGAGCGGCGAGCGGCCCTGGGATTTCAGCCAGCGGGCGAGCTTCGCGGAGGAGGTGGTTTTTCCCGCGCCGTTGAGTCCGACCATGAGGATGCGGGCGGGTTTGCTGAGGTCGAGCGGCGCCGTGTCGCCGCCGAGCAGCGCGCAAAGTTCCTCGTGGAAAATTTTGACGATCTGCTGTCCGGGTGTGATGCTGCGAAGAACCGTCTCCCCGAGGGCTTTTTCTTTGACCCGGGCGATGAAATCCTTGGCGACCTGGTAGTGGACGTCCGCGTCGAGCAGAGCCATGCGGACCTCGCGCAGCGCGTCGCTGACATTCGTCTCGCTGATCTTCCCGTGCCCGCGGAGATCCTTGAAGACGCTTTGGAGTTTGTCTGAAAGACGGCTGAACATGGATCGGCGAATCTACGCCTCCGCGCACGGATGAAAAGGGATTTTCGTTCCGGGATGGCGGACTTTCCCGGCGGGTGCGCTGCCCGGCTCCCGTTATTTCAGCACCAGGATCCTGTAAACTCCCTCTTCGCTTTCGACTCCGTGCGTGTCGTGCGCGAAGCCGGGGAACACGCGGTCCCAATCCTGGATGGCACGGAGGTAGGCGAGGAACGGTTCGTCTTGGCACCCGAGTTTTTCTCCGGGCATGACCATCGGGATGCCCGGAGGGTAGGGGACGAGGCCTGTGGCGGCGGTGCGGCCGGCGGCGTCTTCCACAGCGATGCGTTCGACCTCGTTGGCGACAAGCTTCTGGTAACAGTCGGCGGGCGTCATCTCCATTTCCGGCAGGACGGAAAACGCGCGGCCCTGGGCTTGAAGCTGTCCGCTCGAACGCATGTGGGACTGCATTTTATCCGCCAGTTCGCGGAGTCCCATGCCGGGGTAAAAGCCGGCGACGGAGGGGATGCAATCGGCCAGCGGCGCGTTGGAATCGTGGTCGCGTTTGAAGGCGAGCAGGGCGTGGACGAGCGTGCTCCACTTGGCATTTGTGATGCCGAGCGAGAAGAGGAACAGGATTGCGTAATCGCTGGTCTTCTCGGCGACGATTCCGCGTGCGTCGAGGTAGGCGGTGAGGAGGGTTGCGGGGAATCCGATGTCGGCGACCGAGCCGTCGTCATTCACGCCCGGTGTGATCACGGAGACTTTGATCGGGTCGAGCATGCAGTAGTCGTCCTCGAGGTCGAACCCGTGCCAGCCTTCGCCCGGATGGAGGACCCAGCAGGACGGCTCGCTGACGAGAAGGTCCGGGCTGGCGGTTTCAAATGCCTCCAGGTTGCCGGTGCCCGGATTTTTGATGCTGGTCGGATTCCATGTTTGAAAAAACCAATCGTCGCGGTCGTCGTGTTCCCGCCAGAGGCGGGTGATCATCTGGCGGAAGGCGACCGCCTCGCGCAGGGATTCTTCCACGAGGACCCCGCCGCCTTTGCCATCCATCATCGCCGCGCTCACGTCGTTGGATGCGATGATCGGGTAGAACGGCGACGTCGAGCCGTGCATCATGAACGACTCGTTGAAGCGGGCGTGGTCAATGCTGTTGCGACCGTCGCGGACGTGGATGAACGAGGCCTGGGAGAGGGCCGCGAGGAGCTTGTGGGTCGAGTGGGTCGCGAAGAGCGTCGGTCCGTCGGGAGGGTGGTTTTTCACATCGCCGCGCATCGCGAAGCGCCCGCGGTAGAGCGGATGGAACCGCGCGTAGCCATACCACGCCTCGTCGAAGTGGATCCGGTCGAGCGCGTCGCCGATGACTTCCAGCACGCGGCCGACGTTGTAGGTGAGGCCGTCGTAGGTGGAGTTGGTGATCACGGCATGGACCGGGCGGCCGCCCTCGACGAGCTTCTCCGCGCGCAGGTTTTCCGGCGGGATCGGGCCGATGAGGCCGTAGCGGTTGCGCGTGGGCATGAGGTAGTGGGGAACGGCTCCCGTGAGCGTGATCCCCTGCTCGTTCGACTTGTGGCAGTTGCGATCCACCCAGATCTTCTGCCCGCGTCCGACGCAGGCCATCCAGATGATCCGGTTCGAGGTCGAGGTCCCGTTGGTCACGGAATACGTGCGGTGAGCGCCGAAGACTTTGGCGGCATATTTTTCTCCCTCGCCGATCGGGCCGCTGTGATCGAGGAGCGAGCCGAGTTCGCCGACGCTGATCGAGAGGTCGGACCGGAACATCGCCTCGCCGAAGTAGTCGTAAAAGAGGCGTCCGGCGGGGGACTTCTGGAATGCGGTCCCCCCGGTGTGGCCCGGCGTGTGCCAGGAGTATTCGTGGACGAGGTCGAACTCGATGAGCGCCGAGGCCATCGGCCCGAGCAGGCCGCTGGAATACGTCTTCACGGCGGCTTCGATGCGCCCGCCGATAAAGGGAGAGCTGTCCTCCATGAGCCAGATCAGCTCGCTCACGAGAGTGAGAACTTCCTCGGAAAGCCCGGAGCTGCGCTCGCGGTCTGTGAGAAGGAAAATCGGGATCTTCTCGTTGCGGGAACGAATGAAGCGGATCAGGTCCATCGCCGGGGCATTCGGGGCGGGATCGTTCCCCAGCGTCCAGTCCACAAGCACCCCGTGGAGACCGGCATCGGAGAGGAAAAGGCCGCGTCCGTCAGCCGCTCCGGGCGCGCAGACGACGTCGATGTCGTTGAGCTCGAGTTCGGATTTCAGCATGAGCGCCGCGCGTCCGGCGGCGGTGGAAATCTCGAGGTCATCCTCGATGAGAAGGACGCGGTGGCGGAGGATTTTTGAGCGACGTTCGATCATAGTGGTGATGCTGTTGAGAGGGGGATTAACGAAAAGGTTGTTGCCGCAGGTTTACGGGCATGGAGTCAGGCGTGTGGCCGTTCAAGCTTTTTCTTCTCCCGCCCAAGATTCATTTTTCATTCCCGCTTGCCGGCAGGCTTTTTGATCAGTTCCAATTCTTCGGGTCTCAGGGTCGTGAGGTTGAGGGAGGCACGGAGCGCCCCGGCTTCGGCGGGGCGTCCATTCGCCTCAAGGACTGCGATCCGGACGAGCTTGAAGTTGCTGTGGGCACTGTTCCAGTCAATGCGGCGGCCGTCATACACGCGGTCGGCTTCTGCGGGATGGCCGCGCCGGAGCTCGGCCAGCGCGAGCACCGAAAGGTAGGACAAATACTCCGGATTCCTGGCGGAGAGTTCCTTGGCGGTTGCCAAGCAGGCTTCGATGTCACGGCCGGCCAGGAGAGAAAGGTAGGCGCGGTCGCTTCGCACCTCCGGGATGCCCGGGTAGGCCGCATGGAACTCGTCCAGAAGCGCGAGAGCTTGCGCGGCCGGCGCGTTCCGCGGGGCGCTTCGGATGAGGTTGGCAAAATCCTCGGGGGTCGCGTCTTTTCGTTCGACCAGCAATTGGAGAGTCCGGTGTGCGCGGTCGGTCTGTCCGCTTTGCAAGGCATAACCGGCGACTTGTCGGATTGTTTCGGTGGAGGAAATATTGAGCTCTTGGTGGAGGGTTTTCCAATGCGACTCGACATCCTCCGAGTTTCCGAGCTGTTGAGAGACTCTGGCCAGAAAGAGTTGTCGGATCGCCTCGTCGAGGGGGGGGCGCTGTTCGGCCACGAGGAGCTTGCGGATCTCGGTCCACTTTCCCTGGGCTGCCAGGGCATCGGCAACGGTGAGGAGGGCGGTCTCGCTGGAGGACAGCTCCTTCGGGGAAAAGAGACTCTGGACGCGATCCGGGGATTGCAAGGCCATCAGCCAGTGGCCGAGAGCGACCCGATCCTTGAGGTCGAGACGCGGGGCGTCGGCGACCAGATCTCCGATGAGCTTTTCCCGGTTGGCGTCCGGCTGCCCGATCCTGATTTGCGTGGAGAGAAGAAGATCCGAATAGGTGTGAAGCGGATGACTGAGGAGCCGTTCGTTCCCATGCCACATGGGAGGCCGGTTTGCGGAGAGTTGAAAGGCGGCGAGTTGACGGAGGGCGGCGAGGCCTTCGCTGGAATCGCTCTCTCCGAGGTTCCCGAGGACACGGCATCCCTCTTCGACAGTTTCCGGGGATGTCCTCAGCAGGAGGGTCCCCAAGACCAGCCGGATGCGTCGCATCTGTTCCGCGGGAAGCGAGGAGTTGCGGAGCAAACCGGCCGCCTCGGTGAGCCGGTCTTCGCTCGCGAGCAGGTTGGCCCTGGCGAGGATCCTGATGACATCGAGGTCCGGCGGCAGATTCCCCGGCAGCGCGTCGAGCGCGCGCCCGGCCAGCGCGGGGTTTTTTTTATTGATCGCGGCGCCAGCCAGGGCCAGGCACTCCAAGGGTGTTGCCGAGCCGTCATCAAGCCAGCCGGTCACAGTCCGGATTGAATCGGGATCGCCCGCTGCGGCATTGCAACGCGTGAGAATCCGGATAACCCGCTGGTCCCCGGGAGCCATCGCGAAAGCCGTTTGAAATTTTTCCCGTGCCGCCGGCGCATCACCCTGTTTCAAGGCGTCTTCGGCCGTGGCGAGGAGTGCCAGTGCTCTCCTGGCCTTGGCCTCCCGGTACAGCCGCGGGACCGCGAACCCCAGGAAGCCCGCCAGAATCGCCAGGATCACGAGCACCCTGAGCGCCCTGCTGGTCATCACGCGTTTCCCCCAATGCTCCGGATCGGGATCTTCGACATAGGAAGGGAGATCCTCCGGCCCATTCCCGATCTGCCGCGTTTCTTGATCGGATGGGACTGGCGGCACCGGTTGTTCGGCCTCCCGTTCTTCAGGTTCGTGTGGTGAGTTTGGCATCTTCAGGGACTGGCAGCTTCACCGACGAGGATATTTCTGTCGAGCGCCGCCCGCAAGCTCCGCTCTGCCTCCTCGTAGCTTCCGGCATTCGCTGCCACGAGTTCGAGCATCCGCTGGCCGCGGTTCCGGCGACCCTCCAGGACGGCGTCAAAGCGTCCCTTGATTGTTATTCCGCCGGACGGCGGTTTGTCGTCCAACTGGGAATAGTCTTCGCTGATGGAGTAAAAAACATAGAGTGGCCTGCCATTTTCCTTGAACCGGTAGGCATCCAGCCGGATGCGCAAGGCTCCCTTTTGGTAAACCAGCGGCTCATAGGTTTGGTCCAGGACCATCCCGGTTGCCCCGAGGCAGACAGTCGGCTGGTGGATCCGTGTCACCTGCGCGCCCACCTTGCCGGGGTCCCAGCGAAAATAATACGCCTGCCAGCGCAGCCCGCCATCATCCCTCCAAGTCTCTGAAAAACCACTGGGGAATCTCAGGATGTCCAGAGTCTGCGCAGGCACCTCAACATCTTTCGCCTTTCCTGCGAGTGACTGGCGGTCCAGGCTCCATTCCAGATGGCTTTCCCCGGGCTTTTCATGGGCGCGATACCACGCCTCCGTGGCGGCCCATGAGATCGCGAGGGCAACCGCCGAAGCCAGCAAAGCCGGGCTCCAGCGAGACAGGGCCGCGAGCCCGCCCGTGTCGGGCGTGGCATGCGTGCCGGCCTTGCTGCCACCGAGGAGAGAGGCCACAACACCGATGGCAAGGATCGTTCCGACCAGGATCACCAGACCTGTCGAGTCGTGCCAGCCTTCCATCGCCTCGACTCCCCGGCCGGTTGCCAGCAGGGAAAGCAGGATGACTCTGAGCATATTGCCCAGCAGAGTGGTTCCTATGGCCACTCCGATGAGAACCCACCGGACCCCGACACGCAGTCGGATCAACTCTCCATAGGCAAGCGCCGCAACGATTCCGCTCTGCAGCGAACGGATCCCGCTGCACGCTTCCTCCACCCCGAGGAGACCGCTCGGAAGCAGGATCAGGTTTCCCTGCCGCCGGGCCGCGTATCCGCACCAATGCAGCACCTCCACCACAATTCCCGAGTTGCCCCGCATGAGCACATTCATGATCTCCGTTTCCGCTCCGCGCGGCCACGGAATGCCGACGAGCAGGAAGGCCACCGGAAAGGCAAAATGGGAGACCCACGGAATCCCGCCCGCAAAAAAAACAACGCTCATTGTCCATGCCGCCGCCGCGCACAGCGTCAGAGCCGACAGGAGACGCCAATCCGGGTTGGCCTCGAAGACCGGCTGCACGGCACCGAGCAACAATGTGGAAATCCCGAGAACGCCTCCGGCCACAATCGCCGAAAACCCGTTTCCAGGGCGGGGGACCGGACGGTCACCCCAGCGCAGGGAAAAAAAAACGGCGCAGAGAAACGGCACCACCAGCGCATACTGGTATTGGGGGTTCAGTTTCCACTCCGGCCAGGACACGCGCACCGCCAGAACCCAAACCAGCGACAGCGCGGCAACCCACAGAATGCCTTCCCTCGCTCTCGCCGGGAAGGCCTTCGTGGATTCTTGCGCCCCTGTCATGCCGACAGGATATTCAAAATGGATTCACAGGCAACCTTCCACGCGTGTTCCCACGGGAAAATGCAGGGGCGGCGGGGGATCTTCTTCCCCCGCCGCCCTGCGGTTTCCCCTTTCCCCCCGGATGGGTTACACGGCTTTCTCGCCGGTCTCGTCGGTGCGGATCCGGATCGCTTCCTCCACCGGTGAGACGAAGACCTTTCCGTCCCCGATTTTGCCCGTCTTGGCCGCTTTCACGATCGCCGCCAGGGCGTTTTCCAGCGAGGCGTCGGCGAGCACGACTTCGATTTTTATCTTCGGAAGGAAGTCCACCGTGTATTCGCTGCCGCGATAGATTTCCGTGTGTCCTTTCTGCCTTCCGAACCCTTTGACCTCGCTCACCGTCATGCCCTCGATCCCGAGGTCCGCGAGCGCGTCTTTGACTTCTTCCAGCTTGAATGGCTTGATGATTGCTTCGACTTTTTTCATAGAGTTTGATTTTCGATCGCCAAGTTACTTGTTGAAGATGTAGCCTTCTTCCCCATGGTCGGTGATGTCGAGTCCTGCGAATTCGGCTTCCGCCGCGGGCCGCAGTCCCATGACCGCCTTGATGAGGAATCCGATGACCGCGGTGCCGACCACGGCCAGAACGAGGGTGATGCCAATGGCCTCAAGCTGTGCGATCCAGAGCGTGTGGCCTTCGACCGCCGCCTTGAGACCGTTCTTTGCAGCGCAAGCATCGCTGATCAGATTGGCGTTCACTGACGGATCAGCCAGGACTCCGGTGAGGAACGCGCCGATTGTTCCACCCACCGCGTGAACGCCGAACGTATCCAGCGCATCATCGTAGCCGATGAGCTTCTTGAGGTAGGTTACGGCGAGGAACGGCACGACGCCGGCCACGACGCCGATCATCACCGCCCCCGTCGCATTGACGAACCCGCAAGCCGGTGTGATCACAACCAGGCCGGCCACCGCTCCCGAGCAGAAGCCAAGAATGCTGGGCTTGCCTTTGAAGATCAGTTCCGAAAGCGCCCACACGAATGAGGCCACGCCTGCGGACAAGGTCGTCGTCAGGAAGGCATTTGCCGCCACCCCATCGGCGGCCAGCGCGCTGCCGGCATTGAAACCATACCAGCCGACCCAAAGCATCCCGGTGCCGACCATGCAAAGGACCATGCTGTGCGGAGGCATCGGCTCCTTGCCGAACCCGATGCGCTTTCCGAGAATCAAGCACAGGATGAGCGCCGACCAACCCGAGGACATGTGCACCACCGTGCCTCCCGCAAAGTCAATGGCGGGAATCTTCGCGTCGGCATTCCACACGCCGTTCATCAGTCCGCTGCTCCCCCACACCATGTGCGCGAGCGGGAAATAGACCACAAACATCCACAAAAATGTGAAAACCATGAGCGGGAGGAATTTGAACCGCTCCGCCGTGGCCCCGAAGATGAGCGCCGGGGTGATGATGGCGAAGGTGAGCTGGTAGATGCAGAAGACGCTCTGCGGAACCCAGCAGGCATAATTCGTGTTCGGCGCCGCCGTGACGCCGTTCAGGAAAAAGAACTCGGTGCCTCCCAGATACGGACTGCCGAAGTTCGAGCCAAACACCAGGCTGTAGCCGACCGCCCACCACATGATGGTCACCATGCCCGCGATGCCGAAACACATTCCCAGCACCGAGAGGACGTTCTTTTCCCGAACGAGGCCGCCGTAAAACAGCGCCAGGCCGGGGAGCGTCATGAACAACACCAGCGCGGCCGCCGTCATCATCCAGGCCGAATGGCCGGGACCGGAAACTCCGACCAGCTTGCTGCCGGCGGGATCCGCGTTGTTGATGTAGGCCTCGAGCCCCGCGATGCGCTGCTCGAGCGTCGGCTCTGCGGCAGCCGGGGCTGCGGGCGGCTTGTCGGCCACCACAGCCACTGGTTCCTTGACAACAACGGCGTCTTGCGCGGACGTCGAACTCAGGGTGGCAAATGACCCCGCCGCAAGGAGCGCAGCGGACAGGGTCGCCAGTATCGGTTTGGGTATTAACATGGATATGTGTGTTTCTTGCAGGCTCGAGAGCCCGCAACAGACAACCAGCAACCATCATGCCAAGTCCGGCGCGGGTGGATTATCCGTCCTTCTTCGATGGCATCAACGCGCTGAATCCGATCTGGGTAATCCCGGCCTCCCGGCAATAATCCAAAACTTTCAGCACCCGCTCGTAGGCGACGGCGCGGTCGGCGCGAACCACCGCCACCTGCGCCGGTTGCAGTTTCACCAGCCGCCCGAGCATCTGGATCAGCTCCTCATCGCTGATCGTCTTTTGATTCACCGCCATCGTGCCATCCACGCGGACGTTGATAATCACAGGTGCGGGCACGGGATTTCTCGGGGCGGAGGAACTGGAAGCCGGCAGGTTGATCCCCACATCCGACTCGATGCGGGCGGTGGACCACGAAAGCAGCATGAAGATCACCAGCACCATCAAAATGTCCACGAACGACGTCACGTTGAAGTACAACGGAGTCGCGCCCGCCTGTCCGGATCGGAAGTTCATGATGGGAATAACACCTGCGGACGCCGGTCGAAAAAAAGGCAAATCACGTCGCGCATGATCCGTGATGTTTCGCAAAGATGGCGGAGGAGCGCAAGAACACAAACGTCAGGGATGTGAATTCCGGGCAAACCCAATATTCCCCCAAACTGCCCCAAATCGCCCCAAACTATTTTCGTGGCGGATTCAGAGGGAGTCAGAATTTCCTCAAAGCGGAGTTCTCCAGAACGGCAAGCCTCATGGCGATTGAGCTTGTTTTGCAGCGCTGGCCGACTCCATTGTTCAGCCCATGTCCGAGGAGAAAACCCACCATTCCCAGTAAAGCAGAACAGAAGGAGAACTTCATGAGCACCGCAGACATTTTAAGGCAGGAAGGCGAGCAGAGAGGCGAGCAGAGGGGGCAGATTCTTGCCCAGCAGCAGGCGTCGTCGAGGCTCTGGAAATCCGCTTTGATCGGGTTCCCGATGGCCTCCGCGAGGAAATTCACACATTTCTGACTCCGCACGCCTGCATGTCCTTCTCCGCGCGGCAATCCGGTGCGCAGATCTGGAATCCTTCGTCAAGGATCTCTGAGCGCCGCGTCATTGCCGCAATCCGCGGCCTCGTGGGTGGTGGTCGGCGACCTGTCGGACATTGCTCGATCGCTTCGATGATCTGATCGCGCATGAATTGTCAGATTTTTTTTACCCCGAATCCGAATCTGACCCTGTCTCTTATTCAGAATACAATAAAAAATCTGCCTATGCACTTGACTCAACCGACCGTCGCCCAATGTGGCGCAACTCACCGCCCGCGCGGAAAGTCCCAGAAGATGTAGTGCATGGTTGAGTCAAGTGCATACCCCTAATAAAAAATGACTGACCCGAATGGTGGCACTAACTTAAGGCGGTTTTGGGATGGTAGAGCGACCGTCCCGGTTGCTGTCCTGCCGGGGGAAACAAGCGGGACGCTTGTTCTACTCTGGCTTAAGTTACCAGCGCCATTCATGACTGACCCCTGCTATGCCCTGCTATGCCGAGAACAGATTCCGCCGATTCCACGGATTGCGAGGCAGAGACGGCAATTTCCCCAGCCCGTTTTTCGGAACAAAGCCTTGCAATAAGAAAAACGGTGAGCAATAGTAACACCGATGATGACGACGAGCAAATGCCAGGTGACTCTCCCGCGACGGTTGCGCGAGGTGGTTGGGATTACACCCCGCCAGGAGGTGGAAACATTTGTTCTCGAACACGGTGGCAGGCCCGTGATCGCCATTGCTCCGGCGGTCAACCAGAGCAAGGGGGCTTCGATGGCGGTGCGCTGGGTGGGGTGCTTGAAGGATCGCGGCACCACGGATGAAATCCTGCGCGGGATCAGGGGACACGAGTGATTCTGGTCGATACTTGCGTGCTGATGGATCTCTCCACCGGCGACTCCCTCAACATTTTCAACTCCTCTGTTGGCTGGCAATAATATGAATCTCAGAAAATCCATCGAATTTATCCTGATCTCTACGACCATGTCGGCGCTCGGTCTCGTTCTATCCATCCCATCCGCTGCCATCGCGGATGAACCGTCCATGGGCACTGTTGAAAAGCAGTTCCGCGAGCTGCCGATGGACGCAAGGCGACTCACCGGCCCGCTGTTCTGGATGCACGGCACCGAGACCAAGGACGATTTGGAGCGGGAGCTGGACCGGGTGGCCGAGGGCGGCAACGGATGCTTCACCGCAGAGCCGCGGCCGCATAACGACTGGCTGGGCGAAGGCTGGTATCGCGACCTGGGCATCTGTCTGGAGGGGGCGAAGAAGCGCGATCTGAAATTGTGGATCTACGACGATTACTGGTGGCCGAGCCAGATGATGGGCGGCCGCGTGCCGGCAGCCTATGGCAGCAAGGTGCTGGAGGCCGCCGCCACCACGGTCACCCGCCCGGCTCATTACAGCGCCGAGGGGTGCGCGGGCGACAAGTTTGTCGCCGTGCTGGCGGGCCTCGAGACAGCCGACGGCTCCGTCGATGGTTCCACCCTCGTGGATCTGGGCAGCGGCATCCACGATGGCAGGTTGGATTGGGAGGTGCCAGAGGGACAATGGAAGGTGATGACCTTCACCTGGGCCTTCAAAGGAAAAAATGGGAAGAAGAAGATGATCTCGGTGGACGGTGCCTCGCCGGACTGCGTGGACTGGTTTATCAAGACCGTCTACCAGCCGCACTACGACCGCTTCAAGGACGACTTTGGCAAGACCATCGTCGGCTATTTCTATGACGAGCCGGAGACGCAGGGAGACTGGGGAAGCGATGTGCCGAAATGGATGGCCGAGCATCACATCGATATGAAAAAGGCTCTGGTGGCCTATAAATTCAAGCTCGCCGGCGACGAGCAGGCGGCGGGCAGATACAACTACCTCGACGCCTTCGCCGAAGCCTGGGGCCGGACGATGTATGGCGGCATGGCGCGCTGGTGCCGGGAACATCGGGTGGTGTCCCAAGGCCACTTCATGGAACATGATTATTTCAACCGCGATCTCAACGCCGGAAACGTCATGCAGTTGATGAAATACAGCGACCGGGGAGGGATCGACCTGGTCTGCAACCAGCTCCAACCCGGCCAGCGGAAACCCGGCGTCTATCAAACCCCCAAGATCGCCAGTTCGATTTCCCACATCTATGGCCGCGAGGGCAATGACGATGCCGCCTTCTGCGAGATCTACGGCGGATATAAACAACAGATCACCTATCCGACGATGAAATGGCTGCTCGATTGGGAGCAACTGCGAGGCATCAACTTCCAAATTCCCCACTCCTTCAATCCCCGGGCGCCGTTCGACAAGGATTTTCCACCGTATTTCTACAACGGCGGTTTCGAACCGCGCTGGCCGCTCTACCGGGTGTGGGCGGACTATGCCTCGCGCCTCAGCCTCATGCTCACCGGTGGCCGGCACGTCTGCCCGGTGGCCTTCGTACATCCCGGCCAGAGCTACCATGTTGGCAAGACCATCAGACCCGAGGACATGACCTCCGCTCTGCAAGATGCACTCTACGACTGCGACTGGCTGCCCTACGATGCCTGGGAAGACCTCGCCCGCATCGACGGCAAGGTCCTGCGCCTGCGCCAGGAGGACTATCGTGTTCTGGTCCTGCCCGCTGTCGAGGTCATTCCGTGGAAGACGCTGCTCAAGGCCAAGGAATTCCTCGATGCGGGCGGCGTGGTGGTCGCATACGGATTCCTGCCCACCTTGTCGGCCACGATTGGAAAAACGTCAGCCGACATCAAGGCGCTATGCACCTCGATCTGGGGCGATGATCCCAAACCCGGAACCGCCGCCTGCCGAACCACCCCCGCCGGCGGGCGCTCCTATCTTCTCCCTGCAAAACCAACGCCAGATCAAATCCAGGCCGCTTTGGCGGGCGATGCCGGCATCCATGCCACACTCGAAGTCACCGAAGGCCGCACCGACGGTTGGCTGCATGTGCTGCACCGGCGCAAGGCCGGGCGCGAGGTGTTTCTGGTGTGCAATCAGAATCAGGGCGAGGGAGCCAGAGATTTCCGCCTCCGCGTCACCGCTCCGGGCGAGCCCGAATGCTGGGATCCCATGCGCAATGAGATGACTGCCGTGCCATACCGGCGCGATGGAGATGTCGCTGAAATGAACCTGACCCTCCAGCCATCGGAAAGCGTGCTGCTGGTCTTTCAGGCGGAGAAGCGCGCCCTGCCGCCGCGCGGTGGTGACACGACGCCAAAACGCGAACTCCCCGTCTCTGAAATCCGGCCGACGGATGACAAGGATAGTAATCGCACCCAGATGGAAGAACTGACTCGCCTCGCTGCCGGCAGGCCGTTCGCCGCCAGCCCGGTGACAGCGGATCCCTTCACCGGCACCTGCACCATCCCCCCCGATGTGAACCCCGCCACATCCCGCATCTATCTCGAACTTGACGGCATTGAGCCCGAAGCCGCCGCGAGCGTCAAAGTCAACGGCCAATACGCCGGCGGGTTCATCGGAAAACCGTTCAGACTGGAAATATCAAAACAACTCAAGCCGGGCACAAACACCATCCTCATCAAACCCTTTGCACCGAAGGAAGCGCGGTTGGTGGTGGAGACTTCGACAACAAAATAGAAAAAGTTGGCGTGTTGACATGAGGATCATTACACGAAAAAATCCCGGTCGCCCACGCTTCTATCGTCCGCGCTTTTCACGTTAATGTAGGCGAGCAGGGGTCGCTCCGTGCATATATGCAAATGCGCAAATAAAAGATGACATGTAGCCGACAGGAGGCACGAAGAATGCCACCCTGTCGGCTTCAACAAATAAAAGATGTCAGTTCTTCCCTGTTGACATATTGAGAGAGGGATGCGGAAAAGCGGTTTTCGGATTCAGGCATTCAGCGGCATGGCGAGCCCCTCGGCGGACGCGAGGCGAATCTGGTTGGCATCGAAGGACGGCGGGGAGGAATGCGAGCGGACTACGACCAGTTCAATTAATTAAGCGAACAGTTTTCCGGCTGACCGGCTGCGGCGGAATTATCCCGCACGGCTGAACCCCGTGGGCGCGGAAGCGTCGAACTCGATTTCAAAGAGGAGATCATCCCGGCAGACGCAGCAGCCGACGGCAAGCACCGGCAGCGGAGGGAGAAGCCGGCGGCGGCAATAATCCTCCCAGAGCGGGATATGGGCGGGATCACGGAAGTAGGCCAGGCCGCGCGTCACCTCCTCGAATTTCATTCCGGCTTCGTCCAGAATCCCGCGCACGACATCCATCGTGAGTTCGATTTGTCCGGCGGGATCCCCCTGGTGGATGCTTCTGCCGCCGGGTTCGATGCTGGCTGTTCCGGAAATCGAGAGGGTGCGGGATCGGGAATCCGCGACCTCCAGCGCGCGGCTGAAGGCGCTGCCGTAGGCGAACGCATCGCACTGCATGGGGGAGCGGACGGTCCGGATGCCCGCCCCTCCGGCGGCGGGACGCACGGCAACGGCCTTGGCCACGAGGGCTGTCCGCGCGGGATTCGGCGCACCGATGCCCGTGCTGGCCGGCATTCTCCGGATGGCGTGGCGCGCGAAATATCCGGTCCGCACGCTGTTGAAAGTCGAATACCATTCCAGGATTTTTTCGTTGTAAAACCAAGTCCGGACAACGTGTTCGAAGCCCATTCCCGCGAGGGCCAGCGCTTTTTCGATGCTGGAAAACACGTCCTCTGTCTGCCGCGCGCGCGGCGATTGCGCATCCCCGGGCTTGATGCCTCCGAGAATGCAATAGCGGGCTTCGGCATCTTCGAGAAGGTAGCCGACAATCTCCCCTTCCAGAAAAAGAGGCGTCCGTTCCACACCTGAGGCGGCCGCCATCTGGATTCCTCCCCCACGAGAGGAAGTCGAGAGGACGGAGGTGACGGGCGCGGCGACCCCGGCCTGACGCACCGATTTTTCCATTCGCGCGACCTGCTCGTGCGTTCCGAACAAGTCCACGCCGACGACCGTTTCCGCTCCGCCGTCCGGCAATTTCCCGAGCACATCCCGGAGGTCGGTTTCGTCCGCCGGCTCTGGAATCGTTATCTGCGATTCCATCCAGCCCGGGTGCTCGATGGTTCTGACGGTGCCGGAACCGACGGGAATTCCGGTGCTGGGAAAATGGGCTGGGTGCATCAATGGGATTCAACAGCGGCCGCCGGGCGAAGTCGCGGATTTTCTTGGGCGAGAATTTTTCGCGACTTTGCATTCCCTGTGGGGTTAATGAATACGAGGCTTTTATGTGCGTCCCCCCCCTGTTTGCAGACCCGATATGCGACTTCTCTTAGGCATATTCCTGGGAATTGCGGCCTGCTGTGCCGCGGCGGATTCCGCCATCCAGCCCTTCGAGAAAGAGTCCGGCACGCGGCTCATCCCTCCGCTTTCGGCGACCCTCGACAGCCTGGTCGTGAAACGGAAAGCGGCGGGAATCCCCCGGACGAGGATGTGTTCGGACGAGGTTTTTTTGCGCCGGGTTTTTCTGGATGTCATCGGGACTTTGCCAACCAAGGAGGAAGCCGTCGCGTTTCTGGCGGACAAGAGCGAGGGAAAGCGTGCGGAGTTGATCAACCGTCTGCTCGAGCGGCCGGAGTATGCGGATTACTGGGGGATGAAGTGGGGCGACATCCTCCGGGTCAAATCCGAATTTCCTGTCAACCTGTGGCCGAATGCGACCCAGGCCTACGATGCCTGGATCCGTGCGAGCCTGCGACAGAACATGTCCTGCTCGGAATTCGCCCACCGGTTGTTGACTTCCGAGGGCAGCAATTTCCGCGACCCACCGGTCAATTTTCTGCGTGCCGCAGGCAGCCGGGAGCCGGAGGCGCTCGCGGCGGCGTCCGCACTCACGTTCATGGGCGAACGCATCTCAAACTGGCCGCCGAAAAAGCGGACCGACCTCGCGCGCTTCTTCTCCCGCGTCGGGTTCAAGAAGACCAAAGAATGGAAGGAGGAGATCGTGTTCTTCGACATCTCGCGCCACGAAAAGAAGCCGGCGGCCGCCGCCCGCCTGCCCGATGGGACGGAAGTCAAACTGGCTCCGGATGCCGACCCGCGGGAGATTTTTTTCCAGTGGCTCGTCACCTCCCCGAACTCTCCGTTCGCACGGAACGCCGCCAACAGGCTCTGGTTCTGGATTTTCGGCAAGGGCATCATCCAGGAGCCCGATGACAGCCGGCCGGACAACCCGCCATCGAATCCCGAGCTGCTCGCCTGGCTGGCCAAGCAACTCGAGTCGGCCCGCTACGACACCAAGCACCTGCTCCGGATCATTCTGAATTCCGACACCTACCAGCTTTCCTCGATTCCGCCTGCTGGAAAGAGCGCGGCGGGCCCGTATGTGGTTCGCCGCCTCGAGGCGGAAGTTCTCATTGACGCCATCAACCAGATCACCGGATCCCATGAGGAATACATGAGCATGATCCCCGAGCCGTTCACGTTCCTCCCCGAGGCCATGCGCTCGATCGCATTGCCCGACGGCAGCATTACAAGCTCCTTTCTCGAGCTTTTTGGACGCCCGCCGCGCGATACCGGATTGCTGGCGGAACGGACGGCGGAGATCACCACCACGCAGCGTTTGAGCCTGCTGAACTCGGGCGACATTCTTTCCAAGATCAGCAAAAGCAACAAGCTCAACGCGCTGATCGACACCGTGCAAACCCCGCAGGAAGCGGTCCCTCTTCTCTATCTGACGATCCTCTCACGGTATCCCACCGCGGAGGAGAAGGCAACCATTGCGGCATATGACCTGACATCGAAAAGTGGAAAAAAGCAGAAAATGCTCGATGTTGCCTGGGCGCTCATGAACAGCCCGGAATTTCTTTACCGCCACTGATCCTATGAACCTTCCCTTGTTCCCGTTCGTCCCGGAAATTTTCCGGCGCACGTTCTTCCTCCGCGGCCTCCTCGCCACAACCGCTCTGCTGCTCGGGCAGATGACGGGATTTGCCGCCGAGACACCTCCCCGCGCCAAAGCGGTGATCCAAATCTGGCTTTGGGGCGGAGCCTGCCATCTGGATACCTTTGATCCGAAGCCCGCCGCGGGGAACGACTATTGCGGTCCGCTCAACGAGGCGCTCGCGACAAATGTGGACGGGATCCAGTTGAGCAAGCTCCTCCCGAATCTCGCGAAGCAGGCCGACAAGTTTTCTCTCATCCGTGGCATGACCCATGGAAACACCAGTCATGAGACCGCCGCTTATATGATGCAGACGGGGCATCCCGAGGGCGAACGTCTGGTTTACCCTTCGATCGGCGCGGTGGTGTCGCTCTTCAAAGGATTTGACGCCGGTTACAAAGGCCTCATCCCGCCCTACATCGTCCTGACTGAGACGCAGGGGAGGTTTTCCGAGGCCGGCTTTTTGGGACCGCGCTACAAGCCGTTCGCAACCGGAGGGGATCCCTCCAAAACTCCATGGGCAGTCAAGGGGATCGTTGCCGAGGGAATTTCCCTTGATCAGCAAAAGAACCGGCGCGAGCTCCTCGGTCGCTTGGACACGCTCGGGAAGCAATTCCCGGCCGACTCCCGGTTTGCGCAATTCCGCCAATGCGGCGAGGCGGCCTACGACATGATCCTTGGAGACGGGGCCGATGTTTTCAATCTCGCAAAAGAAACCGACGAGCTCCGCAACCGGTATGGTCGGAACACGTTCGGCCAGTCCTGCCTCGCCGCGCGGCGGCTGGTCGAGCGTGGCGCCAAATTTGTCACCATCAACTTCAAGGGCTGGGACACTCACAAGGAGCACTTCCAGGCGATGAATAAAAAACTGCCCGAGCTGGATCAGGGGCTCGCCACGCTGCTGCAGGATCTCGCCGAGCGCGGACTGCTCGAGAGCACGATCGTCTGGTGCGGAGGCGAATTCGGCCGCACCCCACGCGTGCAGTGGGAAGCTCCCTGGAATGGCGGACGCAGCCACTTCGGCAAGGTCTTTTCCCTATTGGTCGCGGGCGGAGGCTTCCGGGGCGGACACGTTGTCGGCGCGTCCAATGCCACCGGCGAGGAGGTCGCAGAGCGTCCGGTCTATCCCTGGGATTTGATCGGCAGCATGTACGAGTTGCTCGGCATTGACCCGGACGGCACATTCCCGCACGTCGGCGATGGCTCGGTGCGCCTCATCCCCGAGATAAAAGAAAACATGAAATCCGGGGGGCGGCTGAAGGAGATCATGTGATGGGTTCGTGGGGCAAAGCTGTTTGGGTGTTCGTCGCGTTCTGGTTTCTCACCGGACTTTGCCGGGCGCAACGCTCCTATGAACCCGGTCTCGCCTATGTCTATCCGGCCGGAGGAAAAAAGGGGACGGTTGTTGAGGTGATGGTGGGTGGCCAGCGCTTGGAGAAGATGACCGATGCCATGATTTCCGGGGAGGGAGTCCAGGGAAAAGTTGTGGGCTTCAGCAGACCGCTTCCGCAGAAGCGCCTCAACGAATTCCGTGATTCCATCGCGGAGCACCGGAAAGAAATGATGGAAGCGATGCAGGCCGGAACCGCGGGAAAAAACCAGAAAGAGGACATCGCCACGATCTTGCGGGAGGACGGTGCCACGGAGGATGAGATCCGTCTTTTCCTCATCGGGAAAAAACAAAAAAACGATCCGAAGCGGCAGGACAACAAGCAGCTTGCCGAGTCGGTGATTCTCCGGCTGGAAATCGCGCCCGATGCGGCCAAGGGTCCGCGCACGGTGCGGCTCTTCGGGAAAAACGGGATCTCGAATCCCCTGACCATTTTCATCGGCGACTTTCCGGAGGAACGTCGCCCGGCCCCCCAGATGCCGGTTCCCGAAGCTCCGCCGAATATCCGCTTCCCCGTTGTGCTCAACGGGCAGATCATGCCGGGACAAAGCGACCGATATCTTTTCCACGCGGACAAGGGGGAACGGCTTGTTTTCCTTGTCCAGGCGCGCGATCTCATGCCTTACCTTGCCGACGCTGTCCCCGGCTGGTTCCAGGCTGTCCTGACGATCTTTGACGGTGCCGGCCGCGAAGTGGCGACCGCCCAAGCCGAGCGGTTCGCTCCCGATCCCGTGCTGGCCTTCGATGTGAAGGAAAGCGGAGATTACCAGTTGGAAATCCGCGATGCCCTGCACCGGGGGCGCGAGGATTTTGTTTACCGGATCACCGCGGGGAACATTCCCTTTGTCACGGGAATCTTTCCCCTGGGCGGGAGTTCCGGCTCGGCGACAACGGTTGAAGTGTCCGGCTGGAATCTTCCGCGCCAATCGCTTTCCACCCGTGTGCCACCCGGCGAGGGAATCCAACCCGTGTCGCAGCTTGCCAATGGATTTGCCACAGCGGATGTGGCATTCGCGCACGACACGATTCCGGAGACCTTTGCCGTGGAGCCCGACAACGACATCGCCCATGCCGCGCTCGTCGCGGTTCCGACGACCATCAACGGGCGCATCGAGTCGCCCGGCGACGGGGACGTTTTTGCCGTGAAATGCAAAAAGGGAGAACCTCTGGAACTCGAAGTGTTCGCCCGGAGGCTCAACTCGCCATTGGATTCCTATCTCCGGATCACCGACATCTCCGGTCGTCAGATCGCTTACAATGACGATCAGGAGGATGTCGGCTCCGGTTTTCTCACACACCATGCCGACTCACGAATCCACTTTGTTCCGCCCTCCGACGGGCTGTTCTATGTCCGGTTGGGGGATGCCCAGCGGCAGGGCGGAAAGGAATTTTCCTATCGTCTCCGGCTCGACCGGCCGCGTCCGGACTTCGCGCTCCGCACGGTGCCCTCCGGGATCAACGGCACGCCCGGAGCCTCAGTGCCCGTGACCGTCCATGCCCTGCGCAAGGATGGATTCTCGGGCGACATCAACCTTTCGGTCGCACCCGCGGGGTTCGTTCTTTCCGGCGGCTGCATCCCCGCAGGCACCGATTCCATAACGGCCACGCTCACATTTCCGAACAAGCTGAAGCCCACTCCGGAACCTGTCGAAATCACCGGCGTCGCCGAGATCGCCGGCGCGCAGGTCACCCACAAAGCGGTTCCTGCGGATGACATGCTCCAGGCATTCATTTATCATCACCTGGTTCCAGCCCCCGAGCTTCTGGCCTATTCGCCACCGGACCGTTCGGCGAGAACCCCCCTCCAGATTGCTCCCGGCACGGTGAAAATTTCTTCGTCAACCGCCGGCCATGCCACCGTGCTTCTTTACAAAACTTTTTCCAAGGAACGCATGAGGGCGGAATTGAAAAATCCCCCCGAGGGAATCTGGATCGAAGGAGTCTCGCCTTGCGAGGCCGGGGTCGAGATCGCTTTCCGGGCGGACGTCGCGAAGGCGAAACCCGGCACTCGCGGAAATCTGATTGTAGAATTGAGAGAGGTGAAGCCCGCGGGCAAGAATGAGAAACCCATGGGCGAGAAAAGTTGGTCCATGGGGCTGCTCCCGGCCGTCCCTTTCGAAATTCAGTAGAGCCACCCGAATCACTGCAGATTTTCCGTGTCGCGATCGCGACAAGGAAAAGCTTCGGGCATGAGAAGCGAAAGGGCTTCGCCGGCGAGGAAGAGGGAGCCGGTGATGAGGGTCGGCTGATCCCCTGCGGCTAACAGGGCCTCGGAAAGATTGGAAAAAGTTTTGGCCGGGCGGTCTGCGGGCACGGAAAAGGTTCGGACATCCGCGCTTCTGGGGCTGGCGACAGGAACGAAGAAAAAGGAACGGGCGATTTCGGAGAGGAGGCTGATCATTCCGGCATAATCCTTGTCGTTCAGCGCCCCGAAGATGACCGTGGCCCGGGCGGCGCCGAAGGTCTCTTTCCATGTTTTCACAAGGGCGCGTGCGGCGTGCGGGTTGTGCGCGCCATCCACCACGAGGGTTTCTCCGATCTGCTGGAACCGTGCCGGCCAGGACACCTCGCGGAGTCCGCGTGGGATCGCTTTCTCGCGAAGTTCAAGCGATGCGGCCGCGATGGCCGTCAGCGCGAGGGCCGCATTCCATTTTTGATGCGCTCCGCAAAGTCCGATCGCGCCCGTGTAGGGGCTGCCGACAAAAGTGACCGGGCTGCCGCACTCGCGCGCATGGTCCTCGATAACCCTCCTTGCCTCGGGAAGCTGCGGCGCCGAGACCACCGGAATTCCGGGCTTGATGATGCCCGATTTTTCGCGGGCGATTTCCGCGACGGTTGCTCCCAGCCACTGCGCGTGGTCCATCGCGATCGGCGTGAGGATTGACACGAGTGGGACGACGGCATTCGTGGCATCCAGGCGTCCGCCCATCCCGGTTTCCAGAACGACGACCCCGCAATCTTCGCGGGCGAAATGATCGAGGGCGAGGACGGTCGCGATTTCGAAAAATGTGGGGGAATGGTCCCAGCCCTCGCAATTCCCGCGGATCCGCGTCAGAATGTCCGCCACGACAGCGGACGGGATTCGCTCGCCGTTCACCCGGATGCGTTCGCGGAAGTCCGTGAGGTGAGGGGACGTGTAAAGGCCCGAGCGGAGGCCCGCCGCACGGAAAATCGAATCCAGCATCGCGCAGACCGAGCCCTTGCCGTTCGTTCCGGCGACATGAAAAATCCGGAGGTTTTTTTCCGGGCACCCGGCCGCATCCAGAAGCCGCCGGGTGTTGTCGAGTCCGAGTTTGACACCGAAGAACTGCGTGGCGTTCAGCCAGGCGAGCGACTCAGTCACTTTGGGATAAGATAGCCGAGCAGCGAGCCCAGGGTGGAGCGCAGTTTCGGACGGGGAACGATGATGTCAATGAGTCCGCGTTTCTCGAGAAACTCGGCGGTCTGGAAGTCCGGGGGCAGCGTCTGGTGGGTGGTTTCGCGGATGACGCGGGGACCGGCGAATCCGATCATGCTGGCGGGTTCGGCGATGATGATATCTCCCAGCGAGGCGTAGCTGGCCATGACGCCGGCGGTCGTTGGGTTGGTGAGGACCGAGATGTAAGCGAGTCCGGCCCGGGCATGGAGGGCGAGTGCGCCGCTGGTTTTGGCCATCTGCATGAGGCTGAGCATACCCTCATACATGCGGGCGCCGCCGGAGGCGCACACGAGCACGACCGGCATCCTGCGCTTCGTCGAGACCTCGATGAGGCGCGTGACTTTTTCTCCGACGACCGACCCCATCGTGGCGGCCAGAAAGTTGAAATCCATGACTCCGAGGCCGAGCGGATGCCCTTCGATCGCGCAGGTGCCGGTGAGGATCGCGTCCACAAGCCCGGTCTTTTCCTTGTAGCTCTTGAGGCGGTCGGCGTACGTGGCGACGCCTTTGAACTGCAGCGAATCCACCGACGTCAGTGCCGCGTCGCTTTCCGTGAAGCTGTCGGGATCCACGAGGCTGGCGATGCGCTCTCTGGATCCGAGCGTGAAATGGTGCCCGCATTTCTGGCAGACATGCAGGTTTTCCGAAAGCGCGAGGTTGTGGATGACCTCCCCACACGACGGGCATTTCGTCCAAAGGCCCTCCGGCATTTCCCGGAGCTTGGCCGGCCGCGGCCGGAGAAAGGGTTTTTTAAAAATGGCCATGGTTAAGTTTCCGTTCAGCCGCGCGCCGCGGTGAGAGCGCGGACCGACCGCGCGCCGGCCTCCAGAAGGACCAGCGCGCAGGCGTCCAATGTCGAGCCCGTGGTCAGCACGTCGTCCACCAGAAGCAGGTTCCTGTTCGTCACATCCGCATTCTTGCGCAGAACAAACGCATCCCGCAAGTTTTGCCTTCGGTGTTTTCGGTCGAGTTTCGTTTGGGTCGTGGTGTAGCGGTGGCGGGCCAGCGGGGAAATCACCGGGATCTTGCAAACCCGGGAGAGTGCCCCGGCGAGGAGCTCCGACTGGTTGAACTCCCGTTCGCGGAGCCTGCGCGGGTGGAGGGGCACCGGGACCAGCGCGTCCGGGTTCCAACCTCTCAGCCTCGGGTCCGAGATCCCCTCGTGCATCCACGAGGCCAGAGTCTGTGCGAGCCAGATTTCGTGTCCGTATTTCAGGCGGTGGATCATTTCCCGCACCACCCCGCGGCTGCGGACAACCGCCACCGCACAGTCGAAGGCAAACT
>Ga0194054_10000226_pt1 | contig 29502 bp, 28 predicted proteins | sample SepL2210m_MetaG_FD_163628 | JGI IMG/M metagenome (GOLD analysis project Ga0194054, IMG submission 163628) | Anoxic zone freshwater microbial communities from boreal shield lake in IISD Experimental Lakes Area, Ontario, Canada - Sep2016-L227-10m | ecosystem: Environmental > Aquatic > Freshwater... | reverse complement strand
GCACCGAGCCGATCCCGGTCATGGCCGCGAACACCGCGGTGGCGGCGTTACGCGCCGGCCCCTTGGGGAAGGTGGTGGCGACCAGCGCCAGGCCGGTGGGTGCGGCGATCGCAGCACCCACGCCCTGAAGCAGCCGGGCGACCACCAAAGTGGTTTGATCCCAGGCGATTCCGCACAGCACCGAAGCGATCGTGAACAGTGCGACACCGACGATGAACGTCCGCTTGCGCCCGACGGTGTCACCAAGTCGTCCGCCCAGCAGCATCAGGCCGCCGAAGGTCAGCACGTAGGCAGTGATCACCCAGCTGCGGCCGGCATCCGACAGACCCAGCTCGTTCTGGATCTTGGGCAGCGCCACAATGGCGACGGTGGAGTCCATGGTCGCCAGCAGTTGCATGCCGCCGATCGCGGCGACCGCGGAGATGAAGCGCCGGGAGGGAAACCAGCCCGGGAGGTTGGAGCCCGGTTTAGCGGAGGCAGTCCGTGCCAGCGCTCCCCGCTCGTCGGCCGGGTCCAGACGCACCGGAGACGTTCGCGGGGCACTGGCGTTCTGACGGCCGCCGGCGCGACGGAAGGTCGCGCGGTCAGCATCATTGAGGGCCGTCATAGGTAGCTACCCTACAGTAATATTAAGAGAACTTTAAAGTCTCGTATCCCGCCACCGGGCCGATCACGATGATCGAGGGGGGTCGAATCCCCTGGTCGCGGATTTGTTCTGCCACATCGTCCAGTGTCGCCCGCACCACCCGCTCGCCTGCCGTGGTGCCGTGTTGGACCACCAATACCGGTGTTTGCCCAGGTCGGCCGCCTTTACGGAGCGCGTCGGCGAACAATTCGATGCGCTCGACCGCCATCAGCAGAACCAGGGTCCCGGTCAACTGCGCCAGCGCATTCCAATTGACTAACGATTCCGGGTCCTGCGGTGATAAATGCCCACTGACCACCACAAATTCATGATTCACCGCCCGGTGGGTGACGGGGACGCCGGCCATGGCGGGCACCGCAATTGCGCTGGTCACACCAGGCACCACGGTGACCGGGATCCCCGCGGCGGCACAGGCGAGAACTTCCTCATATCCGCGAGCGAACACGAATGGATCGCCGCCCTTGAGTCGCACCACGAACTTCCCCGCCCGGGCCCGTTCTATAAGAACCTCATTTATGGATTCCTGTGCCATGGCCCGGCCGTAGGGGATCTTGGACGCGTCGATCACCTCAACGTGTGGTGCCAGTTCGGCCAGCAGTTCCGGTGGTGCGAGGCGATCGGCCACCACGACGTCGGCGTAGGCCAGCAGTCGGCGTCCCCGCACCGTGATCAACTCGGGATCGCCGGGGCCGCCGCCCACCAGGGCAACTCCGCCGGGCACCACATCGGAGGCTGTGGTGGCGACGATGTCCGGGGCGATGCGGCCCTGCTGGAACGACTCCCGGATTGCCGATCGCACCGCTGCAGAACGCCGGTGCTCACCGCCGGCCAGCACCCCCACCAGGAGGCCCTCGTAGTCGAAGGAGGCGGGAGTGACGGCGGTGCCGTCTCGTCCGGCATCGGCGCGGACGCAGAAGATCCGCCGACTCTCGGCCTCGGCCACAACGGCGGCGTTGACCGCCGGGTCGTCGGTGGCGGCGATCGCGTACCAGGCGCCATCGAGATCGCCATCGAGGTAATCCCGCAGTGTCAGGGTGATTCCGGGCTGCTGCTCGGCCAGGGCTTCGACCGCGGGGGTGGCTGCCCGGGCGATGACGTGGACATCGGCCCCGTGGGAGATGAGCACCGGCACGCGGCGCTGCGCCACGGTGCCGCCGCCAATGATGACGACCTTCTTACCGGCCAGACGGAGGCCGACGAGGTAGGCGTTCTCGCTCACCGGGCGAGCCTAGTGAACAGCCGCGTGCTCGACGAAACGCCGGACCGCATCCGGCTGGGCGGCCGGATGGGTATGCAGATATGACGCGTGCACGCCGAATTGCACCGCACCGTCGCCCGCCGGCTGGTCCGCTTGTCTGCGCAACAACCAGGCCGGCTGCACAGGCTCGGTGAATTGCACTGTGGTTCGGTGAAACTCGTGACCGGTCACCCGCTGGCCCTCGGTATAGAGAGCCGAGTCTCCCGCGGCGACGGCATCGCGATAGCCCAGGGTCAGCCGCGGGGTGAACGTCGCCGAACCCGTCAGCACGCCGCACATCGGGTGTCCGTCGAGATCTGACATCAGATAGGTCAGCCCACCGCATTCGGCGTGCACCGGCGCGCGGGCGGCCAGCTCACGGATCTGCGCGCGCAGGGCGGTATTGGCCGACAGCTGCTCGGGGTACTGCTCGGGGAATCCGCCCGGCAGCACCAGGGCCGCGGTGCGCTCAGGCAGGCTCTCGGTGAGCGGATCGAAGGCCACTACCTCGGCGCCGGCGGCGCGGAGGAGTTCGTCGTACTCGGTGTAGCCGAAGGTGAACGCCTTCCCGGCCGCCACCGCCACCACCGGCCGGCCGACGACCGCCTCCCCCACAGACTGCTCGGGTGACCACGGCGCGCCAGGTGCCGCGGAGCCCGCCAGTGCGATGACTGCGGCGAGATCGACGTGCCGGGCCACCAGATCGGTCATCGCCGCCACTGCGGCGTGCGCCTCGGCCCCGTGTTCGGTGGCGGTCACCAATCCGAGGTGCCGCGACGGCACCGCAAGTTCGTCGTGTCGCGGCACCACCCCGAGCACCGGTACCCCGACCGCCTCGCAGGCCTGCCGCAGCACCTGTTCATGGCGCGCCGAACCCACCCGGTTGAGGATCACCCCGCCGATGCGCACGCCACGCAGAAATGTCGAAAAGCCATGCAGCACAGCGGCGATGGTCTGACTCTGTCCGCGCACATCGACAACCAGCACCACCGGGGCGCCCAGCAGTTGGGCCACCTGCCCGGTGGAGCCGCGGGCCGGTGAACTGAATTGATCGTCGATGCGGCCGTCGAACAGACCCATCACACCTTCGATGACGGCGATATCAGCGTCGGCCGATCCGTGCAGGTAAAGCGGACCGATCAGGTCATCGCCAACCATGACCGAGTCGAGGTTGCGGCCCGGCCGACCGGCAGCCAGGGCGTGATAACCCGGGTCGATGAAGTCGGGTCCGACCTTGAACGGCGCGACCCGCCGACCTGCGCGCCGCAGCGCCCCGATCAAACCCGTTGCGATGGTGGTCTTTCCACTTCCGGATGACGGAGCACCGATGACGACGGCCGGAGTGCTGGTCACTCTCACCACTCCAGACCGCGCTGGCCCTTGCGGCCGGCATCCATCGGGTGAGCGATCTTGGTCATCTCGGTCACCAGGTCGGCCACCTCAAGCAGTCTCGGCGGGGCGTCGCGTCCGGTGATCACGACGTGCTGCCGGCCCGGCCGGGCAAGGAGCGTGTCCACCACTTCCTCGACGTCGACCCAGCCCCATGCGAGTGGGTAGGTGAACTCATCGAGCACGTAGAAGTCGTGGCGTTGCTCGGCCAAGCGTCGCGCGATCTCCGCCCACCCGTCCGCGGCGGCGGTGGCGTGGTCATCTTCGGAACCCGGTTTCTTAACCCAGGACCAGCCTGCGCCCATCTTGTGCCATTCCACAGCCCCGCCGATTCCCTCCTCGGCGTGCAGTTGTCCGAGTCGGTTGAAGACGGTCTCCTCGCCAACCTTCCACTTGGCGCTCTTGACGAACTGGAAGACGCCGATATCCATGCCGGCGTTCCACGCCCGCAGCGCCATACCGAAGGCCGCCGTCGACTTCCCTTTGCCGACACCGGTGTGCACCGCGAGCACCGCGGCATTGCGTCGCTGCCGGGTGGTCAGTCCGTCGTCGGGGACGGTAAGAGGTTGGCCCTGTGGCATCGTCCGCCCCTCCTGCTCCTGGTCTCAGGCAGCCCGGCGCACGGCCTGCGCCAGATAGTCTGCGCGCAACTGCTCGAGCCGCAACACCGGTGCACCGAGCTGGTTAGCGAGTTCGGTCGCCAGACCCAACCGGATATAGGACGTTTCACAGTCCACGACCACCGCCGCAGCACCCTCGGCGGCGAGGCGGCCGGCGGCAATGCGGCTGCGCCCCAACGGGTCCGGACCTCCGGTTGCCCGGCCATCGGTGAGCACCACAACCAACGCCCGGCGGGTAGCGTCCCGGGCCCGTTCGCGCATCACCACATCGCGCGCCGCCAACAGCCCTTCGGCAAGTGGCGTGGTGCCACCGGTGTCGAGTCGGGTCAACCGCCGCGACGCGGTGTGCGCCGACGTCGTCGGTGGCAGCACCAACCGGGCACCTTCGGAACGGAATGTGATCACGGCGACCTTGTCGCGGCGCTGATACGCGTCACGCAACAGCGACAGCGCCGCCCCGGTGACCGCGGCCATGCGATCACGGACAGCCATTGACCCCGATGCATCGACGACGAAGATCACCAGGTTGCCCTCTCTACCGATGCGGGCGGCCCGCCGAATGTCCTCCACCTCAGGCCGCAGCGGGCCTGGGACGGCGCGCCGGGTCGCGGTGGCGAGCACAGTAGCGAACAGGTGCACGCCATGGCCCTGCTCCGGCGTCAGACTGGGACCCACGGCGGCACCGACGGAGTTGCGGGCAGGTGAGCGTCGGCCGACATGGCCGTCGCCGATACCGGGAACCGTCAGCGCACGGGTGCGGTACGCCGGGGAAGGCGGTGCCGAAGGCCGGGTTGTTGATGACGAGTTCTGTTGGCGGGCAGGGTTTTCCGTCTGCAAATCGGCCGAGTCGCCGCCGCCCGGCGGGTCCGGATCGGGGTCGGACTCCGGGCCGTCATCGGCGGTGGCCGATAGCGCCTCATCGAGATCGCCCGGATCGATACCCGGGTCATCGAACGGGTCTCGGCGGCGCCGATGCGGCAGGGCGAGTTCGGCCGCCACCCGAATGTCCTGTTCTTCGACGGTGATTTTCCGCATCGCTTCACCCGCCCCGGTATCCGCCCCGCGCCAGGCGGCATGCGCAATCGCGGTGCGGGCCATCACCAGATCGGCACGCATCCCGTCAACATCGAAGGCTGCGCACAGCGCGGCGATCCGGTTCAACTCACGGTCGGGCAACTCGACGTCATCCACCCTCGCGCGCGCGGCGGCGATCCTGTCGGCCAGGTCGCTGTCCAGCGTGCCGTACCGGGCGGCGAACCCTGCCGGATCGGCCTCGTAGTCCAGCCGCCGACGGATCACGTCACTACGGACCGCCACCTCGCGGGAGGCATGCACATCAACGGCGAGGCCGAACCGGTCAAGCAGTTGCGGACGCAGTTCACCCTCCTCGGGATTCATGGTGCCCACCAGTACGAAACGCGACTCGTGGGAGTGCGACATCCCGTCACGTTCGATATGCACCCGGCCCATCGCGGCGGCGTCGAGCAGGATGTCGACCAGGTGATCGGGCAGCAGGTTGACCTCGTCGACGTAGAGCACGCCGCCGTGCGCGCGGGACAACAGACCGGGTGAGAACGCGTGCTCGCCGTCACGGAGCACCTTCTGCAGATCCAGTGATCCGACAACCCGGTCCTCGGTGGCGCCGATCGGCAGTTCCACGAGGTTGGCACCCGGGTCTGCCTTGGCAAGCACCGACGCCAGTGCCCGCACCGCGGTTGACTTCGCCGTGCCCTTCTCGCCGCGGATGAGCACCCCGCCGATCTCCGGTCGCACCGCACACAACAGCAGTGCCAGCCGCAGCCGGTCATGCCCGACGATGGCGCTGAACGGGTAACCGGGCGGGTTCACGAGCGTTGCCCCCGAACCATCGGAACGTGCGGGATGCCGTCCTCGACGAACTCATCGCCGTCGACGACGAAGCCGTGCCGGGTGTACATCTCGATCAGGTAGGTCTGGGCGTTGAGTGCGCATGGATGCCCTCCGACGTCCGCCAGCGCCGCCTGTAGCAGACGGTTGGTGTGACCCTGGCCCCGCAAGGCTTGTTTGGTGCAGACCCGGCTGATTCGAAAAAGCTTGCTGCCGTTCGGGTTTTCCTCTATAAGGCGCAGTATCGAGATCGCCTCTCCGGAGGGGTTCTGCAGCCAGAAGTGCCGGGTCTGAGACTGCAGGTCACGACCGTCGAGCTCCGGGTAGGGACAGGCCTGCTCGACGACGAATACCTCGACCCGAAGCTTCAGCAACTCGTAGAGGGTTGCCGCGTCGAGATCCTTTCCCCAGCACCGGCGCAGCGTGAACGTCACACCGCTCCCACCGGCTGCGGCATCGTGATGGCATCAGACACGGACAAACCCTTCACTACGCTTCTCCACTCACCCGGCGACCCGGCCGTCGGTCGCGGCTGTATGGCTAGGTTATCCCGGTTAAGGTTGGCTTGTGACGGCAGTGCAGCCCGAATGGGTCGATGACGTACTTGCCGGGTATCAGCAGGCCACCTTGCCCCTGGGTGCCGATCTCGACGGGGAAGGTGAGCTGTTCGCCACCCTGGTCCGCACCGCCGACTCGACCCCGTCGTCATCGGTGGTGCTGGCAGTGCACGGCTACACCGACTACTTCTTCAATACCGAACTGGCAGATCATTTCGCCGCCCGGGGCTGGCGGTTCTACGGCCTCGACTCGCACCGGTGCGGGCGCTCCTGGCGGGAGGGTCAGACCCCGCACTTCACCACCGACCTCGCTCGTTACGACCGTGAGTTGGAGTGGGCGATGTCCGTCATCGCCGCGGAGAATCCCGGAGCCGCTGGGCCGGCGACATCAGACACAGCTGCCAGGGTGCTGGTGTGCGGGCACTCGACCGGGGGCCTGGTGGTGGCGCTATGGCTTGACCGGGTGCGTCAGCGCGGCGATACCGCGGTCATGGGCATTGCAGGTCTGATGCTCAACAGTCCGTTCCTGGATCTCAACGGGCCGGCAATCCTGCGCACCAAAGTCACCTCGACGGCAATCGGGGCGGTGTCGAAGGTCAGCAAGACCCGGGTGCTGCGCGGTTCCGGCACCGGTGGCTATGGCCTGACACTGCATCGGGAGTACCACGGCGAGTTCGACTACAACCTGCGATGGAAACCACTCGGGGGCTTTCCGATAACCGTCGGGTGGATTCACGCCATCCGGCGCGGGCAGGCAAAATTGCATCGCGGCCTTGACGTCGGGGTGCCCAATCTCATTCTGCGCTCCGATCACAGCGTCGCCGAGACCGCCGAGACCGACATGCTGCAACGCGGTGATGCCGTACTCGACGTCGCACACATCGCCCGCTGGGCGGGCTGTCTGGGAAACCGGACCACCAGTGTGCCGGTCAAAGACGCCAAGCACGACGTCTTCCTCTCACTGACCGAACCGCGCGCGGCGGCCTACGCCGAACTCGACCGCTGGCTGTCGACGCTGTAGGCGGGCGGGTTTCGGTGGCCGGGTCGACGGTCGGCCGCTGGCACGGCATCAGGTTCCTATTGACTCCCGATGGACCAGTGGTGCAGAGTCTTGTCCGTTCCCTTTACTGAGAGGCCTTACGGCGATGAAGAAGTCTCTGCTGATTCCTGCAACCGGTGTAGCCGCCCTGCTGTTGAGCGCGACGCTCGCAGGCTGCGGGTCCGGATCAAAAACCGCCACATCGAGTTCCGCCGCCAGCACCTCCTCTAGCCCGGCGTCCACCTCGGCGTCCGCGACGAGCACAACGGCCGACACCGCCCATTACGCCGACGTCACACTGCCCGAATTGCCGGGATGGTCCGACGACCCAGATGTGAAATGGCAGGAGGGCAACGACTTTTATCATGTGGCGGCGCTCAAATACGGCGAGACTCCCACCTCAATTCAGGTTCTCATCGCCAGATCGACCAAGCCGGGCGAGGACCCGATGCAGGGCGCGCAGCAGATAGCCGCTGATCCTCTCGTTGACGGCTGTGTAAAAAGCGCCGAGCCCGACCCGACAACCATGAGCGGCTTCAACGGTTTCCTGAACGCCTTCAAATGCAATGATGGAACTGCGCTATTCCAGGAAGCCTTCGGAATCCACGAGACCGCCGCCGCGCCCGCGGCTGTGGTGGTGATCACCGGCGTCAGCAGCATGGATAACGTGGACAAGGTTACCGAGGCTCTGGACCTCATCACGAGCAAGGGAACCATTACTCCCTGACCCGATACCGGTCGACGGGCCTCCCGATAAACCGCACTATCCGGCGATGTGCGCCGGATGCGGAACCACGATCGTGGTGCCCGCCACGCGGCTTTCCACCGCACTCGCGCACGCCAGCGAGGGCAGTTCGTTCACGCTGTCTGAGCGGGCCGGACTCACGCTGCACGTGGTGTGCCCGGACTGCCAGCGCCGTTCGGGCCGGACATAGCGCCAGAACGCGATGGCCACGGCCCAGGTCACCACAAACAGTCCAACCACCACGAAGCCGACGTTGTCCAGGCTCAGTGAGCTCACCCATTCGGTGACCGGGTTGGCCCAGCCCAGATCGTCATGGGCCACCGAGATCAGTTCGATGGTTCCGATCAGCAGGGCGACCACCACCGACAACCCCGTGATGGTCAGGTTGTAATAGATCTTGCGAACCGGGTTGGCGAATGCCCAGTCGTAGGCCGCTGACATGAACAACCCGTCGGCGGTGTCCATCAGACTCATCCCCGCGGCGAACAACACCGGCAGGGTCAGCACCGCATACCAGGGCACACCCGCCGCCGCGCCGGTGCCGGCCAATGCCAGCAGGGCGACTTCGGTCGCGGTATCGAAGCCCAGACCGAACAGCACCCCGACGACGAACATCTGGGCCGGCCGCGCAATCCGACGCATAACCGGACGCAGGATGCGTGCCAGCACACCGCGGTTATCGAGTTGATCCTCCAGCTCCCGCTCGTTGAACCGGCCCGCGCGCAGCGCGGCGAATACCCGCCAAATCCCGATCAGCGCAACCACATTGACGATCGCGATGGCGTACAGGAAGCCGCCCGAGGCCAGGGTCCCGGCGATACCGAGCACATGCCGGGCCGGCGAGGCGTCATCGAGCAGCACACCGGCAGCCTTGGCTGCGCCAATCACCAGCAGTGCCAGCACCACCACCATCGCGGCATGTCCCAGAGCGAACCAGAACCCCACCGATTTGGGCCGGGCTCCGTCTGCGGTCAACTTGCGAGTCACGTTATCGATGGCGGCGATGTGATCGGCGTCGAACGCGTGCCTCAGCCCGAACATATAGGCGCTGACACCGAGGCCGATTGAGAAGACCTGCGCGCCCACCTGATAGCGCTCGGGAGCGACCAGCAGGATCAAGGTTCCGAATCCGACCACATGCAAGGCCGCGACCACGCCAAGTAGTGCGCAAACCTGCGCCCGGTCTCGGCGAGACCAGGAACCGACGAGTCGGCGTACCGCCATATGACCTCCGCGTGGGGATTTCGCGTCCCCGTCGTGGTGACTTCGGGCGGGAGGGTCTGGCTACCAACCGCTAGCGGCTGGACACAGTGGCGCGACCGCACCGGAATCTCACCGGTTTCCGCACCGCCCGAACTTCACCGCGACCATACCCCGCAGCGCCCTGCCGGACGCGGCTTACAGCGGTGTGACGTAGGCCGAGCTGATGCCGCCGTCGACCAGGAAGGTCGACCCCGTGATGAATGAGGCGTCGTCGCTGGCCAAAAACGCCACCGCGGCGGCTAATTCCTCAGGCTCGGCAAACCGGCCCAGCGGGATGTGCACCAGGCGGCGCGCCGCGCGCTCGGGGTCCTTGGCGAACAATTCCTGCAGCAGCGGGGTGTTCACCGGCCCGGGGCACAGCGCGTTGACCCGGATGCCCTGGCGGGCGAACTGCACGCCGAGTTCCCGCGACATCGCCAACACTCCGCCTTTGGAGGCGGTGTAGGAGATCTGCGACGTGGCCGATCCCATCACCGCGACGAAGGACGCGGTGTTGATGATGGATCCCTTGCCGGCGGGCACCATATGCCGCAGGGCCGCCCGGCAGCACAGGTACACGCTCTTGAGGTTGACGTCCTGTACCCGCTGCCAGGCGGGGAGTTCCGTGGTCTCGATGAGGTCGTCATCGGGCGGCGAGATGCCGGCGTTGTTGAAGGCGATGTCCACCGATCCGTAGGTGGATGCGGCGGTGTCGAACAGATTGTTGACCGCGTCCTCATCTGCCACGTCGACCGCGACGAACATCCCGCCGAGTTCCTTTGCCACCGCGGTACCGGTCTTGGGGTCGATATCGCCGACGACAATGGTCGCGCCCTCGGCTCGCATCCGATTCGCGGCCGCCAACCCGATACCGCTTGCCGCACCGGTGATCACCGCCACCTTGCCGGCAAGCCGTTGGGTCAGATCAATTTTAGAGACGGCCACTTATCGTTCTCCAATCGCGTAGAAGACATTTTTGGTTTCGGTGAAATGCAGCGGTGCGTCCACTCCGAGTTCGCGGCCGAGACCGGACTGCTTGAACCCGCCGAAAGGGGTGTTGTAGCGCACCGAGGAGTGCGAATTCACGCTGAGGTTACCCGCCTCGACGGCGCGCGAGACCCGCATCGCGCGGGAGAGGTTGTCGGTCCAGATCGAACCGGACAGTCCGTACTCGGTGTCATTGGCTAGGGCGATGGCGTCGGCTTCATCCTCGAACGGCAGCACGACGACGACTGGGCCGAAGATCTCGTCGGTGACGGTGCGATCGTCGCGGGCCGGGGTGAGAACCGTGGGCGGAAACCAGTATCCGGGCCCACTCGGCGCCGAACCCCGGAAAGCCACCGGCGCGTCGTCGGGAACGTACCCGGCCACCGACTCGAACTGCTTGCGGGAGACCAACGGCCCCATCTCAGTGTCACGGGCACTCGGGTCGCCCACGACGACGCCCTTGACCGCGGGCTCGAGCAATTCCATGAAGCGGTCGAAGACGTTTCGCTGCACCAGGATCCGGCTTCGGGCACAGCAGTCCTGACCGGCGTTGTCGAATACGCCGTTGGGTGCGGTGGCGGCCGCGCGCTCCAGGTCGCAATCATCGAAGATGATGTTGGCGCTCTTGCCGCCCAGCTCCAGAGTCACCCGCTTGACCTGCTGTGCCGCTCCGGCCATCACGTGCACGCCTACCGCAGTGGATCCGGTGAAGACCAGCTTGCGGATATCCGGGTGGGTGATGAAACGCTCCCCCACCACCGATCCTTTACCCGGCAGCACCTGGAACAGATCCGGCGGCAGGCCCGCTTCCACCGCAAGTTCGCCGAGTCGGATGGATGTCAGCGGTGTCCACTCGGCCGGTTTGAGCACCACGGCATTGCCTGCGGCCAGCGCCGGCGCGAACCCCCATGATGCGATGGGCATCGGAAAGTTCCACGGGGTGATGATCCCGATGACGCCCATGGGCTCGTTGAACGTGACGTCGAGCCCGCCGGCAACGGGAATCTGCTTGCCGGACAACCGTTCCGGTGATGCCGAATAGAACTGGAGTACATCTCGGACGTGCCCGGCCTCCCATTCGGCGGCGCCGATGGGATGCCCGGAGTTGGCGACTTCCAGGGCGGCCAACTCGTCGACGTGGGCATCGACCACCGCGGCGAACGAGCGCAACGCGGCGGCGCGTTCGGCGGGCGGGCTTGCCGCCCAGGCCTTCTGGGCGACCTTCGCCCGGGCGACAGCATCATCGACCCCCGCCGCGTCGAGCAATTCCACGGTGCGCAGCACCTGCTCGGTAGCCGGGTTGATCAGCTCCGTGGTGGTCACGAATTCACGCTTCCTTTCACAAAGGTCCGGGCCCTCGAGTATGTCCGGGCCGCATCGACGAGCCCGGCGAACAGCCGCAGATCGTCGGGAGTCTCCTCGGGATGCCACTGCACGGCCACCACGAAATCATCCCCGGTCATTTCGACGGCTTCGACCACCCCGTCGGCGTCGCGGGCGCTGATCGTCAGACCCGCACCCAGCCGGTCGATCGCCTGGCGGTGATAGCACTTAACCTGCGTCGTATCCCCTATCAGAGTGGCGATTCTGCTCCCCGGGGCGGTAAGCACCGTCGAGGTGCCGAACACGCCGTTACCCTGCTGATGGTGGTTGTGGCCCAGTTCATCGGGCAGATTCTGGTGCAGGGTTCCGCCGCGGGCGACGTTGAGCACCTGCGCTCCCCGGCAGATGCCCAGCACCGGCATCCGCCGCTGCAATGCGCCGCCGAGAAGGGCGAACTCCCATGCGTCGCGGTCGTGGGCGGGAACCTCGGTGCTGGGGTGCGGCTCGGCGCCGTAGCGGGACGGATCGATATCGCGGCCGCCGGTGATGATCAAGCCCTCCACCCCGTCAAGCACCCGTCCGGCGACGTCGGCATCGACCGGCTGCGGCGGCAGCAACACTGCAATTCCGCCGGCGGCGTTGATCGCGTTCAGATAGGTCTTCTGCAGGAAAACGGCGGGCACATCCCACACCCCGGTTTGCGCCTGTTGCAGGTAGGTGGTCAGGCCGATCATCGGCCGGGCGTCAGAGGCGCTCAAAGCCGCGCACCTTCTCCCAGTCGGTCACCGCAGAGTTGAAGGCCGCCAACTCCACCCGGGCATTGTTGAGGTAGTGCTCGACGACCTGGTCACCAAACGCCTCCCTGGCGATCGCGGATTCCGCGAACAATTCGGCCGCCTCAGCCAGCGTGGTGGGCAACCGCGGCGCACCCCCGGCGTAGGCGTTGCCCGCGCACGGCTCGGGCAGTTCCATGCCCTGGTCGATTCCGTGCAGACCACCGGCGATCAACGCAGCCACCGCGAGGTACTGATTGACGTCACCACCCGGCGCGCGACACTCCACCCTCATCGAATGACCCTTGCCCACCACGCGCATCGCACAGGTCCGGTTGTCCAAACCCCATGCGATGGCGGTGGGCGCAAAGCTTCCCGCGGCAAATCGCTTGTAGGAGTTGATATTCGGGGCGCTGAATAAGGTGAACTCACGCATGGTGGCGAGCTGGCCGGCGATGAAGCTACGGAACATCGCCGACATGCCCAACGGATCGGACGCGTCGGCGAGCACGGCGGTGCCGTCGTGGCCGCGCAGCGAGATGTGGATGTGGCAGCTGTTGCCCTCGCGTTCGTCGAACTTGGCCATGAAGGTGAGGCTCTTGCCGTGCTGGTCGGCGATCTCTTTGGCACCGTTCTTGTAAATCGTGTGGTTGTCACAGGTGACCAGTGCGTCGTCGTAGCGGAAGGCGATCTCTTGCTGGCCGGGATTGCACTCCCCCTTGACGCCCTCGCAGTACATGCCGGCGCCGTCCATCCCCAGCCGGATGTCACGCAGCAGCGGCTCCAGGCGCGTCGAGGCATGTATCGCGTAGTCGACGTTGTAATCGGTGGCCTTGCTCAGCCCCCGATAGCCGGCCGCCCAGGCATCGCGGTAGGTGTCGTCGAACACCATGAACTCCAGCTCGGTCCCGACGAACGCGGCCAGTCCGCGCTGTGCCAGACGGTCCAGTTGGGTGCGCAGGATGGCGCGCGGTGAGGCGATAACCGGACCGCCACCCACCCAGTGCAGATCGGCCATCACCAGGGCGGTGCCGGGCAGCCACGGAATCAGCCGCAGGGTGCTCAGGTCAGGTGCCATCACCATGTCCCCGTAGCCCGACTCCCAGCTGGACATCCGGTACCCGTCAACGGTGTTCATCTCCACGTCGACGGCCAACAGGTAGTTGCAGCACTCGGCCCCGTGAGCGGCGACTTCCTCGGCGAAAAGCCGGGCCGAGACCCGCTTGCCGGTGAGCCTGCCCTGCATGTCAGTGAAGGCCACGATCACCGTGTCGATCTCACCGGCGGCCATCAGCCGGTCCAGCTCACCGGCCGTCAGCAGCCCGTGCCGGCGGCCGGCTGTGCTGTCAGGCGACACGAGCGCCCCCTTCGCTAGGACGTAACAACAGGCCGCCCGATGTGCGGTCGGCCCCAAGGTTTACACAACCGACACCGTTAAAGGTAGGACGACAAGCCCCTAACCGGCATATCGTCCCTTCCACGCACGCTTTTTTGCCGATTTAAGGAGACCCGCCGTGCCCGAGGGCCACGAACTACTCGATGACGACGAACGGCAGCTAGCCAAGTTGGGGTACTCCCAGGAGCTGTCCCGATCCTGGTCCGGTTTCAACAACTTCGCCATCTCATTCTCGATCATCTCAATCCTGGCGGGCTGCTTCACCTCGTTCGGCCTGGGCTGGAACAACGGCGGGCCGGCTGCCATCGCGTGGGGCTGGCCGATTTTGGCGGCGTTCATCCTGCTGGTCGGGTTCTGCATGTCGGAGTTGGTATCGGCGTTCCCCACCTCCGGCGGAATCTACTGGTGGGCGGCCAAGCTCGGCGGCCCCAAGGCGGGGTATTACACCGGCTGGCTGAACCTCGTCGGGCTGATCGCGATCCTGGCCTCGGTGGCCTATGGCAGCGCGACGTTCCTGGACCTCACGCTGGGCACCCTCAGTGAGAATTGGCTGGCCGGCTACAGCCTCAAGCGGGTGTTCGTGATGTTCCTGATCATCCTGGTGGTGGTGGCCGTCATCAATATCTTCTCCAGCCACCTTCTCGCCGTCATCAACAACATCTCCGTCTGGTGGCACGTGGCGGGCGCGGCAGCGGTGATCGCGATCCTGATCCTGGTTCCCGAACACCACGCCAGCGTCGGCGACGTGTTCGCCAGGACCGTGAACAACAGCGGCATGTTCGATGGGGCCACCTCCGGTTTTGGCTGGCTGCTGATCGTGTTGCCGATCTCGGCGATCCTCACCCAGTACACGATCACCGGCTACGACGCCTCGGCGCACCTGTCTGAGGAGACCAAGAGCGCGGCCGACGGCGCGGCCAAGGGCATCTGGCGGTCGATCTTCTATTCGGCGATCGGTGGCTGGATTCTCCTGCTGGCCTTCCTGTTTGCGGTTCAAGATGCCGACGGGGTGTCCAAGGCCGGCGGCGCAGTGGCGGCGATCTTCAGCCAGGCGCTGACGTCCAAGTGGGCGGCAGCGGTGTTGTTCATCTCCACGGCCGGGCAGTTGTTCTGCACCACGGCCTGCCAGACCAGCGCCTCGCGCATGCTGTTCGCGTTCAGTCGGGACCGTGCAGTGCCCGGACATCAGCTGTGGTCGGCGGTGAACTCCCGCAAGGTGCCGGCCAACGCGGTAATCGTGACAGCGGTGATCGCGGCACTCATCACCCTGCCCGCCCTGGTGCCGGTCGACATCAACGGTGCGCCGGTGCCGATCGCGTTCTTCGCGGTGGTCTCGATCGGCGTCGTCGGGCTGTATCTGGCGTTCGCGGTGCCGATCTACTACCGCTGGAAGGCCGGCGATTCGTTTGAGGTCGGCAGTTGGAACATCGGCAGCCACTACAGGTGGATGGCCCCGCTGGCCTTAGCCGAGATCATCATCACCTCGATCGTCGCGATGTTCCCGACCTCGCTGGGCGGGGTGCCCTGGGATGCCAGCTTCGAATGGAAGTTCCTCAACTACACCCCGCTGCTCGTTGGCGGCACATTCATCCTGCTCTGGATCTACTGGCACGTCTCGGTGAAGAAGTGGTTCACCGGGCCGGTGCGGCAGGTCGACGAAACCGGTGCCCAACTGGGCGGGGTCCGCTAGTCAGGGTTGTCGACGGCGATCCGGGGTGACGGCGATCGTCAGCTGGCCGGATTGGCGTTGATGAGTTGCCTGGCGATGGTCGACAGCCTGGGCTCGTTTCGGCCCGGGAAGTCGATGTTGATGAGGCGTCTGCCCGGATCGCCTGCGATGCGTAACAAACCTTGGAGCCTCGGCCTGATGCCGGCGGCGTCTAACTGGGCCATCCAGTCCACCGACGCGTCGCGCCAGAGGAAACCGCTGGCGAGACGCGATTCAATGGGGCCCCGCTGGGTAGCGATCCACCCCACCTGCTGTTCGGAGACGTAGGCAGCCAGGGCCCGGGTGTCCTCGCCGCGTTGCTGTAAGCGCAGTGTCACCTGGACGGGACCCAGTGGCAGCGCGTTTATGGTGTCTTCGAATGCGGGACTTCCTGAGATGGTGCGCGTCCACGTTCCCGAGATATCCGCCGTGCGGTAATCGTGTCGGTGTGCATGCGCCCGCGATTCGGGCCTGCCCAAGAACCGGTCCCAGATCGTCATGGGCTGACCCTACGGTGTCGAACGGTCAATCCCCAACGGCGCTACCGCAAAAGCCCGGCAGCGTAAAGGCAGATGTAAAGGTTGATCAGCAGCATTGCCAGGGCAGCCAGAGAGTCCTGCATCGACGACCGAGATCGATAACGGACGGCGAGGCCGAGGGCCATCAACAGAGCCAAGCCGCCTGACGCGGCAATCACGAGCGGCGGTATGAGGTAGCCGACGAGGATTCCGACTGCACCGAGCAATTCGAGGACGCCGGTGACTTTGCGCAAATTGGGTAGCCCGAATTGGTCGAACTCGGCCGCCATTGCATCGGAGAACAAAACACTCAATCCGTAAAACAGGAAGAGGGTCGCCGACAACGGCTTCAGGGTTTGATAGAGAATGTTCACCAAGGCATCAGTGCGTCGAGTTGTCTTCCATCACAGAACCCTACAGCGAGGCCTCAGATGTCACCTTCCGCAGTGTCAGTCGTTCTCCAAGTGATCGCCGGGCTAGGACTCATCAATGTGTGGTTGGTGCGTCCTCGGTCGGCGACGGCGTTTCGCGGAGGTTCCTCGCAGACGCTCAGAGAAGAGTTTGTCGCATACGGCCTACCCGATTGGTGCTTCTACGCGGTCGGCGCATCCAAGATTGTTTCGGCGGTGATGCTGATCGTCGGCATTTGGGTGCCGCAGTTGGTCTTGCCGGCGGCGCTGGTCATCGCGGTACTGATGGTCGGGGCACTGGCGATGCACGTGAAAGTCAAGGATCCCCTGACGAAATCGGTGCCTGCATTGCTGATGCTGGCGATGGTCATCGGGATAGCACTCCTGCGGTGACCATCGGGATCGGCCGCACGAGTTGATCTTTGAACGCCGTCAAACCGTGGCGAGGCCGGCGTCAACCGCGACGACAATCTCGCGACGCGGCTAGCTATCAGCCGGTTTGTCGATGGCGATGACCTCACCGCGGTTGATCGACACCCAGTCCCGCGCCTGCAGATACGGGCGGAAAGCCTCGGCGATCGCCTGCTCATCGGCGGAGGTTTTCGGCCGCTGAAGCTCATAGAGGTGGGGGAACTCCGTCCAGGCGACGACGGCGTCCCACAGTCGCACGGCCGCTTCCCCGGTGGGTGGGTCGACGAGCACCGGCCCGAAAAGGCACTGACCGTCCGGGAAGAACAGCGTCGGCACGCCGTACCCCTGGGCGTCGACCACGCGCTGATGCTCGGCACGCACCTCATCGTGAGTGCTCGGGTCGGCGATCGCCGCATCGACCAGATCGGGGTCCATTCCCAACTCGGCCAGCAGGTGGCGGGCGACGGATCTCTCGTGCGGCTTGTGCCCCTCGACATGCAGGGCACGGCCGGCCCGGGCGTACCAGGCGTCAAGATCGTCCATCGACGAACGTCGCAACAGCGCACCGATGCGCATCATCGACCACCCGTATGACCACTCGCGCTCCCACGGATGCTTCTTGCCCTCTACGCGATTGATCTCCTCGAGACTGAAGAAGCGCCAATTGACCTGTAGCCCCGTCAATCTGCTGACCTCACGGATCCACAATGACGTCTGATACGCATACGGGCACATGACGTCGAAGTGGAAATCGACGAACTCCGGGCGCCCGGTCACATCGTGTACCGCAGGTTGCGGGCCGCGCGCTCACCGAGTTCGGAGTCGCCGGTCCAGGTGATAGTGCCCGCATCGATGGGGCCCTGCGGGTCGATGCGGCCGCAGGCCAGCTGGATGAATGTGGTCGAGTCGGTGCTCACCTCGACATCCGGATTGTTCAGGTGCTCAACCTGTTTGGCTCGCCCGTCGACGGCGACCGCGTACTCGGCCGTGATCGGTCCGGTGAGGCGGAAGACGATACTGCTGCCGTCGGGCAGGCCCACCTTCTTACCCACGATGTAGCTGAGCGAGCCTTCCACTTCGGCCAGCGCGATCTCGGCAGCCACTCCGGTGTCCTCGGTCGACAGGGCCAACGGAGTGGCGATATCGCGCTCGTGAACCCAGAAATCGAACACCCGGATCGCCATGAACTTTCCATACGTGCCCGGACCCACCGGAGTAAATGACGGGCGCTCAACATCTGACTGCGACAGCGCGGCCAGATCGCGCCGGCGGCTGGCGAAGACCTCGCGAACCTTGTCCAGATACTGCGCGCCGTGCAGATCGGCGGTCTGCGCCAGGAACTCCCCCGCGCGCTCGAATGGCGGCATCGCGGTGGCGTCCTCCGGCACCCAACCGGCCAGCACTGCCTCGACACTGGTCAGGTGGTCGACAACCCCCCGGACCGTCCATTCCGGGCACAGTGACTGCACCTGCCACTGTTCCTGATCCAGACCGGCGCACAATGCCTCGACTGCGGAATAGCAGTTGTTCAACGCGGTGCGGAGTTCCTCGACGCTGCGCGTTCCCGTCGTTGATGCCATCATCGAAGTCCTCCGTAGCCGAGAGAGTCGGGGTAGTTCCCCGACCGGATCCCCCCGTTGGTAAATGAGCGTAAAGAAAAATGGCCAGATTTACTAGGCGGACATATATAAATGACATTAGGGTAGGCCCCGAGCCCTTCTCCTGGACGGAACGCCACTCATGACTGATTCGTATCTGGGCTACCGGGGCAACGACGCCGATACCGAATGGGGCTCGTTCTACAACCCTGCGATGGCGCCGTTGCCGGCCCACGTCGTCACTGCACTCGAACACGGTCCCCAGGCCGATCAGGTCATGCTGGCATTAGACGACGCGGCAACGATTCTCGATGAGGGCTACCACCAGACCGAGAACGGCTACGCATATCTTCGCGGCGGTGGCATCCAGGTATCGGTGCGCACCGATATGCCCGGCGTGACGCCGCAGATGTGGTCGTGGTGGTTCGGTTGGCACGGCAGCCAATCAAGCCGTTACAAGCTGTGGCATCCGCGCGCGCACGTCTCCGCACGCTGGAATGACACCGACGGCGACGGCCATTACGTCGGCCGGACGTCGATCATCGAGGAGTACATCGGCTCGACGTTCGTCCATGGCGGTATCTCCTTCATCGAGCCGAAGGACATCGGACTTGATCCGACCAAGCTTGGCGACGGCATCGCGGTGTGTGCCCGGGTGGTCTCACCGCAACTGCCTATCGAGTTGGGCTCGATGATCCACCAGGTACGGCCCATCCCTGGTGGCAGCGAAATGCGGTCCCGGTTCTGGATGGGCGGCCAATTCGTGTCGGTTCGCCGGGGTAACCGCCTGACCGATAAGGCAATCCAGCCGATCGTGGCCCGCCTGCTGCCCGACGCGCGCGACACCCTGGTGCACTGCGCCCAGGAGATGAACCACCTCGCCGGGATCTTGCCGGCTATCCATGCCAGGTTCGCTGGCGGGTAGTGCGAAAGATTCCCGTAGGACCGTCTACTATTTCGCCCATGCAGGCTACCGCGATCAAACGCGGCCGAGGTCGGCCCCGGATCCACGAGGACGACGTGCTCCTGGAGGCAGCCTTCAAGGCTTTTGCGGCCGACGGCTACGAGGGCATGTCCGTGCGGACGGTGGCCACCGAACTCGGCCTGAGCCACGGCGCGCTGAACCGGCGCTTCGGCAGCAAATGGATGATCTTCGAAGCCGCCATCACCCACGGCTTCGCGACCATGATCGCGGCGATCGAAGCCGCCCGGGCCGCCCGTCCGGCACCTGCCGACGATCTCGCCGAGGTGCGTGAGCTGATCCGCAGCTTCATGGTGGTCAACGAAACTCGACCTGAGTTCTGCCAGTTAATGAATATGGAAGGTCTGCGCCGAACACCGCAGCTGGAGTTGATTCTTCGGCAGAGCCTCGGAACCCTGGTGCCGGATATCGTCGCTGTGTTGCGCCGGCTGGAGGCGGCAGGGGTGATCTACCCCATCTCAATGCGGGCACTGTTCTTCCTGGTGGCCCATGGCGCGGAAGCGGCATTCAGCCTGACGGGGATCTCGTCTTACTTTGATGACCTCGACGGCCCCCTCGACGCCCAAGCACATATCGAGGCGATGACGGATTTCATCATGCGCGGGATCACCCGCTAGGCCTCAGGGTTCCGCGCGCTCAGGGTTCCGCGCGCTTAGCCTTTGCATCGCCTTCCAGCTCAAGCACTTCCAGTATCAGATTTTCGTTGATGAAGTCGAACTCAATGTTCTCGACGCTCATGTGGTGACGCACCCTGTTGAAGAACTCATTGACCGCCGAGTTGTACTTGAAGGCGGCATGCCGATTGAGCTCTGGCACTGCTGCGGCGGTCAACCGCATGGCCATCGCGGTGTAGACGACGCGTTGGGCAGTCTCGGCGACATCGGCCGGAGCCACCAGCCGAATTTCGGACAGCAGCGAGGTGAATTGACCGACTTCGTCATCGAGAACTCCAGTCTCCCTGATGAGCCGCACCAGAATCTGTATCCGGCCCCCGCCGGCTTCGATCGCGGGATAGATCTCTCGGGCGGCCTCGAGTAGTGCGCGGTCATCGGTTTCCGGGGATATCACCGTCGCGGCCGCAGGCCCCCACCGCTGGGCGATCCGCTCCAGCGCGGCCGGACCCAAATCGAGCTTCTGGATCCCGATGATGAACGCCATCGCTCCTTCACGAAGGTGTGCGTTGCGTTGCCGCGTCTCCTCGGTGGCAATGGTGCGGTCGTGCATTTTTGAGGAACTCCAGTACCCAACAAGGCCACCGATCAGGGTGCCCAACAGGCCTGTTGCCGCAGTAATGCCCAGGCTGATCAAGCCGGAGGTGTCCATTATTGATTCCGCCATTCAGCCGGCCGCCGACTTACGTCCTTCGAGCCTGCGAATAATATCCTGCGCCAGGAGCCCTGGCATATGCGCGTTCTAGTAGGTGCTGCTGCGCAGCACGACCTCGGCGGCCAGTTGCGCCGTCGACTCCGCGGCACTGCGCCGGTTGGCGAAGTCGACCAGGCGATAGTCGCCGTAGACAAATCGTTGGCTGGCCTTGGCCATGGCGCGGGTGGCCGGGCTGGTGACCAAAGCCGTGGTGTTCATCTCGACCGCGGGGCAGTCCGGATCCCGGATCACCCCGTGCGGATCAGCAACCCTGGGATGCCCGCGGTCGATGACCACTAATCCGGTGAACCGGTCGGGCCGCATCGCGGCCGCCTCCCACGCGAGTTCGGCACCAAACCGGTCACCAACGAGCACCGCCCACGGCACCTCGAGGGTGTCAAGAATTGCCACCACGGCCTTGGGATGCAGTCTGGGATCGGCTCCGATGACCACGGTCCGCACCGAAGCGATGTGAAGCCGCTCGCACAGGGTGTCGTAGGCGGCCGATGCGTGCTGTGCCGCGCCGATCAGAACGACGTAGGGTCCCTTTTCCGGTCCGGTGACGCTCACCGGCACCGGGAAGCCGTCGACCGTCATCAGCGTCGCAGGCATCTGCTCACGCTACTGGGCGGCACCACATAAGGGACCGTTTTCCGGTAGCACTCTCAGGGACAGCTCAGGAAGATCGGATCCTGGCGACCTGTTTGGCGAAGACATCCAAGAACGTCTGTGGCAGTTCAGCTTTGGGCTCGATCCGTGGGTTACCGGCCGGTAGCGCAATGCCGAAAACCGCGTGATCACCCACATTCCGGAATGCCATGTAGATGCTGCTCGTCGCGTTGCGGAGCGTCATGGTCTGCAGGTAGCCCAACCCGCCCGGCTCGAGTCCGGCCAACTCGGCGGTGGTGATGGGGATACCTGGGGAGTCGGGATCGAAGAAGGCCTCGAACTTCGCGCAGCGACTGGCTGCCGCTTCGATCTTGTCCAGATCAAGATTCCACGACAGCAGGGTCATCGCGATTCGTGCCCCGTCATAGGAGACGGCGTACTTGGCCGCACTCCCCGGGCCGCGTTCGGCCGACTGTGCGATCACATTGGTCAGGGCATTGGAGCAACCCTGTGGCCGCGACAGCATCGGAGGAGGTTCCCCCGCACCGTCGGGCTGTCCGGGCTTATCAATGATCCGGTCGTATTGGACGCCGGGCGGAAAATCGTTTTCGCGCAGCAGTGCCTGCTCAAGGACGGCACCCGGCCACGTTGCGGTGCCCGACACCGTAGTACCGCAGCCGGTGAGAATCAGTGCCCCGGTCACAACCGCCGCCACCGCTGCCCGACCCGCCATGGATTCAGCGTAGGTGACGCGTCAGAGTTGGCACCCCAGCGTGCTGGAGATGGTCGGGCGAGCCGGTGGCAGGCCATCCAACAGTCCCAGGACCGCGTCGAGGTCCAGGTGAGCGGTCAGCAGGTCGGCCATCAGATCCCACTGGGCATCGCGGCGGGCGGACACGTTGATGTGCGGCGCCACGCGAAATCCGGACCGGCCCGCCGCCGCGGCAGCGCCGGTGAGCCAGTCCCGCCGGAAGTCGTCGTTGTCGAACAGCCCGTGCCAATGGGTGCCGAACACACGATCGCGGGCGTACCCCTGGCCCGTGCCTGCGGCCTCGAACCAGGTGGCCTCGGCGCAGCGGACCACCTGTCCGTGGTGGATCTCGTAACCGGCCAGCGGGCTTTCCCAGCGGCGCAACTCCTTATCCGCGGCGAAGACGATATCGGCGTCGAGCAGGCCGAGTCCGGCCACACTGCCGCACCGGCTCTCAACCGTGTCCTCGATACGCTGGCACAGCATCTGAAACCCGCCACAGATGCCCAGCACCACACCGGGGTGCGCCACGATGGCCTCGGCCAGGCCGCGATCACGCAGCCATTCCAGATCAGCGACGGTTGCCTTGCTGCCCGGTACGACGACAATATCGGCGTCAGCCAGGTCGGCGGGCTCGCTGACCCAGCGGACCAGCACCCCGGGTTCGCAGGCCAGCGCCTCGATATCGGTGGAGTTGGAGATCCGGGGCAGCCGGATCGCCGCGACCCGCAGCACCTGCCGGCCATGAGGGGGTGCCGGTACCCCGACGAGCGCACCGCTGACCGCCGACAACGAATCTTCAGCGTCCAGCCACAACTCGTCGCTATAGGGCACCACGCCGTAGGTAGGCCGGCCGGTGAGCGCGGTCAACTGGTCCAAACCGGGTGCCAGCAGCGCCGGATCGCCACGGAACTTGTTAATGATGAATCCCGCGATGAGCGCTTGATCCTCCGGTGACAGCACAGCCACGGTGCCGAAGAGGTGCGCCAGCACACCGCCGCGATCAATATCGCCGACCACGACGACGGGCAGGTTCGCCGCGCGGGCCAGTCCCATATTCGCCAGATCGGTTGCGCGCAAATTGATTTCGGCGGGTGATCCGGCGCCTTCACAGATCACCACGTCGAACTCAGCTCGCAGCCCGGCGAGTTCGTCGGCGACCACACCGGCCAGTCGATCGCGATAGGTGATGTAGTCAGTCGCGCTGACGGTACCGATCGGCCGGCCTCGCACAAGCAGTTGGGAGGTCCGGTCACTGCCGGGCTTGAGCAGTACCGGGTTGAACCGGACACTGGGCGCCAGACCGGCGGCTCGCGCCTGCATACCCTGGGCTCGGCCGATCTCGCCACCGTCGACTGCGACACAAGAGTTATTGCTCATGTTCTGCGCCTTAAACGGCGCGACCCGAATCCCCTTGCGCGCCAGCAGTCTGCACAAACCCGCGACCACCATCGACTTGCCGGCATCGGACGTGGTGCCGGCGATCAGGAGTGCGCCGCCGCTCACGTGGTCGCGGAACTCACGGGACAGGTGTCAGGATCTCGGCGCCATCGTCGGTTACGACGAGCGTGTGCTCAAACTGGGCCGTCCACCTGCGGTCCTTGGTGGCCACCGTCCAGCCGTCATCCCAGATCTCGTAATCCAGGGTGCCAAGGTTGATCATGGGTTCGATAGTGAACGTCATACCCGGCTCCAGCACTGTCTCCACGCTGGGCTGGTCATAGTGCAGCACCACCAGTCCGTTGTGGAAGGTCGTCCCGATGCCGTGACCGGTGAAATCCCGAACGACGTTGTAGCCGAACCGATTCGCATAGGCCTCAATCACCCGGCCGACCACCGATAGTGCCCGGCCGGGCTTGACAGCCTTGATGGCGCGCATGGTCGCTTCGTGTGTGCGCTCGACCAGTAGCCGGTGTTCGTCGCTGACGTCACCGGCGAGGAAGGTGGCATTGGTGTCGCCGTGCACACCGTCGATGTACGCAGTCACATCGATATTGACGATGTCGCCGTCGGCGACCACCGTCGAGTCCGGGATGCCGTGGCAGATGATCTCGTTGAGTGAGGTGCAGCAGGACTTCGGAAAGCCCCGGTAGCCCAACGTAGACGGGTAGGCGCCGTGATCAACCATGTAGTCGTGGGCGATACGGTCGAGTTCGTCGGTGCTCACCCCTGGCGCTACCGCCCTACCGGCCTCGGCCAGCGCTCCGGCCGCGATACGTCCGGCCACTCGCATCTTCTCGATCACCTCGGGGGTTTGTACCCAGGGTTCATTGCCCTCAGCCGCAGTGGACCGTCCGACGTATTCGGGCCGCGGAATCGACTTCGGGACCGGCAGGGTCGGTGAGACGGTCCCGGATCGAAGGGGGCTACGCACTGGCATATTCCTCACATTAACGGCGGCGCAACGGCTTTAACGGGCCACGACCGCGCGCCGATCGCTTGGGTCCACGAATGGTCACCGAGCCCATCACGATCCGGCCGGTCAACACCACATGCGGCCTACCTTCGCCGGGCGGATCCCTCCGGCGGTCGCGGGCGCTGCCGCCGTAGACGACTACATCGTCGATCGAGGCGCTGGCCCCATCCGGGAGCCGAATGTCCACCGAGCCGCGGACCATATCCAACTCGATCACCACGACGGGGCCGGCGAAGCGGGCGTTGGTCAGGTCAAGGTCCACCGAACCCACCCGGCGCACCAGAGCCAGCCGGGTCGGGACCATCCACTCACCGTGGCGGCGCAGTGAGCCCAACCAGCCGCGTAGCTCGAGGCGGTCGGCCGACGAGGTGGCGATGGCGCCCGGCCCCGGCAGGTCTTCGATCAAAGCTTCGAGGTCGACCGGTTGGCGGGCCATCGACACCTGCGCCGAACGCTCCTCGAACTCACCGATATCGATCAGCCCGAGCGCAACGGCGTTGTGCAACCGCCGCAGGGTGCCGTTCCGGTCGGCATCGGACAACCGCAGCGCGGGGGTGTTTTCGATCTCGGTCATGGCCTTTCTAACTTACCTTCTGCACTAAGCTCCCCGGCTATGTCCGATTTACCTGAGTCTTTACCTGGGTCCGATCTACCTGGGTCCGATCTACCCAGACGAACCATCCTCGGTGCCGCCGTCGCCGGTGCCGCCGCCGTTCCTCTGGCTGCCTGCAGCAAGTCCGCCGATGCGCCACCGGCGGAGACGACCCAGAAAGCCGGTCAGGTGCTTGCCGCGACCGCCGAGGTGCCGGTGGGGTCCGCGATCGTCGCGCACGGCACGCTGATCAGCCAGCCCTCCCCCGGGGTGTTCAAGGGGTTCGTCGCCAAGTGCACACACGCCGGCTGCGCAGTGGGCGTCAGGGACGGCGCCGTGGTATGCCCGTGCCACGGCAGCCGGTTCAACTTTGCCGGTGCCGTGACCCAGGGACCCGCGACCGAGCCGCTGACCCCTCGGGCGGTGGCGGTCCAGGGCGGCGAAATCGTTGTCGCCGAAGCGAATTCCGCCGCCGCGGACCCCTCCGCATCGATCAGATGAAGCTAATGTCGCTGATCCGGATCCTGCTGGCCTGAACTCCGGTCAGAGTGATCTTGGTGCCGGCGAAGGTGATGACGGCATTGCCGTTCTCGCTGGTGATCCGCACCCCGTTGTTGCCGGGCTGCCCGAGGTTCTCGAACTGCAACTTGTCCTGACCGACCCTGAAGTCGGTGATCACCGCGTTCACGCCACCGGTGCTGATGATGAAGGTGTCAGCACCCGCCGCGCCGGTCATGGTCTGACGGCCGGTACCGGCGATCAACAGATCGGCCTTGGTGCCGCCGATCAGGGTGTCGCCGCCATTGGAGCCGATCACCAACTGAGGTGAGTCCGGGTTCTCCATGACGCCACCGCCGGTGAGACCGCTGCGGCGCTCGTAGAACACGAAGGCATCGGCTTGCATGTGCTGGGTATCGGTGTTTTTCAGGATCAACGAGGACAGCGTGGTCGATTCGATCGCCCGCATGGTGGCGGGGTCGAAGCCCTGGTTCTGGTACCAGAGGCGGTCACCATCGCGCAGATTGGTGAACTGCTGGGCGATGATCACGCCGAAGGTCTGGCCCACCATCCCACCGGCAACGTGGTTCTCGGCCAGTCCGCCGATCCAGAGTTCAACCTTGTTGACGTCTCCGTAAGCGGCTTCCAAGGCTGCCGCGGTGGTCGCGTCCGAGGTGATTTGGGCGAAGCTGGTGTAGGGCCTCAGTCCCAACGCAATTCGGGTCTCATTGAGGGTGCCCAGGCCCAGATCACGCCCGCGCTGCAGGTTGATAGCGGCTAAGTCCATACCCGCCGCCGGCCCGAACAGGAAGTTGCGCAGATCGTCGACGATGTGAACGTCGAGGGAGTTGGACAGATCATTGGTCAGGTGACGCAACAGGCCGTCGGCGCCGCTGTCGGCGGCGAAGGCCGCCGGGTCCTGGAAGAACGCGTCTTTGAGCGTGACCGGCGTGCCGATCACATTGCCCAGCTCGTCGGTCTTCTCCAGATTGGCCGAGACGATCGAGTGCCCGAACCGGAATGCGGCACCGGCGAATTCCTCGGTCAGACTCGGATCCACGCCTGCCTTATAGCCCCGGTAGGGCGCGATCGCGTTGGCGCCCAGCAGGTGCGGCAGGAACTCGTTGTAGGTGATGCGAGCGATCTCGGCGGTGACGATCGCGCGAGCCTGGTCGTAGAGCTGATCGCCGGTCCAGTCCGGATGGGCCGCCTTCAGCAGGTCGACCTGACGGTTGTGCTCGCGCATGAACAATGTCTGCAGGGCGGTCAGATCGGGATTCTCAGCGACGCGGATGTCTCCGGCCTTGTATGCGCCGTCGACGATCGGCAGGTTGTTGCCGGTCGAGGTGAGCAGGCGGCCGTCGGCACCGCGCAGGCTCGCCGCCGTCGTGGCATCGGAGCCGTAGACCATCGAGCCGTCCAGCCAACCCGTCACATTGTTGGTGGTGACGGCCGGCTTGCCGGCGACTCCGGTCAACGGGTCGATGACTGAGCGGGTCATGGAGATCGAGCCACTCAGCGTGGGGTCGCCGGACGGCACGGTGATGTCGATGTGGGTGACGTTGTCGGACAGCGTCAGGTTGATGTCGTGGTCAATGAACTGACCCCAGGCGTACATCATCCCGGACAGTCCCTCGGTGTTCGCGACGGCGCCGTTGCCGGCAACGACGAGATTGCTGACGGTGCGGGTGTTGGGCAGGTCAGTGCGAAGGGCCGAGACGCCATCGCTGAAGTGAGCTGTGCCAATCCGGGCGAAGTCGGCGCCCAGGGCATTGAGACCCGTCGTGGTCAGACTATTACCGCTGCCGTCGATCGAGCGGAAGATAACCCCCGGCCGCGGCGGCGGGGGCGGGGGCGCAATGCCCTGCTGCGGCCGGGCGGCTGCCGCAGCCGTAGTGGCCGTAGTGGACGCACTGGACGTGGTCGAGCCGATCCGGGATGCCGTGCCGTGGGTCGCGCTGGCTGCGGACCGGGCGGCCGCGCCACGGTCGGTTCGGTGCGTCGACGTGCTCGCACTATCGGTCGATGACGCCGACGGCGCATCGTCGGCCCATGCCGATGAGGCTGCCGCCACGCTGCCGATCCCGAGGGCGATAGCGAGGGCGCCGATTCTGCCAACAGTGATAACTTTCGCAGTTCCTAACATGGCTTTATGTCCCTTTTCCTTAGCTTTTTCTGAGTTGATCAGTTGTGGGTCGAACATCTGGGCCAGCCTGCCCGGTCGGAGTGCAAAGTCTCTTTGATCTGCGGGTGTTATTGAATTAGTGAGCACATAACATCATCTCCTGATCCTCCCGTCAAGTACTTCACGATGCCAATCTGTGGAGCCCGTGATCAGCAACCTGAGGGAATGGGCGCCCAACCTCAGGTTCCAGTTCGCGCCGGCACCGGCCAGATTCCGGCAATGGGGTGGTTCGGTAGTAGGATGCGGAGCAGGGTTCGATCAGGGCGAATTCCGCTGCATCCACACCCCTGAACTGCATGGTGAGCGACCGTGAGTCGACGCCATCTCGGCGAGGAAGGGCGGTGCCGTGCCAGAGCAGAAGCCCGACCCAACCGGAGCCAAGATCCTCGACGGAGCGATCCGCGTGCTCGGCGACTTCGGCTTCAAACGGGCGACTGTCGAACTCGTCGCGAGTTACGCCGGCGTGTCGCACATGACGATCTACCGTCGTTGGCCGAGCAAGAACGATCTCCTCAAATCCGCCATCATCGGTGAGTTCACGACACTGCTCGACGCCGCATTCGTTCAAACGGGCAAGCCCGGAACCTCGTTCGCCGAGAGGACGCTTGCCGCTTTCACCGAGACCGTCTGGGCCGTGCAGAGTCATCCGCTGGCTCTTCGAGAGCTGAACACCGAATCCAGCGAGCAGTTGCCGATGCTGTCGAGCACGTCCAGCGCAGTCATGGAAGCGGGTGTGCCCCTGGTCGCTGATCAACTCCATCGTCTCGGCACGTCCGTCGAGCAGACTCCGGCCGACCTTGATTCGGTGGCCGACGTGTTCGTCCGAATGGGCTACTCCTTGGTCGTCGTCAAGCGACCAGGACAGCTGCTGACCACCCACGCCGAGGTCGCGCAGTACGCAGGCGAATGTTTCGGCCCCTACCTGCAGGGTCTGACCGAACAGACCAGTGTTCCCGCCGACGACGCGGTCGTCGTCGACCTCGATCAGCGTCGCCTCGCGCGACAGCGATCCCAACGGCCATACCTCCAGATCGCTGTCGCGAGCATCTTCAGCGTGCTGACACTCGGAGCAGGACTGACCGCAGTTCTCAATGGCAATGTCAAACTTCCGTTCATCACCCCGGCCGGTATCAGCAAGCCCACGACCATTGAGACCCCCACCGGCAACGCCCCCGGCTCCACACCGGGAGAACCTGGCTCGAACTACGCGCCGCAACTCCCCGGTGCTGCACCGGCGGAGTCGTCGTCGCCCGGATCACTGGACCCGGAATTTGCAGCCCGGCCGTCCGCGATACCGGCACCGATCCCACGGACCCAGCCGGATCAAAACGCTGTCGCAGTTGTCGGTGCAATCGGGGGAAATTCCCCAGACAGCAGTGGGCTCATTCCGGACAATCCGGTGCCGGCTGCTCCGGTACCCCCCAAACCGACTCCGGGACCCCAACCCGCACCGGGACCCCAACCAGGACCGGGACCCGGGCCCAAACCCGCACCGGGACCTCAACCGGGACCGGCACCTCAACCAGGACCCCAACCCGGGCCCAAGCCAGGACCTCCACCTGGCCCCAACCAACAGGGCCCCAACCAACAGGGCCCCAACCAACAGGGCCCCAACCAACAGGGCCCCAACCAACAGGGC
>Ga0194054_10000223_pt1 | contig 29671 bp, 15 predicted proteins | sample SepL2210m_MetaG_FD_163628 | JGI IMG/M metagenome (GOLD analysis project Ga0194054, IMG submission 163628) | Anoxic zone freshwater microbial communities from boreal shield lake in IISD Experimental Lakes Area, Ontario, Canada - Sep2016-L227-10m | ecosystem: Environmental > Aquatic > Freshwater... | reverse complement strand
GTTCAAGGACGCGGCCAACCTGGGATCACCCGCAGGTCTGGCGGTGTTGGCTGGCGTGGGGGTTATGCTCGTCGGAGTGGCCCTGGCCGCAAAGGCCGGCTTTGGCCGGGACAAGGTCATGCGGAAATCGGAACAGCGCAGCGGCAGCTTTCTCGGAGGGCTGATGATGACCGTGATCGCCGGAGTCCTCTCTTGCGGCATGAGCTTATCGTTTGTCTATAGCCAGGGCCCCATCGTTGAAGCGATGAAAGCCAGGGGCGCCGGCGAATTGTCCGCAACCTTCTCCGTATGGGCAGTTGGCTTGTTGGGTGGCTCGCTCATCAACATTCTGTATCCGGCCTGGTTGATGACCAAAAACCGCTCCTGGCATGTGCTGGGCAAGAGTTGGAAGGAACTGGCCCTCGCCTCGATTATCGGCTTGAACATGGCCGTGGGCATTGTTCTGATGGGCAGCGGCATGGTTTTGGTCGGCGCCCTCGGGGCGTCCGTTGGATTCGGAATTCAGCAAGCCGCTCAAATGCTCGGTGGGCAGGGCCTCGGGTTCATCAGCGGCGAATGGCGAGCGGTCCAGGGCAAACCCCGCACATTGATGTACGCCGCCATCGCGGTCCTGATTGTAGCCGCGCTCATTATGGCCTTCGGCAACACGCTGGCCAAAGCTTAGTATTTATTATTAAACCATGAAAAACCTCGTTCAAGTTCTCAAGCGGGTCGGCAAGCCGACAAAGCTGTTCAAAAGCTCCGATGGCTCGCGGGTTCTGGTTCTGCCTTACGGCGGGCGCGTGCTCGGTCTTTTTGCGGCTGGCAGCGAAGAAAATTTCTATTGGACTCATACCGCCCTGAATTCGGCGGAGTCGGCTCGCGAGTTCTACACCGGCGACCAATGGCACAACTCAGGGGGCGACCGCACTTGGCTGGCGCCCGAAGCCGATTTGTTCTTCCCCAATTTTCCAAAGCTGGACAAATACTTCCAGCAGCGCTCTCTCGACCCCGGAAAATACCAAGTGATCGGAAGCGACGGCGCCTTCAGTTTGGTCAATCGCCTGAAAGTCCATTTTTCCCGACTCGGAAAGGATATCCCGCTCAAGATTACCAAGTCCTTCGGGTCGGCGCTCAATCCGTTGCGCCACGAGCGGGGACTGGACCTGAGCGGCGTCGAATACGCCGGCTACACCCAATATACCTCGCTGGCGATTACCGGCTCGAAGATTCCGAGCAAAGCCCAGATCGGCCTTTGGAACCTGGTTCAAATGCCCCACGCCGGCGACCTGCTCATCCCGACATTCGGCCGCAGCGAGCCGCGTCACATTTTCAGCACGATCGATACGATACCGGCGGAAGATCTCCTCACTTCCGAACACCTCATTCGCTACCGCATGCGCCAAAAAGGCGAGCACAAGATCAGTGTGCGCGCGGCTTCGGTTTGCGGTCGTGTCGGCTACATCCACCCGGCAGGCGACAAGTGGGCCTTGATTATCAGGAACTTCGTGGTAAATCCGTCGGGCGAGTACGTCGATGTGCCTTGGACCGAAACGGATTACTTCGGCTTTGCCGTGCAGGCCTGCAACGTCAACAGCGGCCTGGGGCAGTTCAGCGAACTGGAATATCATATACCTGCCATCGGCCACGGCACAGGCCGGCTTCGCTGCGACGACGAGGCGCAGGTTTGGGCGTTCCGCGGCCCGCAGGCGAAAGTCGAGCAGATCAGCCAAATCCTCCTGGGCGCCAAATCACTTTGAACAATCTCGCCGCGTCCCGGGTTCGCCTGGATTCGCCGGCAAACGCACCAGCGCGACAAATAGCAGACTTGATCCGTAAGAGACTTGAAGCCCTCTCTGATTCAGAGGCGGCAGCGCACGCTCAAAGATTTTTCAAGACCGGGCTTGGTGAGTATGGCGAGGGCGACCTGTTCCGTGGAATTCGTGTTCCGGTATTGCGGAAGCTTTCCATCTCACTTGACGATGCCCCTTTGGCGCAGGTTATCCGGTTGCTTGAGTCTGAATTTCATGAAGACCGGTTGCTTGCCCTCCTGATGCTCATGCGTCGCTTTTTGCGGGGTAACGAGCCGGAAAGAGCGCTGATTTTCGATCTCTATCTTTCAAATACCCGTTATATCAATAATTGGGATTTGGTCGATGTATCGGCGGAGCATATTGTCGGCAGGTTTTTGCGAAACATCCCCAGGGCGCCGCTCTACAAGCTTGCCATGTCGGAAAGCCTTTGGGAGCGAAGAATCGCAATTGTGGCGACATTTCATTTCATCCGACAGGGCGAGTTTATGGATACATTCGCGCTTGCGGAGTTGCTGCTTTATGACAGGGAAGCGCTGATTCACAAGGCCGCAGGCTGGATGCTGAGGGAAGTGGGCAAGCGAAACAGCTCAGAACTGGAGCTTTTTTTATCGAAGCACTACCAGCAAATGCCGAGAACCATGCTTCGATATGCCATTGAACGGTTTCCAGAAGAGAAGCGCATAAGCTATCTCAAAGGAATATTGTAAGATAAATCACCCGCACAGCGTCAAGTACAGGCGGGCGCGCGAGAAAACAATTTCTCAGCAATCCGGGTCCCGATGGATAGCATACTCAGACGCGCAGGAAGATTTTGCGTTGGTAAAGGAAGCGCAGGAAAAGAAAGCCAAATGCCAGCGTCGTGGCCGCAAGCACCAGTTCACCATAGCGTCCGAAATACGCGTACACAGGGCCGCCGACAAAAAGTTTCGCCATGCCCTCAAAGTCAATGAAGTGTCGGCCCACATAGTTGGCCAGGTTTGCGCCTTCCGCGAAATTGCCGACCCCGTGGCCCGGCACAGGCACCAGGGACAAGAGCGCCCAGTAGCCCAACAGCAGCCCGGCACACACTGTCCAGCCTTCTGCCACCTCCGGCACAGTTGTCAATAATCAGGTTGGGGGTGTTCTTCACAAGTGTATCCAGGTAGTCATACCATCCGGTAATGTACTGAATCTCGGTGATTCCCTGCCGGTCAGCAGGCTCATTGTGCCGCCAGTAGTAAAGAGGATCCATGTTCAGGTCAATACGATAGATGTCTATGCCAACATCTCTGATCATATTAGATATCTTGTCTTTGGCCCAGGCAAGAGCCGCAGGGTTGCCGAAATTCACCAACATGAACGGCTCCTGGTATGCCAGATCGGCAGGAAGCGGGTTGTGTCCGAGCAGCCACTCAGGATGGTTGTTGGCAACCCACGATCCAGCTACAGCACGCTCCACCTCGAACCACAGAAGAAACCTCATCCCGCGCGAGTGTGCCGCATCAGCCACTGGTTTCATTCCGTTGGGATAGCGTGTCGGATCCGGATCCCATGTCCCCACGGTATTCCAGGGCGCCACGTTCGGCACATTCCAGCACATATACCAACCAGCATCTATCCACAGTGTGTCCACCGGCAGGTGATTGCTGGCTATGTTGCTAATCGCTTGAATCATATTGGCTTCTGTTGTGCCGGTGAAAGCTACAGTTCCGTGCGGTGAAGCAGCCACCGGAGGGCTGACCTCTTTACCGCCTGGAGTCGGAGAGTAATGCTCGAGCACCAGTCTTCTCCACTGGTTGTGCCCTGCTATCTTGTCACCGCCTGACCAGAAGAGCATCACAACGGACGGCGTCCTGATCTCTTCACCAGGATGGAGCTTGAGATGCGTCAACTCCATGCCTGCCCGCACATTCATGCAGTCAGCGCTGGTCCTGGTAAACGTGGCAGCCCACTGTCCACTCCAGCCCACCGCAATGATGATGCCGTTGCCGTCGGGCTTTTCGAGGTTGAAGAACGGCATGACCCCAGTAGAATTGGCGCGAACAGTCGCCGGTGGCAGCAGCAACGCCGATGATGAGCGGCCTCCGGAACATCCCAAGCTCAGGTTGGAACCGACTGCCAGCGTTGCCACCTCGGGCTTGAAGTCTGTTATGAGCTGGTTGCAGCCGTGGTTGTAGTTGATCCGATAATCACCTGCGCCCAGCCCCGTCTTAAATGTCGAGTCCAGAGCTTGTATGTTTTCGAGAATTGACGTGTCCTGCTTGCCGGTGTTCTTGAAATAGAGCGTCCATTCGACGGAGGAAAACTCGGAATAAGTAACGGCTTCCATTCGTACAGACAAACCCGTCTCTTTGTCATTGTAAGTTATGGTGTGCCCGGTCCGCAATTTATCCAGTTTTCTGGTCTCCCTTTTGACTTTCCATTTTCCGAGCATGGCCGCTGATGCTTTCCCTCCGTAAACGAACGAGAACGGCGGCTCCGCCCGCACACTTAAGTTCTCTTTGACCCATCTTTCAGCAGCCTGCATTTCTTGGGCTGTCGGCCGGGCAGCCGGTGACTGGCCAGCGCAAGTCGTAAAGACACTTTCAAGAACGACCACTATTAACGTCAAAAAGATAATTCTGTGTTTCATTGCTGCTTTGTATAAACAATTGGAGCGCTCGCAGTCCTTCGGCCAATACCTGCGGGCCAGGATGACCATCACATTCGCAAGGGCGTGATTCGCCAGCTTGCGCGGGGGCTATACGATTATCCGATTGACCATCCTGCGTTGGGACGCGTGGCGGCATCTGCCGACGCGGTGGCCAAGGCGCTGGTCAGCCGCGACGCCGTCCGGCTTCAACCCGCCGGTGCCTACGCCACAAATGTCCTCGGTCTTTCCGATCAGGTACCAATGAAAATCGTCTTCCTGACCGACGGAACATCCCGCCGGGTCAAGCTCGGCCATCGCGAAATCATTCTCAAGCACACCACCCCCCGCAACGTTGCTACTGCCGGACGCAAAAGCGGCATCGTGATTCAAGCACTTCGTCACCTGGGTCAACGCCATGTGGACGACAAGGTGCTTGCCGTTTTGCGCCGCCAACTCAACGACGCCGACAAGGCGCAACTGCTGAAAGACCGCAAGCATGCCCCGGCGTGGGTCGCGAGTATTTTGCAACGACTCGCCGTCGGGACACCCTGAATCATGGATGGTTTCCTAAAATTGTCCGTTCCAGAACGCCGGCTCGCCTGCCTTCAGGTCGAGGACCAAATGCGCTTGCCAGCCCACAGAATCACTTTGAACAATCTCGGCGCGGGCCGGGTTCGCCCGGGTTGGCCGGCAGACGAACCATCGCAACAAACACGGCCCCCACCAGATAGCACGCCGCAAGCAACAGAAGGCAATTCTGCGCCGAAAACCCTCGATCGCGCAGTCTCCCGACGATGGGCGAGCCGATAAAGCCCGCCAGGTTGGCGCACATGTTAATGAAACCAATCGCCACCGCCGCCGCCGATTGGGTCAGCGTTAGTGTGGGCAATACCCAGAAGGGTGAGCCCCAGAAGAAAGCTGCCATCCCCGTGAGGCTCAGCCAGAACATTACCAGCAGGAACGGCTGGCCGGGAATGGCGCTCGCCGCCAGACAAACTGCGGTGGCAGTCTGACCCGCAACACAGTGCCATTTACGGTCACCGGTGCGATCTGAGGAGCGGCCGGACCAGAGCACCGAGAACAGGCCCAGGACGTAGGGCAGAGTGGTCCATGCGGCGGCACTCGAGGCCGAGCCGCCGGAAAGGTTTTGCACGGTGGTTGGCAGCCAGAAAACGAATGCGTAGCCACCAATATTTGTGGCCAGGATTCCCAGCCCGAGCAGCCAAGTGTTCGGTTCGCGCAGGGCTTGCCTCAGCGCGCCCCGCGGCGTGGACGGGTTGAGTTGCTTTTCATTCTCCAGAATGCCAGCCAGCCAAGCTCGCGATTCGGGCTTCAGCCAGGCGGCCTGTTGCGGGCGGTCTGTCAGGTAAAACAGTGTCACAATCCCGAGCACGACAGCCGGCAATCCCTCGAGAATGAAAACCCATTGCCAACCTGCCAGACCAAGCCAGTGTACTTTCAGAAGCAGTGCCGAAACGGGAGCCCCTAAGGCCAGGCTGAACGGGACGGCAAGGATCAGGCCGGAGAGCGCTCGAGCCCGGTCGGCTTTGGGAAACCAGTGCATGAAGTAAACGATAATACCCGGAAAAAAGCCCGCCTCAGCCATGCCGAGCAAAAATCGCACGATATAAAACTGTGTGGGCGTGCGGACGAAGGCCATCAATACGGCGCAGATCCCCCAAGAAATGAGAATGCGCGAAAACCATTTCCGCGCGCTCCAGTGCTCCACCAGCAGGGCCCCCGGAATCTCGAGCAGCAGGTAGCCGATAAAAAAGATTCCGATGCCGTCGCCGAAGACTTGTTCCGAGAACTTGAGATCGGCAGCCATCGCCAGCTTGGCGAAAGAGATGTTCGCGCGGTCCAGATAGGCCACGACGTAGAGCGCAAAGACATAGGGGAGAATGCGCCAGGCGACCTTGCGTCGAGTGCCTTCGATGCCGGCCGGTGGCAGTTCTGCGGAGTGCATATATTGCGACCACATCTACCTCTGAAGGAGCCGTGATTCAAGGGCTAACACCAATCCCGAGCCGTTTGCGGAGCACTGGTCCCCGGTCAGTGAACCGGGGCGCGGGATAAAACGTAGGAAAGCTGTCTAAAAACAGAGGACGGCGGTGTGCCCCTGCGCTATGGTTGGACTTAGATCGTCTAACTACGAAACAGAACATGAGCTTTATCGCCATTGGCCCGTTTCAGTTTGGCCGTGCGATCCCTTCGTGGGACTCAGTTGCGGCAGCCTGCCCGACGAGGATGACATTGGCCGTGCGACACTTTCAATAAACCTCAAACCATCAACATAAGCGCACATCATGAGAACTACCCCGGCTAACAAATCAAACAAGCAAAGCACGAACCTCGTGTTCTCACCCAGACTGACAACGCGCGTTGACCAAAGCGTCTTACTACGCCGCGTTCTGTGTTGTATCACCCTGCTGACGCTGCTGGCGATCGCAGCGCAGCGAGTTGAGGCGGCGACGTATCATGTCGCACCAACCGGTAATGACACCACGGGCGACGGTTCGGCCGGCAACCCTTGGGCGACCATTAACCATGCGGATTTCCAGAATCTGCTGGTTCCGGGCGACACCGTCACCGTTCAGGCGGGCACCTACCCGCAGGCCAGCGGGGACGGAGTGGTGTTGAATAATGACGGCGGCACCGACGGTGCGCCGATCACTTACATCGCCAGCGGCAAAGTCGTCATTGACCAGTCTGCGTTTTCGGGCCAAACCTACGGTTTCCAAGTCCAGTCGCCCTATATAGTTGTAAGCGGATTTGAGATCCGAGGGGCAGCGCACGGCATTGTGTTTGATGGCAGCCTAATTTGGACCGGTAACAATTGCATCGCCACCAACAACGTGATTCACGATTCCGCGCCGGTGGATTCCTCCGGGGTCTATTTGAAAAACTGCCAAAATGCCAGCGTCGTCCGCAACGTGATTTACAACATCAACTCTGGAGTTGACTCACCGTGGAGTCCAGTGGGTGCCGGTATCCGAATGCAAAAGGGCGACATGAACAATATTTGGAACAACACCATCGACAACGCTTATCTGGGAGTGTTCATCTATGGCGTTAGTTTCGGTGCCACTGATCTGGGACACATTTCAACCCTCAATAACATCGTGGCAAACTCCCGGGGGTGGGGTTTCGTCAATCCCTGGAGCGTTGACCAGAGCTTGTTTACTTCAGGATACAACCTCGTTTACAATGACGTTACGACCTACGGCAACTACCCTGCAGGCAACAACGGCCCTCTGCCCAGCGACGTGGCCGCGGATCCAAAATTCGTCTTTCAAGTCATACATGACTACCACCTGCTAACCAACTCGCCGGCGATTGAAGCGGGCACCAATGTGGGTTTTCCATTTGTCGGAACTGCTCCTGACATGGGCGCCTTTGAAGGCGGCAATCCGCCAGCCGCTATGGGAACCATTGTAGGCAGAGTTTCTGCGGCTGCCCCGGGAAACCCAGCTCTGGCGGGCGCGACCGTCCAGACGACAAGTGGAGCATTCTCCACCACGACGGATGCTAGTGGTAATTACCTTTTGCTAGTGCCTGCCGGCGCCAATAGTGCGAAAGCGAGCGGAGCTTTTCTGTCCACCCAGACCTTGACCACCAATGTGTCTGCTGGCGGGACCGTGACACTGAACTTCTCGCTGAGTTTGACAAACTCATCCAAGACCAATTACGTTAATGATGCCACCGGCGATGATAGCAACCCTGGCACCTCTGCCCTGCCATGGAAAACGATCGGAAATGGCGACAGCAAGGGCTTGTTGGCACCCGGCGACAACGTCGTCGTGAATGCGGGCACGTATGCGCAGGCAAGTACTAACGGCGTGAATCTGGTCTATAACTCCGGCTACAGCTTTGCCCCCATCACTTACCGAGCGCAAGGGACGGTATTAATTGACCAGAGCAGTGTCAACGGCGCGAGTTACGGTTTCAAGGTGGCTGTCAAAGGCATTGTGGTGAGTGGGTTCGAAATCAAGGGCGCCCAGCATGGGGTTTATTTGGCGCCGGGGAGCGACTTTTGTACGGTGGACGCTTGCGTCATTCATGATGCCAATGGGACGGTGGGCGATGCCAGCGGCATCTACGTTAATCAAAGTGCAAACCCTGCGCTCACCCGCAACATTATCTACAATATCAATGCCAGCGGCAATATGACATGGAGTCCGTCGGGAGCGGCGATCAGATTGCAGGGCGGTAATAACATCAATGTGTTCAATAACACGATTGACAATGCTTACCTTGGAATATTCTGCTACGGCGGTACCGGTCTTGGAGCGGCCCCAGCCGGCACGATGACAACGGAGAACAACATTGTCGTAAACGCCACCGGGTGGGGGTTTGTCAACCCGTGGGGCACAGATATGACAAGGTTTACATCGGGCTATAACCTGGTATTCAATGATGTGGTGACCTTTGGCAACTACCCGGCCGGCAATGATGGGCCAATGGGCAGCGACATGGCTGTCGATCCCGGCTTCGTGAATGCGGGGGTTCACAACTACGCGCTGAACAGCACTTCGCCCGCGCGCAATATGGGGATAAATGTTGGGCTGCCATTCACTGGAATTGCGCCGGACTTGGGCGCCTTGGAGAGCAGCTACAACCCACCGCTGGCAACTTATTATGTGAATGATGCCACCGGTAACGACGCAAATCCTGGCACCCTGGCCCAACCGTGGAAGACGATTGGCAATGGCGACACCACCGGCATTCTGAACCCCGGAGATACCGTGATGGTGACTGCAGGCACGTATCCACAGGCGAGCTCGGCGGGCGTCAATTTGATTGCGCGGCATGGTGTGCCCGGAGCGCAGATTACCTATCGGGCCAACGGAAGCGTCTTGATCGACCAGAGTGCCGCTTCGACTCCGAGCTACGGGTTCAAACTCCTCGCAGGGATCAGGCTGGAGGGCTTTGAGATCAAAGGCGCGCAGTATGGTATTTACCTGCCGTCAGGGAGCGACTCATCCACCGTTGATTCATGCGTGGTCCACGACTCGAATGGGACCGGAGGTGATGCGAGCGGCATTTATGTGAGAAAGAGTGCAAATGCAAATCTGACCCGCAACGTCATTTACAACATTAATGCGGGCAATACACCGTGGAGCCCGGTGGGTACCGGTGTTGAAGCGCAATATGCCAGCAACCTCAAAGTGTTTAATAATACGATTGATGGTTGTTATGTGGGCGTGTTCTTCTACGGTGGCGGCGGCAAAGGTTCGGGGCCGTATGGGCACATCACGACCGAGAATAACATTGTGGCGAACTGTACCGGTTGGGGCTTCGTCAACCCGTGGAGCACGGATACCAGCTTGTTCACTTGCGGGTACAATTTGATTTTCAATGACGTGGTGACCTACGGTAACTTCCCCGCTGGAAACAACGATCCGTTTCCGAGCGACGTGACAACGGATCCATTATTTGTGAATGCGCCGGGCGGTGACTTTCATCTGCAGGCCGGCTCCCCGGCGATTGAGAAAGGCATCGACGTTGGCCTGCCGTTCCCAGGAAGGGCCCCATCTTTGGGCGCTTTCGAGCCGCTGCTTTTGAAGATCACCAGCAACGGAACGAGCTGCACTATTTCGTGGGTGGGCACCGCAATGTTGCAGTCCGCGCCGGTGGTGACGGGTACATGGTCGGATATGACAGGAGTGACGAGTCCATACTCCCTCTCGCCCGTGGGAAGTCAGAAATATTTCCGGTTGAAACAATAAACCATTGGCACTAAGTTGAGAGTATTCGGGAGCGACCTGGCAGCCCCAGGCCGCCCCCTCTGAGGAACGGAATGCCGCCAACTTGAAAGAATTTACCGAATCTATGAAAGAGAACTATTCATTCAAGCCCAGCAAACAATGCGGTCCAGTCGTGGCGTTTACCTTGATTGAGCTGTTGGTGGTGATTGCGATCATCGCCATTTTGGCGGCGCTGCTGCTGCCGGCGCTGGCCAAGGCCAAGCTCAAGGCGCAGGGCATTAGTTGCATGAGCAACTTGAAGCAGTTGAGTCTGGCGTGGTTCATGTACGCGGGCGATAATAACGACCGGCTGGTGGCCAATAACATCATGGGTTCGGGTGAGGGGTGGTGCGCCGGGTGGCTGGATTTTACGCCAAACAATCCCGACAATACAAATGTGGCAAATCTGATGGACCCCAAAGGGAAGCTTTGGCCTTACAACAAATCTTTGGGCATCTACAAATGTCCCGCAGATCTAAGTGTTGCCCTGATTCGCAACCAAACCTACCCCCGGCCGCGCAGTGTTTCAATGAATTGCAAAATGAATGGCTCTGACTGGCAGTATGCGCCAAACGCCATGTTTAACAACCCGACCAAACTCGTAGAAATCCTCCGTCCGTCGCCGGCTAACGCATTTGTTTTCATTGACGAACGGGAGGACAGCATTGATGACGGCTATTTTGGAGTGGATTTGTTGGACGTCGGAGCCGCCATGAAGATCGCGAATTATCCGGCCAGTTATCACAATGGGGCAGGGGGGGTCTCGTTCGCGGATGGACACGCTGAGATCAAGAAATGGCGGGACCCGCGTACCAAGCCTCCGCTGGTCAAAGGCGCTTGGACCCCCACCTATATCGTTACCCCGAATAATCCCGATGTGGCTTGGCTCCAGGAGCACTGCAGCGCGCGCAAGTAGCGAGGTGGTGGCGCCTGAACATTTGAGCTTCGTCTCGTGGGCTGCAGGCGCTGGCTGATGTCCACACGCGAAGTGATTATTCACGCCTGCGGCGGCGAGATATCGTCCTGCACCCCGTGGTGCGAGCGGAGAGGACGGTCAGGCTTTATTTGGAAACGCTCTCTTTTTATGCAATCTAGCCGCTCATCAAACAGTTACCTAACCCTCGCGCTTAGCCTTGCGGGTTCTATCGCGTTGAACGCCGCCGAGGGCGTCTCCAGCAACGCTGTCGTTCCTGAGCGTCGCATCGTAGTCCGCGCCGAGGCGTCTTATCCCCCTTTGTTTGTTCAGCAGGCAAAGACTCTGGATCCCAGCGAGATTGCGCGGCAGTGCTGGCAAGGGTATCTCAGCAACCAGCCTGAGGCCTGGGGAATGACTTTTGGGCTGAAGCCGACGCTGCGATTTCACTTCGATAATCGCGCGCTACCCTGGCCCAGCCTAAAACATCATGGCGTCGATGGCTTTGACAATAACGCGCGCAACGTCGGCGCGCACGCCTTGCTCCATCAGATGTTTGGCGCTGAGAAGAAAAACGACCCGGCGGAGGCGGGACAGTTGGCATATTTGCTGGGTTGCACCGATCCGCCCTCCGGCTTTTCCTACAGCCCCGACTCGATGATCCGGCATTGTCCGCTCGGCGAGGGTGAGCAAGCCAGGAACATCATGCTGCTTTATCAACAAACAGGCGACCCTGCGCGGTTAGAGTGGGCGGGCAAGATGATCAAGACGCTGCGCTACTACGCGTATGTCGAGGATCGACCCGGCATCGGTCAAATCGCCTTCTATCGCCAGGGGGGCGGCGGCGGCCAATTTGGATTCAATGTGGGTGAGGCGCCGGCGAAAAGTGCGGCAGATCCATCGCTCGGTGGATGGCAGCATTTGTACGTCGGTTGGGCAGTGGGCGCGTTCTCGAAGTGGCACGAGTTGACCGGCGACAAAGAAGCGCTCGCCTTTGCGGTCGCCCTGGCCAATCAGCTTTGCAACAGCAGCGATCCCTACGGCGACGACGGTTCGTTTCGCCCTGATGGCTCTTTCGGTGGCAAGACCAGCGGCGGCAGTTGGCACATGCATGGACATACTCACTGTTTGCCGGGTCTGGTCAGCCTGGGCGGGCAGTTAATCAAATCGGGCCAAGGCGAGTCCGGAGTGAGGTTCGTTACTCAAGCAGCCCGGACATTGGATTGGCTATATGACCCAGGCAGGAACCCTGACGCCGGCAGTATGGCGGGCTGGCTTGGCGAATTCCTCGCCGTCGCTGCGGGCTGGAAGGAGAAGGCCGACTGTGAAGGTTGCACGATGGGTGACGTCACGCAAACTGCTTGTGCCTTGGGAGAAGCGAGTCGATTCAATCCCAGCCTCGCCTCTTACACGAAGTATTACGACCGCGCCGAAGAGATTTATCGGGGCCAATTAGTGGAACAGATGTTTCGGGTCACCCCGCAATACCTGAAGGTCGTCAAAGAATGCCTCACCAAGCGGGTGGAAAAAGAAATGACGAACGCAACAGTGGCAGCGAAGGGCATTGAAATCGAACGTCGTTACCAGGACTCCATCAAAGTCGCTGGGCGCATGGTTGGTCAGCAACTGGGCATCTGCGGCTTTCCCGATTGGGTGAACAGTAAGAAATCCGATCTGGATCCCGAGCTGCCGGGCATTCACATGCAGGGGTGTTGCGCCGATGCCACCATCCGGGCTTCCCACGCGATCTGGTCGCAGACGGTGACCGGAGATGAACGGGAAACTCGCGTTAACCTGGCCTTCAATCGCGATTCACCGCAGGTGAAAGTGGTTTCCTGTCTGCCGCATCGTGGCGAACTGAATGTGTTCGTGAGGAACGCCCAGCGCGTGCTCGTGCGCGTTCCTGAATGGGCGCAGAAATCCGAAGTCAAGGCTTTCGTGAACAAACAATCCAAACCGTTCGGCTGGGAAGCTGGTTATGTGGTTTTTGAGAAAACGGAGAAAGACCAGGAACTGACCGTCACCTACCCGCTACGTATCGCTGAGGTCCACGAACCAATTCTGGGTGTCGAATACACCGAGCGTTGGCGCGGCAACACCATTGTCCATATCGAGCCGCCGGGCAAATGGATTCCGATGTTCGAACGGCCGGAACTGGAATCAGAAACCGTTCCTTGAGAAACACCGTGTGTAACCTGGCTCCCGGCAAGCATTCCATCAAGCTCACCGTCCTTGGGAGGAAGGCGCCAGAGTCCAAGGGTGTCATCGTGAACTTGGCCGCGTTCGAAGTGCTCCGATAACCACTTGCCACCAAATGAACTCATCACAGACGATAATAATGCAGAGGTGCGCAACAACGATTCGGCTTTGGCTTGCCGCATTGCTCCTTTTCAGCGCGGTTCTCACAGGGCGCTCGGTCCTGCCAATGCCCGAGGAAATCACCACCGCTCATCGTTGGCTCGCCGACCACCTTGGACAGGAAGCCGTGCCCAGGCCATTCTCATTCGATTACGACGGACAATCTTCGACGAATTTCTTAAAGGATTGGAAATTGGCCCGGAGTTCACGCGCTCTGAGCAATCAACGCACCGAGCACACGCTGAGTTTCACCGCGCCGCAGGGTGAGTTGGTCTGTCGCTGCGTGGCAATCGAATACGAGGATTTTCCGACGGTTGAATGGACGCTTTACTTCAAGAACACCGGTTCGAATGACAGCCCGGTTTTGTCAAATATTCAGGCACTGGCTCTTTATTTGGAACGGAGCGGGTCGGATGAGTTCCTGCTGCACCACCAGGTGGGTTCGCCGGCGAACCTGACGGACTATGCTCCCAGCCAGACATGGCTGCCGCCCAAAGCGCGCAAGCAGTTCGCCGGGGAAGGTGGTCGGGCGACGAGCGCGGATTTGTCCTATTTCAACCTGGAGTGGGCCGAGCAAGGCCTAATCATCGCCGTCGGCTGGCCGGGGCAATGGGCGGCCGAGTTTTCCCGCAACTCCACCAACGGTCTGCGCCTGCGGGCCGGACAGGAACTAACGCATCTCCTGCTGCATCCCGGCGAAGAGATTCGGACGCCATTGATTGTGCTGCAGTTTTGGCAGAAACGCGATTGGATTGACGCGCAGAATATCTGGCGTCGCTGGATGCTCAAATACAATCTCCCCCGTCCGGGCGGCAAGCCATTGCCGCCGGCGATGTTCGCTTGCAGCTCGCACCAGTTCGGCGAAATGATCAACGCCAACGAGCAAAACCAACTTCAATTCATTGACCGCTACCTCGAGGAAGGGTTGAAACTGGATTACTGGTGGATGGACGCCGGGTGGTATCCCTGTGAAGGGAATTGGGGGAAGACCGGCACCTGGGAGGTAGATCCGGCCCGCTTTCCGCGGGGGTTTCGGCCCATCAGCGACCACGCGCATTCCAAGGGAGTCAACATCCTTGTCTGGTTCGAGCCGGAACGTGTCGCCCAGGACACATGGTTGATGAAAAACCATGCCGATTGGGTGATACCCACTCCCGGTGGTGGCGGAAAGACTCATAACCTGCTGGACCTCGGAAACCTCGAGGCGCGGCGTTGGCTCACCGACCACGTCAGCCAGCTTATTACCGGGCAGGGCATCGATTTGTACCGGCAGGATTGCAACATCGATCCGTTGCGGTTTTGGCAGAGCCGGGATTCGGCGGAGCGCCAGGGCATCACTGAAATTGGCCACGTGACCGGGTATCTGGCGTATTGGGACGAGTTGGTTCGCAGGCACCCGAATCTGCCGTTGGACTCCTGCGCCAGCGGCGGACGGCGCAATGACATCGAGAGCATGCGTCGCGCAGTTTCCCGCACGCGCAGCGATTATCTCATCGAACCAATCGGCGAGCAGTGTCACACCTATGGAATCGCCTTCTGGTTGCCCTATTCGGGCACTGGTTTCATGGATGTAACCAGCGCTAAAGACCGACGCAAGGATTTTGAAAACCTGTGGGACATCCTGAGCGAAGCCGGCTCGATGAAACCATTGGTGCATGGCCAATCCATCATGACCGCCCGCAAGAGCCGCTATGGGGCGGATGCCTACGGGTTGGATGACCGGTATCCATTCCGCAGCGCAATGTCGGCTTCGATGACGCACTGCCTGGACGTGAGACGGAAGGATCTCAACTACGAACTGCTGCGGCAACTCTTCAAACAGTGGCATCAACTCGCGCCCTATCTCCTGGCGGATTATTACCCTCTGAGTCCATTCAGCACCGGGACGGACGTATGGATGGCTTGGCAATTCAACCGTCCTGAATCGGGCGATGGCATGGTTCAAGTGTTTCGGCGCCATGACAGCCCTTATGAAACGGCGACCTATGGCTTGCGTGGTCTGGAGGAGGCAGCCAGTTATGATGTGACGAATATCGACACCGGCGAGGCGCGGCGGCTGAGTGGCCGGGAGTTGATACAAAGGGGTCTCCCGGTGCGGATTGTTCAGAAGCCAGGCGCTCTTGTTTTCACCTACAAGAAGACGGCAGAGTGATACCATGCCGAGAATACAGGTGATTTCCTGGCTCCCCCAAGGAACGTTACTGGAATCGTAACCGCTGAATCCAATTTAACCCATGATCTCAAGAATAATTAAGGCCACCGTGATGGGGGCGAATCCAGGCGGGCACCGGCTTTCATGCGGTGCGCTGTTGCTGACCGCGATGTTCCTTTTTATCTCAATCGGCAAAGCTCAAGTCTGGGAGATGGCGAGCGATTTTTCTGTGGATAAGAATCCGAATGGGGTGTGGACGTTCGGCTGGCAAGAAGAGCCTGGTCGAGAGGTCCATCCCTACGACCTGCTTTGGGGAACACAAAAGGATGCTCCAATCAAGGGCTTTTGGGCGCCCGGCTGGTTTGGTCCGGTCCGTGCCTGGTGTGCTGTTCGCTCGGACACGGATACAATGCTCACGCGGCTGCCTCCGCCCGGTGAGTTCCCGTATCCCGATCATTGGGTGGAAGCGAATTTCGCGGGTGAAGAAGTGAAGCGGCAGGCGGCGGGATTGCCTTCCTATCCGGACCCGTCAGGTTTTGTCAGCCAAAACACATCGCCGGGAGGATTCGGTTCCTGGGGATATTTCTGGGAGCCGGGCATGGTGCTATTGATGCCGCCTGGCGCGCATGGCAAGAATGCAAAGACCGTGGTGCGGTGGACTTCTCCCGTAACCGGAAAAGCAATCGTCAAGGCTCACTTCAGCGGGCAGCGGATACAGGGAGATTCCGGCGTGCGCGCCGATGTGCGTATGCTTCACAATTCCAGGGTGCAATTCGATGGAGACATCGACGGATTCGCGGGCCGGACAGCGCTCAACCAGGATGATTGTTTTGGAAGGATGCCGCAGCAGGAATTGGCGACGGTCCTCTCGGTAAGCCGGGGAGATACGATCGATTTCACCGTGGGGACTGGGAATAAGTTCAATTACAACCAATTCGGAGTGCAGAGCAAACAAGTGCTCCCGGGCGTCGGGTTAGTGGCCAATGTCTCGGTGTTGCCCGATGCCGAAGCCACGGCGAAAACCTGGATTGACGCCAAGTTCAACGGCCAGCCAATGCCTGCCGCCGGGAGGATTCCGGTCGCGGATTTTGGGTCGCATACCGTCGAGCCGCCTTTTTCTTTCATCTACGGTGGCAAACCTTTCGCTGATCTTCTGAAGACGTGGAAGTCGGAACGCCGAAGCCGATCGCTTGACGATCATCGAGTCGAGCACACGATCGAGTTCAGTGATCCCCAAAGCGGCCTTGTCGTCCGCTGTGTGGGCGTGGCATACGCCGATTTTCCAACCGTCGAGTGGATTGTTTATTTCAAGAACTCCGGCTCTGCGGACACGCCGGTCCTTGAGAACATCCAATCGCTGAACCTGCAGATCGAGCGCGGGGCGGGCGCAGAATTCGTTTTGCATCGTCTGCTGGAGAATCGGTTGTTCCAAACGAAACTGACTCCGAAGTTTTCGAGCCGGCTGGTGGACCCGTTTCCGTACTTCAACATCGAGTTGCCTGGTGGCGGAGTGATCGTCGCTTTGAGCTGGTCCGGCCAGCCCGTCATCGATTTCACGCGGGATGAAGGTAACGGGCTGAGGGTGCGGGTTGGGCAGGAGGTGACCCACTTTACGCTGCATCCGGGCGAAGAAGTGCGCGGCCCGATGATCGTGCTCCAGTTCTGGTCGGGCGACAGCATCCACGCGCAGAACGTGTGGCGGCGTTGGATGATCGCGCACAACATGCCCAGACCTCGAGGCAAAGCGCTGGGGCCGCAGCGCGCGGCCTCCAGTGCCTATCAGTATGGCAACATGGTCAATGCGACCGAGGAAAACCAAAAGCACTTCATCGATCGCTACATCCAGGAAGGATTGCGGCCGGATTTCTGGTGGATGGATGCGGGTTGGTATCCGCCCAACATCAGCAAGAACGGCACTCAATTGTGGGCGTTGACCGGAACCTGGGAGGCGGACAGAAAGCGCTTTCCGAACGGACTGCGAACCGTCACTGACCATGGCCACCGGAACGGGGTCAAAAGCATTTTGTGGTGTCAGCCGGAGCGGGTGTCGCCCGGGACGTGGCTTTATGAGACCCACCCGGAATGGTTGCTTGGCGATACCGGCGCCGACAAGTTGATGGATTTTGGGAACCACGAGGCGTGGCAATGGGCGGTGGATCATTTCAGCAAATTGGTCACGGATGAGGGCATCGATATCTACCGGCAAGACATGAACATCGGGCCAGTGGGATTCTGGCGGGCGAAAGATGGGAAAGACCGGCAGGGCATCGCAGAAATCTATCATGTGATGGGGTATCTTTCGTATCTGGATGAATTGGCGCGGCGCAACCCGCAACTGCGGCTGGACCATTTCAGGATCGACCTGGAGACGCTTCGCCGGGCGGCGCCGTTGATTCTTGGCATCGATTTTGAGCCGACTGGCGACCAATGCCATAATTATCGATTGGCTTCCTGGATCCCGTGGCATGGTCTCTGTATCCGGGTCATCGAGCCTTATGCCTTTCGAAGCATGATGTGTCCGGCCATCGTGACCGGCTGGGACTTGCGTCGGAAGGACTTGGATTATTCGCTCGCCCGACGCCTGGTGCATGAATGGGAGCAAGTGGCTCCGAATTATCTCGGCGACTTTTATCCACTGACACCTTACAGCGTCGAAAATGATGTCTGGATGGCCTGGCAGTTTGATCGGCCGGAAGCGGGCGAAGGCATGGTGCAGGCGTTCAGGCGCAGCGAAAGTTCGCAAGACACGGTTGTCTTGAAACTCAGTGGACTGCAGGAACAAGCGCAATATACAGTGACAAATCTGGATCGTCGCAAATCGCAAGGCTTCACCGGCCATGAATTGATGGGAAAGGGCCTGAAAATCCACCTTCCGAAGCAGTCGGGTTCAGCCCTTATCACGTATAAAGAGCAGCGATGAAAAACAAAAGTCTCGTCTTGCCGTTAATTGTCGTCGGTTTTGGCAGGGACTTTACGGCTTATGCTGGCAAGTCACCGGCTGCACGGACATTCTCGCTGGGCGGTGTCGCACCCCGAATCGCCGAAAGTGGCCCCGCGTGCAGTCGCAGGGAGTCGCAGACATCGCTGTTTATCGCGGCGCGAAGTTTAATGTCAAATCCGAGTTTTAATTACCTGATCGGGAAGTTGTCATGAAATCGAAAACTAGACGGAGTGCTTCCATGTTAATGCTGCTATTTGGCATGGTGTCGTCCGCGTTAGCGGCGAACCCCGAACCCTCAGCTCTGGATAAGCTTATCGGCCAGCCAGCCGACATCGCCGCCAGCGCCTACTCGTACCGCGCCGACCGCAAGGCCGGAGAGAATCCGCCCGAGGCCTGGATTTTGCTCCTGCAACATGGGAACCTCCCGTTCAACCAACCGGTTGACGTGAATGCGCCGGCAGTGAGAAAGGCCCTCTGCGGCCTGCTCTGGGAAGAGGTCCGGCCTGTGAGGCGGGTGGAGTTGTCCTGGCCAGGCGATGCGAAGAACCGCCCTTCAGTGGACGAACTCGCCTTCGATTGCTTCGATGGCACGGATAAGAATCCCCACACATGGTGGAACCCGGGGACCATCAAGGCGGCGGAAAAGCCCGAAGTGTCAGCCGACGGCCACACCTGCGTTTACAGCATCCCGGTGGACTCTTGGGGCGTGGTGGTCAGCGTGCGTGGCGAAAAGGATGCGTCGGCCTATGCTGTCCCCACCATCCGGGCGTTTGGCCAGGATGCGTGGAAGAAGATGGACGTGGAGATCGAATGGGGTTTTGACGGGGCAACGGCTGCCTTGGGATACGATGGCCGTATCGAAGCCTACGACGGCATCATCGGCAACGTCAGGCCTCTGCCCGACGATGCGGGCACAGCCATGACGGGTCCTTATGCCTGGCGTTCAGGTCGCCACGGCGGCACGCGCCGGGGCCTGCACTTGAGCCTGTTATACATCGGCACGTCTCGATGGCGGCACGTGCATCCTGATCGCGCCCAGCAGGAGGATGTGGCTCGGTCAATCGTCACCCTGTGGACCAAGTCCGGGAGCTTTTCGTTCCGGGTGTCGGATTTGGAGCAGGGCCCAATTCTCGCGCCTGAGCACGGTTTCTTCGTGCGCGCCACCGCCAAGCCCCCGAGCAGCCTCGCATCGGAAGCGCCCTTCACCATGGAGTCGGCAGCAACGACCGCGCGGGATTTCCTGAAGGAACTCCAGGGCAAGGGACTCCAGACCATTCGCCAGCGGGTTCGGAAGCACACCGAACAGACATGGCAGGACGCGGTCGCAGCGATGTATCCGGACAAGGAGTTGCCGCCCCAGCCCAAGCCCCCATTTGAACCGGCCATGCAGGTGGAGGTGCCGGACGAGAGACTGACCGCGCAGTGGAAATTGGGCGCGTGGCATATCTTGCGGAGATCGGTGAAGGACCAGAACGGAAAATGGTCGTTCAACGACTATCCGTTTGGGATTCTCGCCGCCGAGACCGGTGAGATTCTCCGGGCGTTGGATTTCCAGGGCATGCACAAAGAGGCCGCCGACGGACTGGATCAATGGCTGAGCCTTCCCATGCAGGCCAAAGCGACACTAGGGTCGCAAGGGCTGCCCGATCGTCCCTTGGGGCATTTCTCCGACGGCCGAGGTGTTTTCACCCATGCCGTGGGGCCTCCGGGCGTGGGCGGAAACATGGACGGCATCCACCCGCTGGGGCCGGGCATCATCATGCATGCCATGAATGAGCACTTTCGTTTGACCGGGGATAGGGAATGGCTCAAAGCCAACGCGCCGCGCATGAAGGCAAATGCGGAGTGGATTCTGCGCCAACGCCACTTGTTCGCCGACAACTTTCCCGGCGGGCAGCGTCTTTGGAGCAAAGGTCTGCAACCGGCGATGTGCGGCACCACGGATGCCAACGTCATGTACACGCAGTTTTACCTGATGGATGCCTACTATTGGCTGGCCGTCAGAGAAATGGCGGAACTACTGGCGTTCGTTGACCCGGCAAGCGGCGCCAGGATGTCGGTCGAGGCGGATGCGTACCGGAATGACATTCTCACGGCGTTGAACCGCTCGATCACGTTGACGCCCATCATGGCGGTGCGGGATGGAACCTACCGTTCCTTTATCCCTCTCTCGTCATACGCTCGTGGCTTGTGCGCGGGGGCCTGGGGATGGCAGCGATGCCAGGGGCACACCGGCGCTCTGTACTGGGACGCGGGATTGGTGACTACCCCATTGATCAATCCCGCCGGCCTGCTGTCGGTTCACGATCGGCGCGTCCAGGGTTTCTTGGATGTCCTGGAGGACCGTTTGCTGCTGGAAAATCCGAAGGTTTATCAGCGGACGAGCGGATACGATCCTGGGAAGGATTGGTTTTCACACGCCGGTTGGCAGTACCAGTGCGGTTTTGAGCGAACCCCCCTCATCCATCTGGAAGCCGACGATATCCCGAATTTCATCCGGTCCATGCTCAACCAATACGCCGTCGATATTCAACTGGAAGAGTACACATTTCGCGAGCACACAGTTGGTGGACCACCTGATAAAACATTCGAAGAGGCCTCCTTCCTGGAGCGGTTTCGCCACATGCTGGTCATGGAGGAGGGCAACACCTTGTGGCTGGCCCGGGGCACGCCGCGGGCGTGGCTGGAACCGGGCAAGAAAATCAGCGTGAAGAACGCGCCGAGTCGCTTCGGGACGGTGGCGTACGAAATCGTCTCCGACGTGGACAACGGCAGAATTAAGGCGACCGTGGAGATGCCGTTGCGCAACCCACCCAAGTCTCTTTTCCTGCGGTTTCGCCATCCCACGGCCGCCCCGATCAAGAGCGTGACGGTCAATGGCAAGGCTTGGAAGAACTTCGCCAAGGACAAAGAAATCATTCATCTGGAGCGGTTAACGGGCAAAGTGACCGTCGTGGCGGATTACGGAACCGCGGCTAAATGATGACGACGACGCATCCGAAGAGCGGCTCCTGCGTAACTTTCTCTGCTGGGGCGCTCAGGAAATGAGCAAACCTCCCGCAGCACACTCCGAAATCCTCACCCGCATTTCCCAATGAAAGACTAAATCGAATGCAAAAAATACTCGCCCTTGGCTGCCTCCTCACGTTGCAGTCCTCTATGTTTCTCGCCGCGGCCGAAACTGCGACCAAAGCGCGCCCGGCCGCACCCAGAGAAATTGTCACCCAGAGCTTTGCCAGTTATCCTGCGCTTTTCGTGACGGAGACAAAAACTCCGTTCGATCCGATGGACCTAGCGCGAGAATCCTGGAAGGGCTGGATCACCAAGCGCGGCGTACCCTGGGGAATGACACCCGAAAACCTGCCGACGATCCGTCTGAGCTTCGACTGCCGCGCGCTGCCCTGGCCCAGCATCAAGCAGCACGGCGTTGACGGCCCGGATAACAACATGCGCGCACTAGGGGGGCTGGCTTTCTTGCAGGATATGTTCGGCGATGAGTTCAAGAATGATCCCGCCGCAACGGGAATTATCGGTTACCTGCTTTGGTGTACCGACCCGCTAACCGGCATTCCATACAATCCGGATTCGATGTCCCGCGGGTGCGCTACCGGCCATGGCGAACATGCCAAAAACCTGGTGCTTATGTACCAATACACGCATTTGCCGCAATGGCACGATTGGGCCGCGCGAGCGCTCAAGACGTTGCGCTATTATGCAACCGAGAGCGAGGAACCTGGCATCGGACCGGTCGCCACCTATAGACAAGGCGCCTTCACGCCGGGTGATCCGCCGGATAGAAACAGCAAAGAGACGACTTTGGGCGGCTGGATGCATTTGGCATTGGGCTGGAATCTTTGGGCCTTTTCACAATGGCATGAGGCGACGGGCGACTCCAATGCGCTGGCCTTTGCCACCGCGTTGGGCAATCGACTCTGCCACGGTGAGGATCCGGACGGCAACGACGGTTGTTTGCGGCCGGATGGTTCCTTCGGAGGGAAATCGCAGCAGCACGTCGCAAGCTGGCACATGCATGGACACACCCATGGCCTGCCGGGCTTGGTTGAATTGGGCAGCCAGTCGCTTCAGGCACGCGAGCGCGAGGCGGGCTTGCGTTTTCTCACCCAGGCCAGCCGCACGTTCGATTGGCTTTATGATCCCAAGCTGAATCCTGACGCAGGAAGCATGACCGGGTGGCTGGGAGAATGGTTGATGGTTGCCACCGGTTGGGCGCGGGAGGCGGACTGCGAAGGTTGCACGATGGGTGATGTGGTGCAGACTGCCTGTGCGTTGGGAGCGGCGAGCCGGCTTGATCCCAGCTTGAAGCATTTTGTCAGTTACTACGATCGCGCGGAACAGTTCTTCACCGGGCAGTTGATGGAGCAGACTTTCCGCTTGCGACCGCGTTACCTGGCGGTGGTGAAGGAGAATATTATTCAGCGGGTGAACAGCGAGGCCCTTGGGGATGTGATTTGGCTGGACCAATCGGGTAAAAGCACTCGCCTGCGATTGGCCCGGGGGAACGTGCAGCGGGCGGAAGGGACATTACCGAAAGGGCCGCTGCCGGTGATCCGGTTTCATGGTCAGGAGTATTTCGGGTTAACCAACAGCGCGGCCTTGCGCCTGCCCGAGTTCAGCATTTACACGGTGATCAAAGTCCTCAGCAACAGCGAAGCCCAGAGTATCTACTGTAACTACGACAACCCCATTAACTGGGGCAAAGGGGTCAATTTGCAGATCAACCCGGACCGGAAAGTCTGCTTTTTCACGACTGCCGGGGCGGAGACCAATTACGATCCGATGACATCGAGCAAGGCGCTGTCGGAAGGTTACCATATTATTGCCGCGACCTACGAACCGAAGCAGAAGAGCATTTGGGTCGATGGTGAGCCGTTCGGCAGCGCTCCGAGCAAAGCGCTCGATTACGGCTCCGGCTCGGTGGCGACCGTGGGGGCGCTGCGCGAGTTTGGTTTCGAGTTTCAAAGTGATATTGCCGAATTGATTGTCTGTGATTCGGTGGACGCGGCCCAGCGTGCGTCGGTGGAAGGCTATCTGAGTGAAAAATACGGGATCGCGACGCCCGCGCCCGGGAAGAGCGGCGGGGTGAAAAGTTCGGTTCTGTGGGTGAAAGCCGATGCTGGTTTTACGCAGGACACAAGCAATTGCACGCCGGAAGCGAAAGCGAAGGAAGTGGAGCGCCGATATGAGGAAGCCGTCCGGACTGCCGAGCGGATGGTGGGGCAGCAATTGGGTGCCTGCGGCTTTCCAGACTGGGTGAACAAGCTGCCCTCGGATCTGGACCCGAAGCTGCCCGGCATTCACATGCAGGGCTGCTGTGCGGACGCAACGATTCGGGCGGCGCACCCGATTTGGGCGGAGACGGTGACCGGGGACGCGACGGAGGCGCGGGTTAATCTGGCGTTCAACCGCAAGTCAAAGTTGCTGGATGTGGTTTCTTGCTTGCCCCACCGTGGCGAACTGAACCTCCTTGTGCATGATGCCAGGAAAGTCCTGGTCCGCGTCCCCGAGTGGGCGCCCAAAGCTGATGTCAAAGCCTTCGTGAACCGGCAACCGGTTCCGGTCTCGTGGGAGGAAAGCTACGTTGTTTTCGCTGTCACTCATCCGGGCGAGCAACTCACCGTGACCTATCCGTTGCGCATCGCGGAAATAAAGGAGACCGTCGGCTCGCTCGACGGCACCCGATACACCGAACGCTGGCGCGGCAATACCATCGTGGACATCTCACCTTCTGGAAAATGGATTCCTCTGTTCCAACGGCCTGAATTGGACACTGAACGATTGCCGTGATTGGCGGATCGATCTTCTGTATGATTTTCTCGATACCCTCCAGCGCGACCATCCGTCTCTCATCATCGATAATTCATCGGCGGCCGGCCACCGGCTCGATTTCGAGATGGCCCGCCGCTCAATATGCCGTCAGCGATTTTGGCCTGCCGGGAGTGAACTACGCCTCTGGTTCTGACTTGATGAACCAGGGCCTCCGACTTTCCACCGCCACCCAACCGGGCGCGGTCGTCAAAGTTTATCAGAAACACCAGCCCCTGCCTCGCCCAGCCAGTGTATTCTGGTCAAATTCCTCCGCTTTTCCTGAGGGACATCCGTGAGCGTCCATCCGCCCTGCTGCAACACAACTCGCACGTCCTGGCGTCGCGACTCGGTTTGTTGTCTGGTGATCGTCGGCTTTGTGCTGGTCCTTGCGGCAAAACAGGCGCTGGCCTTCACGCTCCAATCGGCCCGTCGAGGTTGGACTGACCACACCCAGATCACGCTGACGTTTTCGGAGGCCGTCGATCCGGTCACGGGGCTTGATCCCTCGCGCTATGCGGTGGACGGCGCTGCCGTGCAGAGTGCCCAGTATGGAACCAACAATGCCTCAGTGGTTCTGCGCACTGCTCCCATTGACCAGGGGCCTTCTCCCACGCTCCGCCTGCACGGCGTCCGCAACGCGTCGTTAACCCAGACACTGGTAAACGTCCCCGCGCCGGTCAGCATCGTTGCGCTGGTGCCCGCCGAAATCGGCACGCCTGTAAATGGCTTTCAGGACGATTTCGATTCTCTTACGCGCGACCCGCGCTGGCTTCCGATCGGACCGGACGTTTATTTCCAGAGCGCGGGCCTGCTGAATGTCAGCGCCGGCGGCAGCGACCCCAACCACCTGCTTTTTGCGGACCCCAGTTACCAGGGCGTCGGCGAGGAAATTCTGGCGCGGGTCCGCTTTTCCAACGCCAGCACCCACGATGGCGCTTACCTCGGCTTGGCGGTGGGTGTGCCAACGAATAGTCTGTCCCAGACGATCCGAGGCGGAATGAATCTGCTGCTCTTGAATGCCAACGCCTATGGTGGGCCGCCGAGCCGCCATGCGCGGTTGCTGAATGACTATGTCGCGTTCGGCAATCCAATCAGTTTTCCGTGGCAGGCCAATACCTGGTACTGGCTGCGGCTGGCGCAGGCCCCTGATAGCGGTGCAGGTCAGCCGGACGTTTTCGCGAAACTCTGGCTGGCGGATGGCGACACCCCCGAACCCGCCAATTGGCAGGCGAGTTGGGACTACTACCCGGGCTATCCCAGCGCGCGCACCGGCTATGCGGGGTTCCGCGCAGGCGTTCTCAATCCGGCAAATACGGTCGCTGATTACCAGGTGGACTACGTCTTGATAAAGGCCAGCGGCTTGCCGCTGATCACCCCGGCACCCTCGGCCTATGCGGACAACCCTTCGGCCTTCCAGCTCACAATCGCCGAACTGGGCAACACCGTGGGGGTCTCCTGGCCGGCTTCAGCCGGCTTTACTCAACTGCAGCAAAGCCCGGACATGCGAACCTGGAGCCCGGTGCTGTTTCCAATCGGCTCGAACCAGGGCCGCTTCAGCACTGCGATTCCGGTCACCAATTTGCTGAGCTTTTTCCGCGGCGCACCCGCGCCGCAAATCCCTGCTCCCCCGGCCAGCTTTGCTTTTGCGGTGGGTGGCCAGCCTTGGACGACCATCTCCAATTCCTGGCCCTCGGCTGAAATCGTCACGGCGTTAGACTCGAACCGGACACAACGGCTGCGCACTTACACCCAGCCTGGCGGCCCGCTGACGATTCAAATTCAGTCTCTCGATTACTCCGATTTCCCCGCCCGGGAATGGCTCTTATGGTTCCAGAACAACGCTCCGGTTACCCCGGGCATTGCCTTTAATTTCTCCATCAACCATACCGGCCTGGCTGGCGCCGCCAATACAGTCACCTTTTCCGAGCATACCTACCGCCTGCCAAGCTCCGGCTACCCGGCCAGGCAAATCGTTTCAGAGTACGCCGACCGGGGCATCTTCTTTGATAGCGCTGCGCCGGCCTATTGGACGTCCGGCAACAGCGGGAACGTCTCAGGTGGCCAACTCTTGAACTGGCAGCCGTTCGGTTCCGGGTTTACGCAGCCTTCCTTTCCCATCCATTTTACCCAGCCAGTGACCAACGCCGCCTTTGCCATGTTCGTTGAAGGCGGCGCGACCAATGCCACCTTCGATTTAATCCGCAACGGCATCGTCCTGGCCTCAACTAATGCCCCGGTGAGTGCAGTTAATACAAGCAACATCTATGTGTTTTCCAGCGCCAGCAGCGGCTTCGATGCGATTCGCATCACTCCGAATCTGCAACCGGCCTACATCCACCTCGACCTGGTGCAGCATAGCATTAATCAGGGGGCGAGTATCTCGGTGGATTTCAACGGATACTCTCCCGGCAGCGATCCGATGCCGGCGACTTTTGCCGGCGGTGGACCCGGCGGGGCACGCATTTCCGGCGGCAGCAACTGGAACGGCATCCTTTTGCCCAGCGGTTCCCAAAACACGCCTGCGCCCGTCAGCGGTTTGGTGGCCGGCGATGGCACCCTCAGTCCGGTCACGGTTCAAATCAGCAACTTCGCCGGGGCCGATTTCTACAACACTGACAACTACGGCTCTCAGGCGTTGTTCGATGATTACATCGTCCAGACCAGCACCGCGGGACCAGGCACCATCACCCTGGGCGGGTTGGTGGCCGGGGCGACTTACGAGCTGTACCTCTTTGCGGACAACGACGGTGGTGGCGCGGGCGCAGTAATCACCGTAAACGGCAGTCCGGCCAAAACCGCGACGGCTGGACCCGGCACACCCTTCTCCGAGGGGCGCGATTTTCTTCACTTCACGACCCAGGCGGACGGCAGCGGACAAATCTCGATTCTTGTGACCGGCGAAGTCGATGTCGGTGGCGGCACGATGTTATCGGTTATCAATGGGTTTCAACTCACAGGTCCGTCGCTGCCTGCACCGTTCTCGGACAATGTTAACACGCCGCTCATCTCGAATGCGTGGCCGGGACAGCTCACGCTTTCTCGTCCGGCCACCGGCGAGTTCATCCTCCATTACGCCGATGGCAGCACGGCCGTGGCAACCGACTTTCAACCACATACCGCCATCTTGGGCCCGGGCATCCAAATGGACTTCGCCCCCTACGGCGGGCGTTCATCCGACGGCGTGCTGCCTTACTTCAATATCGAAACGCCGGACGGGACCGGATTGATCGTTGCCGTGGGCTGGACCGGGCAATGGAAGGTTTCGTTCATTCGCGATGCCGGCACCAACCTCACCCTCCGCGTCGGGATGGAGGATTTCAATCTCAGCCTGCAACCGGGCGAGCGCATCCGCACACCAGCGGTTCTGACCCTCAGTTATCGTGGTTCATGGATGATGGGACAAAACGCGTTCCGCCGGTTGATGTTGGCCCACTATTCCCCCAGGCCAAATGGCCTGCCGCCGGTTATGCCGGTCGCCGCTTCCGGCGCCACGCTCGGGTTTAACAACGTCAATGAAACCAACCAGGTTCAGGCGATCAACAATATTGCCGCCAGCGATCTCCCGGTCAATACGTACTGGATCGACGCCGGCTGGTCCGGGGACGGCGCGTGGCCGACCGGCATGGGGACCTGGACGCCTGACCCGACGCGGTTCCCCAATGGGCTGCGGCCCGTTGGCCAGCGAGCGCACCAGGCTGGACTCCGTTTCCTCCTCTGGTTCGAACCGGAGCGCGTCATGCCCAACACGTGGCTGCGCAACAACCATCCGGAGTGGCTTTTAGTGCCTTCCAGGATGCCGGCCGACGTGGCGTACCAGCAAAACGACGGCTGGCGGCTGCTGAATTTCGGCAACCCGCAGGCGCTCAATTGGGCGAAGACCAATTTCTCAGCCTCGATCAGCAACTGGCTCATCGACATTTACCGGCACGACTGCAATTTGCACCCCCTGTGGTACTGGCGCACCGGCGAAGCCTCTGACCGGAAAGGAATGAACGAGATTCGCTATGTGATGGGCCTTTATGACTATTTCGACACCTTGCAGGCCAATTCTCCCGGTCTGCTCATGGATAACTGCGCCAGCGGCGGGCGGCGTTTTGATTTCGAGATGATGCGCCGCACCGTCCCGCTGCTACGCAGCGACTACCTCTGGGATCCTGTCGGCGCCCAAAGCATGGAATACGCCCTCTCCCTCTGGTTGCCCTTGCATGGTCAGGGCGGCGTCAGCACAGCGAATTACGACTTTCGCAGCGGCATGGGCAGTTGCGTCACTTATGCCTTTGATTTTTACACTGCCAACAGCGGCTTTTGGCCGCCTCTGATCCAGGAAGTGGCCAGCTATTTGCCACTCCAGCCGCTGTTTGCAGGCGACTTCTACCCGCTGACGGGCTATAGCACAAATGCTACTGCCTGGATTGCCTGGCAGTTTGACCGCCCGGACCTGCAGCGGGGCCTGGTGCAGGCATTCCGGCGCTCGGCCAACCTGACCGAAAGCCTGGGGTTGGTGCTTTCCGGGCTGGACCCGGCCGCCCAATACCAGATCAGGAACGTCGAGACTGGTGTTCTATCAACCGGCAGCGGCTCGCAACTGATGCGCGATGGTATCACCGTTCTGCTGCCGCCTTTGGCTGCCAGCACCTTCTATTACCAGCGACTCAGTCCCTGATCGCGCGCCCGGGACCATTATCCCTGGCGTTCTTCGGTCTTGACGGTTTCTTACTCCCAGCCAACCAGTGGGCGCAAGGAGGCTGCAGGTGCGGGCGTCACCGGCTGCCGTGGATGGCTGCGGGCATTGTGCTCCTCGGACTCGCGATGGCCTTGGTGCTTTGGAAGTTCGAGCCCGCCCGCATCCACCTGCCGTCAATCGGGTTTGCCGTGGCGGTCGTTCCTGGACTCGTTGTTGCATCGCATCGCCGAGCAAACCTGCCTGCAGCCGATGTCGCACTTGTCGCTCGCGCAACGATCACCGTGCTCGCAATGACAGGCCCGTGGTTCAGCATGGACAAAGCAATCCGCTTTTATCTCATCGCACTCCTGCCTGCGCATCTCAGCAAACCTGTCGGCGTGCCGGCGGAATGGGCCGAGTAACTTGACCGACTTGGCTTGGCTTGGAGGCAGTTCCAAAGGCGGCAGCCGCGTATGGCTTGGGCAGGTAAACCAAAGTCTTCACTCCCGCCCGGCTGGCTTCCGCTGCAAACATCTCTGGATCAATGAGAGCAAGGTGGCAGCCGGGCTCGGCTTGGGCAGGTAAACCAAAGAGAAATCTGTTGCCTTGCTCAGGTCCGGCATCTCGGTGTTGTACCCGCTGGTGATAATCACCTTCACCCCAGGTT
>Ga0194054_10000215_pt1 | contig 30292 bp, 14 predicted proteins | sample SepL2210m_MetaG_FD_163628 | JGI IMG/M metagenome (GOLD analysis project Ga0194054, IMG submission 163628) | Anoxic zone freshwater microbial communities from boreal shield lake in IISD Experimental Lakes Area, Ontario, Canada - Sep2016-L227-10m | ecosystem: Environmental > Aquatic > Freshwater... | reverse complement strand
CCCCACCATAACCGCCACCGCCGCCGCCACCGGCGGAGCCTGCGCCACCGCCCGGCCCGCGACCCGACCCGGTCATCGGCGCCCCGATCCAACCCTTCGTGTCCACGTTGATCGAACCGTTTGTCGCCACAGTCAGGTTCGTGCAGACGATCCACACGCGGTTATCCGGCACCCACTGGCCAGCGCCATTCGTCGCCGTCGCGCTCTGCGGCGGATGCGTCAGCGTCCCGTTGGGTCCGATCATGACGTTAGTGGCGCTCAGCGTTGTGTTCCAGTTGCTGAAGATCAGCGAGACCACGCCGCCGCTGGCATTGCTGATGACCAGTGAACTCAGCCACGGCGTGGCATTGGTGAGAAGCACCCCAACGTTCTTGTTGGTGATCAGTACGTCATCGCCAGCCTGGGGAACGGTGCTCTCGTTCCAGTTCGCGCCCGTCCACCAGTCATTGGTGCCGGTCCCCGTCCACGTCTTCAGCGCCGCCCCCGCCGGCAGCGTCCCCGCCAGCGCCATTCCCATGATGGCCACGAACCAACCGATTCCCGCTATATTCTTCGTTCTCATGGTTTTCTCCTCTGAATCCGTTTCACCCTCTACAATTCACATCCCCACTTCACCATCAAAACAGTGGCCGCGCTCGGCCTGCCACGGCGTGGCCTTGCGAAGACGGGCGCTCGCGGCCTACCACACCGACAGATCTTTCGACTCCGCTACGCTCAGGATGATATACCCACCGTTCACGGATTACTGTCCACCGTTCACTTGTTCGTCCGGTATGGTCATCATCCCCACCGGGGCGTCCTGCTGTTAATGCCCGTTACTCACTCTGTCGGTTCGATGGCCGACTACGGGTGATCTCGCCGAACCCTTACTGTTATCGTTAATTCATAAGCTATCATAACAGTATTCGACGAGCAAGCGGGATTTTTTATTTTTTTGGCGAGTGGTATGGGAAGCAGTTCAGGGCTGCGCCGCAAGTTTTGGAGTGCGGTGACTTGACACCGCTTTTCTTCGGCGCGGCTTTCCGCCAGAGGCGGATCCGCCTACGGAGGAGACGCGCCGTGCTGTCGGCCTGTCAAGCCCTTCGATAGACTCAGGGCAAGCCAGGCCTTGTGAAAGCGGCGTTCCCGCGATTGCGGGACCGCACCCCAAATCTCCGTCGTCAGATTGAGCCAAAATGGCCAGAAATCCTGAATTTAGATGCGTCTGCCCTGAACCGTACTGGACAGGCCGTGTGATATCGGGCATAAACAGGCACCGTAACAGATGCTTGGTGCGCCATGAAACGAACATCCAACAGAGCTTCGATGACCCGCGAGGAGGTGGCCCTACTGCTCCTCGGCCGGATCATTGCGGGGGAATACAAGCCGGGCGAGCGACTGCCCGGCCAGCAGCGCCTGCGTCCACAGATTGCACCCAACCTGAGCATGACCACCATCAATTCGGCCATCGGCATTCTGAAGGACTTGGGCTTCCTAACGGTGCGGCTGCAGCACAGCACTTGCGTTGCCGACCCGCTGCCCTATCGCAACCGCTATGCCATTACCCTGCCGCACCCCGCAGACCCGGCACACCCCACCACTTTCCCTTCCGTCCTGCACCGGCTCGCGATGGAGCGCCAGCACAACGGCGGCGACTGCGAATATGTGGTCTTCGCCGGAACAAACGCTGGTCCCAAACAAACCGCCGTGCTGAACGCACTCACCGACGAACTGCGCTGGCACAAGGTGGCCGGCATCATGTTCGGTTCCGAGATCTGGAGCGAGCCCGCGGATCCCTTTTTCACCGAGCCGGGCATCGCGCGCGCCGCCCTCTCCGGCTGGATCCCCTCGATGCCGCCCATGCCGAGGGTGGTCATGGACCAGGCCCCGGGGCAGACCTTTATGACACGCAGTCTGGAATGGCTCCGCGAGCAAGGGCGCAAAACCGCCGCTATCGTCGCGTACCAGCAGGCGCCGTTCGACGCCACAGCAACCGAACGCGCGGCCACGTGGAAACCATGGAACGAGGCGTTGGCCGGGCATGGGATCGGAACGCAGCCGCGTTGGTTGCTGTCGATCGCCGGCGGGGGTTACGAACTGGCGCAACTGCTGATGCGCGGCCGGAAACCCCCCGAAGCCATCATCATCACTGACGACATCCTCGTGCCTTCCGTCACCGAAGGCCTGCTCGCGGCGGGCCCGCCCTACCCAACGGTCGTGGCCCTGGCCAACTACCCGGTGTTGCCGCACACCCATGTGCCCGCCCGCTTTCTGGGCCACGACGTGGAAGCCATCTTCGACTGGTGCGCCGCCAGTCTGCGCGATCCGGAAGCCCAGCGCACCTGCCCGGTCTACAACCTGCCGACGATTTTCGAGGAGGAATGGCGGGCCATGCGGGCGCAGTGACGGCGTGTGGGCGGGTTCTTGACTCATGACTGGAGCAGGTCGGTGACGATCGGCTGCAGACAGTCGGCATAGCGAACAAACCCGAGGTCGCTCGGATGCGAGCCGTCCACCGTCGCCTCGCTGTCGTCGCCGAGCAGCGGGTCGCCCTCGGTGTAGGCGAGGTTAACCGTGCCGCCCGCACGCAGCCGGTCGTAGAGGGCGCGGAACGCGGCCCGGTTCGCTTCGCGGTCCCGGCGCATGGCCGGGTACAACCATTCCTGGGAGTGCGCCCGATCCTCGACCAGCAAGATCGGCGTCGCCGGATGCGCGGCCAAGAGATGGCGCAGGAACGGTTCGGCGTTCAGCTCAACAGTCTCGCGCGACATGTTCGGCAACGGATCGATCACGAACAACGCTGCGTCGAGTTCGGCAATGATGCGGCCAAGATCCGGCTCCATGCAGGCACTGCCGGAGAACCCCAGGTTGATCACCGGCCAGTCGAGCCGCCGGCCCAGGATGCTTGTCCAGGCCATGCCGGGCCGGGAGGAGGCGGCACCATGAACAATGGACGTACCGTAAACCACAATCGGTTTGGTAACCGGCGGCGGCACCAGTTCGAGACGCGCCTCGGACGGGAGTCCCAGTTCGATCCGTTCCACGGCATAGAACAACGGCAAATAGAGACGGTAGGTCCGCCATTCCGGGCTGAGCCCCTCGATGAGCGGCGTCTGGCCGGACGGGATGAACCCGTACTTGCTCATCCCGGCCCAGCGCCATCGGCCACCCGCATCGCGTGCATAGAGGTCAAGATACTTGATGTAAGCCTGGTGTTCGTACGGAGGCACACGCAAGACCGTGCGGGCATGCAATTCGGCGGCGTTGGAGCGGAAATCCACGTAGAATCCCGTGGATTGCCGGCTTAAGTCCCATACCGACTCGGGCACCAATGCCTCGGCGCGCGCTGGCAATCGGTCATAGGGATGCGCCGTGTCGGCCCAGCCCCGGCCCTGCACACCCAATTGGCAAAGCTCATACCAAGTCCTTTTCATTGCGGTTCCCTACGGGAGTGAAGACCATCAAGCGCGCAGGGCTTGACGCGTTTCCAAATCGGGCGAAGATCCACGACCTTCCCCGTGTCCATGGCCTCGTCAATGGCAAAGCAGACTACCGCCGACTTGATCCCCTCCTCCACGCCGACCAGCGGGGCGGCGCCTGTCCGCATCGAGTTGTGCAGGCTCTCGACAAGCACTTCGTCCCCGCCCGCATGGCCTCCGGGATGGCCGCCGGCGACATTGGTGTCGAAGCGCTGCATTTCAGGATTCGAACTAATCCGTTGCACTTCAATGATCCCACTGAGGGCGTCGGCACGGAGGGCGCCCTCGGTGCCAATGAGACAGATCCGGCGCTCGGTGATGCCGGAGGAACAGTTGGCATGGAAGCTGGCCCGGACGCCGTTGGCGTATTCGAGAATGACGACCTGGTTGTCCACGATGTCCTTTTCCGCTGTGAACGGGTTGACCAGGTCAACATGGTTCCAGGTGGTGTGAACCTCGCGCCCCTGCTCATCGCGGCGGGTATGGCCGACGTTTTCCGGACGGAAGAAATTCAAGCCGCCAAAACTGGCTACGCGCACCGGCAGGCTGTCGGCCAGCCAGAGGGCGATGTCCATGTCATGGCAGCATTTCTCCAGCAAGTGGGTGCCGGCATGTTCGCGCAACCGCCGCCAGCCGCCCATGATGTAACAGCCGTGAAAGAAATTGATCGTCTCGTTGAACTCGAAGGAGACGAGGTTGCCGATCACTCCGGACCGCAGGAGCTCGTGGATCTTGCGGTAGAACGGCGAATAGCGCAGGACCAGCCCAAAGGAAAACAGGCTGCCGGAATCGCGCACCGCGTCGCGGATGGCCAGGCAGTCCTCCAGATTCGTGGCGAGCGGTTTCTCGCAGAAGACGTGCTTACCGGCGCGCAGCGCCGCCACCGCGTGCTCGCGGTGCAGGGAATTCCACGAGCCGACCGCCACCCAGTCCACGCCGGGCTCGGCCAACAGCTCCTGGTAGCGATCATAGACGCGGAGATCCTCGCCGTACTCCTTCCGGGCGGCAGCCACGGAATCGGGATGCGGGTCGCAGACCGCGATGACGCGGATATCCGCGTGCTGTTTGAGAAGGCCCCGGATTCGCGCTCCGCAGCCAATAATACCGATGGTGATGGGTCTCATCATTTGCCCTTTCGCTTCAAAACAATCTCCCGTGTCGCGCCGTCGCGGCACGTGAACCGCAGGGCCGTGACGCCGTTCCGGCTTTCTTCCACTGTGACGCCAGAAGTGGCCGTGGCCGACTGCCAGTCGCCGCGCAGTTCCACGCGCACTTGTGAGGGGCGGCTGGGCGCGGCGTTGGCCTCCTCATCGAGATAGCCCATGTTGCGGCGCTTGGGCAGGCGCAGGTCCGGATCGGCCAGGCTAAGCACGAGCCCCTCGCCTGTCTCTTTCACCATGGCCATGACCGGCGTGTCAGTCTTGCGGAGAACGCCGTGCGGGATGAGCCAGTCGGTCTCGAATAGGGCATAGGCGGTGATCTTTACGGCAGAAAGCGGCGAGGGCGCCGCTTCTACGGGCGTACACGCGACGCCCCCGTCGCGTTGGGAAAGCGGCGAGGGCGCCGCTTCTACAATGTGCGACTGGTGGTTCTGCATAAGTACTCGGTACGGCGGGGCCTTGGCGTAGGCCGCCAGCGCAGACGGGGTCGTCTGCACCAGCATCGCGTAGTGGTAGCGCTCCGAGCCATAGCCGTCGTCCTTGGGCGGTTGGCCGTGATCGAACCAGCAGGTGCTGAAGGCGCCGCTGGTCTCGCCATGGTTCCAGGCGTCGCGCGATTTCTGTTCGTCGCGGACAAGCCGTACGTCGCGTGAATCCGGCACGAAGTAGCCGTTGCCATAGGGATCCAGGAGGGTGAGCGGCTGACCCGCCTGACCGCGGAACTCATACGGGAACGCTGTCACGGTTTCGCTGTTGACTTGGATCGGCATCCCCGGCTCCGGCATCCAACTTTGGAACAAGGTCGTTCCAAAGGCATGCGCCGCATCCCGGCTCTCGATGTTCGAGCCCAGGCAGATGATCTCATTATCGAAGAAGAAATAGGTTTTATAGGCCCGGAAGGTCGGGTCATAGTAGTGCTCATGCAGTTTGAGGGCGAACATCCCATTGCGGCCTTCGCAACTGACGCCGCCCACGAACGTCGCGGCGGAGAAGAAACGGCAGGCCCAGGTCGTTTTCGGATCATAGTTCTCCGCCAATGTCAGGTGTGGCGTGGTCGCCCCCGGCCATCGGCACCAGTCCCAGCCCTTGTCCAGATTCCAGCCGCTATCCACAGGATTGGCCGGATCGCCGTGGGTGATCGGCTGCAGCGTGCCGTAACTCCAGTAGCGGGCGAAAACGTTTTCCTCGACCATCGCCCACAGTTTCGGGTGCATCTCGAAATCCCAGACATACTGGCTCCAGCCTTTAACCGAGACCAACCAGTCGTCGCGGCGGTGAATAGCCAATGCACCCCAGGGCTTGCTCCAGAAGCCCTGCGGTGCGGGGGCCGTGGGCAGGTCGCGGTCGGCCAGCTCCTGCATGATCTGCAGGCGGCCGGGGGTCTGGCAGAACAGGAACTTCCCTTGCTGCGCATCCAAGTCCACGCTCAGCACCTGAGGCAGATAGTTGGTGCCACTATCCCCCGCTTCGAGATAGGTGCACCGAGGATCCCAAAGCCGTTTGAAGATACCGGCCAGGTCGCAGTCAATAGTGCCGCCATGCTGCTTATGCGGCCACGCCTTATCAGGCGCGGCTACATCGGGGGAATTCTCTTGTAGCCGCCGCTGATAAGCGGTGGCGGGCGGTTGCCCCTCCATGGCCAGCGCCAGGTAGGCATAGGCGGAGAAAATGCGCACGCCTGGGTGCGGCATGCGGCCCATGGTCGTATAGGGCATGTCATACTTGTTGCTGATGGTGTCCTGGGTCAGAAGCGCGTGCTTGAGGTTGGCCACCGACGTGGGGGCGGCAGCAAATTCCGTTCCATGCAGCAGCCAGACGATCAGCGAGCAGAACTCATACGCCTCCGTGGCATAGGCGCCGGCGTAAACGCCCTGATGGTGAAACCCGAGACCGTCGGGCTTGATCAGCCCGGTGAAGCGCGGCGAAATCTCGAGTGCGTTGTTGAACCATGCCAGCCAGCCGCGCATGTATTGGACCTTTTGCGGTGTATCGTCCATGGCCAGGATCATCACCAGCGAAGTGAAGACGATGCTGCGCAGGGCATCGGCGTTCGTCTCGATGTATTCCTGATCAAAACGGGAGAACGTCTTGCCGAAGGCCTGATACCACATCGCGGCCCTTACGGCCTGTTCGAGACGTCCGGTCGCCCGCAGTTCCTCACGCATCATGGCAATGGCATGGCAATAGGGGGCGAACCCCAATGGATTGAACCAGATGTCACCCAATCCGCTCCCCTCGGCCCAGCCCTGGTCATGGATATAGTCGAACAGCTCCAATACCGTCACGCGTGCGGTTGCACTGCCGTTGACTTTGTAATCAAACACCAGCGGCATGAGAATGTCATAGAAGACATGTTTGAAGCTTGTCGGACTGGCAAAGTCCTTCACCAGTCCGGGGCCGACGATGCGCCCCTGGTCTTCCCTCACGATTTTCAACGCCTCAAGTTCCAACCATCCGCGGCGGATGTACGCCGCCATCTGTTCGGCGCCGCGCTGCAGCAGGGGCTTTGTGAGATCAGGGTTGTCGCCCAGCAGCCATTTGCGGTAGCGCCCGAAAAGGGTGGCGAAATCCGGTCGCTGCCCGGGCGTGATGGCTTCCGGCAACGGTTCGATGGGTGACTGCCGGGCATAGTGAAGCGGCCAATGCTCGCACCAGTTGCCCAGTTCCCCCGCATGCTCCGGAATCTGGAAGTCGGCGCTGCGCTGACCGGGAACACCAGGGCCGATGATCAGCGCATCGAGCCAGAGGCCGCCTCCGGGAGACTCGGACGGAGGCACAATTTCGAGGCACTCGATCATCCCGAGCGTTTCTGACGCCCGACTCGCGACTCCCGACTCGCGATGCGCGGGGCAGTCGCGTTCGAACTGGACGCGGAACATCCGCCAGCCGGTGAAGTTCAGGCCGAAGCGGAACTGGTAAGCCGGGGTGCCGGCGGCCAGTTGCGCCTTCGTGCCGAGACGCAAGGTCAACCGGCCATCGATCGGCTTTTCGCAATAGACCCAGCCACTCATGCCGGCCTGCGGCTGCTGCGCCGACGAGAGGTCCAGCCCCTCGCGGACCAGCGGTGAGCCGTTCTTCCAGGTCCACTGCAGCGACTGCTTGCCGTCCTTGAAGTGCCGCGTGGAAAGTTGTAGCGATCCGCCCTCACTCACCCGCCAACACGCTGAAACCTCATTTTCTTCGAAATTATCCCGGACATCCATCTTGCACTCCTTGATTGTCCATTCTCTTGTTCTTTATTGCGATTTTCGGACCCCGATTATTACCGGCACGGGTCGCGGGCCGGACTTCTCGGAGGGGCGGTTCACAATCTGCAATAGGCCTGCCGGATCCGTCATCAACATGGCCGAACTGCCACCACCATCGAGGTTCAATGCGTCACGGCAGCCCAGTCCGTCCATCAACCCGGCCAGTTCATATTCGCTCATGCCTTCACTGAACCCCGGACGGCGGCCATCCACGACCACTAGCGTCAGTCGGCGGCCTTCGGCATCGAGTCCCAACGCAGTACGAGGATGCAACGTTCCGCCAGCGTTTGGCAACACCTTCCCGTCGCGCAGCAAGCCAAAGAACCCGCTAACAGCCAGCCGCGCCGGTACCGCCTCTTTGACGCTGGAGATGTGTCCCTGCCCATTCGTATCGAGCCAGAAACTCCAGAAACCCTGCTCGGGCAAACTGCGCAACACCCCATCGGCGACCACCCAACCCAGGACATCACACACATCGCCGGCCATAAAGGAATCCGTGGACTTGTCTTTGGGAGTGCCAGACAGGTTGCGAAAGGCATTGGCATTCACGGCAGCGATGAAGTGCGCTTTGGCCGCCAATGTCTGCGGATCCATCAACCGTGCCTTCGCCGGACCGTCGCCGTCGGGATCATCAGTCACCGCCACTGCCAACTCATGGTTTTTGTCAGTCAGGTCAACCTGCAATATATGAATTCGCAAGGGCCGCGGGGTGGCGCGCGTCTCGATCCGGTAATCGAGTCCGTTAGCCAGGACGTTGCCAACTGCCAGCGCCAGCCCCGTGGCGACCAGCCACCGCATTCCGGCACTCCCAAACACAGTCCTCAAGATATTGTCAGCCATGTTTCTAACGTCTCCCATAGTGGCTGGCTTCACCCAGCAACATAAGATGTCGGCGCAGGGCGGCAAAGGAGCAACGGCCCTCGCGCGGACAGGACAAGCTGTTGTTCATGGTTACGGCTTCTTCACGGGGACTACCAGCGGCTTGGGCGCGTTGGCACGAATGAGTTCGTCGCAGCGCAAGGCATAGAGATAGTCCTCTAGCTGCTGTTTCAGGGTCGCCAACTGGAGCATGGCACTGCCAAACTCTGCGGGATCGGTAACCGCTGCCGGGAGGGCCGCGATTTTTACCGCTGCCTCGTCCAACTTGGTGGCGTCGCCGCCGGGCGGCGTCTGCTTGCGGCATTCGGCCAGAGTCGCCTCGGCCTCTTTCCGGCCTTTCACCACGGGCTCGGCGAGGTTGACCAGTTTCACGGCGTTTCCTTCCTTGGCGATCGCCTTCGTGCCGGCCGGCAGGATCCAGTCGCCCTCGATCCGCGTTTTCAGCTCGTTGCCGAGCGCGGCGGGATCGGACGGCTTGCCCGCAACGAAATAGAGCCAGCCAAACGCCCCGGGGTTGAAAAACTTCGCGCCGGGCGCGGAGGTGGCAAATAACCCACTGCCGGTGTAGGCGAAGCGGCAGATGGCGAAGCGCCAGAGGTCGCCCGGCTTCGGCGTGCGTCCGAGGACGGTGTAGGGGAAGAACAATTCGGCGTACCATCCGGTTGCGTCCTTACTGACCGCCACCTGCCAGCCATCCGGGTTCCACGTACCGTCCACGTTGGCACCGTCGAGTTGGAAGAGCCCCGCCTGGGTGCCGAGGGAGTTGATGACGAACTTCCGGAAACCCACTGCCGTGCCCGCGGGGTCGAAATAAATCTCGGCGCAGTCATCCATCCACAGGTTGCCGTCCCCGCGCTGGGTGATCGCCGCCTTGAGTTTGTCCATGTTCGGCTCATAAAAGCGGATGGCCAGATAGACCCCCTTTTCAGCATAACCGATCTGGAAGTCGGTCTTCGAACCGGCGGGCGACGGCGTAGTGCTCCAGAAGTTGTAGAAGGTCGTCACCCGTGGCAGTTCCTGCCAGCAGGGATCGTCCAGTTTTCCGTCAAGCACAGGTGCCACAATCGGCGAGGCGGTATGCAGGGTCAGGACCGACGACGCCTGAAGCGGCCCCCCGGAAAGAAAGGCGAACAGACAGACTATGATGAGACCAGCGACAGAAGCGTGGCGTGCTGGGGCGTAAAGATTCACCACCCGATTCGCCAGCAGCCTGTTGATAAACGCGCAATTCCAACTTGTAGCCGCGCCTGATAAGGCGTGGCCAAGCGATTGGCTGGCCTCTCCTAAGCGCTGCCACCGCTTATCAGCGGCGGCTACATTTTTTCGAGATGGTTTATGCATGAAAGTTCTCCTGTTCAGTAATTTGCAAACTCAAGATTAACACTTTGTTTTTGACCGGTGAGGATGTCAGTGACTTCCACGCGGTAGGCGCCGGCGGGGAGGTTCCAGGCCATCGGCACTTGGAAGCGGAGCGGCCCTTGTGCCCACTGGAAGGCGCGTAACGCCAGGTCTTCGGTGCCGTCCGGTTTCCACACGCTCAGCCGGAAGAAACGTCTGGGTGAGATCTCGCCGATGCCGGAACGGGGCTTAACCGCCAGTTCCGCCACTTTCCCGCGACCCGCCGTCCTGACCAACTTCAACTCGAAGGCACTGATCGGTACAGGACTCAGCGTGTAGAGCGCGTTCCGGCCTGAACCGGCGGATGGCACGATCTCCGTGACTTGGCCCAGGTCCTTGCCGAGGCGGACATCATAAACTTGCGTCTTGCGGCCGAGGCGGATCGCCGCCCCTTCCACCGCGCCGGGCAGCGTCAGACAGCTCAGTAATTGCACGCCCTCCCCCTGGAACCGGTTGACAAGATAGCCCGCAGGCACGTCCAGCGCGGTATCCACACCAGCTCCGGCCAGCAACCCTTTCATGAACGCGGTGAGCGCCGGGTCATCGGACTGGTTGGCCAACGCCTTGCCGAGCGAGAAGTTCAGCAGCATGACCGTGCCCTTGCCCTCCTTGCGGGTGAGTAGCAGCGGCACCCCCTCGGGCGTGGTCACCGCTGGCTTGGCCGCCCCGGCCTTGAGCGTCGTGTCCACGATCATGTTTGGCAACTCCAAGGCATTTCCGGAAGCCGCCGGAATATTGGCGGTGATGGTTTTCGGCTCGCCCCCGATCTCCTGGGTGACCCCGAACAGTTTGTCGAGCACCCCACGCTCGCGGAGCGCCCCACGCTGGTTGCGCAGACCGGGCCGGATGTCGGATACCAGCGTACCGCCGCCACGCACCCACTCCGTGAGGTTCTTCGCCGTCGCGTCATCCACGCACAGCGCCTGTGGCAGGAAGAGGATCTTCACGCCGTCGGTTACAAGCTTCCCCTCGCCGATCAGCTTGGCGGAGTAGAAGAACGCCGGAATGCCGGCCGTCTCGGCCCAGCTCAGCAGGCCGTCGCGGGTGCTACCGCTGGTGCCAAACCGCACGTCAACAGTCTGCGCCTGGTCGCTCACCCGACTGTAGAAGATGCCGAATCTCATTTTGGAAGTCGGCAAATGGGCCAGCAGCGGCCCGATGCCGGCGTTGATCTCCTGCATCACCGGCCATTGTTCCTTCTCGAAGAAATCAGTGAAACTCAAATCCGCGCCGAGTATCCCCTCGCCGCCGTCAGACTGGAAATAGAAGCTGGCGTTCACACCGCCGCTCAGAACCTGGGTCCACAGCGGCTGCCCGCCGCTGGCGCGCTGGGCAAGGTAACCGCCCCACCAGTTACCCCGCAGCAGGTCGGGCGAACCGAACGAGCGCATCAGGGCATTGTCGAGCCGGCTTGGATACGGCCCCCACATCGTCATCCCTGGCAGCGTGAACTCCGGGTCGCCCATGTGCGAACCCTCCGCGCCGATGAACTTCTTCGGATCGGGATCGCCCTTGCGGATCGCCTCCGCCGCCTTGTGGTGCACATCCGCGTAGAGCCTCTCCACATAACGCATCCAGAGGTGCTTGCGCGGGATGCCAGCCATCTCGACGGGCTTATCCATGTCCGGCACGGTGATGGCCTCAAACCCGGCCAGATTGCTCTTCCACTCCCTGTTGAGCAGGGCCAGGTCGCCGCCGTATTCCCCTTTCACGAACTCCTGAAATGCCTTCAGTTCCGCCGGGGCGACAGTCGGACGCGAATAGCCGAAGCCATTCTCGTCGCCGAGGTTGTAGATATGGATGAAATCCCGGTACGGCCCGGCGGCCTTGACCGGACCACCTTGCATGTCAGTGAGTTTCTTCTGGAGGAACTCGGAATTGGCGAAGGAGTCGTCGGGGGTCTTCTCGCCCGGCGCCCCTACGCTGACGCGGAAACAGTAATCCATCGTATGCGCATCGCCGCGAGCGGCGATCACGGCATTCCCCGCGTCTCCCGCATACATGAAGGTGTTAAAACCCGCCTTGCGCAACTGCGCCATCATCGGCAGCCCAAGAATCGTCGGAAAGCCCGAACCCCAGACCAGGTTGACGAACTCCGGCATGGGCTGGCTGACGAAGAATTCGCTCCGGGCCACCTGCAGGCAGCGCTGTCCCTGCCAGAGCTCGGCGCGCAACACGTGCGGGATACCAGCCGCCAGTTCGAGGCCGGCCTTGATCTCCAGTTCCGGCCCGGTCACCGGCTGTTCGCCACGGAAAATCACACGCCCATTCCGGTCTTTGCCCTCGAAGTGGAGGGTCAACCCTTTCAGCGCTTCGCCACTGAGTTTCACCGGGACGACCAGTCCGTTCTCCTTACGCTCCAATTTCGGCGGCGCAGCCGGCGTCCCGAGTGTGGTAATCCCCGCCGCAGACGGGGCGACCTTCAGTCCCAGCGTGCCCCAGTATTCCGTCCCAGCCTTGGTGACCAACCGGTAATCCAGAAAATGATCGCCGGAGGGCAACGCCGGCACGGTAAATGACAGGGCGGCGGCCTTGTCGGCCGGCAAGTTCTGGTCGGGTAGTTCCAAGCGCTCGCCGCTCAGGCTGTGGAGCACGGCTTTCACGGTCAACGACGCCGGCGTGGCGAAGTTTCCAGCCGAGACCTTGGACGGCTGGCCACCATCGGCAATCTGCACCACACGCGGGTTGTCCGCCGCTGGCTTGACTCTCGGCGCCTTCGATGGGATTGCCGCCAGTATCGCCTTGGCCACGGCAGAGAGATACTGATCATAGTAAACCTCCTCGTCCAGCGTGTAATTTCGATATGGCGTCAGCGCGTGCCAGCCGATGTTTACATTACCGCCACCACTGCCCATGCTGCTCATCCAGACCACGGCACCCTTGCCGAACTTCCACATCTGCGCCACGCCGGCGGCCTTGACCGCCTCATACGGCGGCAACAGCGCCACCGGGACGCCGGGGAGGATTTCATCCACTCCGGAAACCGGGAGGCCAGCCCCCATTTCCGCCGGGAATTTCCAACGACTCAGCGCGGGATCCGGCTGGAAGAGTACCACCCCTGTGCCGCTGGCCACCAGTTTGAGGACGCCATACTGGGCCCGTGGCGAGAGGCCGCTGAATTGGGTTTCGTTCCCAAAGACGATGGCATCCCAATTCTCCGTCTCCAAGAGCCGGTTGAGTTTCTCCAGTTTCTCCTCCTGCAGCGCCCCGTTGACCGGGGCGATGTACATGCCGCCCTGCCCCAAGGCGTCTTGCCCCCACGGACCCTGGTAGAGCACGGCATCAAAGGTGAAATTGAAACGCTGCTTGAGTTCCGAGATCTCACGCGGGCCGGTCCGCCCCGGCACCAGAAAGAGAATCTTCGGTGGCCGGACATAATCCGCAGCGAACGGCTCGCACGCCGTTACAAGCCTCTCCGGCCGGATGTCAGTCCAGAAGCGGCCATCGAGCCGGTTGCCGGCCTGAAGGTCGCCAAGACTGAAGGCCAGTACACTTAGCATAACCAGATAATGTTTCCCTGTTTTCATCCGATGTCTTCCGATCATATCCTTGACTCCTTATGTTGCACAGCATCACCGTCACACGTCAGCTTCTTATGCTGATGCTCTTTTTGCGAACCGCTTCAACCGATATACTTGCAATATACGTTTTTTAGGACGAGTGGTCAAGCGGATGATCATAAAAAAATTCGACCGGCTCAGGGCGGGGCAGGCGCATTCACCACACACCGGAAGCCGGTCGCGGTCCAGTTGCTGACATGCGGCTGCATGATCGTGCGGGCTGCCGTACGACTGAGGCGCTCGTCGTAGAGACTGCACCCCCCGCGCAACACCTTGTGGTAGCCTTTCGCCGGACCGGCGGGGTTCTTGCCAGGCGCGGTACCGTAGTACTCGCCGTCATACCAGTCGGCAACCCACTCCCACACGTTGCCGGCCATATCCAGCACGCCATAGGGGCTGGCGCCATTCGTGTAACTGCCGACCGGACGGAAACCGGAAGAGAACTTGTAGAGGGTTTCCTCCATGCTGGCACACTTGGCAGGATCCCAATCGTTACCCCACGGATACTCGCGGCCATCGGTCCCGCGCGCCGCCTTTTCCCATTGCGCCTCAGTCGGCAGTGCCGCGCCCATGGCCTTGGCATAGGCCTCGGCTTCATACCAACTGGATAGCACGGCATACTGGCCTTCGTCGCCTTCTGGCGCGGCGTGCATACCCTGACCCCAAGTGGGCTCGAACTTCTTGCCGGTTGTTTCGCAGAACTTCTTATACTGAGTCAGCGTAACGGGAGTCTTGTAGATCCAGTAGCCGTCGAGGGTAATTTTCCTTTGAGGACGCTCATCTGCCGCCCCTTTCCCGACGGGGCTACCGCGCAGGAATTCGCCGGCGGAGATCCATACCAATTCGGCACCATCGAGCTCGTTGATGGCGGTGGTGGGACCGGTAAGTTTGATGCGAGCGGGCACGGCATTCGATGTGTAGCCGCCGCTGCTAAGCGGTGGCACTTGCTTGGCGCTGGAAGACCACGCGCTATCGCGCGCGGCTACAAGAACCTTCGCGCTCAGCGTCTGCGCCGGCAACTCGATAGCGATCGCGTCCTTGGCCACTGGGGCACCAACCAGCGTGACTTGCAGGTAATTCTGGTCCACGACCGGCTTGAGTTCGATCGCTTCCCAGCCCGCCGCCGGGGTGGTCAGTACCGCCGCCACACCATCGCCGCGGTCGAGCTGAATCACGATCTCGCCGGTGGCGTTGGGCGTGATGGGCAACTTCACCGCCTCAGCGTCAGACATGGCAATCACCTCATCAAACCGCTGATCCATAGCATCAAGCCCCGGCAACCGTTCACCGGCCTTAACGCCCTTGATGCCGCCCGGAACGGCATACTTGAGATCGAGCACCTTGGCGAGGCCCCCGCCTTTGATGGCAACCTTGGCCACCGTCGGGTCGGGCAGCGCCAGCAGCCAGCGCGTCGTAAAAAGATTGGGGTTTTCAAGGCTTCCCGTATACGCCCTCTCAATCCTTATTCCGGCATTAGTAATGCTCACTGTTCGTCGCAAGTGGTTCTTGTCACTGAAGCCATAGAACTGTGGCGACAAGGTTAGGTCTATCTCAAGACGATCCTTGACCGGGTTTCGGAACTCGCTCCAGACCGTAGACCAGTCGTCGTTGGCGCGCCAACCCAGATCCTGGACCTGATCAACCGGCAACCAGATCTGGGAACTGATCTTCTCGAACACATCAAGATACCCAGACTGCCCACCCTTCACGGCCAGCAGTTCCTTGCCACTCTTCTTATCTACGATACTGGTGATCTGCCCCTTGAGGTCAGGACAAACCGAAACCGATACCGCCTTCCCCTCCAGTTCCACCAAGGGTCCGCCGTTATTGGCCACATACCAGGAGATCGTGCGCAGCACACCTGCTTCGGCGCCACCGTTCATAAACGCCGCCTGCTTGGCCCGCTCGAGACAACCTGGCACAAGCGGATCGGCGCCGGCCACAAACCAGTTCTTCCCATCGCGCGGGTTCCTGACCGGTCCCCACGGGTTACCGCTGCAGGCCACGCCGTTGAGCATCACGGCATCGAGCGAACCGCCGCGTGCCTCGATCATATTGGCGAGCCGGGCCGGATTGCCGTCCTTCTTGGCGGCAGCCAGCGCCTTGTCCATGGCCACGGTCATTTTTGCCAGGACCGACGGCGGGTACATCTTCACCCGGGTGGTCGTGGTCCAACCGCTCCCGCGAACCGCGCTGGGCACGTGGCCGCTGTCGGCATACGCCGCCTGGGCCAACTTCAGGTATTTCCAGACATGCGGTGCGGCGCCTTTGCCGTAGTTGTCTTCAAGAAACTGGTGGATGAGCTTGTCGGCGTCCTGATTAGGATTCCATGCCAATTTAAGATAGACCCAGGCATAGAGCCACTGCCAGTTGTCACTGCACAGTTGCGGGTTGGTTCCGTAAATCCCGCACTCCTGCCAGTACTTCATCATGTCGCCAAGGTAGAAGATTGCCGGCCACTCCGGCTGGTACGGCACCCAATGCCAGGTGGTGACACGATTCGGCGCGATCTTCGGCCAGTCCTTAAGCGCCTTGGCATAGTCGCGGTTGGCCGGGTTGCCGACGATCGGGCCAACCTGATCGCCGGCCATGTTCTGCGACTTGGCGCTGGAGACGACATTGATCCAGAGATTCTTGTGCGGCTTGATCGTCTTCGGCGCGTCGAGCGACTCGAAGTAGGCGAAGGTAATAACCTGCTGGTCGGGATTGGTCTGCGCCAGAATGTCGAGTGCGCGATTGAGCATCAGAATGAGCGGGGCCGCCTCGGACTGCTCATCATGCACCAGTTTTCGGCAGGCCGCACACTGGCAACCGGTGAAGCCGTCACCCTGCGCGGCTGAAATGGGCAGCGCGGGGTCGAACTTGCCGCCGGAATTTTTTTTCATGACGGCGATATGGTCGACCAGTGCCTCCGCGAGATATTTTGGAAGATCGGGATTGGTGCCGCACAGGCCCATGCTCCAGTCCGGCTCGCGCTTGCCGGCCTTGGTCAGAGGGTAGAATTCCGGGTGCGCGGCGAACAGTCCCTTGCGCTCGCCGCGGTTGGTATTCTTGTCCTGCGGCGGTAGCAGATCGTAGAGGTTGTGGCCGGCGCTCAGGTCGCCACTGATCGTGTTGGCGGGATAACCGGCACCGCGGTTCTGAAGGATCCACGGGTAGCTGCCTACCCACCAGATGAACCCGCGCTGGGCAAACGCCGGCTCCTGCAGGTCATCCATCTTGCCCAGTGTCAGGGTCGGTTGCTTCGGCACGATTTCGTGGCCCGGTCCGTCGTACCCGAGTCCCTTGGCTTTGAAGGTGTAGAAACGGCAGCCAAGATGGTCTTCGAGCAGGCCATAGACGGCGTAGGTTAGACCGAGGTCGGACGCGGCGGACAGAGTCAGCTGGTTGCCATCGTTCTTGATCCGATACGCCTGCCGCCCTGTCGGCTTGGCGCTGGCGCCGGGGACCTTGTCCACCATCTCCAGCACAATGGCGGCTTGCCCGGCGGCAACCGCGGTCACGTTGCTGACGACCGGCAGACTCGCCCCGGTAATCTTGGCGAGATAATTGGTTAGGGCTTTCGCCTGCGCCACATGGCCGTTAGCGACCACCACAGCCTTGGCCTGTCCGTTTTCGGCGATCGGCACGGCCGCCCGTGTGAGCCATGGAATCATGATCGCACCTATTATCAATACTTTTTGGACTGCTTTGTTCATATCGTTCTCCTTATTTAAGCTTTCCAATCTTCGTAGCCGCGCGTGTTAACGCGTGGCTCTTTCTGTCAATCGCACCGTTCCCCTGGCCCGCACAAAGGTGACCGCGCCACTCTTGTCTTCCCGCTCCACGGTCACCCAACCGGGTTGGGTCGACTCCAGCAGCCAGGCGAGAACATTGTTGGTTGCGACCGGCGGGGGAACCTGGCCATCACAGCGTGCCTCGACCCTGCCCCTCACGGAAACCGCCTGGATCAAGCCGTCGCAGGTCAGTTCAAGTCCGCCTTCCACGGCCTTCACGGCACGAAGCGGTCGTTCAGCGAGCACACTCACCCCGTTCCATGAGGCCGCGTAGGTCCCGGTGAAGCCATCTCCCATAAACACGCCCGTCCGCTCCCGGCCCAGCACGGGATCCGAGATGCCTGTCGGCAAATCAACGCCCTCGATCAGGATATTTGTCACCGCACCCTGCTTGCAGGAAGCCATGGCCTTGAGGCCGACCCGTTCAGCGGCCTCCACGCCCATCGGGCCTGTGAACGCGGCCCCGATGCCTTTCTGCGCGCACAGCCGATTCATCACGTCCCGCAGTTTGCCCGGTTCCAGGTCACTCGCGTCAAACACAACCCCACCCTTGAAGCCCGGCCCCTGCCAGAACACGATTGCCGGCGCCTCTTCGCCTTCAACGGCAATGGCATGGCCACCCGTCAGCCGATACCGTTGGCCGGCATACTCCACATCCTTCACCCACGGCCACTCAGCCTCCAACTTCCCATCCAGATCGCCCACCACGGCGGCTTCGGCCGTATTGCTGGTGTTGATCCAGCCCCGCACATACAGGAGGCCGGGCGTGTTCCTGAGCCAATCCGTCAGCCCGGTCACGGTGCCGTTGCGCAACGCCGCCGCCTCGCCGTGGGCCACGGCAATAACGCGGTAGCGCGAGAGATCCTGTCCGTCCAGGGCGGTGAGCCGGTCGAGGGCGTCATAGGAGGACGGCAACCGCAAGGCCCCCGTCTCGGCGCGCATATCACCGACCAGCAGCACGCCGTTGGTCTGAGTCGGACGCGGGAGATCGGCCAGCAGTCGCACACAATCCCAGGCCAGCTTGCGTTCGAGCAACAGCCCCCATCGCAGCCGGCTCTCCTCGCTCTTGGCCCTCATCCGGAACGGGTCTTTCTCAGGATCCGTTATGTCCAGTTTCGCCATAATGTCATCATCCGGATCCTTGCCAGCCTCAAGTCGGCCGGCCGCCATGTCCTCATGTACCGCCTTCATCTCAGCCCCCGTCCGGTACAGTTCCTCAACCCCCCGGAACATGGAGGTTAACGCCCTTTGCAACGAGGAACTTCCTGGATACAAGTCTTCCAGGAACAACCAGGTGCCGGACGCGGTCAAACCGGGCTTAATGTCTTTGCTCAGGGCCAATTGTGCGTAGAAATAGCCCGGATCGGCCCCCGCCAGCCATGCGCACAGCGCATCGGCATAGGCGGGACTGTGGGGACTGAGCAACGGCTGCTGGAGGGCGGGATATTTGTAGTTCAAAGGCACGTGCAGGCCAGTCTGGGTGCCGTCGCACAGCCAGATCACAGGCCGGTCCGGCCACAGGGTCTTGTAGCGCCGGATCTGCGTGTACCGGTTGCGGTTATTCGTCTCGTAGTAGTACCCGGCGCCGATATCGAAATTCCATTCCCGATCGAAGTCGCCGGGGCCGTTCTGGTCCGGCATAAACGTGCAGACCTGGAAGCCCGGACGGAGCTTCCCGAAGCGCAACTTGATATACGCGCCCATCGTGTTGAAGCCCTCGATGGCCACCCGCTGCTCCCAGTTCCACCAGGCCTGCTTCTCCGGTCCGGTCAGCTTTTCCTTGTCCCCCGCCACACGATCAGGAGCGATGCCGGCCTCGCGGCAGAACAGCCGCCATCCGTTATTCCACTCGTTCCAGCACTTGAAATACATGGACTCCTCGCCCAGCACCACGCCGTCGAGCGCCGCCAGATCGCCAAACTCCCCGTCCAACCCCAGCCAGAATCCGTCGCGCCAGCCGGAATTCAGGAACACCTGGGCTGGGTTCTTCGCCGTCTGGTTGGCACGGGCCAGGAAGAGCTTCCCGGCGGCATGCGCCTTCCGTGCCGGTTCATCCGGCTTGTAGGCCAGGTCGTAATAGCCCTGCACCGGCGAGTTCACACAGTCCTCCCCATGCCCGCACAGGAACACCGTGGTCTTGTCCAGCCGCAGCAAGTTGGCAGCGGGACGGGACGCTGGCAGGGGCCGCCCTTCCGCGCGGGCCAGGGCATCGTCGAGATAGAGGCGGGTGGCGTCGTCCTTTTCATCTACTAGGGCGGCCTTGACTGCCGCTGTATCGCCAACAGTTGCCAGCCGTGCCGCCAGGGCGGCGGCGTGCAGGCGCACCCAGCGGTGCGGATCCTGCAGCAGCCGCAGGGCGACGGGCCTCGCCCGCTCAGGCGCTTTTTCGGCGAGCCGCCCCAGCGCATAGGCGCGCGTCTGGGGATCGTTGTTGTCACAGGCGGTAGTAAGGTCGTCCAACGCAGCGGGGGAGCCGTCCTTGGCCAGAGCCGCGATGATCTGACGCCGCACGTAGGGGTGCTCGACGGCCAGCTCAAAACGCCGCCGTTCACGCGGGTCGGCAGGGAGCAGGGCCTGGAGGCTTTGCCGGGCCGATTCGGCGAGCGTGGGATCGGGGTGGTTGGCGAGGGCGACAAGGCGGTCGCGAGGGAGTTGCTTGTCGGACACCCCAGCCAGGGCGGCACGGATGACCGCCGCATCGGGGTCGGTTAGCGCCGCTGTCAGGCTCTGCCCATTCAACGCCCCCAGCCTGAGCAAGCCCTGCACGGCAAGCGCACGCTGCTGTACCCTGTCAATCCGGCGGAGGCCATCGGCAGTTTTTGTAGCCGCGCCGGATACGGCGTGGCTTTGTGCTTTGTCACCCGCTTCACCAGGCGCCCACCGCTTATCAGCGGCGGCTACATCTGTAGCCGCGCCGGATACGGCGTGGCTTTGTGCTTTGTCACCCGCTTCACCAGGCGCCCACCGCTTATCAGCGGCGGCTACATCTGTGCCCGCGCCGGACGTAGCCGCGCCGGATACGGCGTGGCTCTTCCCTGTAGCCGAGGCGCCTCCAGACGATTCGATATAGCCTCTCAGCTTCGGCACCACCGCCGCATCGCCTTCCTTGGCCAACACTTCCACCGCCTCGTCGCATACCGGATCGAGATCCAGGCAGGCACTGGCGAGACGGAGGAGGTCCCTCGGCTTCTGCCCCCGCTGCCACAGTCCATAGGCTGCAAGAAACGCCGTGCGCGTGTCGGAATCGCCCGCGAGTGTCGCCAGGATGATGTCCCCGGTTGGCGAGGCATAACGCCCCAGCGCCCAAGCCACGGCCTGCCGCAGTCTGACTTCCTGGGTCTTCGCGATCCGTTCAAAATGGGGCACCGCCATCTTTGAGCGCATCGCTCCCAGGCAGCGAATGGCCCCGGCCTGCTGCTCCACGGTCTTGGGCCCGCTAAGAATTCCGATGACCCCGCCATCGCCATCGGCCATGCTCTTGACGGCGCCACCGAGTTCATCACCTGGCCCGGTCGCATCGGCCAGCGCCTCCACCTCATCCCGCCCGATCGCCGCGATCATGGCGAGCAGGTCCTTTTCCAGGGTCCCGGGCAGGTGCCTGTTATGCTCCATGAACTCGATGGCGACCGGCTCCTGTGCCGTGCCGAGGAGGCACGGCAACGCCTGCTGGATCAGCATGATATAGACCGCCGGCTTGGTTACCCCGCGGTTATCGGTGGACATCGCCGTGCCGGAGCGCACGATGGCCGCCGCGGTCCAGGTATCCTGCGGGAGTCGCTTGAGATAGGGCCGGAGCACATCGAGCTGTTTCTCGCCCGAGTTGTCCACCCATTCGGCGCTGTAACGCCGCATCAGGTACACGTCCTCGATCAACTGACCCGGCTCGCGAGGACGCTCGCCCTCCATTTTTAATGCTGGAGCCGGGACGCCCTCGTCCCGGTCTTTCTTTCCGGGACGAGGGCGTCCCGGCTCCAGTTGGGTTTCGGACAGGTCTTGGAGCCCGAGTTCCGCGGCCAGGAAATCCGTGACGGCTTTGAGCGCCTTGGGGATGGAGGCGGCATCGGTCCAGGGGGTTTCCAGTCGCTTCACGCCCCCCGGTCGCTGAAGGTCGAGCGAAAGTTTGCCATCCGCCCAGCGCCAGGTGATGAGCGCGTCGATGGCCACCGCCGCGTTGACTGCCGTATAGAGATCGGCGCCTCGCGGCACCCAGGCGGGACTGTTGAGCGAGCCCAATACGCTCGCCGCCTGGCCTTCGTCCACTAGCCGCACCGCTGGAGCCGCGGCATTCCGGGTCAAGGGCGTCCCGGCTCCAGAATCAGGAGTGGCGAACCACTCGTAGAGATAGATCGAGAGGCACTGGTTCACGCGGGTTCCCGGCTCCCGCAGATCGGTCTGTTTGATGACGCCCTGCGGCGGCTGCACCAGAACGCGAGGCGCCGCACCGAAGGCGGGGATGTTGACGGTGAGAAGGCAGAGAAGTGCCAGAAAAGGTAGGTCAAAGGTACAGATGGAAAGACGTCCCGGCGCACCGGCACAAGTATTGTTGCTCATTTATCGTCTTTCTAACCGAGAAGAGCCACGCCTTATCAGGCGCGGCTACAATCCATCCGTCCACCAAGCGCTATTGCGCGCGGACGTAGCCGCCGCTGATAAGCGGTGGCTCTTACCTGGGGCATAGACCACGCGTTATCACGCGCGGCTACAGACTGCGGCTACCTTATCGTGAACACCGACCCTACATCCGGGAACTTTTGAAGGTTCCCGTTGTCGTCGATCTCCTTCGCATCCGCCCAACCATCATCATCCGCGTCTATGGATACAATGCCCACCCAACTGGTCCGGACACTGTAGGTGTCGAAATACGTCGGCCCGGCATAGCCTGCATCCACCTCGAACTTGCCACTGTTGACCAGATTCGTGTTGATGAAACGCAGTTCCTGCCGCAACAGCCGCCCGTTCAGGAACACTGCCGCCTTACCCCGTGTATAGTTCTGGTTGATCGAGAGCCGCACCCAGGCATTGTTCGCAAGATTTGAAACCGCTCCACCCAGGACATCATTGGAACAGACGTCCCACTGCCCCGCCCCCATGGTCGGATTAAATACCGTAACATAACCATTCGTGTTGATGAAGAGTTGCACCGCCACATTGGTATCCACGGCAGCAGCCGTAACCATCGCGGATGGAATCCGATTCGTATCCTGATAGTAGAACTCGCACCATACATTCGATGCTCCGGTAGCCGTCATCGTGCTCGACAACACGTCTTGAGCCGGAAGCATCACGGCTTGACCGCTTTGCACCTGATTCGTCTGCACCACAACGCTATCCGAGGTTGCCACCCACCCAAAGAAGCCCATGCGGCTCATCTTCGCACCAATCGCATAACGCTCGAACGGATCGGCATATGGAGGGAGTTGCGAAACCAGCGTCGCGTCCCAGCCGTAAGCGAATGTGAAAGTCCCGGTGAAGGTCGTGCCGTCGACGATGAACGCTGCCGCGTTGACCACCTGCACTGTCCCGCCGGACAGCACGGTGAGCGTCCCGACATTGTTGCTGCCGCCGTTGACGACCAGCAAGCCGTTGCTCGCCACTGTTACGCCCCCCGTCACCACCAGGCCCTGGCAGCCCGCCAGGGTTCCGGTCGTGCCAGCCGCCACCGTCAAAGCGCCGTCCAGCGTGACATTGGTGGCAATCAGGGTAAGGCTCTTGTCCAGCGTCACGTTATTCGTGTAAACGTTGGCCCCGACAATGATGGTGTCATTAGTGAGCGCCGCGGTCACCGCCGACTGGAGAGTGGAGTAATCGTTCGGCACATAGCGCGTTGCCGTATAGGTGAACACCCCCGTAACGGTCATGTCGGCCCAGATGTTGCTGATCGTACAGGACGCCGTGCGCGACTGGCCGCCGAAGGTCGTTGCCAAAACACCGTTGGTCCTGACCAATGCTGCCGCATAGGCCACATCCGCCGTCAGCGCGCAGGTCACCTGCCCGTTGGGGTAGACCTCGCTCGCGGACAGCGTGACCGCACCGCCGGTCGGGCTTAGCCCGCCGCTGGCGAGCGCCGCTGCCGTGAGTTGCAGGTTGCGGAAGAATTCGACCACCAGCGGCCCGCCGTTCGTCGCCACGCTGGGCCAAGTGTAGGAACCAGAGTCCGTATAGCGCCCCGTAAAGGCCCCGATGTTCACACCGTTCGTGTAAACGTTAGCCACATAATACCCGTTACTCGCCCCGAACGTGAACGCCACGGGCTGGAACGGGTAGACCTGGCTCACCAGGGGCGTCACCCATCCATTGCTCGGTGTCGTCACCGTTACCTGCGGATTGGGCTGTACCACCAGCTCAAACGTGGCATCCGAGAGCCCGTCCGGCATTATATTCGTCCAGCCACACAGCGCGTTGCTTGTGAACTGGCCCGAGAAATTGCCCACGCTGGCGCCGTTGGTTTTCGCATCGGCCACGTAATAGCCGTTCGAGGCGGCCAGCCAGAAACTGTTCGTGGCGCCCGGCTTGACGTCAAACGAACCACCGTTGGTCACCACGCCAGCGCCGAACCCGTTGGTCGTCACCGTCCCGTACGCCGGCACGGTCACCGTGATCACCGGTCGGTGGCGGGTAGTCATATTCCCGTATAACTGAATCTCCTGTGCATCCGACATGCCGTCATTATCCAGATCGGCCGTCCAATTCGCGGGCGGGGTATAATCCATGGAGACCTGGTCAAAATACGACGTCACGGCAGTTCCGCCGTCCATCTGAAAGCGCCCATAGCTCGTCCTATTCGTATCGATGAAACGTAACCCGGTGAACAGCAGGTGCTCGTTCATGAACAATGAGGACATCTTGTTGGAATAATTCTGACACATGGTCAGCCTTACCCAAGCGGACGTATTGAACGTCGTCATGTCAGCCCGCCAATAGTCCTGCGTGCACACCAACCACGCATTACTGCTGGGATTCCAAACCACCGGGTGCGCGCTGGTGTCAAAGAACACTTGCATGGTCATGTTCGAGTCCACTCCAGCAGAGTCAACCAAGGCGGGCGACATCCCCATGGACGCTTGGACATATACGTCCACCCAGACATTTGAAAGTGCGGACGCGGTGACTACGTTCGAGGCTGTCAGCCCGCCCGGAATCGAAACCGCGTTGGTTCCTCGCACGGCATCCGCCACATTGGTCACGGTGCGGATCACCACCGTATTCGACGACGCACCCCATCCCTGACTGCTCAGCGTATTGAGCGTCGTTCCGTCGGCATAGGACTCAAACCCATCCAGTACCGGCAAGTTTGCCGCCACCGCACTAGTGGCGCCTAACAGCAGCAAGATCACGATGTTTATTGTTTTCACGGTCTCCCCCTTTCGGTTAGTTAAGACCGCATCACTGAATCTTGATCATCGTTCCCGGATAGGCACTCGAAGAAAACCCGAGAAAACGGATTTCGGACATGCCCGCATTCTCACTTGCCAAAGAGAACTGGATGGTCATCTTGATGTACTTCGCCGATACGGGAACGTCGAAGGGGTAGTCCTCACCTTTGTAGGTTGCAGCGTTCGGCGCATTATTCAGCCAATGAGGGGAATGCACGGGACCCGCCTGCCAGGTGACACCGTCCACCGAATTGCTGATGACATACTGGTTAACACCGCGCGTCGGAGTGTTGTTCTCGTTCCAGAGATGAAACCCTTCGACTTGGTAGACGCGATCGAACGTAAACTGGATCCATTGGCCCACCGAGGTGCTGGGCGTTGTCCAGGTTTGAGTAGCTCCCGCATCGGTGCCACAGGTGGGATAGGTGGCGGGTATCGGCGCATTATTGGTCACCAGCGTCGCGTCGCTCAACCCGGAGCCGTCAATCGTCAGTAGCGGGCCCCGCGTGCCGTAATGTCCCGAATCGGTAGCATTGGTGGGCGCGATAATATACGAACGGCTATTGATGGCCCGAACCGTAACCGGAATCACGTCAAACATGGCGTTGGGGGCCGCACGCATACGATCGCTGGAGGCTCCGCCATAAGAGGATGGCAGGCTGGATCCCGAAACATACCATACTCCTCGACGGCCCAACGTCGGGTGATTCGTGTACGTGCCGCTCGCGGCATCACTCTTCGTTGAATCGGTGTCGGCGACCGCCATAAGGGCGAAAGGACTGACGTCGTTGGAGTAGCCGCCGTAGATCGTGACCGGTGACGACAACGTCACCCAACGATAACCGTTGGACAGGACTGCGCTCGTTCCGCTAGGCACCGTCACACTGGTAATCTGATACAGGTTACCGCCGCAACCGTTGGTCAAGTAGTAGAGTCCCACATTATGGGCGACCGCGAGACCATCGCCATCCTGATCGTAGAACCCCAGCGCAGTGATGCGAATATCATTCGTGAGCACCCCAAAACTGTATCCCCAGACGTAGCCGGAGCGCGTATCGTCACCGGGCGGCACACTAATGAGCGCCGTATCACCCCGGACGCCGCCGGGCAGCAAGACTGCCAATAGAATTCCCGCCACGAACCCGAAGCAACTGCAAGTCATCTTCATGCTGATCTCCCCTCTTTCGTTACTGTTACAACGTCGTTCCAGACATCCATTTTGCCGAACCCTGGCTAAACCAAACTCCCGATTCATGCCCGCCAAATCAACCTATATACATACAATATATATCAACATGAACGAAAGGTCAAGTGGCGAGAAGAATAATTTTGAGTTTTTTTTAGTGTAGCCGCCGCTGATAAGCGGTGGCCGGACAGTGAAAGAAAATCACCGGGATATTGATGCGACCGTCTTGCCTTCCAGCACATCACCCACGAAGTCGAGATGCTTCACCGCGGTGGGCGTGCCGCGGCCGCGATCGATTTCGGCCAGGGCGGCCTCGATCATACGGCGATAGGGAATCGCGACGGTCGTCAAGAACGGCGGCTGCTGGTTGGCGCGGTCAAGCCCGTCATATCCTATGACCGCGATATCCTTCGGGACCTTGACACCCTTTGTCCGGAGCCCTTCGATCACACCCAGCGCCTGCATATCCGAATCGACAAATATCGCATCGCAGTTCAGGTGTTTTGACAGCAAGGCATTGACTCCCTGAACGCCATCTCGCGCAAACTCGCCCACCCTCACGATCCTTTTGGGAACAAACGGCAAGGCACTGTCGGCCAGTCCAGCCCGGAACCCGCTTAGGGCCAGATCGCCCCAATACTCCGGGCTACCAACAAACGCCAGCCGTTTGTAGCCACGTTCCGAAAGGTAGCATACAGCCTTGCGGACACCCTCCGGTTTATTGTGGTCAACCGTCATGCACGGCAACTCAGGCGCAGGCAAACCCAATGCAACAACCGGCACGATCTTGCGGCGGACAAGGTATTGAATCAACCTCACCGGACGTTCGGCATAATGAAAGAACACCGCGTCATAATGAGCCAACTCACGCGCTTCGTCGGCAGGATCGACATCCGGGTGAAACGCCCGCACACTCAGGTGCCACTGCGTCCCCACCGCCTGCATGAACGCTCCTATCAAATGCTGGACATAAGGCCAATATTCAGGATTGCGCTCAGGACGATCCATATCCTCGCCCGGCATGAGAAGGGCAACAGTCCTCGCCTGGGGCTTTGAGCCCGGCAGGGGACCGACAAAGGTTCCCTTGCCGTTGATCCGGTACAACACGCCCTCGGCCGCCAGTTCCTTGAGCGCCCGATGAATCGTCACCACCGTGGTTTTAAGTGTGGCAGCCAACTCATTCTGGCTGGGAATCTGGGCACCCGGGGCCAGCCCCTGATCGTCGATCCAGCGGATAACAGTCTCTTTGATGGCGCCCCGTTTCCGCAGTTTTCCAGTAACCTTCAACTGTGCCATGTTGTTTCCCATACTGATGCCTTCAAAACTTCGACTGACTCGGATTGGTTTAATATTGCTTTACCTATATACATCAGATGCACAATGACATCAAGAGCAAGAACCAAATATTTATTAAAACAAGGCGCAGGGCACCTACGTTTACATGTTGTATATGAGTCAAGGTTTGGGCAACGGGCACCCCATGACGAGCCCCCGCCTGTCATCGTGAACGAAAACGGGAAGGCGCAATACCCGTTTTCTCCCCCAAAACTGCGGGAGATTTCATAAAAGCCAATTCCAAGCAGTATCCTAATCGTAATCTTAATCGTAATCCTAATCGTTTTTCTTTGAGCCAACGGGCGGAATCGCACTTAGAATAGGGAAACCCAGTCCGATTACGATTAAGATTAGGATTCATTAGCATCCCATAGAAATCCTAATCGTAATCTTAATCGTAATCGTAATCGATTGCCCCGGAAAGGATTACGATTACGATTATGATTACGATTACGAAAGAAATTTCAACAATCACAATCTCGCAAACGGTTCTAAAATATCAGCAAATACAGGGTTTTTTGATCATGAAATGTCGCCTATGGGATGACAGTGATTAGGATTACGATTATGAGGGTGAAACGCCGTTAGCCGGTGGCCTGGGTTCGGCAAGGGAACTGCTTGCAGAATGCCTGCATATTGGCCATCCACGATTTGGAGGCGGCGAAGCGAATGGTAATCTTGCGGCGATCCCGGATGACGCGTGCCGCCACATGGAAGAGATGGAAGCGGAGGGCCTTGAGACGGGATGTGCGCAGGTCAGTATCCGGAACGGCGGCGCGGATAGCGCTGGCGAGATTATAGGCAATGGCGTTGATGATTAACCAAGCCGCATTGGCACCAAAGCGTTGGCTCGGCAGTGCCGCGGCGGCGAGCGCATTTTTCAATTCATCGTGGGCATGTTCAATGGTTCCTGCCTTCTGCCGATGCCACTGGATGACTTTGGTCGCATCAGGGTTGGTTGAGTTGGTCACCACCGCAAGGAACCGGCGGTCTGCACCGTCGGCAAAGGTAAGCCCTTTGGGTTTGAGCAGGCGCAGACCAATGAAGCGCAGTGCTTGGGTGCATGATTTCTCGCTGGGTTCCGTCGGGGTAAAGGCGATTTCCGCCGCCTGCCGGATGGTTCCGTCATCTTCTGTTCCGAAGGTTGTCCATTGAGTGTCGGTCAGCTTGGCGCAAGCCTTGGATAACTCCTGAGACATCATGGCTGAGATGGCGAATTCGATCCGGCCTTGCGGCCCCTCGGAACGTTGTTCGTCACGAAGCCAGCGCAAAAGATCCCAGTCATAGTTGGCGGAGTCACCACGGAAAGCGAACCGCTTGATGCCTTTGGGGAGTTGCTGAAAGGCTTGTAAGGCGCAGGCCTTGGGATTCATGCGCGCGGGCACATTGCCGTCCCGAAACTCGACGGCCACAATGGCATCGGCTTCCATCCATAGCGCGACCATGGGCTGGAAGCCGCGAGTTCCCTCATGGGTCATTTTGGCGCACCGTTTACGACTCTCGATGATGGTCGCATCCATATCGATGGTGCCCATCTCAACGTTCGATCCCTTAGTGGCGACGGCTCTGGACGAGGCCCCTAACACACGCAACAACCCCTCCTGCAGTGGCGTCGTCTCCGGAATATAGGCCTTCTGCTTTTGATCCACGGCTCGTTTTTGCGCCCGAACGATCTGTTCCGGATCATGGAAGGCGTCAAGAAAATCCCGTGCCGTTCGCGAACTGGGAGGCTTGTAGCCAAGCATCTTGGCCACGGCCTCATCCCTACTTAGGCCGTCGATGTCCGAAACTCGCTCACATCCAATCAGGCATGCAAGGCTGAGCGCTTCCACCATCTGGCCGGGGGTGTATCCCTTCTCGATCTTTCGCAGATCAGGGTGAAGGTGTATTTGGCCTCCCTTGCGGGCAAGTTGGATCAAGACCCGGTCGTACTCTGTCAGGATTTCGCGGGAAACGACTACCTCAATTCGGGAGTCAGAGCCAAGGAATCGAGGCCCTGATTCTTCAGTTCTGTATGCAATTGCTCGATCCGGAGCTTGGCTTCATCGAGCGAATCGAGGGTCTCCCGGATGCGTTTTGAGTTGAAGTTAATTTCAACTTGATAACCATTCCCGCGTTGGCGTATGATCCCGCCCTTGTGAAACCACTTACGCTTATAGCTCTTGGTCATTTGGAAGATATGGATAGGGGTAATTTCCCTCTACCCTCCTTTTCAGGAAAATGTCCCAAAAATGTCCCAAGCAAGCACGAAACGCCAATTTCGTCATAAGTCGTTGATTTCAAACATCTGGAGAGGTGGCTGAGTGGTCGAAAGCAGCGGTTTGCTAAACCGCCGTACTGGTAACAACCGGTACCGAGGGTTCGAATCCCTCCCTCTCCGCCACTTCCACCATATGCCTGCAAACATTGACTACTACACTCATTCACTCTTCGCGACGATGCTTTTGGATAACGGTATAGGATAACGTTTCCATTTTTGTCACCCATGTTTGAGGACGTCGGAATTCCGAAAACTCTTGATCACCAGCCAGGCGTCCAGCCCCATGATCTCGGTTCCGGCGGCTCCCGGCACATACGTTACATACGCACTTTTCAAACTCTCTGGCTATATCAGGGATAATAATACCCCCCCTCTCTCTCAATCCGGAATGGTTCATCTCACGCGCGCGTACGTGCGTAGGTCAAAAAGAAGCGTATGTAACGTATGTTGGCGGCGATGGTAGCCGGGTAATTATGGGTTAGACCGGTGAAAATAACAGTCAAAAACAGTAGCCGCGGCCATCGGAAAGTGCACCAGTCGGCCATCGGAAAGTGCACCAGTCGGCCATCGGAAAGTGCACCACCCTGAGGCATGATTCCTTCATGCGCAATAATGCGCTTAGAAGGAAGGAGCATGCTAAAAATGGATCAGGTACATGT